>Ga0335074_10001259_pt1 | contig 34637 bp, 27 predicted proteins | sample Lox_Sample_23_FD_206715 | JGI IMG/M metagenome (GOLD analysis project Ga0335074, IMG submission 206715) | Soil microbial communities from Loxahatchee National Wildlife Refuge, Florida, United States - Lox_Sample_2.3 | ecosystem: Environmental > Terrestrial > Soil > Wetlands | place: USA... | reverse complement strand
TCGTTCTCGGTGAAAACTCTGTTTGGCATGAATCGCGTGCTCGTGTTCCTTTGTGTCGTGTGTGCTGCCACGACCGCCTATGCATGCGACCAGTTGCCGCCGGGCCAGTCTCTCTGGATTCGTCTGGCCGCCCCTGTCACCACTTACTCGGCCAGGGTAGGCGATCCCGTGCACGCTGTCCTCACCCAGGATCTTGTCTGCGACAACGCAATTGTCCTCCCTATGGGCGCGGATATCGAGGGCGTAGTTCGCAGCAAGCGCAAGGTTGGATGGGGTATTCGCCACGAAACCGCCGCCCTCGAACTCGAGTTCCATCACGCAACTGCCACCTCTGGTGTCGACATCGCGTTCACCGCCCGCGTGGAGGAAGTGGAGAATGCTCGCGAGCAGGTTCACAACGGCGTGATCCAGGGCATCCGCAGCTCCGACACCTTTCAAGGCAGCATCAACAGCCGCTTGATCCATCTCCCCACCTGGAACCCCTACTCCGATCCTTTCCTGATCGCCTACAAGGTGACCTTCCCGATCTTTCCCGAGCCGGAAATCTACTACCCCGCCGGAACAGATATTCGCCTGCGGACGACGACAGAGATTTCTGCGCCTCCGGCAATAGCCGGCACCGCGCCCGCACCCTCAGCCGACACGGCCGAGACCGATCAACTCAACCAGTTGGTCCAACGCCTTCCGTGGCGCGTGACCACTCGGAAAGACATCGGCGCGGACCTCCTGAACATCGTCTTCCTCGGAACAGAGGACGAAGTGAAGTCGGCCTTTCGCGAGGCCGGATGGCACAATGCCGATCCTGCATCGCGCCGTACATACCTGAAGAACTTCTACGCGGTGCTCAACAACAGCGGCTACGCGCGGCAGCCTATGATGACCTTCCTTCTGGACGGCAAGCCTGAGGACATGAACTGGCAGAAGGGACTCAACAGTTACGGCCGCCGCGACCATCTTCGTATCTGGCAGTACACGCCGGAGGGATCCACCGAAACCGTCTGGATAAGCTCATCGACCCACGATTCCGGTGCCGTGCTCTCCGTAAAGTACATGGGCTTCGTGCATCACATTGCGGCCAACATCGACGACGAGCGCTCTGCTGTGATTCGCGACCTGAACTTCGCCGGCTGTTTGAAGTCCGTCAGCTACGTGTCGCGTCCTGATGTGCCCACCCTCACCCGCAACGCAACTGGAGACGTCATGTATACCGACGGTTCGGTCGCGGTCATCACCCTGCAGGACTGCCATCCCGCCGATCCCCAGCTCGATTCCAACTGCAGCGGCGGCAGTTTCAGGGCCGGCAACATCGCCTTCCGTTACATCCGGAAGGAGATCCTCACCTTCCGCAATGACATCTGGCGCGCCAACATCATTTATGGCGCCTACGATGTCGGGCGCATGGCGGTGACAGCGCTACGCCCCAAGCCCGCGCTCCCGCAACAGGGCGACACCGCGGTTGTCGCTGCTGTAAAGGCTTCACCGCACAGCTAGTCAGACAGCTAAACAAGGCTGCTGTCGTCTCCACCCCCAAAGTCGCTGTCGAAATCATCTGTCTGCGAGTCGTCTGTCTGCGAATCGTCGAGTTGGGTTGAATCGTTGTCCGACTGGTAGTCCGCGTCTTTCAGATCCGCATGGCCTTCAGGCCGGTCGTCGAATGACGCCTCGTGCTCGTGATGCTCGGCGAAGCCGCTGTCCTGCTTCGGATCGTCGTAGTAATTGTTGATGACCGTCTCGTCGACAGGGGGCGCGCCCGATCCGAATCCGGAGCCGAAACCGCCGCCACCCCATCCGCCGGCGCCGTGCCCGTGCATCAACGACTCGATGCCCTCAAACGCCAGCGCGCCTGCTGCAACGCCCGCCGCCGTAGTTGCCGCACTGCGCAAAAAGCTCCCCGCCGGACTGGGACCCGGTTCCGCATACGGCGGAGCTGTGGCGTACTGCGGAGGAGCCTGATAGGCCGGTGCCTGCTGATAAGGCACGGGCTGGTATGGCGGCTGCAGTGCAGCTTGGGCCGGAGCCGGATCGCGATGCCCGAGCAGGCCACCGAGGAAGCTCGTAGCCCGCGCCGGCTGCGTCTGCTGTTGACTCTGCTGCATTTGCTGACTCTGCATTTGCTGGACCTGCGCGCGCGCCTGGTTCAGGGCCAGATTCTGCACCAGAACCGTCTGCGCCAGCTTGTAGATGGCGTCAGGATCGCGCCCCAGTCCCATCTGCAGCAACTGCTCAGCCTCCGGATCCTTCTCCATCAGCTGCGTTTCCTCAACCTTGCGAACCAGGTCTTCCAACATCGATCTTTCTTGCGGTGTCATAACTCTCCCTCAAACTCTGTAGGATGCTCCCGCGAGCATTTGTTCATTGTTAAAGACGCACGCCAGCGCACAAAGTGGCGGCGAGCGGCTGCACAGTAATACGCATCGAAGCCCGATTTCGTCCACTCTTCTGCTCCGCAAAATTCGCTTGACATATTCCTATATGGGAATATATTTGGACCATGGCACGAGCAGCCACAACAGCCGATGTCTTCAACGCAATCGCCGAGCCCCGGCGGCGCGAGGTGATCGGTGTGCTGGCCGACGGCCGGGAGTACGCGGTGAACGACGTGGTACTCCGTTTGCGGATGCCGCAGCCGGCTGTCTCGAAGCACCTCGGCGTATTGCGCAAGGTTGGTGTGGTGTCGGTGGTCAAGCGCGGCCAGCACCGGATGTACCGGCTGAATGCAGCCGGGCTGAAGCCGGTGCATGACTGGGTGAGGACCTTCGAGCGGCATTGGACGCACCAACTGGGTCAGATCAAGGAGCGCGCGGAGCGAAAGGCGTTGGAGCAGATGATTACAAGCGGCATCGAAGCCAAGGAGGAGTAATGGCAGTGAATATTCAGGAACAGGCGGTTCAGACCTTCGAAATCATCAAGCAGGAGGAGATCGCGGCGCCCATCGGCATCGTCTTCGAGACGATCCTCGAGCAGATGGGGCCTCTGAACTCGACCCCGGAGAAACCGATGCCCATGAAGCTGGAGGCGTGGCCCGGCGGCCGCTGGTTTCGCGATCTGGGGAACGATGCGGGACACTTCTGGGGTGTCGTACAGGCAATCAAGCCGCCGTCACTGCTGGAGATATCCGGCCCGCTGTTCATGTCCACACCGGCCGTCTCCAATCTCCAGTACCGGCTGACAGAAGAGAACGGATTGACGCGGGTCCGCTTTGTGCATCGGGCCATGGGGTGGATCGGCGATGCCGACCGGGGAGTCGATGTCGGCTGGACCGACCTGATCACCCGGATTCGCACGGCGGCTGAGAAGCGTCGCTTGAACAAGCCGGTCGGGAGATAGCCATGTGCCCCGTCTGTATCGCAACCGCAGCCGTCATCGCCGCGAGTGCCACTTCGACGGGCGGCATCTCCGCGCTGCTCCTGGGCAAGCTTCCCGGAGCCAGGCTCCGCGGCAGGAATAACAGGAACAATACCAGCAACCTTGAACAAGGAGAGAGACATGGAGCAAACGAAGGAACTCCCCGCAATGAAAACGCCCCCGATCGTGTCGCCGCAGGAGTGGGAGACTGCGCGTCAGCAGCTACTGATTAAAGAGAAAGAGTTGACCCGCACCCGTGACGCGCTGGCCGCCGCGCGCCGCCGCATGCCGTGGCTGGCCGTGGAGAAGAAATACGAGTTCGACGGGCCTAAGGGCAAAGCGAGCCTGCTCGACCTTTTCGACGGCCGCCGCCAGCTGATCGTCTACCGTGCCTTCTTTGAGCCCGGCGTCTTCGGCTGGCCTAACCATGCCTGCCGTGGCTGCTCCCTTGGTGCCGACCAGATTGCCCACCTTTCCCATCTGAACGCTCGCGACACCACACTGGTGTTTGCCTCGCGTGCACCACAGGCGGACATCGCCCGCCTGAAGGCGCGCATGGGCTGGGAAATGCCGTGGTACACCATCACGGACGACTTCGATAAGGATTTTGGCGTGGACGAGTGGCATGGTCACAACGTATTCATCCGCGATGGCGACAACGTATTCCGCACTTACTTCATCAACAATCGCGGCGACGAGGCGATGGGGAGCACATGGAGCTATCTCGACATGACAGCGCTCGGACGCCAGGAGGAGTGGGAGGACTCGCCCGAGGGCTATCCCCAGACCGCACCGTACAAGTGGTGGAACTGGCACGACCAATACGATGCCGCCGCCTCGCCCGACCCGAAGTGGGTCAAGGTGGTGGAGAACGCCAAGGTGACATAGAACCTCAACGACTAGTACGGTGGCCTACGCATTGACCTGAACTTGGCAGATCGCGCTGAGCGGGGCGGGGCGTCATCGCTGCGGACCGCACTTGTTTTCGGGCAGCGCAATTCGCCATAGCAGGTAACTTTTGAGGCTTATATTCGAGTCAAATCGGCTAAATTTGCTTCTTGCTCACGTTCTATTTGCGGATCGCATCTGGTTCTTTCCTGGTCCATAATGGCTTGGTAAAAGGGCTGAACCTTGAGTCGATCTGTTGTCCTGGCATTTGCCTCCATCTTCGTGCTGCTTGCGTCAACGCTGGCTGCGGCTCAATCTCATGTTCAGCAGGCAGTGGCGCCGGGCTCGCCTCAACCTGTCACCCTCCACGAGACCAGCCCGCTGGTGTTAGTGGACGTGGTCGTGACAGACAAACACGGCATACCCATCCACGGGTTTACGGTAAATGACTTTCATGTTTTCGAGGGAGGCCGCGAACAGCAGATCGACACCTTCGAAGAGCATCGGGGGGTGGCTGCGAGTCCAGCGGTTATCACCACTGCTTTGCCGCCCGACACATATACCAATCAGCACCTGAGCTCACCGGGCAGTCCCCTTTACGTAATTCTGCTCGACTCGCTGAACACCGCCATGTCCGATCAGGCCTTTGCTCACTTCCAATTGTTGAAGCTTGCGCAGAGCCTGCCTGCCGGGTCGCGGGTTGCAGTATTCCGGCTCGGTGCGAAGCTGACGATGCTGCAGGGCTTCAACGAAGACACCGCCAAGCTGATCGAAATGCTCAAGAGCAGTAAAGCTGATCCTCAGCTGGGTCCGTTCTATGAAGATGCCGATATGAGCCAGGCACTCAGCGCGCCCGACCTGGCGGCCGGCATGGGCGGCAGCCGTGCAGCCGGCCCTGTTCCCATGGCGGCTCAGAATGCGAATGCGGATCTGCTGAGGAACGAGCTGGTTGTCTCGATGACACTTCGGGCTCTGGAGAAACTGGCACTTTATCTCGGAAGTCTGCCGGGCCGAAAGAATCTGGTCTGGCTCGCGGGATCGTTTCCCCTCGATATCCTCCCGAATCTGAATCCAAACCTGGCGAACACGAATGGTATGAGTGCGCAGTTTGCGGGAACTGACACTCAGGGCTACATGACGGCCATCCGCGATCTGGCGTTTCTTCTTCAATCCAGCAACATCGTTGTATATCCCATCGATGTGCGCGGGGTGGTAGACAACGGATTGTATACCGGGGCCAGAACTGGAGGCGGGAACGCTGCAAATGAGGTTCAGACGGTAACCCAGGGACTAGGCAGCTTCGCACTGACGAATGGACAAATACAGGGCGCCATGGAGACCTTGGCGTCCATCACCGGCGGCCGCGCCTATTTCAATACGAACGACATCAGCGGCTCCATCGTGGAGGCATTCAATGATGGATCGAACTACTACAGCCTGTCCTACAAGCCCACCAACGAGCATTGGGATGGCAAATTCCGCAAGATCGAGGTGCGGGTGGATGAAAGGGATCTGCGGCTTTACTACCGGCAGGGCTATTATGCGGAAATTGCGGGCAAGCCGAAAAATCCCTTCCACGCTCCCGACCCGGCGACGGGCGCGGCCATGCTTCGAGGCACGCCAGAGGTGTCAGAGATCGGATTTCAACTGCACCTGAAACCGGAGGGCGCGGTGCGGACGATCGCACCCATGGCGCCCGCATTGCACAAACGTGGAGCCTCGGAGGAGCCACAGCTGACCGGGCTGGCTCAACACTACGAGCTGGACTTCACGATTCAGCCGTCGGACATCCAGTTTTCAACGGTGGATGGTGGAAAATACCAGAGCGATATTGCCGTCTCCGCCATCGCATATGACCCGCAGGGCAAGATGCTGAACACGATCGCGGGCGTGTTCAATTCACCGCTATTTCCTGTGACCTATACGGCAATCATGCACGATGCGCTCCACCTCTACCTTCATCCGGGGATGGAGCTCCCTGTCGGAAGGGTGTATCTGCGTGTGGGAGTGCGCGACCTGCGTAGTGGAAAAATAGGAGCCTTCGAAGTGCCCCTCGTTGTTGGGGCCGCGAGTCAGCCCAAGCCATAAAAACGAGCATTTCGTTTCTCCTCGAGCTCTCGGCTCCGTTGTGGGTATACCCAACTGATCGAAAATGCCGGCTAGCGCTAATATGATTCGGTTACTCCAATCTATTCGTCGCGTAGCAGAATCATCGGGTCAACGGCAAGAGCGCGTCGGGCGGGGATCAAGGCAGCGACAATGCCGACGCAGAGCATGGTGAGAATGACTCCACCAAGGATGAGCGGGTCTTTGGGCGTGGCCTGATACACAATGGATGAAAGAACGCGGGTAGCCAGGACACCGAGGATCATTCCAGCTGCGGAGCCAATAACCAGCAGCCGGAAGGCACGCCCCAGCGCTGCGCTGAGCACCTTACGCTGATCGGCGCCGAGTGCAATGCGAATGCCGAGTTCGCGGAATCGTTTGCTGACGGTGTAGGAAGCCATGCCGAAGATGCCAGTAATGGCCAGCATCGCGCCTAACAGGCCCAGAACACCGAGAGAGACTGTCGCCACACGGGCGGCGAAGAGGGCTGAATCCAATTCGCTGTTCCAGGTCGTGATCTCGAGTGGCATCGCGGAATCGAGACCTCGCATCGAGCGCTGCAAGGCGGCGGCGATCTCCTGCGGGTCGCGCTGTGAGCGGACGATCAGCCGGGTGTTACTGGACACATGTTGCAGGAAGGAAAAGAACATCGCCGGCTTCTGATCTTCGGTGAGGGTCTGGTACTTGCCGTTTTCCACTACGCCTACGACTTCTGCTCGCTGTCCGCCCCAGAACTTGAAGTGCCCGCCGATTGCTTTATCGACGGACCCGAACACCTTGCGGGCAAACTCGCGATTGATGATGGCTACCAAGGGAGCCTTGTCCTGGTCGTGCATGGTCAGGGTCCGGCCGGCGAGAAGCGCGGTCCCGGCGGCGCGGAAATAGTCCGGTGAAACGCCGAAGTTCTCGGCATCGGCCGCTGCATTCGTGGGCCGGAAGTCAGTGGTTGTATCGGCGAACACGTCGGAATCATTGCCGCTGAGACTGAGTGGAAGCCGGTCGGCATATCCCACAGCGGTGACGCCGGGGATCGCCGCAGCAGCATCGAGCATGCGCTTCTGCATCTCCAAACGCTGCGGGCCACTATATCCGGCCATCTGCAGGTCGGTCTTTACGAGCATGACATTCGTGGGCTGAATGCCGTAGTTGCTTTCAAGCGAGCGCGCCAGGCCGCGCACAGCGACAAGAGAAGCGGTCACCAGAACAGCGCAAATGGCGATCTGCAGACCCAGCAGCACGTCGCGCAACGTAAAGCGGCGTGCGCCGCCCAGATCGGCAGCACCGGAGCGAATGACCTGCCAGGGATCGGAGCGGAGCACCTGGCGCACCGGAACCATGCCGAAGAAGACACCGCTGAAGATGGCCAGCAGGAGAGCCAGGGCGTAGGTCGCTAAATCCGGATTCACCGGCACATTGATGGGAATATCGGGAATCGGCCGCCAGGTGCTCAGCATGCGCAGGATGACTACGGCTCCCACCATACCCACAACACCTCCGGCCAACGAAAGCACAAGGGCCTCGGTGAGAAGCTGGCGGACGATGAGCTGGCGGCGCGATCCGAGAGCCATGCGGACGGCGATCTCGCGAGAGCGGTCGGCGGCCCGGGCAGCAAAGAGACTGCCCAGATTGGCGCACGCGGCGAGCAGGATGAGGCCTGCAAGAAGCATGAGTCCGGCCATGAAAGCGCGGGTGGGCCGGGCAAGTGTGTTTCCGGCGAGTCCGGGCCTGGATAAGGAGAATTTCAGGCCGTCATCCGATTTGGGATACTCCTTGGCCAGAGAAGCCGCGATGGTATTCAGGTCCGATGTGGCCGCTGCCGGTGTCACTCCAGACTTAAGGTGGCCAGCTACCCAGGCCGAATGATTGCCGCGTTCCTCCAGCGAATACCAGTCAAGAATCTGGGGCGTATTGACGATGGGAATCCACATATCGGGCGCGAAGAAGAGTTCAGTGCCGCGAAAGTCCGGAGGCGCGACGCCTACGATCGTGAAGGGATGTTTATTGATCTGCACGGTGCGGCCCACAGCGGCGCGATCACCGTTGAAGTAATTGTGCCACAGGGCGTAGCTCAAAACAATCTCCGGCATGCTGTTCTTTCCATGCTCTTCTGAAGCATGGATGAGCCGGCCGAGATAGGGCTGAATGCCGAGAGCATCGAAGTAATTGCCGCTCACCATGTAGGGCCAGACCACGGTTGGGTTTCCGCTGCCGGTATCGAGCCCGATGCCGCCCGTGATGTTGTAAGTAACCAGCGAATCGAAGCTGTGGTTCCGGTCGCGCAGGTCGAGGTAATCCGGATACGATTGCGACGGAGTGGTTTCTGCCAGGTAGTTGCGCTCCACCATGAACAAATTGGCGGAGTGCGGCACATGGAGCGGGTGCAGAACAAGCGCATTCAGCACACTGAAGACAACGGCATTGGCACCAATGGCCAGTGCCAGTGTGAGCACAGCGGTCAGGGCAAATCCAGGCGCCTTTCGCAACTGCCGCAGAGCAAGTCGTAAGTCGGCGTTCATGCTTCCCCCTTGTTACGTACTTTGGCCTCTTCATTCAGCGAGAGTGCGGGGCTTGCATCAGCTGTACGCTTACTCCAGAGCCGTGGTTCCATTTGATGTATTCTCAGTTCCCGGCTGGCGGGATCAGACCCTATCGCTCGCTGGCTGTCCCGATCAGCACCCTGCGCTGCCGTCAAGCCCCGCGACCTCAAGTCCTCCTGTAACCTTTTCATTTGACAGGGAAATCAGCCGCAGAAACTTGGCCGATCATTTTCCCCGAATCAATAAAATATAAGTAGGTACCGAAAGGTCCCGCTCGGCGGGGCCTTTTCTATTTTCCCGAAGGAGCACCCGCATGGTCCGCCTCTGCGCCCGGATTCTTCCCATCGGCTCCCACTGTCAGCAGTTTTCCCTCAGAAGCGTCCCTGGTCCTGCGAACACGCCGAGTCCCGTCAGCGCGAAAGAACCGACCATGCCAACCAGCTCGTCGCAAAAGTCCCCGCCCAAAAGTCCCCGCCATGGATCTCTTCGAACTCGCCGTCACGCTCCTCGACACCACCTTCGAGGTGCAGCACAAATGCCTTCCGCCGCTCCATGCGTATGCAAACTTCGGCGCAGCGCTGGCCCGGCTGGATCAGTTGGCGGAACAGGAATGAGTAGTCAGAGAATGGGCCCGGATTGGCGCCGGGAAGGCGGCTCGTCGTAGGCCAGCCGCACCGGTCAACTCTAACCAGAACAGACGGTTACAGTCTTCCTCAATGAAGTGAAACGGTTACGGACCGTCCCCGCCTTGGTGCCGCTAAGCCCAGCTGCAACAAACGGTTACGGCCGCTTTCAACAGAATGAATCGGTTGCAAAACATAACGGCTAAGCGCCTTCGAATGAATCGCTTGCAAAGCACACGAAAACCGGGGGAGGGGGGGACCCATCCTACTTCTCGATTTCCACGCCTCTCCAGAACGCGATGTGGTTCTTGATATTGCGCGCCGCCGGCTTGGGATCGGGATAGTACCAAGCCGCATCCTGGTTCTCCTGGCCGTCGATCAGGAGGCTGTAGTACCGGGCCTGTCCCTTCCACGGACACGTCGACGTCGTCGAGCTCGGCCTAAGATATTCCCGTTTCACGGAACTCTCGGGGAAATAGATGTTTCCCTCAACTGTTTCAACTTTATCGCTCTCAGCAACAACCGTGCCGTTCCAGATTGCCTTTGCCATCGACATAAACACCCTTAAGAGGAGTCAGACCCTCCCACATTACCAGATGCAGGGCGGTTACGTCCCGATTCCCTACCCTGCTCTGCTCCGTTTTTGCCTGGTCAATTATTTCCTTGCGGTCGCCGCAGCAGCACTGCGCAAAGCTGCCACATTCGTTGCGGCCCGGTCCACTTTGGCCTTGGCCGCGGGCGACTCATCAACCACCTGCCCCACCCTGGAGAGAAATCCCGGCATCTTCTGCCGGATCTCCGGCAGCAGCGGCAGGAACTTGGCGTAGATGTAGAACGGCTCGCTATTACAGTCGACGAACAGGTCAGCGTTCAGTGCGCCATGCAGCACCAGCGCCGCCGCCATCTCCCAGTAGCTGGTCACCTGCCGGTACCAGGCGTTCTCCTTGCTGCTGCGGGCATTGGCGACAGCGAAGAACTCCTCGGCGGTCTGCGGAAAGAACTGGCCGTTCAGCCAGGCGCGGGCCTCGCGCATGGTAGCTTCGGTTCGCAGTTCGTACAGCTTGAGGATCAGGCCCGCGTCAGCGGTGGTTGCAAGGGTGGATTCAAACATTCAGGATCTCCGCGCCTGAGTGTACCGCGAGAAGGCCAGTGGAGGCGATAGCCCCAAGCTAGGCGACCGGCTGCTCCACCACCGGTCCGTGAGTCTTGGCCGTAGGAACAGCAACCGGCGTAGGGGGTGGGGCGTCCCCGATCCGTTTCGTGTAGCTGCACACGACTGCGCTTTCGGGCTCGTCTTTCTTTTTGCGCTTCTTCGGCGCCGCTTCCTCGTCAGCCGACGGCTTCTTGTTGTTTGGGCAAACGAGGTATACACCCGACTTGAGAGTCTTCTCCATCAAATACGGACTGCCGCACTCCGGACACTGCTGGTCGACCGGCTTGTAGTTCGCAGTGAAAGTGCACTTTGGATATTCCGAGCAGCCGTAGAAGAGGTTACCGCGCCGCGCCTTCTTCTCGACCACCTCACCCACGTGACACACCGGACACTTGACCCCGATGGTGTTCTGCTTGATGTACTTGCACTTAGGATACGCAGAGCAGGAGACGAACTCCCCGTACTGCCCGTTGCGCAGCACCAGCTGCTCACCGCATTTCGGACACTTCTCGTCCAGCGGCTGCGGTGGCTTCTGCTGCTGCTTCTGATGCAGCCGGCGCACCGTCTTGCACGGCGGATCCTCGTTATACCCGGGGCATGCCATGTACGGCCCCCACGGCCCATTCCTCAGGACCATTACCCGGCCGCAATTTTCGCAGTATTCTTCCTGCTGCTCTTCTTCTCCGCCGGTCAAGGCAAGGTTCGGCTTGGCCTCAAAGTTCTCCTTTGTGAAGGTGCAGCTCCCTGGTTTCTTCTTGTCATACGCGCTGCACGCGTAGAAGGATCCGAACTTGCCCCACTTAAGCACCAGCGGCGAGCCGCACAGATCGCAAACCTGGTCCGTCGGCTTCTCCATCCGCTTGACGTCTTCCATGTTCTCGCCGGCTTCCGCGAGTTCCTCTTCGAAGTGTCCGTAGAAGCCGTTCAGCAGATCGGTCCACTTCTCCTTGCCATCTTCGATATCGTCCAGCTCTTCTTCAAGCCGGGCCGTGTATTTCGTATCAAAGATGTAGGGAAAGTTCTTCACCAAGAGATCGGTCACCACGGTTCCGATCTCGGTGGGCACGAACCGACCATTCCTGCCGCCCATCTTCTGGACGTACTCGCGGTCCTGAATCGTATTGATGATCGACGCGTAGGTCGACGGACGCCCAATACCCCGTTCCTCCAGCTCCTTCACGAGCGAAGCTTCGTTGTAGCGCGGGGGCGGCTCAGTGAAGTGCTGCTCCGGCTTCAATTCCTGAAGGACCAGCTTGTCGCCCGCATTCAGCGCGGGAAGCTTGTTCGAGAGAGACTCGTCGTCTTCGTCTTTCTTCTCTTTTGCCTCCTCGTAGACTTTCAGGAAGCCGTCAAACTTCAGCACCGAACCGGTAACGCGAAAATCGTAGCTTTTATCAGCTTTTGCAACGATGTCGACGGTAGTCTGGTCATAAACGGCAGGCATCATCTGCGACGCGGCGAAACGCTGCCAGACAAGCTTGTAAAGTTTGTACTGCTCGTCGGAAAGATATCTACGAATGTCATCCGGATGCAATTCGGGATTCGCAGGGCGGATGGCTTCATGCGCGTCTTGAGCATCCTTCTTGGACTTGAATACATTCGCTGACGCTGGCAGGTATGCATCGCCTAGCTTGCCCTTGATCCAGCCGCGAATCGCGGTGACGGCATCCGGTGAGACTCGCGTCGAATCCGTACGCATGTATGTGATGAGACCAACAGCACCTTCGCTGCCGAGTTCTATGCCTTCATACAAACGCTGAGCAACACCCATGGTGCGCTTAACGTTAAAGCCAAGCTGACGCGATGCGTCCTGCTGCAACTTGCTGGTGGTGAATGGAGCAGCAGGATTGCGCTTACGCTCTTTGCGGTCGACGTTGCGAACTGTCCATACCGCGCTGTTCAACTGCGTAACTGTCTTGTCGGTCAGCTTCTGATCGGGCAGCGAGGGGGCGTCAACAGTATCAACGCGTGCACGCTCGCCATCGATTCCGATAAACCGCGCAGTAAATTCCTGTCCCTGCCGCGCCGGATGCAGATTGGCATCGATAGTCCAGTACTCTTCAGGGTTGAAGGCTTTAATCTCCTGCTCACGGTCAACGATCAGCCGAAGAGCAACGGTCTGCACGCGGCCGGCAGAAAGACCGCGCCGCACCTTATCCCAGAGCAGCGGAGAGATCTGGTAGCCCACGATCCGATCCAGCACACGTCTCGTCTGCTGGGCGTCGACTAGATTCTGGTCGACAGCGCGCGCATCGGCGAAAGCAGCCTTCACAGCCTTAGGAGTGATTTCGTTGAACGTGACTCGGTGAATTGCATTCTTCTTGACCGAGTCGCGCAAAACATCGGCAAGGTGGGCAGCGATCGCCTCGCCCTCGCGATCAGGGTCAGGCGCGAGATAAACACTGTCCGCCGACTTCGCCAGTTTGCGCAGTCTTTCGACAACTTTTTCTTTACCCGGAATGACAATCAACTCCGGTTCGAAAGTACCTTCAGTCAGGTCGACGCCGATCTTGTTCTTCGGCAGGTCCATGATGTGACCGGACGAGGCCTCCACCGTGAAGTCTTTTCCGAGATACTTGTTGATCGTCTTGGCCTTTGTGGGCGACTCAACGATCACGAGAGATTTACTCATTCTTTTCCTTTGTGCCGGAACGGCTGGTACCAGACTGCAACCGGCACACGAGTCGGCAATAATTTTGTCTGGAAGCTACCATGCTTCGCCACTTCGAATCTACCTGCTCCTTCACGTGCGACGCGAATTCATCATTCGATGCAACTCAAAGCACCGAAGGTCGCAGCATGTTCCGCTCAGAACGCTTTGACGTAATTTTTTCCTGGAAGTTGCCGAATTCGGCCTCCTAACTCCAGTTCAAAGAGCGCAGTAAAGACTTCCGAGGAACTGAGTTCAGGCTCAAGCCTTTCGATGATCTCGTCAAGTTGAAGCGCTTCGTCGTGACGCAGTGTTGACATCACACGGGCTTCGACGGCGGGAAGTGGCACTTCCGCAAATAAGGATGCAGCACCGGGGGGTTTCGATGCAAGATCGTGTTCGGCCTCGAGGCGAAGGCGAACCGGCGTAGGCAGTTCCTCCCACACGTCTTCCCATGTTGCGGTGAGTTTTGCGCCTTGCTTTATCAAAGTGTTAGGCCCCCAGGCATTCTTCGTTGTGACATTGCCGGGTACCGCGTAAACGTCACGGTTTTGTTCGATGGCGCAACGCGCGGTTACACGCGTTCCGCTATACTCCGCAGCTTCCACGACCAGGACGCCAATGCTCATTCCACTGAGGATGCGGTTGCGCCTAGGGAAATTCTGTGGAGCAGGAAATACTCCCAGCGGGAACTCGGAAATGATCGCGCCGCCACCGCCGACAATCTGTTCCGACAACGACTTGTTCTCCTTGGGATAGATAACATCGATGCCCGTTCCCCAAACTGCGATGGTTGGCTGTTTCGCGGCGAGCGCGCCTTTATGTGCTGCTGTGTCCACGCCACGAGCCATGCCGCTGATAATGATGAGTCCACGATGGGCGAGGTCCCGTGAAAGCATCTCCGCCATCCCCGTTCCATAGGGAGTTGGGTGGCGCGTGCCCACCACCGCTATCGATGGCCATGCGAGCAACTGTGGATTCCCACGAAGCCAGAGCACTGCAGGAGGATCAAATATCTCGCGCAGACGCTCGGGATAGGCACGATCGGTGTAGGTAAGAAATTGTCCGCTGGTCTTCGCAAGCGCGTCCAGTTGCTGATCCGCGGCCGCACGCGCGTGGCCATCGGCGATATATCGCACACTGTCGGCAGGAAATTCCAATGCCTCAAGATCAGTTAGACCGCGATCCATGATCTTCGCAGCTGAACCGCAACGCTCGACAGCACGCAGGATGCGTCGCGGGCCCAATTGCGGAGTAAGAGCGAGAGCAAGCCATGCGATGCGCTCCTCGGTTAGCGAAGGAAGGGGAAATTTACTGGAGACCGTAGCAGTATTCATCAATTGCCCGCATGGACGGAATCGCCGTCCTTGTTGCTTTGATTGGATTGAGAGAAGATTTCCTCGGAGATTAGCGGCGCGTTCGAGGCAAGTCAAGACAAAGCCGATCGCCGGACGTTACTGAAGGCAGTCGTCGATCGTTGCTACACTGACAGGTGAGTGTTGCCTCGAAAAAGCTGGTTATTGCTGCCATCAACTTCCTCAATCCGGCCCCGTTGATGTGGGACTTCGAACACCAGCCCAGAGCTACTGAACTCGGCCGTCGCTATTCGATCATCTCCTCTACCCCATCTGAATGCGCGCAGCATCTACGAGCCGGGACAGCAGACATCGGCCTCGTTCCTGTCGCTGCATATTCATCCCTGCCCAACACTGCAATTGTTCCCGGGTGCGCGATTGCATCGCTCGATGAGGTTCGTTCCATTCTGCTCATCGTGCGCCACCCCGGCGGTCTGGAAGCAGTGCGCCGCGTGGCTCTCGATACTGCATCGATCACCTCGGCAACCTACACTCGGATTCTTTTTCGCAAACTCTGGAAGAGCGACCCCGAATTTCTTCCGTTTGTGGCCGATCTCGAAGCGATGTTCAACGTCGCTGACGCCGCACTCCTGATCGGCGACCCAGCTCTGCTGGCGCTTGAAGATCGCGAGCTCCGCGAGCAACGCACCGGCGAACGGCTTCTGTATCTGGACCTTGCGCACGAGTGGCGTGCCTGGACCAATACTGCCTGGGTCTCGGCATTCTGGGCGGTGCGGGAAGACGCGCTGAGTCGCTCAGAAATCTCTCGGCAGCAGCTCATCCAAGACTTCGAGCGCTCACGGGATGGCGGCCTCGATAACATCGATCAGATTATCGAAGAATGGTCGGCACGCATCGCCGTTCCTCCCGCCGTCATCAAGACTTATCTGTACGACAACGTCCACTACTTTCTCGACGACGTTTGCCTCGATGGCTTGAATCTTTTCTATCGTTACGCGGTCGAGTGCGGAGCTCTGCCCGCGGTTCCCACCCTGCGCTTCCTGTAAGCGCGATCGAAAGCGGGGCGACTTCGAGGGGACATTCCGCGTCAAAGAGTCCGTGACCTTTGCGCCGCAGCATGCCAGGCACCAACACTTGATGCCTCACTGGCTGATCCATCTTGGCGCCATCGGCGTCTTCGCGGTTTCGCTTCTTGATTCGTCTGTCATCCCGCTGCCGATCCCCGGAAGTACTGACATGCTGGTTCTGTTGCTGGTCGCGAATCGGGGAAACCCATGGCTACTGGGCGCAGCGGCGATTTCCGGGACCCTCATCGGCGGCTACCTGACATGGAGCGCCGGCAGAAAAGGCGGCGAAACCATGCTACGGCGGTATGTGCCGAAGCGATTCCTCGCCCCGATTACACGGTGGATGAAGCGCAACGGGATGCTTACGGTATCCGTTGCAGCAATCCTGCCGCCACCAATACCCCTCCTGCCATTTCTGCTGTCGGCCGGAGCGCTCGGCGTTTCCCGGAATCGATTCCTGATTGGCTTCGGACTCGCGCGGTCTGCGCGTTATAGCCTGGTCGTCTGGCTTGGTGTTGCCTACGGACGTCGCGTGATTCGCGCCTGGGCGCGCTATCTTGCCGGCTGGTCGGACGTGGTGATCTGGGCATTCGTCGGTCTTCTGATCGCCGCAGCAATTTTCGGCATCTGGAAGTATCGTCACAACCAGAGCAGACAGGGACAGGGGGCCGGTGCCCGGGCTGCGAGCTGATCAGATCTCCCAGCGCAGCAGACATGCCCCGACGGTGAAACCCGCGCCGACACTGGTGATGAGCACCAGATCACCCTTGTGAACACGGTTCTTTTGCCGGGCGGTATCCATCGCGAGAGGGATGGTTCCAGCCGTGGTGTTGCCGTAGCGATCGATGTTGATTACGACACGCTCGAGCGGCAATCCCATCCGTTCAGCGCTCGAGGTGATGATGCGCTTGTTGGCCTGGTGCGGGATGAACGCGGCGAGTTCGTCGACCTTCACTCCGCTGCGGCTCAGCACCTTTTCAGAAGCTTCGACCATTTTGCGTACCGCAAATCTATAGACCGTCTGACCATCTTGGTGGACGTAGTGCATTTTGTTGCGGACGGTGTCGGCGGTTGAGGGGTGGAGGCTACCGCCCCCCGGCATATTCAGGGCAGGGCCACCCGAGCCGTCGATCTCGTGGACGAAGTCGATCATGCCTATCTCGCCTTCTTCGGCGGGCTCGATCAGAACGGCGCCCGCGCCATCTCCGAAGAGTACGCAGGTTGACCGGTCGGTGTAGTCGATGATCGAGGACATGGTGTCAGCGCCGATGACCAGAACCTTGGAGTGGGCGCCGCTCTCGACCAGCTTAGCTCCCATCTGGAGCGCGTAGACGAAGCCGGAGCAGGCGGCAGAGAGGTCGAATCCCCAGGCGCCCTTGGCGCCGAGCTTGTCCTGGACCAGGCAGGCTGTGGCGGGAAAGAACATGTCCGGCGTTACGGTGGCGACGATGATCGCCTCCACGTCAGCGGCCGGAACGTCGCGTTCGGCGAGGCAGCGTTTCGCGGCTTCGACTGCCATATCGCTGGTGGCCATGCCGTTCTCGACGATGTGCCGCTCGCGAATGCCCACGCGGCTGTAGATCCACTCGTCCGAGGTATCAACCATCTTCTCGAGGTCTTTGTTGGTAAGCAGACGGGGCGGAACGTAGGTACCGAGGGCGCTGATCTTAGCGCGTCGAAAAGCATGCGGACGCACGGCGAGGCTCAATCTGTTTCTCCAGGGAAGATGAGTTCAAAAGAGTCATTCTCTCTGAAGGGGGAGAGGATGTCTATTTATGCTCAGGCAAATGAGGAACTGAGGGGTTGGCCGGGGAGATCATGTACCGGGGAACCTACTGCGCACGCACTGGCCCGTTACCGTTGCTTCCTTCCGGACCTGGCGGGGTTGGCGGGATTGCGCCGCGTAGGACCCGGCACATAGGTAATGATAGCATCCGGCGACGAAGTCGTTTTCTGCGGGCTGGAATCCCCGCAATAGGGGTACCCCACCCCCCTTGCCCTTACATCCGCTCTCCTCCCAAGTCATTCATTCTATTGAGTTTCATAGCGAAATAACCAGCCAAACCATTGATACAACAGGATTTACAGGCACATCATAGGAAATAAACAGGTTAGTAGAAGGTCATTGAAAATAGACGACTTGCAGATGCGTCATTGATTCCAGGCGCTTTAGCTGGCTATCCACGGCCTCCCTCCCGGCAACAGAAAAGGCCCGACTACCGTAGCAGCGGGCCTTGGAACCTCTAAGTTCTATTATAGCCGTTTCAGTGGTAATTATCGGCACGATTTGAAGCTGCGTTCTGCACCCTCGCCAGCAGCATGTGATAAACAGCCAGGCATGCTTCATCAAAGGCCGGCCTGCGATAGGTCCACCGAGCATCCGGGTCTGGGGGAAGAATGGCCATCGTCGCATTGGCCTCGAAGAGCAGAATTTTGCGATTTCCGTCCAGTCCGAAATCGATACCGCCATAGTCCAGCCCAAGCACCCTTTGGATCTCTGCGAGCGCTGTCATTGCCGGTTGGCCGAGTGTCTCGGCCATGCCACGGAGGAAATCAGCCTCCTCCGCGCGATTTTCCGGGTGATCCGCCATCTCCGCGCTGAAGTAATGGATCTTCCAGTGGCGGGAAATGGCGGCGTGCAATGGATAGAGCCGGCCGTCGATCATCATCACCCTGTACTTCCGGATCTTGCCGTCGGCGGCGCGTGCATCCAGATATTCGATCGCGTCCAGCTCCGCGCCCGGAAGTTCGCAGAGAGCGCACGGCAGATCGGCTGCCCTCTCCAGCTTCGCGAAGTGCTCTCCTCCGTGAAAGCCCGGCGCCCGGAGCAGCAGAGGAAACCTGAACCCTGCATCCTCCAGCGTTTCGGAGGCTTCAGGAGTCGCCAGCGTCGCCCGCGGGAATCGCACGATCCGCGGAGCGACGACCCCCGGAATCTCACCCACCCGCCGCGCCACTTCCGCGCGTGTGGTCCTCAGGACCGCGGAGGGCGCATTGATCACAGGAGCATGTGTGTGCTCCACGAGCCGTTGTGCTCCGGGCAGCGCTTCGGCGCCTGTCTCCACATCCCCGATTGAATTTACAACCAGGCGGTGAGGTGGCAACGGCATCGTCGCGTCGTAAAACTGCGCGGCAACAAGATTTTTTGAAAATCCGGTCGCTGAGGAATGCGCGCATGCGCACGTTGCCGCCGCTGGTGGAGAGAAGCTCGAGGATTTCGATCGGAGGCTGCTTCCCCCGGTAAGACGCCGGAACAAAGCACCGTCTTTCAAAGGCGATCCGCCGATGGTGAGCGGCGCTTTCCCGCTCTCCGAGGTCGGCCAGCACAAACGACAGGCCGGCATGCGCCGGCCGGCATTGCGAATCGATGTGCAGCGCGCACTCCAGTTGCTCGCGGGCGCTCTCGAGTTGTCTTTCCTTAATCAGCAGGTTGGCCAGATTCACGCGGCTTCCCGCATGGCCGGCGTGTTTGGCCACTGCTGCGGAATACATCCCGCGGGCGGCCGGCAAATCTCCGGCCGCGAAGAACAGATCGCCCAGACTGTTAAGAGCTCCGAGATGATCCGGCTCGATGCTGAGCACTTCGCGCCACGCCTTTTCTGCTTCCTCGTTCGCGCCGGCCTGAAACAGGAGAAGCCCCCGGCGGAACAGCAGCGGAACGGAGCGGGGATGCTGTGCGAGCAGAGCATCTACCTCACCGAGCAAAGCCGGCGGGGTCCGATGTCCGTCGGCACGCCGAGGCTGCTCCGGCGGCGGAGGCGCAGTCGCGCGCGGCCGTGCTGCTCGGCCCTGAGCCAGCACTGCGTCGATCAGCGCATCCGCATCGGCCCAGGTTGTGCGGTGGTTCACGATAGCTGCCCGGATCGCCGTTCGACCGCCAATCACGGTTGCAGAGGGAGCCACGATGCCGGATTCCTGAAGCTCGACGACGAGCTTCGCGTTCAACCGGTCCGCGTCCTCTGCGCGATACCGGAAGCAGACGATATTCAGTGCGACCGGCGCCAGCAGTTCCAGTTCCGGCGTCCCGGCGATCCGCCGCTCCAGATACCGCGCCACTGCGCAGGTGTGGGAGATCGCTGCTCCCAGCGCATCGGCGCCGAAAACCTTGAGTGTCATCCACGTCTTCAGCGCCCGAAAGCCGCGAGAAAGGTCGGGCCCGAAGTCGCAGAGCCAGGGAGCGCCCGCAGCCAGGCCGCGCTCGCTCCGGCTGAGGTAAGCAGCCGCGGAAGCAAAGGCCTTCCGATGCAGCACACCGTCGCGGACCAGGAGGAAACCGGCGTCATAGGGCACCTGCCCCCACTTATGGAAATCGAAGGCCAGCGAATCGGCGATCTCAATGCCGTTGAGCCGCGGCGCCAGGTCCGGGGCGAGCATGGCCAGTGCGCCAAAGGCGCCATCGACGTGAAACCACAGTTTCTCCCTCCGGCAGACCGCGGCGATCGCAGACAGATCGTCGATTGCGCCCGTATCGACCGTCCCTACCGTTCCGATCGCCATGAAGGGCACGAATCCAGCCGCGCGATCGGACTCGATGACCTGCTGCAGCGCGTGGATGTCGAGCCGGTGATGCGTGCCGGCTGGTATCAGCCGAAGCGAGTCGCTGCCCAGCCCGCACAGATCCAGCCCCCTGGCGATGCAGCCGTGCGCCGCCGCCGAGGCATAGGCGCGCAGTCGACCTCCCGCCGCTGCGACTCCGGCGCAGCGCACCGCGAAGCCGGCTGCCGCATCGCGGGCGATGACTGTGGCGAGGAAGTTTGCCATTGACGTTCCGGTGACGAACAGCCCCGTCGCGGTCTCCGGAAAAGCGAAAATCTCTCGCGTCCACTGAACGATCTGGCGCTCGACTTCCACTGGCGCATGGTCACGCCCCCCGAGGTTGGCATTCAGGCCGGCCGCCAGCATCTCAGCCACAATCCCCACCGGCGTTCCCCCGCCCTGCACCCAACCCATGAAGCCGGGATGAACATTGCCGCCAGCGTAGGGAAGGACGTTTCGCAAAAACTCCTGATGCACAGCGGACAGGTCGGTCGGGAGTCGTGGAAGCGGAGACCGAAAGACGGCTCTCACGGGTTTGGACATCGGCTGCCAGACAGGCCGGTCGCGAATCTTTTCGACGTAGTCAAGGATATCTTCCAGCATGCAATCGGCCTGCTTGCGGAATGCCGCCCAATCCATGGGGTCCAGGCTGACCTCAGCTGCCAGATGAGCTTCCGGGGTCGTCTTTCGGGTAATCAGCTCCGCAGCGAGAGACATCGTACTTTTCCAATCCGCGAATTTGCGAACTTTGCTGCATGTAGCAGTCCGGCAGAAGAGAGAAAAAGATTAGAGCGTTCTCATTGAGCGAGACACTGACTACCATGTCCTGGAGCTTCGGAGGACGGGCGTCCCAGTCCGAATACGCCCAGAAAGCGACAGGCGATTCGCACTAGTCTGCGCTGTCAATCCGGTAAAATAGACAGGTGAACGAAACTCTTCTCGACGAGACCGCTTTAGGCGCCGTCGATTCCCAAAATTTCGAAAGCCCACTTCCGCCGCCGCGTCCGAAGATCGGGTTTGTGTCGCTGGGCTGCCCCAAGAACCTCGTAGACAGCGAGGTGATGATGGGCCTGCTCGACCGGGCCGGCGCCGAGATGACCTCGGACGTCGAGGCCGCGGAGATTCTCGTCGTCAACACCTGCTCGTTTATAGACGCGGCCAAGCAGGAGTCCGTCGATACGATTCTGGAGATGGCGCAGCATAAGACCACTGGCCGGGCGCGGCGGCTGATCGTGGCCGGATGCCTGGTGGAGCGCTACCGGGACGAGATCCGGAAGAACATTCCTGAAGTCGATGCGGTCGTCGGGACGGGCGAACTGGAGGAGATCCTGTCGGCCGCGGGGCTCGATGCTCCGCTCCCTGTGGTTCAGGAGCCTTCGCCTTTTACCATCCTTACCGGGGCGCAGGCAGCTGCTTCGAGCTCGTTTCGGCCCGAAGGCGATCTGCGTGAGTCGCAGGGGCGGTTTGCCCGGACGGCGTGGGATGGTGCTGAGGCGCATTTGCCGCAGTATCTCTACGACCACACGACACCCCGCCTGCTGGCGACCAAAAAGGCGTCGGCGTATATCAAGATCGCCGAGGGTTGCGATCATCCCTGCAGCTTCTGCGTGATTCCTAACCTGCGCGGCAAGTTCCGCTCGCGGCGGTTTGAGTCGATGATTGCTGAGGCTGAATCTCTGGTCGCGCAGGGTGTGCGCGAGATCACGCTGATTGGGCAGGACACGACCTGCTATGGCGAAGACCTTGGGCTGAAGGACGGGCTGGCGCAATTACTGGACCGACTCGCGCAGATTCCGGGCCTAGTTTGGCTGCGATTCCTGTATGCGTATCCCAACAAGGTCACGGGACGGCTACTGGAGACAATCGCCAAACATCCGAATATCGCAAAGTACCTCGATGTGCCGCTGCAGCATGCGTCCGGTCCGGTCCTGAAGAGCATGAAGCGCGGCGCGAACGCGGATATTTTCCTCAAGACGATGGAGAAGGTCAGGGCCGCGGTTCCGGGAATTGCGTTGCGGACGTCTTTCATCGTGGGATTTCCGGGTGAGACAGAAGAGGACTTCGAGACGCTCTGCGATTTTGTGCGCGAGGCGAAGTTCGACTGGCTGGGAGTTTTCGGCTACTCGGACGAGGATGGCTCCGGCGCGCACGGACTTGAGGGGAAGGTTCCCGCACGGACGATTGAACGGCGCAAGCGGGAGCTGATGAAGATTCAGCAGCGCATCAGCCGCGCGAGAAAAGCGACCTGGGTTGGGCGCGAACTGGACGTGCTGGTGGAGGGCGAATCGGAAGAGACCGAACTGCTGTGGGAGGGCCGGTCAGAGTTTCACGCGCCGGAGATTGACGGCAAGGTCTACATCAACGACTTTGGACCGTTTGAAGAGCTCAAGTCGGGACGATTCTATCGCTGCGAAATTACCGAGGCGCATGACTACGATGTGGTGGCCCGGGTGATTTCAGCAAGCGGGGAGTAGAACGTGGCGAAACAACAGGTTGCGTTGAGGTGTCCGAGCTGCAGGACGGTGGTAACGGCTGAGGATGAGTTCTTTCCCTTCTGCAGCGACCGCTGCCGGCTGATCGATCTGGGCAAGTGGGCGAGCGGGGGCTACCGGATCTCCTCGCCGGTGCTCGATCCCGACGTGCTGGAGGGACTGAATCCAGGAAACGAGCGCCGCGGGGACGATGACGACGGCTCGAACTGAGTCGGGAGCCAGAACCCTCTGGGCCTGGACTGCGGGAACCTTCTTCGGGATCGGTCTGATTGGACCTGGGCCCGGGACGTGGGCTTCCCTGGCTGCGGCGGCACTGTGGTTCTTCGCGGCGCGCGCGGCGCATCTGAGCACAATAGGTCTTGCCATCGCGACCGGTGTTGCGGCGATTGCCGCGACTCTGATCGGCATTCCGGCGGGGTCGATTGTGGAGCGCGAGAGCGGGCGGGAAGACCCCGGACATGTCGTGATCGACGAAGTGGCGGGGCAATGGATCGCGTTGATGGCGTGCCCGGTGGAGATCCGGCATGCTTTGCTGGCTTTTGCGCTGTTTCGTTTGTTCGATATTGTGAAGCCCTGGCCGGCGCGACAGTTGGAAAGGCTGCATGGAGGGCTGGGCATCATGATGGACGATGTAGCCGCGGGCATGTATGCTCTGGTGGCTGGTTTGATCGTGCATCTGTGGTGGTGATTCAACACGGTCTAGAATTAGTGGTAGCGAGTATGGCACCCCTGATCAAATCTGAAGCAAGCCACGCGCCTCGCATTGAGGAGCTACAGCCAAATGCTGCTCTACCTGGCGGCGAAGTCGAAGTGCTGGGATCGAACCTTGGCCCTGTAGCGTATCGCAGGCCGGTGGCCATGGTCGGCGACCTGGCTGCTCCGGTGGTGATGAGCCGGGGCAAGCGCATGGTGCTGCGGGTTCCCGACGAAGCGGAGACGGGAAAACTGCGTATTCTGCGAAACGGCGCGCAGAGCAACGCTGTCGAACTCAAGGTGGGAAACCAGATCGCGAACGGCGCTCACATCGTCTCGAATCCGGCGATCGACCCTGACGGCAACATCTATGTGACGCTTTCCGGAACGCGCGGGCAGGAGACGCCGGTTTCCGTTTACCGGGTGGAGCGCGATGGCGAGATGCATCCCTTTGTCAGCGGCATTATGAATGCCACTGGACTGGCTACGGATGAAGATGGCAATGTTTACGTCTCTTCGCGTCATGAAGGGACGGTCTATCGGGTGACGCCGGCGGGCGCCGCATCGGTTTACGCCGAGGGGATGGGGGTTGCAACCGGCCTGGCCTTCGACAGCGATCACAACCTTTATGTGGGCGACCGCAGCGGGACGATCTTCAAGATTGCTCCGGACCGGCAGATCTTTGTTTTTGCCACGCTTGAGCCGAGTGTCTCGGCCTACCACCTGGCGTTCGGAATCGACAACACGCTCTTTGTATCGGGACCGACGACGTCGAGTTTTGACAATGTCTATGCAATCGACCGCGACGGCGCTACCACAGTTTTCTATCGCGGGCTGGGCAGGCCGCAGGGACTTGCCGTGGATATCGCGGGGAGCGTGTATGTAGCCGCATCGCTCGGCGGCAGGCGAGGCGTGGTGCGCATTTCGCAGAACGGCGAGGCGCAACTGGTAATCGCCGGGTCGAGTATCGTCGGATTCACATTCATACCCGGTGGTAATGCCCTGGTAGCGACTTTGAACCAGCATCCTTCACCCAATAGCTCCGTTTATCATGTAGCGTTGGGAATTGAGGGGTGGCGCACTTTCTGATGCGCCAGTCTCAAGTATTCCATTTCAATTTCAGGCCGCGATTGTAGTGTCCGTGGCCTTTGGTGCCGTTGGGGTTCGATGAACTCGGAGATCATTGCTATTGGCTCGGAGCTACTGACGCCCTGGCGGCAGGACACCAATTCCTTATACGTTACTGAGCGGCTCAACCAGCTGGGCGTCAACGTCGCGTTCAAGACGATCGTCGGCGACCGCCTGAAGCATCTGGCAGGCGCGATACGAAATGCGCTGGGACGGACCGACGTCGTGGTGATTATGGGCGGACTCGGGCCAACCGAGGACGACCTGACGCGCGAAGCTGTGGCCGAAGCGATGCAGATCGGGCTCAAGCGCGATCCGGAGCTGATTGCCCAGCTTTATGCTCGGGCGGCGGCGTTGCGCTGGACGATAACCCGAAACAACGAGAAACAGGCCGACGTGCTCGATGGGGCCGTGATCATGAAGAATCCGCGGGGATCGGCACCCGGGCAATGGCTGGACGTTGTCTATGGCAAGCACCGCAAGCTGGTAATGCTGGTGCCGGGTCCACCGTCGGAGTTGAAGCCGATGTTCGACGAGGAATGCGTGCCACGGCTACGAGAGGCGCTGCCGCAGCGGTTTATCGCGACGCGAGTGCTGAAGGCGGCGCTGATTGGAGAGTCGGCGGCGGATGCGCGCATTGCGCCGATCTACACCCAGTTCACGGATGTGGAGACGACGATCCTGGCGCACCTCGGGGATATCCAGCTCAATTTGCAGTGCGGCAAGCCGATCATGGAGCTGGCACAGGCACGTGTGGATGCGCTTGCGGAGAAGATCGAGGAAGAGCTGGAAGACCTGATCTATTCGTCGCAGGGAGAGACACTGGAGCAGATCGTGCTGTTTTATCTCGAAATGCGGGGCGCGACGCTTTCGGTGGCGGAGAGCTGTACGGGGGGCCTGGTGGCTGAACGGCTGACAAGGATCAGCGGGAGTTCGCGGTCGTTCACGGGCGGGGCGGTGGTGTACAGCAATGAGCTGAAGACGGAGTTTGCGGACGTGGCTCCGGAGCTGATTGTGAGGCACGGAGCGGTGAGCCGGGAAGTAGCAGCGGCGCTGGCGGAGGGTATCCGCGAGCGATGCGATACGATCTTCGGGCTGGGAGTGACGGGCATTGCGGGACCGTCGGGCGGGACAGAGGAGAAGCCGGTGGGGCTGGTGTATCTGAGCGTGAGCGACGGCAAGAATACCGAGGTCATCGAGCGGCGGTTCCACGGTGACCGCGAGCGCATCCGTCAATATGCGGCCCAGACCGCGCTGGATATGGTCCGGCGACGGCTGATGTAAGACTGTGATCGCATTTTCGAAAATGAGTTACCCGACGGCACGAACCTGAAGTCGACGTGACCAACGGGGAGCGGCGACCTTGCGCAATCTCGACGGGCCACGCCGTTTCAGAAAATGCCGTAAACTCAAAGCGCAATGCCGGTTGTGACCTATCTGCTGGTTGCCATTGTCGCCTATCTGCTGGGCTCGATCCCCTTTGGATTTCTGCTGGTCTGGTTGTTTCGCAAGGAGGATATCCGCTCGAAAGGCAGCGGCAATATTGGCGCGACCAACGTGGTGCGGTCGGGAGCGAAGGGGCTGGGCGCGCTCACTTTTCTTCTCGACGCCTGCAAGGGATATCTGGCGGTTCTGCTGGCAAGCCGGATCGCAGAGCTGCCCGGACTCGCTGTTGTGCCCCACGCAAATGTGGCGGCGGTGGCGGCTCTGTGCGCGGTCCTGGGGCATATGTACACGATGTGGCTGGGATTCAAGGGCGGCAAGGGAGTGGCGACGGCCTTCGGGGTCTTCGTCGCGCTGGCGCCTTGGGCGGCACTGGCCTCGCTGGGGGTCTTCGTCGTGGTGTTCGCGCTGTCTCGGTATGTCTCGCTGGCGTCAATACTGGCGGCGGCGGCGTTTCCGGCCTTTGCTCTGCTGCTGCGGCATGCGACTTATGGCATGTGCCTGACAGCGGCGATTTTTCTGGTGCCTGCGATTGTGATTCTCAAACACCACCAAAATATCGGGCGATTACTGCACGGGACTGAGTACCGCTTCGGCAAGGCGAAGGCTATAGCATGAGCCGGATCGCCGTGATGGGCGGCGGAGCCTGGGGCACCGCCATTGCCCTGAGCCTTGCCCGCCGGGGTGGTCACGCGATCACTCTGTGGACGCATTCTCCCGGAGTCGCTGCGAATATTCGCGCGTCGAGCGAAAACACGGTGTTTCTGCCGGGATTTCGGATTCCGGACGAGATTGCCGTGACGAGTGACGGCCCCGAGGCGTTGTCTTCGGCAGAAATTGTGATCAGCGTCATGCCGTCGCATCACGTGCGCGCTTCGTATAAGCGATTCGCGCCGCATCTCCGGCCCGGGCAGTTGCTGGTAAGCGCAACCAAGGGCATTGAAGACCAGACCTATCTGCGCATTAGCGAGGTGATTTGTGATGTACTGCGTCCTTACCACCCCGGGCTGAGCTACGGCGTGCTGAGCGGGCCGTCGTTTGCGCAGGAGGTGGCTGCGGGTGCGCCGACCGCGGTAACCATCGCGTCAAATGACGCCACATTGGCGGCGCAGGTACAGAGGGAGTTCAGCAGCGCGACGCTGCGCCTGTATACCAATGATGACGTAGTGGGCGTGGAACTGGGCGGCGCGCTCAAAAATGTGATCGCCATCGCTGCAGGGATCGTTGCCGGACTAGAATTGGGTTCCAACAGCACTGCGGCTTTGATTACGCGGGGGGTGGCGGAGGTGACGAGGCTGGCGGTGGCTTGCGGCGGCCGACGCGAGACGCTGGCGGGTCTTTCCGGACTGGGGGATCTGGTGCTGACCTGCACCGGGGCGTTGTCGCGCAATCGCTGGGTGGGAATCGAGTTGGGGAAGGGCACAGGGCTCGACAAGATTATTGCCGATCTGCACGGCAAGGTGGCTGAGGGAGTGCGGACCACGTCTGCTGCGCTGGGGCTGGCCAAGCGACATGGAGTGGAGATGCCCATTGCCGAACAGGTAGAGGCGATTCTGCACGCCGGCAAGCATCCCCGGCAGGCCATGCAGGAGTTGATGAGCCGGCCAGGCCGGGACGAGTAACCCGGAGTTTGTGACGAGTAAAAGCTACGACTTTCGTGTGAGAGGCAACCGCTTTTCATCACGGTTAGACTGAGCTTGAATGGTGTCGTCTCACCGTAGTCTGGTTGCCTCATGAATCGCACGCCCTCAATTCGCTGGCGCATCTTCTGGCGCGTTTTTTTTTCCTTGAGCGGCGCGTCCGTAATCAGCCTGCTGCTGCTCTACGTGTCGACCCGTCTTGGGTGGGGCGTGCTGGCTGTCATGTGCGCCATTTTTCTGTTCTGGGCCATACTCAGTCTGCTGGCGGGGCGAAAGATCGCTGAACTGAGCCATAGCTTTGCGGTAACGATCGCGTCGAAATCGCTGCAGAAGGCTGAAGATCAGGCCGTACGATTACGCGGGACACTTTACGAAGAGCCGGCGACGGAATGGCTGGCGGCACTGCAGAGTCTCGAGAACTCCTACCTGGACAAGCAGGTCGAGTCCAGCCAGAACTATGCCACGCTCACCGATCTGATTCGCATGATGGCAAAGGCGGTGGACGAGCGCACGAGCTACCTGCGCGGGCATTCAGACCGGGTGGCTGGCTATTCGGCGGAAATTGCGCGCGAACTGAATATCGACGCAGCCCAGGTGGAACGCATCCGCCTGGCTGCTCTTCTGCACGACATCGGCACAGTGGGGATCGAAGATTCCATCGTGAGGAAGGAAGCACCGCTCACACCGGAAGAATTTGAGATTGTGAAAGCGCATACCGTAAAGGGCGCGTCGATTCTGCGACCCATTGAAGGCGTCGCCGATCTTATTCCCGGGGTGGAGTTGCACCACGAGTCGCTGGATGGGCAGGGATATCCCTACGGTTTGCGCGGCGAAGAGATTCCTTTGATGGCGCGCATCATCGCCGTAGCGGACAGCTTCGACGCGATGACTACAGCGCGGCCGTATCAGGCAGCCATGGATCCGGAGTATGTACTGGAGGTTTTAAATCGCCTGGCCGGCAAACGCTACGATGTCTCGGCGGTGAATGCACTGATCGCACTGGTGAAGCGTGGAACCATTGTCGTCAAAAGCCCTCGTCCTGCGGTGTCATTTCCTCAACAGCACGTACTTTCGGAGATCGTCTGATCCCCCGAATCACAGCGATCCAGTTGCTACACTCGATAAAGAGATGTTGAGGGCCACCCTGTCATGATTCAAACGCTGTTCGGCAGCCTGAAGGAAGAGGAAGAGCCAAAGAAAAAGGGCTTCCTTGACCGGATGAAACAGGCGGTTTCGCGTACGCGCGAAAGCCTGGAGGAGCGCATCGATGGCGTGCTGTCGCTGACGCGCACGGTCGATGAGGAAGCGCTTGAAGAACTGGAGATGAGCCTGATCGCGTCCGATATTGGCGTGACGACGGCGGCGGAAATTGTTTCCACTCTGCGGGAGCGCGCCAAGCGGGAGCAGATTCGCGATGGAGCGGAATTGAAGGACCTGCTCAAGACTCAGCTCAAGGGCATCCTCGATGAGCAGCAACTTTCGCCGCGCAGGGTTGTGTCGCAACCGGAAGTCATCCTTCTGGTGGGCGTAAACGGTACAGGAAAGACCACAACCAGCGGAAAACTTGCTGCGCACCTAAGAGGCCAGGGGAAAACGGTCCTGCTATGCGCGGCAGATACTTTTCGCGCTGCCGCCATTGAACAGCTCGAGGTGTGGAGCGAGCGCAGCGGCGTGGAAATCATCAAATCCCGCCAGGGCGGCGATCCGTCGGCGGTTCTGTTCGACGCGCTGCAAGCGGCCAAGGCGCGCGGTAACGATTACCTCGTCGTAGATACGGCGGGACGATTGCACACGAAAAACAATCTGATGGCCGAGCTGGACAAGATGCGGCGCACCACGCAACGCCTGATTCCAGATGCTCCCCACGAGGTGCTGCTGGTGATGGATGCGACTACCGGACAGAACGGGCTTCAGCAGGCACGCCTGTTTACGGAATCTGCCGGGGTGACGGGCATTGTGATCACCAAGCTCGACGGCACTGCCAGGGGTGGCATTGCGATCGCCATCGCTCGCGAACTGAAGCTGCCGGTGCGCTATGTTGGCATCGGTGAAAAGATCGACGACCTGCTGCCATTTGAGAGCGGCGCATTCGTAGATTCCTTGCTGGATAACTAGACGTTTTACAACAGGCTGAAAGGTATGTCTGTGTCCGACCCAATCTCTACCTCCACCCAGACCGATCTCGTCCAGATACAGCAGGACGAGCGCTGGATGAACGAAGCGCTCGACCTGGCCCAACGGTCGGTCGGCTTAGCGTCTCCCAACCCCGCCGTGGGCTGCGTGCTCGTCAAAGGCGAATCGGTTGTCGGACAGGGCTTCCATGAATACGACCTGCGTGATCACGCGGAGGTGGTGGCGCTGCGGATGGCAGGCGGCGAGGCGAGTGGCGCAACAGCGTACGTGACCCTTGAGCCGTGTTGCATCGCGGGACGAACCGGGCCCTGCACCGAGGCGCTGATTGAAGCCGGTGTGGCCAGAGTAGTGGTAGCGGCGACGGATCCGAATCCCGCGGTGAATGGCCAGGGAATCGAGCGGCTGCGCGCTGCGGGAATCACGGTCGTGGCCGGGATTCTGGCGCTCCGTGCGCGGGAGCTGAACGATGGCTTTGCACGGCATATTCGCACCGGACTTCCCTTCGTGACTCTCAAGGCGGGGCTTTCGCTCGATGGCCGCATCGCGCCTGCTCCGGGCAAGGCTCCGACCGGCGCGCCGGTAATCATGACAGGCGAGGCTTCGCGAACCGCGGTGCAGCAGTTGCGTCACGGGTCGGATGCGTTAATTACCGGCATCAATACGGTCCTGCTTGATGATCCCCTGCTGACCGACCGTACGGGGCGCCCGCGCAGACGCAGGCTGCTGCGAGTGGTGCTGGATTCGGCGCTGCGCTTGCGGCTGGACTCGAAGCTGGTGCGAACGGCGCAAGAGGATGTGCTTGTCTTCTGCACGATTCCGGTCTCGGAGCGGCAGAGGGCGCTGGAAGCTCTGGGGGTGCAGGTGGAGCGCGTGGAACCCGCGCCGGGCAGCCCGCGGGTCTCGCTGAAGCGCGTAATTGAACGACTGGGCGAGATGCAGATGACGTCGGCGATGATCGAGGCCGGCTGCCAGTTGATGAGCTCGGCGGTCGCGGCACAGGCGGTTGACAAGGTGAGCCTCTTTTACGCGCCGGTGTTTCTGGGCGCGGCGGGCGTGCCCATGCTCAGCAATGTGGAATTGATGAGGCCGCAGTGGGTGAGCTCATCGACGGAACAGCTCGGGGAGGATTTCTGGTTCAAGGGATACCTGCGTGATCCCTGGGCTTAGAAAGCGAGGCGATTATGTTCACTGGCTTGATTGAGACGACGGGAAAAATTCTCTCGGCGGACCAGCGTGCGGGGACAATGCGCGTTGCTGTCGAGGCGCCGGGGATTGCCGAACGGTTGAAGACAGGAGACAGCGTTGCGGTCAGCGGCGTTTGCCTGACAGCGCTGGACATTGAGCCGGGGCTCTTTCATGCGGATCTCGCGGCTGAGACCGTGGCGCGTACATCGCTGGCCCAGCTCGCACCGGGCACCACGGTGAATTTGGAATTGCCGACTCCGGCGGGCGCTCCGCTTGGAGGGCACGTGGTGCAGGGTCACGTGGATGCGACGGGGACACTGGTTTCCATCAAACAGGTTGACCCGAACGCAGACCACACAATTGCCGACTGGTGGCTCGAGGTAGAGATCCCCGAGGCGCTGCGGCCTTTTATGGTAGAGAAGGGCTCGGTGGCCATCGAGGGCATCAGCCTGACGATTGCGCGATGGGACGGGAAGACGGTGAGCGTGGCAATCCTTCCTCACACCTATGCAGCGACGAATCTGCACACGCTCAAGGCTGGATCGGCGGTGAACCTGGAGGCTGACGTGCTGGTGAAGCTGGCCGCCGAGCGACGGCCAGCTGCTTCAACATTTGAGCTGACGGTGGATTATCTGGTGGCGAACGGGTACTAGACCAACAGCTCTCGCGCGTCTCTACAATTCTGCTTCGGTCAAAGTGGAACGCCAAGCCTAAATTGGGCTTGGCGTTTGAATCGTGTTTAGCCACGGTTATAGGCTAGCCACTACCACCGACAATTAGCTTCGGCTGCGTATCTGCTGTCGCGAGAAACGAAACTTTCCCGAGCTTAAAATCCACCCGAGCCGATGATGATCTTAGGCTGGGTGGCTTGCACGCATCCGCCGCCGCCATCGAAAGTTACCACCAGGTCATAACTGCCCGCCCCCGCGCTGGCGAGTACCTGGACCGCGTGATGTCCGCCCGCCTGAATGTAATGGTGCTGGCCTTCAATCGGCCAGAAGTCGGAATTCCCGGGGTCGGGCTCGATGGTCACGCCGCTGGTGTTGTCATTCTTCCAGATGAAGTAATCGCCGGGCATTACGCTGACATCAGAACAAGGATCGATGAACGGCCGAGCCGCAACCACGATCTTTTGCGAGCCCACATTGGGGTCAGCCGGCGTGCAGGAAAAAGAGTAGGCTCCCTTGGTTGCGCTGGCTGCCACGGTGGCTTGAGCAGGCGTTCCCGCGGTGACGGAGTAACTATTCTGATTTAAGGGCCAGCTGGTGGCTGGCTGAACGGTGACCGAAGGAGCCTCGGCAGAGTTGAGCACCCAGTCAAAATTCTCGCCTGGAACCACAACGATGACAGGACTGTAGACATTGAATTGACGCATACGATTCTTCCTTTCAGCGCGTAATGCGCACAACAGGACAGGCTACTTTACCTGGGCGTGGGCCAGGAGCTGTTGAAACTGGGGGTTGTTTCGAAGATTGTCGAAGTCAGGTGAATCCCTGACGACCGAGGAAGAATATCCCGCAGTGAACGCCTTTTGCAACCATTCGAGCGCGACACCCGTTTCTCCGAGATCGTTATAGACGACGGCGGCATTGAAGAGCAGGTCCTTGTCACTATGACCAAGTTCGAGCGAGCGGGAGAGGTGAGCCAGCGCGTTCTGCCGATCGCCGAGGATGGCGTAACAGGCAGCGGCATCCCCGTGGCGCTCGGCATCGTTGGGATTGACCTGCAATTGCTCATTGAGCAAGGCCAGTTGCTTATTGAAAGCTTCTACCGCTTTGGCACGCTGGCCGCTATAGAGATAGGCATCGGCGAGATTTCCCCACAGGTCTGAATTCCTGTCGTCGAACTTGAGAGCTTCCTGGTAATTGCGGGCGGCATCGGCAAAGCGGCGCGACTGATAGTATGCCGTTCCGAGATTCGAATAGCCGCCCGCAGTTGGACGGAGTTTTATCGATTCTTTCAGAGCGTTGATGGCCTGTTGGTAGTTACCGAGAAAGAGATAGGTCCCTCCCAGGTTGCTGTAATTGAGATAGCTCTCGGGTGCAAGACGAATGGCCTTCTGGAAGAGATCGACTGCTTTGGCATACTGAGCCTGTCGCAGATAGAATCCTGCCAAACGCTCGATCGCACGCAGGGAGTTGGGCTTCTGCGTGATCGCCTGCTGATAGATGCGTTCGGCATCGCTGAGCTTGTTCAGCCGCGTGTAAGCGTTCGCGAGGCCGACATAGCCTTCGTCACTGGTCGGATCGAGTTCGATGACCTTCTGATACTCGCTTACCGCCTGAGGGTAATCGCCGGTTCCGGCAGCGACGGCTCCGAGACAGAGATGACCCTCGACACCGGCATTTCCAAGGCTCACAGCCTCGTTGCAGTCCCTGTTTGCCTCGTCCACCCATTTGCGCTGCTTCGTAAACTCGTAATTGCGCCAGTAGGCGTATCCGCGGGCAGCAAGTGCCTGTCCGTAGTAGGGATCAAGCTCCATCGCGTGGTCGAGGACTGTGATCGCGTCGCTGATTTGCTGAGGAGCTGTTGCGTAACTCAGATAGCCGCGTCCCTGCAGGAAGTAGTCATAGGCGACGGGCTGCGTGGTGCCGTGTGTTGTGAGGGCTGTTTTCTCCCCGGGACGAAGGTCGAACTGCAAGGCGCGAACGACACCGTCGGCAACCTGGTCCTCGATGGAGAAAGGATCAGAGCGCGGAGCGGTCAGAGTCTGTTCGGCGATAGCATGCCCGGTCTGGAGGTCGGCCAGCTTCCAGATCGTGCGGTTCATGTTGTTTGACTGTTGCACCGTGAGCTGAAGGGTGAGATTAGCGCCGAGGGTCTTGAGGGCCTGGCTGGGGTCAGTTCCCGGAGAAGATGCCTTGTTTACCTGCGCGGTATCGATGATCTCGATGTCGTGGTTCTCGGAGAGACCGGAGAGCTTGGCGGCGACGGTGGCGGAGAGACCACTCGCAAACGCGCGCAGCTCGGGGCTGGTTCCGTCGACCTGGGGAGGGAGCATTGCCAGTCTCGGCGTGGGTGCGGGCGCCGACGGTACGGGCGCGTGGCTGCTGCGGGGTTTCCAGATGGAGGCCACGCGTGAGCGCACGGACGGGACAAACACGGCTACTAGAACGACGGCAAGAACAGGGATCAGATACCAGAGCCACCCGGGAACATGACGCGGAACGGTGCGGGCGGGCCGGCCTCCCTGGCGGACGGATTCGAGGTCGTGGCGCAGATCGCGGGCACTCGCGTATCGCCGGGCAGGATCTTTCTTGAGAGCGTGGGCAATGACGGCTGTCATCCGCGGAGGAATCCGATGCCCGGTAGAGTGAATTCGCGCGGCTTCGCGCTCGTCGAGGATGTGAGCGGTGATCACCGTGACGTTCGAGCCGTGGAAGGGATGCCGGCCAGTCAGCATCTCATAGAAGACAATGCCCAGAGCGAAGATATCAGCGCGGGCGTCGGGCGGGTCACCCTTAAGGACTTCGGGCGCCATATAAGCGGGTGTGCCGGAGATATTGCCCGAGGCGGAGATGGTGTTCAGAGAGCTGGTCGGAAGCTCGGAACTACTGCCCGGCAGCCGGCGAGCGACTCCGAAATCGAGCAGCTTCACCTGATCGCCGGGGCCAAGCATGATGTTTTCCGGCTTTACGTCGCCATGCAGGATGCCGCTCTGATGGGCCGCGGCCAAAGCGTCGGCGCACTGGACGGCGATGT
>Ga0335074_10001258_pt1 | contig 34674 bp, 37 predicted proteins | sample Lox_Sample_23_FD_206715 | JGI IMG/M metagenome (GOLD analysis project Ga0335074, IMG submission 206715) | Soil microbial communities from Loxahatchee National Wildlife Refuge, Florida, United States - Lox_Sample_2.3 | ecosystem: Environmental > Terrestrial > Soil > Wetlands | place: USA... | reverse complement strand
GTAGACGTTGTAGGGACCTAGCACGGGGTAGGCAGAGACAAGGGCGTCCGTGCCGGCAGCAGTTTGCACCGCGACCGTTACCGTGTAGTCGATGAGGAGGGCGACCGCTGCTATCTGGGCCACAGTGGGCCCGAAATTGTCCCTTGCCACTACGTAGGAGCCGCCGGCCCGGGTATAGACCATCACGACTTCCCTGTAGGACAGGGTGACGAAGAACAGGACGAGCAAGATCGCCAAGGTGATCGGCAGCACGAGCGTGAACGCCGCGACACCGACCCACTTCACGAGCTCGACGAGCATCTCTTCGGTGCCGTACGCCGATGACGAGATGGCATCGGGTGTCAGCACGCCCATCCCGACGATGCTGCCCAAGCGCTCAGTTGCCAGCTCCTCGGTCACCATCGGGCGTCCGAGCAGGAAGTTCTTGACCCGGTAGAGAACCGTCTCAGGCAGGTCCGAAACCCTCGGCTCCACTACTGGCAGCTCTTCCGCATCGTCCAAGCCGCTCATCGGTACGATTGTGGTCTCGCCGCGGGGCCCCGGCGAATTGCGGCCGGGCCCGCCAAAGGTGGTTGCATGTTGTAGTGCGGATCGTAGTGGTCGGTTGTGGGCGTGTCGGGTCGGAGCTGGCGATGCTGCTTTCCAGAGAGGGCAACGACGTCGCCGTCATCGACAAAGACCCCCGGGCCTTGCAGCGCCTGGCTATGGACTGGGGCGGTAAGGGCGTTGTCGGGTTCGGGTTCGACCGGGACGCTTTGGAGGAAGCGGGCATTGACGGCGCAGTTGCGCTGGCCGCGGTCACCAATGGCGACAATTCCAACATCCTCACGGCACGCATAGCGCGCGAAACGTACCAAGTGCCTAACGTCGTAGCCCGGATCTACGACCCGCGACGCGCGGTGATCTACCGCCGCCTCGGCATACAGACGGTGGCTACCGTAACTTGGACCGTAGACCAGGTGGTTCGCCGGCTCCTCCCAGCGCGCACGGTCACGGAATGGACGAGCCCCTCTGGCGAGGTCGTCATGGTCGAGCGCTCCCTACCCCCAAGCTGGGTCGGCTATCGTCTCGACGACCTCGAAATGGCTGCTCAGATGAAGATCGTGGCTTTGACGCGGGCAGGTAAAGGGGCACTGCCCAAGCCGGGCACGGTCGGGCAGGAGAACGACGTGCTTTACCTGACGGTGGCTGCGCACGCGCTTGCCGACCTCGAGGAGCGGTTGAAGTCAGGCCCCCGTTCATGAAGGTCGTCATCGCGGGCGCGGGCAACGTGGGCACTTTCTTGGCGGGCGACCTCCGCCGAGCAGGGCACGAAGTCCTCGTCATCGAGATCGACCCAGACGTGGCTTCTCGCTGGGGTGCGCTCGATGTTCCCGTTGTCGTAAGAGACGCGTGCGAGGTTTCCGCATTGGACGTGGCCGGGCTGGCGACAACCGACGTCGTGGTCGCGGCGACGGGCGACGACGAGGATAACTTGGTGATTTCCCTGCTTGCCAAACAGGAATTCGCCGTCCCTCGCGTCGTGGCCCGGGTCAACCACCCCAAGAACCACTGGCTGTTCAACCAGACCTGGGGCGTCGACATCGCAGTTTCCACCCCCCACCTGCTCGCATCTCTCGTCGAGGAAGCAGTCTCAGTCGGTTCGCTGGTCCGCCTGCTCCAGCTCGAGTCGTCCGGTGCGCACCTTGTAGAAGTCACCCTTGCGCCGGGGTCCCCGGCGGCAGGCCAGCAGCTCGCACAGCTCGGCATGCCTCGGGACGCGACCGTCGTCGCCGTCGTTAGGAGGGCGCATGTCGTGGTACCGCGAGGCGACACCACCTTCGAGGTGGGCGACGAAGTCCTTGTCCTCGCGTCACCAGAGTCAGAAGACGCTGTGAGGGCGCTGTTGGTGGCAGGAGTGCCCGAGCAGGGGCCCTAAGAGCGCCCTACCATGTTCGCGGTGAGCCAGCCCGACACAGAGTCAGTAGTCGAAGCTGCCGGGCACTTCCGGCTCTATCTCGGTGCGGCGGCGGGCGTCGGCAAGACCTACGACATGCTCAACGAAGGCAAGCGCCGCCTCGAGCGCGGTACTGACGTCGTGGTGGGCTTCGTGGAGTGCCACAAGCGCCCGCTCACTGAGGCGCTGCTCCAGGGTTTCGAGGTAACCCCGAGGAAGGTTGTCGACTACCGCGGCTCACAGTTCGAAGAGATGGACCTCGATGCCCTCCTTGCACGCCGCCCCCGGGTCGCGCTCGTTGACGAGCTCGCCCACACAAATGTGCCTGGCTCGGGCCGGCACGCAAAGCGCTGGGAGGACGTGCTCGAGCTCCTCGACGCTGGCATCGACGTGATCAGCACGCTCAACATCCAGCATGTCGAGAGCCTCGCCGACGCCGTCGAGCAAATGACGGGGGCGCGGGTGCGCGAGCGCGTCCCCGACTGGGTAGTGCGCAAGGCAAACCAGATCGAGCTCGTCGACTCGTCGCCCGAACAACTTCGCCGGCGGATGCTCCACGGCAACATCTACCCGCCTGAGAAGGTGCCCTATGCCCTCACCCACTTCTTCCAGACGGACAACCTAATTGCGCTGCGCGAGCTCGCTCTGCGGTTCTTGGCGGACGAAACCGAAGAAGAGCTCTTGGAGCACCTCCGGCGCCACAGCGAAAAGCGTCTCTGGGAGACCCGCGAGCGGATCCTGCTAGCGGTTACTGGCGCTCCCGGTACCGATGTGCTCTTGCGGCGAGCCGCGCGCCTCACTGCGCGCGCGAAAGGGGAGCTCAACGTCGTGCACGTAATCGTCGCCGACGCCGGGTCTTCCAACGGCAAAGCGAGCTTCGAGCCTCTTCGCACTTTGGCTCACGATCTCGGCGCCCAGTGGCACGAGATCGCGCACGCCGACCCCGCGGAGGCCATCACGGAGTTCGCGAAGGACCACCAGATAACCCAGATCGTGCTCGGGTCGAGCCACCGCAGTGGCTGGCGCGAGGTCCTAGGGGGCGGGATCATCCGCAAGGTCATCCGCAAAGCGGGCGACCTCGGCGTCGACGTCCATGTGATCGCGCGCCGCCAGCTACCCGAGAACTTCGACCAGCAACCGGCCGAACTGGGCGAGGAGAGCTAGTTCCTCTCGGTGTTGCGCTGGGTGAGCGAAACGATGAGCCTCGATACGACGATGAGCACCAGCACGAGAACTACCAGGATCAACGCCGCGTCATAGGACAGGTGCTGGACACCCGCTGAGGGATAGTTGTAGAAGGTCCAGACGGCATAAGTCAGGTACCCGACCGGCGAGTGGGTGAGATTGAGCGTCGGGAGCGAGTTTGTAAAGCCCGCGGTGTACAACAGAGGTGCGGTCTCACCAACCGAGATTGCAAGGGCGACCAGCCAGCCGGTCGTGATGCCCGGGAGGGCTGTTTTCAGCGTGATCCGTGAGAGCGTTCGAAGAGGCGACATCCCGAGGCCTTCGGCACCTTCCCGGTACGCCGTCGGCACTTGGCGTAAAGCGCCCTCGGTCGCCTTGGCGATGTAGGGCACTGTCAAGGCGGACAGCACGATCAATGCGGCCGCGAGAGAGTACTGCCAATGAAGCGCGATCACCAGCGCGATGTAGCCGACATAACCGAGCACGATCGAAGGGATGCCGGCCAGCACCTCGGACGCCCCCCGGAGGACCGAGCCCACACGGCCGCTAGCGTACTCAGAAAGGTATATCCCCGAGAGGATCCCGACGGTCCCGGCTACTATCCCCACACCGGCGACCAATAGTAAGGTGCCCACGATCTCGTTGGCGAGGCCGCCACCTGTCGCCGTCGTTGTCTCAGTCAGTACGCTCCAACGCCAGACCGGTACGGCGCGGCTCACCACTCCCCATAGGACCCAGACAATTGGGGCCGCGATCAACAGCGCTGCAAGGAGGCAGGCTCCCCAGCCGAGGTAATTGCCCATCGAGCGGTTCCACGGGGGCCTCCCGTAGAGGTCGATGTTCTCCGCCGGTTCCATTTCCAAGCTAGTTGCGGTCATCTCTAGAGACCTCGTCCGACTGGTAGCGCGGTACCGCTCACCTTGCGTACCAGTAAGCGGGCGCCGATGTTCGTAACGAGGGTGATCACTGCCAGCAGGAGCGCAAACTCGGCCAGGGTGCGCACCGCGAAGCCGGTCCCATCGGAAAGTGCCCCGTCGAGCTGCTGCACGATGGTACTGGCTATCGTCCCCATCGGCTGGTAGAGGTTGGTGGGGATGGTGCCCAGCACCGAGCCCGAGACCATGGCTACCGCCATCGTCTCGCCCAGCGCGCGGGCCAAGCCGAGCACCGAGGCGCCTATGATGCCTGCTCGCACCCAGGGCAGGCTCACTTTCCTGGCAACTTCCCATTCCGTCATGCCAAGCGCGAGAGCACCTTCTTTAGGTAGCCGGGGGACCTGGCGGAACAAGTCCCTGCTCGTAGCGGCAACGATAGGAATGATCATCACCGAGAGCACGAGGCCTGCCGCAAGAAGGCCCTCGCCGTAGCCCGTCGGCCCCCGCAAGAAACTGAGCACTGGCACGTCAGGCATGTGGTTGGCGATTATCGGGGCGACGTCGCGGGCCAGTATTGGGCCGAAGGTCAGGTAGCCCCATAGCCCGAAAACGACACTTGGGATGCCCGCGAGCATCTCGAGGAAAATGCCGACCACGTTAGAAACACGTCTCGGGAGCTTCTCGACGATAGCTAAGGCTGCGCCAACGGAGATCGGGACCGCGACGACGACGGCTATGGCCGAGCTTGCCAACGTCCCCACGATGAGCGGGAGCGCCCCGTAGCTGACCCCTAGCGGATGGAGCACCCCGCCGGTCCTAACGGGATTGGCGTAGGTGTTGCCCGGGCGCCACGCCGTCCTGAACAGGAACCCGGCACCGTTAAACCTGATGGCGGGGTACGCTTTCCAAGCGAGCACGGCTATTATGCCGACCAGTGCGATAAGGGGAAGGAGGGCGGTCATCCCCGTGATAACGCGAGGCAATGTCTCTTGGTTGATCGCCATTCGGCGTCGGACATTGAGAGAGCCAAGGTCGGCGTCCGGCGGCTCTCCCGCCGGTGCCACCTCGTCGGCTGTTGTCAACATGATCGCTCCTTGCGCGTCAGCACGACGGACAAAAAGTCGGGCTCGCGGGTGCGGCGCCACCCGTGCTGAATTTGCCGTCGGCGCCGATGGCCCGGCGGAGCTAGCTCATTGTGAAGGGCAATCAACCCAGCAGCAGCCCTGTTCGTAAGATTGTACGCGACCTGGCAATTGAAAGTCGCTTTGCCTGCCTGGACGGCCCAGCCCGCGCTGGCAAGCGAGGGCTGGGCCGGGAGGGCCTAGCTAGCCCGCGATCGAGGCGATTTGCTTGTCGGTGAGGACAAGCACGCTCGCCGGGAGGGGTTGGAACCCGACCTGGTTGAGGAAGGCGGGGGAGCTGCCCTGCTTGGGGTCGGTTGCCCAGTAGAGGAAGGCCTTCACCGCAGCCGCCTTTTGGTTGCTGGGCTCGTGGGGCGGGATGATGGCGTACTCGTAGTTGATGATCGGGTAGCCATTGGAGGCGTTGTCGTCGACGAGCGAAAGTGCTTCGTCGGCAGGGGTCTTGTTCTCGAGCGCCTGAGCCTCAGCAACGATTGACGGGGCCACGGGCACCTCGAAACGGCCGGAAGCGTTCTGCAGCTCGGCCATACCGAGGCCGGCTTTCTGGGTTTCCGACTGGTAGCTGATGCCGATGTAAGCGATGCACCCAGGCGTGGCCTGGCAGCCGGTAACCATCCCCCCGTTGCCCGTCTCGGCAAGGGCATTCGAGATCGAGGGGAAAGAAATCGAGGTCCCGTACCCTATGGAACTTCCCCAGCCGTTGGGGTCGCTGTCCGTCAAGTAGGTACTGAAGATAAAGGTGTCACCGCTGCTGTCGGACCGGTGCAAAGCAACGATCTTGTCGGCGGGTAGCGTGACGCCTGGGTTGAGAGCGGTGATGGCAGGGTCGTTCCAGGTGGTGATCTTGCCTTGGTAAATCTGCGAGATGACCGAGCCGCTCAGTTTGAGGTGGACCGAGCCCGAAAGGCCGGGGATGTTGTAGTTGATCATTTGCGCTGAGATCGCGAGAGCGATGTTTTTCACGCCCGGGTACTGCGAGAGCTGAGATGAGGACAGGTACGCATCGGAGGCGCCGATGTCAACGATGCCCGAGGCGGCATCGCTGATGCCTTTGCCTGAGCCGCCACCGGCAGGGTTGACAGTAATGTTCGAGTACTGCTTGTGGTACGCAGGTGCCCAGAGCTGGAAGAGAGGGTAGAGAAGGGTGCTTCCCTCTTCGTAAAGGGAGACGTTCCCCTTCGGCGGCACCTCACTGGTTACCGGCGGAGAGGGTGGTTGGGGCTTTGGCTTGGACTTGGACGCAACTCTGGCCGCCGAACGAATTGCGTTTGCCGAGGCGCTAGTTGCGCTGACGGCTGTCACGGCTGTTGCCGTGAACGCTGTTGTCAATGCGGCAGCACTTAGCAGAGCCTTCCGCTGGCGGGACTGGACCGAGCTGGCACGGGATGACATGGGGCGTGTTCCTCCTAGGAGCGCGCGTGTAGAAAGGGTCGGTTTCCTATGGGTTCAGTAGGCGCGGCGTCGCCTACTCTGAATTGCTGCCCGGCGCCGTTTCTCCGGGCAGGTCCTTTAGCCCATGCGGCCGCTCACGTAGCGAGCGGTCTCGGGCTCCTTCGGATCTTCGAAAAGTCGAGCTGTTTCAGCAAACTCCACCATCCTGCCCTGGTAGAAGAAAACAGTTTTGTCGGAGAGGCGCCGGGCCTGCCCGAGGTTATGGGTGACGATGATGATCGTCAACGCGGGGACCAGGCTGCGGATCATCGCCTCGATGTTTTCCGTCGTAAGCGGGTCGAGAGAAGAGGTCGGCTCGTCCAGCAAGAGGACTTCAGGGCCAATGGCGAGCGCGCGTGCGATGCACAGCAGCTGCTGCTGGCCACCCGAGAGGTTGAACGGAGACGACCCCAGGCGGTGGGAGACCGCCTCCCACAGGCCAACCTCACGGAGGCGTGCCTCGACGATGTCGTGGTAATGCTCCCTGCTTGCGATCCTGTGCGCCTTGACGCCCGAGAGGATGTTGGCACCTATGGGCATCGGGAAGGGGTTGGGCCGCTGGAAGACCATGCCAACGCGGCGGCGCAGTGCCATCAGTTGCACGCCCGGTGCGTAGATGCTCGAGCCACCAAGAACGACGTCGCCCTTGTGCCAGTGCTTCGCCACCCGGTCGTTCATGCGGTTGAGCGAGCGCAGGAACGTGGTCTTGCCGCAGCCGGTCGGGCCGATGAGCGCTGTTATGGCGCCCTTTTCGATCCCAACGTTGAGGCCGGAAAGGACCGTCGCCGAACCGAAGCCGAGGGCAAGGTCCCGTGCCTCCATGGTGGCCAGCCGCACGGGTGCGTCGACGACGACGGGTGCCTCATAGCTGGTCGTCGACGGTACGGGAAGGCTCATAGGGCAACGCCCTTCCGTGGGCACGCAGGCACCAATTTCACCAAGAGTGGAGGCTAGACAACCAACTTGAACACGAAGTAAACAGAGAGTGACATTTGGTCGCGGGCGGGGTGAACTCTATTAAGCAGGCAGCGCCCTCAGCGTTCAGTTTCGTCACCCGAAGCGTTCCAATTGGTAGCGGTAGCCTATGCCCCTCACGGTTACGATCCGCTTGGGGTTGGCCGGGTCGTCTTCAAGCTTTGAGCGCAGCCGCCTGATGTGCACTTCGAGGCTTGTGCTGTCGAGCGGGGCGAGCGGGCCCCAGAGCCTCCCGACAAGCGAGGTGCGCGCCAGAACGATGCCAGCGTTCTCCATGAGCAGCTTGAGCAGCTCAAACTCTCGCATCGGCAGGTGGATCCTGCGCGCACGAAGGGTGACTTCGTGGCTTTCGGGGTCGACCTTGACCTCGCCGACTTGCAGCGCCCGCGCGCCGAGGCCAGCACGGGAGCCCCAACGAGGAGCGCGGCGGAGCACCGCGCGCACGCGTGCGACGAGCTCGGCCGAGCGGAGAGGGAGCACCAAGTAGTCGTCTGCGCCCGAGGCGAGCGCCTGTGTGATCAGGTTTTCGTCATTGGGGCCTGTGACCAGGACAGGGAAGCCCGGGGCCCTTTCCCAGAGGCGCTCACAAAAAGCCAGGCCGTCACCTTCGAAACGGCCGTCCACGATCGCCACGTCGACCCCCCCGTCCCTTACCGAGGCGAGCGCCGTGGTTGCATCGGTCACTACCACCAGCTCGAACTCAGAACCATCGAGGTTGGCCGGGACGGGTCCCGCGCCGGAAGGGTGGGCCACGAGGACCGCCGTTGCAATCTTCGGGCGTGTGGGCAGAGGTGCACTGCTCGGTGGCCCAGCCGGGACATCAGGGGCAACGGCCACCTCCTCATCGCTTTGGGTCTGCTTGGTCGCGATCTTTCAAAGTGTCGGCGCGACACTTGACAGGACGGCAACATCGAGGTGAACAGCGAGTAACTAAAGGATGAAAGCCTTATCCACAGGGGCTCACACCAGTACAAACCCGCTAGCGCTAACGCTCGTCGCGTACCAGCACGAAGAGCATGGAGGCGCTCGCGGCGACTTTGCCCTCAACGGTCGCCGTCCCGAGCGCCTTGCCCGCGGAGGCACCCATTTGCTCAATTTGGGTCGTCATTTCCAAAATGTCCCCTGGAGAGACCTGGCGCCTGAAGCGCGCTTTGTCGATGCCGCCGAAAAGAGGCAGGTACCCCTTGTACCGGTCTTCCGAAAGAAGAAGGACCGCACCGAGTTGGGCGAGAGCTTCCACCATGAGCACTCCGGGCAACGTCGGCCGGCCCGGGAAGTGGCCCCTGAAAAAATCTTCTTGCCCGGTCAAGTGCCATCGGCCGGTGATCTTCTTGCCGGGCTCGAGCGCTGTGACTTCGTCGACAAAGAGGAACGGCGGCCGGTGAGGGAGCACGTCAGCAGGTCTGGGCAGCTCCTGCGTGCTCAATGGCCCATCCCCAAGCCACCGTCCACAGGTACCACCGCCCCGGTTATATACGCCGCCTCGTCAGAAGTGAGCCAGGCGACCGTCGCCGCCACTTCCTCGGCTCCACCGAAGCGCTTCAAAGGCACCTGAGCAAGCACCTCGGTACGGCGGGCTTCGCTCAGGACAGCAGTCATGTCGGTCTCGATGAACCCGGGGGCGACCACGTTGACTGTGATGTTGCGGCCTCCTACTTCGCGTGCGAGGCTGCGAGCGAAGCCGACCATGCCGGATTTCGCCGCCGCGTAATTGGCTTGCCCGGGCGCGCCGGAGAGCGCGACGACAGAAGAAATAAGGACAATGCGGCCCTTGCGCGCCCGCAACATTTTCGGCAGGGCCCGCCGTATGACCCGGAAACTCCCGACGAGGTTGGTGTCCAACACCCGGCTAAAGGATCCTTCGTCCATTTGCAGGAGCAGCTTGTCGTCGTTCGCCCCGGCGTTAGCAACGAGCACCTCGATTGTCCCGAGTCGTTGTTCTACGTCGGCAACGGCTTTGTCGACGGCTGCAGCGTCAGTGACGTCGCAGCCCACGGAAAAAAAGCCCTCGACCGGCTGCGAGCGCGTCGTCACGGCGACCCGGTCCCCGCGCGCGCTGCAGGCCTTGGCGATCGCCAAACCGATCCCACGGTTGCCGCCGGTGACAAGTACCACTTTGCCGGTGCCGGGCTCGTTGGCCATTGCTAGGCGCCCATAGCGTGATAGCCGCCGTCAGCGTGGATTATCTCGGCGGTCGTCGCTGGGAAAAGGTCTGATAGAAGTGCCACGCACGCTTTGGCGACGGGCCTCGCATCGGTTATGTCCCACCCGAGAGGCGCTCGCTTTGCCCACACGTCCTCGAAGCGCTCGATCCCTGGGATGGCCTTGGCAGCGACGGTCCGCAACGGGCCTGCAGCAACGAGGTTGACCCTAACCCGATGGCTCCCCAGGTCCCGTGCGAGGTACCGGGCCGTCGACTCCAGGGCAGCTTTGGCAACGCCCATCCAGTCGTAGCCCGGCCAGGCGACGGCGGCGTCAAAATCCAAGCCCACGACAGAGCCGCCCCCGGCCTGGTCGAACAATTCCAAGAACCCGGCCGTCAAAGACTTGAGCGAGTAAGCGGACACCTCGACGGCAACCTTCACGTCTTCCCAGGGCGCCTCCAGGAACCCGCCGCCGAGGCAAGACTGAGGAGCAAAGCCGATCGAGTGCAGGAGCCCGTCCAAGCCGTCCCACTGTTGCTTGATCTGGGCGGCGACCCTCGAAATGTGCTCGGGTACCCTGACGTCCAGCTCGAGGACCTCCGGCGGAGAAGGCAAGTGCTTGGCCACTCTGCTCGTGAGCGACAAGGCTCGCCCGAAGCTGGTGAGCACGATCTCGGCTCCCTCACGCTGGGCTAGCTCGGCGACGGCGTAAGCGATCGAGTCGTCTGTCAGCACCCCGGTGATGACCAGGCGCTTGCCGTCCAGCAAAGCCACAGAGCGCAACCTTAGGCGCGTTTTCCCAAGCCGAGCATCGTCTCGGCTAGCCTGTGAGCGATGGAAAGCAGCAAGATAACCAGGGATGAAGCTTTCAGCACGTTCCAGGGCTGCGTCGCCGAAGTACTCGATATCGACCCTTCCATGGTCAAGCCCGAAGCTCGTTGGGCGGAAGACCTCGACGCTGACAGCCTCGCGGTCGTAGAGATCACCCTGGCCCTGAACGACGCTTTTTCGATCCGCCTGCCTGACGTCGACCCCACCAAGCTCGCCACGGTCGGCCAGGCGTTCGACATAGTCGCAGGCCTGGTCGGCGTCTAGGGCTCCTGCCGGCCGTACTTTTCCTTGTAGCGCTCCTCGGCCTCGAGCAAGATCCTTTCCGCCTCGGCACGGGGTTGCCATCCGTGCGTCGAGGTCTTCTTGCCGGGTTCGATCGACTTGTAGATCGCAAAGAAGTGCGCGATCTCTTCCAGCTCGTGCGGAGGTAGGTCGTCGAGGTCCTGTACTCCGGCTTGGCGGGGGTCGCTCGAAGTGACGCAGAGGAGCTTGGCGTCCTCGCCGTGCTCGTCCTCCATGAGGAAGACCCCGATCGGCCTTGCCTTGATGTGGCAACCAGGGAACGTCGGCTCCTCGAGAAAGACCATGGCGTCCAAGGGGTCCCCGTCGCCTGCCAGGGTCCTCGCCACGTAGCCGTAGTCTTCGGGGTACCGTGTGGCGGTAAAGAGCATCCTGTCGAGCCAGATCTGCCCGGTCTCGTGGTCGGCCTCGTACTTGTTGCGTGTCCCCTTGGGTATTTCGACCACGACCTCTACGTTCATTGGATCATGGACCTCTAGGTTCATTGGCTCATGGTACGTGCTGCCTCCGGGAACCTCCCTCCCGGTCGCCGCGCGAGACCTGGCCCATGGGCGCGCCTCCCGGGGTGGCGGAGGTGGGTGAGCCCGTCGTGGTGTTCGGGAGCATCAACCTGGACCACGTGATCGCGGTCGACAGGCTCCCCGCCCCTGGCCAAACCGTGCTCGGCCAGGGGTATTTCACAGCGCCCGGGGGGAAGGGGCTGAACCAGGCTGTGGCAGCATCCCGCCAAGGTGCGCAGGTCGTCATGGTCGGTTGCACCGGCGACGACCCAGCCGGTTTTCTGCTCACCCGAGTGCTGGAAAGCGAAGGCATTGGCACGGACCTGCTCCGTCGGGCAGCCCATCTCCCGAGCGGGACGGCGCTGATCACCGTCTCCCGAGGCGGGGTCAACACGATCGTCGTCGCACCGGGGGCCAACGGCGCCTGGGACTGGGATCTCGTGGAGCTGGCGGCACCGCGTCTCTCGCCCGGGGCGGTGGCTCTCGTCCAGATGGAGGTCCCGGCTTCAGCCGTGACCTCAGCGCTCTCCATCGCCAGCTCGAGGGGTGCGAGGACAGTCCTCAACCCCTCCCCGGCACCGGGCCCGCTGGCGGGCGAATTGCTCGGGCTAGTCGATGTGCTCGTCCCGAACGAGGGTGAAGCCTATGCGCTGAGCGGGTGTTCGGCTCCCGAGGAAGCTGCGGCTCGTTTGCTCGACCTGGGCTGTAAGGCTGCTGTGGTCACTCTTGGCGCCCGGGGGGCGCTGCTCGCTGAGCGGGGGAGGAGCCAGCTGTTGGTGCGCTCCTACCACGTGGAGGCGATCGACACGACGGCAGCGGGGGACGCCTTTTGCGGAGCTCTCGCTGCCTCGCTCGCGGGTGGGGCCGACCTGGAGGAGGCGGTCAGGCGGGGCTGCGCGGCTGGGGCGTTGGCGACTACCAAGGCCGGGGCTGTGCCGAGCCTGCCGAACGCCGCGGCGGTGGACGGCCTTTTGGCCAAGGGCGCCTGAGGCGACGAAAGCGGCCGGGCTCGTCCGCCCACCCAATAACGGTCACACCCGGGCAAGAAAATATCTCTGCTACGAGAGGCGAACCTCGGGAGATGGTCGATATGGCTTACAAGAGCGGACGGGTCTGCGCCGCATGCGGCCAGCTCGCGGTGCCGGGCGAATGGCTGGTTGCTGGAGCAGTCGAGGAGGGGTTGCCGACTGAGCCGCTCTGCCGCAATTCCTGGTGCTCGCAGCCAAACCGCCCGCTGAGCGCCGTTTATTGGACCGGGGTGTACGAAGGGAGCCTCCGGGCGGCGATTTTTGCTTACAAGTACAAGGGTGATCTTCGTTGGGCGAAGTCCTTTGCCCACATGCTCAGCGTTTTCCTCGCGCGCCGCGCCACCTGGTTCGAGCAATACGACGTGATCTGCCCAGTACCGTCTTTTCGAGGTCCTGGAGCGCGGCGCGATTTTGGTCACGTCGAGCTCTTCTGCGCCGAGCTTGGGTGGTTAGCGAGCGGGCAGTGGCCTGTCGAGCAGCTCGTGGGCAAGGTGGCTGAGACAGAGCCCATGAGCGCCAAACCGCATTTTGCACGCCGAAGGATCGGGCGGACAACCCTCTCCGGGGCCTTCCGGGTGCTTAACCCGAGCGAGGTCGAAGGGTGCAGGGTGCTCCTGGTCGATGACGTGTGCGCGTCGGGCGAGACGCTCCTGGCAGTGTCACGGGCACTCCGGGGAGCGGGAGCAGACGAGGTGGCCGCGCTCGTACTGGCGCGGGCGTCGTGGCACCAACCCCGAGAGCGCGACCAGGCCGGGGCTCTTGCCCCCATGGGGCTGGCCTCGGGCCCCTAATGTCTTTACCGCCATGTCTGACGCGTCCGAAGAGCGCCTCGTCGAGCTCACCATCAGCGAGGTCCGGTCCGCGGTGCCTTTGCGACCGGGACAGGAGGCCGGCCTCGCCGTATTAGCCGAGGTGGAAGAGCCGTTCCGGTCGTTGCACATCTACATTGGCCAGGCGGAAGCTCGAGCTATCCAGTCCGGCAGGCGTGGCGAGCGGCCGCCCAGGCCGTCGACATGGGACCTGTTCTTGCAGGCACTCGAGATGTACGGGGTCCGTCTCAACAAAGCCGTGATAGATGGAGCGGAGGAAGCGAGACATTTCTTTGCGACCCTCGAGCTCGCACAGGGGGACCAGGTCCGGCCGCTGGCCTGCCGCCCCTCCGATGCGATCGCCCTTGTGGTCCGCGTCCCGGGCGCCACTCTGCATGCGACAGAACAGGTAATGGTCGAAGCTGGCAGGTTCCCCTGAGAGGGCGAGGCCCCCGGCTACCCGAGCTGCACCGCGACCGACTCCTCGTCTGCCACCGATAGCACTAGCACGCCGATATTTTGTGCTGCCTTCAGGTCATCCTCGACTCTGCGCAGCGCCTCCAACTGGTCCTCTCGCCCGCTGTAGCGTACCTTTTCGACTGGCGCCCGCGGGCCCACTTTGGCCTCTGATTTTGCACGCCGGATAGCCGCCAGCACCTCGACCGCTGGTGAGTACACGTCAGTACCTGAGAGCACCTCGGGCGGCTCTGGCCAACGAGCGAGGTGGACAGAGCCTTCTTGCCACCAGGACCACACCTCCTCGGTGACGAACGGCATGAACGGTGCGAAGAGCCGAAGGAGCACGGACAAACAGGTAGCGAGCGTCGCCCGGGCTGAGAGCGCCCGCTCGGGCCCCATCTCCCCGTAAGAGCGCGACTTGACGAGCTCGAGGTAGTTGTCGCAGAAATCCCAGAACCATGCTTCCGTGCGCTCGAGTGCCCGTGCGTAGTCATAGTCCTCAAAGGCCCTCGTCACGACAGAGACCAAGCGCCCGAGACTGGCGAGCTCTGCCAGGTCGACTGGCTCGGCGACGCCACCTGCGGGCACGGTCGCTTGAACCGCCTGACCTGCCACAGCCACCCGGGCCGCCGCGAGGGCGGCCTCGCTCGCCGATGGCTCGGTCCCGTCTTCGCGGCTCCACAGACGGGAACTGAGGACGAACTTGGAGGCGTTCAAGATCTTTACGGCAAGTTTGCGGCCCACGGTCATTTGGTCGTCGACAAAAGCCGTATCGGCCCCTGGGCGCCCAGACGCTGCCCAGTACCTCACGCCATCGGAGCCGTGCTTTTCCAGCAGGTCGGCCGGTGTCACGACGTTGCCCACAGACTTGGACATTTTTTTGCGGTCTGGGTCGAGGATCCAGCCGGAAATTGCCGCATGCGCCCAGGGCAGCTTGTTGTGCTCGAGGTGCGAGCGGACGATAGTTGCAAAAAGCCACGTGCGGATTATGTCGTGCGCCTGAGGCCGCAGGTCCATAGGGAACACATGGGAAAATCGGTCTCCCGCCGAGGGGTCTTCCCATCCTCCTGCTATTTGTGGGGACAGCGACGAGGTTGCCCACGTGTCCATGACATCGGTTTCCGCTATGAAACCGCCCGGTTTGCCGCGCTGGTCTGCCGAGTAACCAGAAGGGACACCTGTGGAAGGGTCGACAGGGAGCGCCGTTTCCTCGGGCAGCAGCGGAGAAACATAATCTGGCTCGCCACTCGCCTCCAAGGGGTACCAAACGGGGAAGGGGACACCAAGGAAGCGCTGCCTACTTATCAGCCAGTCGCTCGAGAGGCCGTTCACCCAGTCCTCGTAGCGTGCGCGCATGTAGTCCGGGTGCCAAGTCAGTTCGCGGCCGCGGGCGATGAGTGCTTCCCGATGAACAAGCGTGCGGATCCACCATTGCCGGCTCGTGACGATCTCCAAGGGCCTGTCACCCCGTTCATAAAACTTCACCGCGTGCCTGATGGGCTGAGGCTCACCTCGCATTTCGCCGGCGGCGCCTAGGAGCTCGACGGTACGTCTCTGCGCTGCTGCGACCGTCTTGCCCGCGAGCTCGGAAGCGTAAAGTGATGCGCCCTGTAGGCTCAGGCCTTCCGGCGGGGCTGCGAGGAAGTGGCCGTCGCGCCCGATAACCGCTCGCACGGGCAGGTCGAGCTCTCGCCACCAAGTTATGTCTGTGACGTCACCGAAGGTGCAGACCATGGCTGCCCCCGTCCCTTTGTCGGGCTGGGCGAGCGCGTGCGCGACGACAGGTACCCGGGCGCCAAATAGTGCGGTGGAGACTTGCGAACCGACAATTCCTGAATAGCGCTTGTCGGTCGGGTGGACCACGACCGCGACGCAGGCAGGCAGTAGTTCCGGGCGGGTGGTGTCAATGAGGAGGTCTTCGCCGTTCCCGCGGTGGAAAATGAGAGTGTGGTACGCCCCAGGGCGGTCCTTGTCGACAAGTTCTGCTTGGGCAACGGCCGTTTGGAAGTCCACGTCCCACAGGGTCGGGGCCTCAGCGGAGTAGGCCTCGCCTCGCTCCACCAGCCGGAGGAACGCCCGCTGCGAAGCCCGGAGGGACCTTTGCCCGATGGTCCTGTAAAGTTGGCGCCAATCGACTGAGAGCCCCAGGTACCGCCAGAGTTCCTCAAAGGCTTCCTCGTCTTGGGACGTGAGGCGTTCGCAAAGCTCGACAAAATTGGGCCTGCTCACCGCGATGGGCCCGTGCCCCTTAGCCAGGCCGCCTTGGGCGGGAGGGACAAGGCCGGGAGCATAAGGCAGGGAGGGGTCGCAGCGGACCCCGTAGTAGTTCTGGACGCGCCTCTCGGTGGGCAGGCCGTTGTCGTCCCATCCCACGGGGTAAAACACCGAGTAGCCGCGCATGCGCTTGTAACGGGCGATCGTGTCGGTGTGCGTAAAGGAAAACACGTGCCCGACGTGGAGGCTGCCGCTCACGGTCGGCGGAGGGGTGTCGATCGCGTAGACGCGTTCGCGCGGGGTGCTTTCGTCGAAATGGTAGGTACCCTCTTCCCGCCAACGTTCCAGCCACTTGGCTTCCAAGCCGTCGAGCGCGGGCCGCGCCGGTGCCCCCGGCAAACCCGGGCCTGCATCCCCGGGCAGGGTGCCTGCGGCGGTCGTACTGAGCATCGTGTTGGACATGTTCCCGCTACCGTACTTGCTGTGCTGGCGCTCTTGGACACGGCTAGGGGGCAGGTGGCCCCCCTGGAACCGCGCGACCGAGGCCGGCTTTCAATGTACGTCTGCGGCCCGACGGTGGCGGGCATGCCGCACTTAGGGCACGCTCGGTTCAGCCTGGTCTGGGACGCGCTCCGGCGGTACATGGCTTGGACCGGCCTCGAGGTCCGCTACGTCTCCAACGTCACTGACATCGAGGACAAGATCATCGCCCGGGCTACCGAGGAAGGCACGAGCGCCGAAGACGTCGCTGCTCGTTACGAGGAGCTCTGGTGGGCCACGATGGCGTCCCTCGGGGTCCTCCGCCCCGACGAGGTCCCGCACGCAACCGCTTACGTGAAGGAAATGGTCGAGCTTGTTGCCGACCTGCTAGCCCGGGGGAACGCGTACGAAGGTGGCGACGGCATCTATTTCTCCACCGAGTCCCTACCTGGGTACGGGCTGCTTGCCAGGCAGGACCTCGCGATGCTGCGTGCTGGCGCGCGCGTAGAGACCGGCGAAATACCGGCCAAGCGCTCGCCTCTCGATTTCGTCCTCTGGAAGTTCGCACCTCCAGGTGACCTAGCGGCACCCACCTGGCCCTCGCCTTGGGGGCCTGGGCGGCCCGGGTGGCACACCGAGTGCGTCGTGATGTCGCTCGACTTGCTGGGCGAGGGCTTCGACCTGCACCTTGGGGGGCTCGACCTGGCCTTCCCTCACCACGAGAACGAAAGGGCGCAGGCGGTCGCCGCCGGGAAGAGGTTTGCCCAGCACTGGGCACACAACGGGATGGTGCTCGACGAAGAGGGCGAGAAGATGAGCCGTTCTGTTGGCAACGTGATATCGCTGCCAGGGCTCCTCGAGCGCTACGAGGGCCGGGTGCTGCGCTCTCTCGTGCTCCTCACCCACTACAGGGCGCCCCTGAGCGTGACCGGCCAGACCATCGACAACGCTCGCGGCGTGCTCAACCGCCTCGACAACTTCGCCCGCGAGGCGCGCGGCCTCCCTAGTGCGGCCCCGGACCAGAGCGTGCTCCAGCGAGTCCGCTGGCGCCTCGACGACGACTTCGACACGCCGGGGGCGCTCACAGCTACCCTGGGGGCGATCCGCGACGCCCGCGCGCACCCCGAGCGCGCCCCGGCGCTCGCGGCCGCAGTCCGGGAGTCGTGCCTGGCCCTCGGGCTGCCCCTGCCTTTCGAAGAGGAGGCTCTGGCGGCCAACGTCGCAGAACTGGTTACCCAGCGCGATGCCGCCCGCAAGAGGGGCGACTATGCGGAGAGCGATTCCCTGCGGTCGAGGCTGCAAGAGATGGGCTATGTGGTCGAGGACAGCCCGTCCGGCACGACGGTCCGCCGCCAGACCTGAGTACCGCGACCGGGACAACCCATCGGGGACCGTGCGCTGTGGTCCTTCCCTGGAACAGGGCAGCGTACCGAAGCGAATTATCGTCTCACGCGTACGCGAAGCCCATGACAACGGGGCTTCGACGCCTGACGCCATCATCTCGGGGATCGAGCGCACTGGGCATTTGGTCACATCTGCTGTGGTCGTCCTCGTGCTCGCGTTCGTCGCGCTCGCTGCCGGGCCGGAAATACCCTGAAGATGTTCGCCACCGGCCTGGCGGCGGCCAACCATGCGCTCCGGGTCTCGGCGCAGCCGGGACGCTCAGCCTTGGTGAGCCCTCGCTTAGTGAGCTGGGGGGACGGGCGCCGCGGCAGAACCGTTGGTCGCAGCTGGCCCGACCATACCTGCCAAAAGGTTGGTGAGCTCGACGGGGACGACGAACTTCGTCGACGGTGAGGACCCTATTTGTTTCAACGTTTCCAGGTACTGGAGCGTCATTGTGGTCTTGTCGACGTCTCCTGCCACCTCCAGGATCCGCCGTAGCGCAGCGGCAAAACCCTGGGCGCGCAGCTCGGCGCTCTGTCGGTCGCCTTCAGCCTCCAAGATCGCCGACTGCTTTTGGCCCTCCGCAACAGTTATCGATGCTGACTTCTGGCCTTCGGCTTCGATAACGGCCGCGCGCCGGGTGCGCTCGGCACCCATCTGGCGGGTCATGGCCTCGAGCACCGCGGGCGGAGGCTTGATCTCGCGCACCTCGACGTTTGAGACTTTGACCCCCCAGCGCTCGGTGACGTCGTCGAGCTTGATCCGCAAGACGCTGTTCATTTCTTCGCGCTTTGAGAGCACATCGTCGAGGGTCATGTCTCCGACCACAGATCGCAGGGTCGTTGAAGCGATGTTGATGGCAGCACCTTTGAAGTCCTGGACCGCGAGCACCGAGGCCAAGGGGTCGAGGACCTTGTAGAAAATTATGAAGTCGATGGCGATGGCAGCGTTGTCCTGGCTTATCGCCGTCTGGTGGGGGATTTCCAGGTACTGTTCGCGGAGGTCGACCCAGCTGATCCGGTCTGTAACCGGGTTGATCAGGATGAGGCCGGGCCCGCGTGCCCCCGAGGCTCGGCCCAAGCGGAACAGCACGACTCTTTGGTACTCCCGCACGATCTTGATTGCCATGGTCGCAGTCACGAGGCCGAGAACCACCACTACACCAACGATTGCCGCTACGAGAGCGATCATGGGCCCTCCGTTCCTTGATGGGCTTCTTCTTGACGGGCTTCCTGATGGCCCGGGCTCAGGGCGTCAGGCCCGGGGACGGTGCCTGCTTCTGACCAGACGAGCAAGCGCAAACCTTCGACCTTGACCACGTGCACGGGTGTCCCCGCAGGCAGCGGCCCGCTCATCGACTCAACTGACCAGGTCTCGTTATTGACCCGCGCGATCCCGCGTGGGTCGAGCAGGCTGAGCGCGGTACCAGTCGCACCGACGAGGGACGCCGCCGCTAAGCCATGTGGTGCCGCGCGACGATAGGCGAGCGCCGGGAGGACCAAGATCGCCGCCGCCACCGCAGCCGACATTGCAAGGGCCGCCAGCACCCAAGCGAGAGCGGACGCCCAATGGCCGGTAGAGGCAGTGACTGCCCAAATCCCGGCAAGCACCAAGACAGGCAGCGGCACGAACCAGCCGTGACCACCGGCGTGGATCCCGAGGGTTATGACCCCCGCCACGGCAGCAACCAAGACGGCAGCGACGAACCAGGGCAGCGCGGCGCTAGCGAACACGGCGAGGAGTACCAACGCGCCGGCGACTGCCCCCAAGGCGCACAGGCCGACTGCTACCGACGCCCGTCTCACAAGCACGCGCTCAGCACCCACGGCTACCATCATGGTCCTCCACCGGCCGGAGTGGTAGCAGCCTAACGGCACTATTTTCGGCGGCCCTCTTGCGAGGGATAGTCTGCAAGCCCGCGAGCAGCTGCCAAGCAGCAAAAAGGAGCCAAAAATGACGATTGCTGTGGGGGACCGCATGCCCGACGTCCAGCTGAAGATGGTCGGGCCGAACGGCACCGAGACTGTCAGCACGGCCGATGTGCTCGGCAAGGGGCGTACCGTGCTTTTCGGGGTGCCGGCAGCCTTCAGCCCGACCTGCTCGGACGTCCATTTGCCAGGCTTCGTCATGCGCGCCGACGAAATACTCGCCCTCGGGGTCGACCGGATCTTCTGCGTTGCCGTCAACGACCCCTACGTGATGGCTGCCTGGGGCCGCTCTCAGGGTGTCGAGGACAAGGTCACGATGCTCGCAGATGGCAACGGGGAACTGGCGAGGGCGATGGGGCTCGAGGTCGACTTGACCGGTGGCGGGCTCGGGATCCGCAACCGCCGGTACGCGGCGGTCATCGAGGACGGCGTCCTGACCGATCTGCTCCTCGAGGAGCGCACCGGGTTGGATGTCAGCTCGGCTGAGGGCGTTCTGGCGGCACTGGGCTAGCGGCCGCCCGGGGTACCACCGCCACCCGCTCCAGGAGCCTCGCGAGCCGAGCCGGCAGGTCCTCCAGGTTGAGGTGGCGGCGGGCAACCGCCGCATTGTGCTCCAGTAACGAGGCGCGTGGGCGCTCGAGCCAGGCTGAGATTGTGGCAGGGGAGAGCGCGTCAAACCAGCGGAAGCCAAGGGAGCGGAGCTCGTCTGCAGCTTGGTACGGGCCGACCGCCACCGGGCGCATGTGGAGCGCCGCCTCGACAGGGGGGTTGCCGAAGCCCTCGAGAGTAGAAGGGAACGCGACCAGATCCGCGGCCGCGTACGCGTGCTCGATCCCCGTGGTCGCTGACATGAGACCTGGCAGCGGTCCCCAGCGAACTGGGACTGCTGCTCCAGCGAGCAGTTGCTCGACCACGGGCCCGTAGCCCTCCTCGGCGTTGCCGACCAGCCAGTACGCCGCATCGAGGGCCTCCGCCAGCGCCAGCCCGGCCGGGACCCCCTTGCGGGCAATTGCTCGTGTGGGCTGGACGACCAGGCGTTGAGCTGGAGCGACCCCGAGCGCGTCCCGCGTCGCCGTTTTATCTCCCGGACTTGGGAACGGTCGGAACATATTGGGCACCACAACCGCGACGATCCCCCGTGCCGCCAGCTCGTCACGCGAGCGAATGGTAGGTACCACGTGGCACCAGGCCGGGTCGTCGGGAGGCGGGGGCGCCCCCACGAAGGCAGGCCGCTGCCAGGGGAGGTCGTGGTGGTGCATAAGAGCCGGCCTGCCTGCCAGCAACCGCGCGATGGCCGCCGATGCCGGCGGGTTGAGGGGCAAGGAGCACAGGTTCTCGACCACGGCGAGGTCTGCCTTCGCTAAGACCGAACGGAGGAGGTCTTCGTCGGGGGGCGGTGGCACCTTGCCGCTCACGTAATTACCCACTCCCAGCCCGGGGTCGATCGTGTCGGCCGCTCCCTCGCCAGCAAGGGTGGTAACCGGGTAGCCGAGGGCCCGCAAGGCGCCTGCCCATTTCGCCGCTTCCGTCGATACACCGTCTGCGCCACCCAAGCGATAGGAGATGACCACTATCCGTGCTGCTATTGGGCGACTAGGAGGCGGGGCGCTCATGGGTTGGGTATCGTGCCATGACGACGGCCATCTATCTCCGTCGACGCCCAGCAGAGGTCAGCCGCTGCTCCGGGCACCTGTATAGGCACCGGCCCCATGGCCACGAGGTGTAAGTGAGCCACTACCACACACCAACCACAGAGGGGGACCCAGGGCCTCGCGCGTCGCCCGCACGACCACCCTGGGCGCGAACGATTGGGATCGAGGTGTCAATGGGCGAAGGACCTTCCTCACTAGCGCCAGCCCTGGGTGGGGCCAGCGAGGCCCCGCTGCCGGCTCCGCCGGACATCGATGGGTCGATCGCCGAGCTCCCTGGGCTCTTGGCGCGCTCAGAAAACGGCATCCAGTTCATATACCAGTCGCTCGAGCTGATTGCTGCCAGGTACCGCCTGAGCGACCTTGCAATAGTCGTCCAGCAGCCCGATCGTCCGCAGGTGTTCCGTCTCAAGCGCGCGCCTTTAGGGGCCGGGCCCAAGCCCGTACCCACGTACCTGCAACGAGCGCTGTCGGGGGCGCCTGGTGTGTACGCCGACCCGCCGGTGGTGGGGACGTTGGTGGCAGCAGCTCTTGTCAGCCTCGCGGAGCTCGCCCTTCGCCTTGACGTCCTCGGGCACGACGCGAGCCACGATTCCCTCACGGGGCTGCTCAACCGCCGGAGCTACGAGCTCCTGCTGGAACAGGCGACAAGCCGAGCCCGCCGGTACGGGTGGCCGTTCGCGCTCGTCCTACTCGACCTGGACGATTTCAAGGTGGTCAACGACCGTTATGGGCACGCTGCGGGCGACGCTGCTCTCCGGGCTGTCGGCGAGGAGCTTCGCGCTGCCCTCCGCAGCGGCGACGTGGCAGCTCGGCTCGGTGGGGACGAGTTCGCACTGCTGGTCGTGGGGGTTGAGAACGCCGCCTCTCTCTCACCGATCCTCGGCCGCCTGAAGAGAGCCCTGGAAAGGGCGGTACCGCAAACGACCGTCGGCTTCTCGGTAGGTGTTGCGTGCTTCCCCTCCGACACCGAAGAGCCCGACGCGCTCATGGGGATGGCGGACGAGAGGCTGTACGCGGCCAAAGCGACGTTAGGGTAAGCGCCGCCATGAAGGACGCCCTCGAACTTGAACTGAGGCAACTGCCGGGCGTTTCCTTCGTCTCGTTTTTCGAAGAGGGCGGCACGAGCTATATAGAGCTGGTCGTGGCTGAGGGCGCCGAACATGCCAGGGTGAGGGAAGAGGCCGCGCGATGCGTAGTGAACCACCTCGAAGCACCGGCGGACATAAGGGTGATGGGGGTCCCGAGCGAGGTCCAAGTCGACCAACCCAGCGGCAACCGGGTCGTGCTGGTGGTCGTCTTGCCTAGCGACGGTGGCGCCGCTATCGAGGTGCAGCTGTCGCGTTCGGGGCGGCAGTACGCCAGCCAAGCGGTGGCAGGCGACACAGCGGCCGTGGGCCGTGCGGTCCTCGACGCGCTCAGGGGCCTTGACGTCTACGTGCCTTACGAGGTCGTTGGCTTGCACGCCCTGCCTTCGGAGTGGGGAGCCGGCCTGCTGGCGGTACTGCGCGACACCAACACGGGCCAGCTCCGCCGGGGCGTTGCCGGAGGGCGCGCACCAGCTGACGCCGCAGCGAGGGCTGTCCTCAACGCCCTCAACCGTTCGCTCTAAGGGCGCTCTCGGGACGCCCTCAACTTGCCCCCGCGGACCTTGCGTCATTAGGGCAAACTTCTAGGCGTGGTCGCTGGCATGATGCTCTTGAGCGCTTACCCTTCCTACCTCGGGACCGGTGCAGGGTCGCTTGTCGAGCATTCGCCGCTTGGCTTCGTTGTGGCTTTCGGGGCCGGCGTGATCTCTTTCTTGTCGCCTTGTGTACTGCCGCTGGTCCCCTCTTATCTCTCCATGATGTCTGGGGTGGGCGTCAGCGCGACCTCGACGGCTCCCTTGGAAGCCCGCCGCAAAAAGGTCCTCGTCTCCAGCCTCCTTTTCGTAGCCGGTTTCTCGGTCGTCTTCGCAGTCCTCGAAGCGACCGCGAGCGCAGCGTCCGCACCCTTACGCACTCACCGGGTGGTCTTCGACGACGTTTCCGGAGGCCTCATCATCGTGATGGGCCTCGTTATCGCCGGAGCGCTCCGCCACCCCTGGCTCGAGCGCGAGCGCCGGTTCACCCTAAGCCCGTCATCGCTGGGGCCCTGGGCGGCTCCGGTCATGGGGATGACCTTCGCGTTCGGTTGGACGCCGTGCATCACGCCGGTACTTGCCGCGGTGCTCGGCCTGGCTTCGAGCCAGGGCACCCTCGCTCGGGGCGAGGCCATGCTCGTCGCCTATTCCTTGGGCCTCGGGGTACCCTTCGTCGCCACTGGGCTCGCGCTCGGCCGCCTGGCTCACGCGTTTGCGTTTGCCAGGCGCCATGCTCGCGCCATCAGCGTCGGCTCGGGCTTGCTCTTGGCGGCTCTTGGGGTCCTGATGATCACCAGAGAAGTTGGAGAAGTGTCGTCTTGGTCACAGAGCGTGCTCCAGCACGTCGGCCTTGGGAGCCTCGGCTCGGCCTAAATTTCTTCGGCGTACCGTCGTAGCTAGAGTTAGACGCCGGTAATGCAACTTTCTGCGCGCCTCAGGGGCGCCATAGCACTCGCGGGCCAGTACCCCCTTTTGGCTGGCGTCGACCTGGACGTTCGCGAAGGCGAGATCCTCGTCGTGCGGGGTGCCAACGGCGCCGGCAAGACGAGCCTTCTTCGCGTTCTCGCCGGCCTGTTGCCTTTGAGCTCGGGCGACGCCTTCGTCCTCGGGCTCGAACCTCTCCAAGATGCTCGTGAGCTGCGCCCACTGGTGGGCCTCCTCGGCCACCGCAACGGGCTTTACGACGACCTCACCGCGGAACAGAACGTCCGCTTCGCCGTCGCCGCGGCCCGCCTACCAAGAGCGCGGGCGTCCCTCGCCCTGGAAAGGCTGGGGCTCAGCGGCCAGGCGAGGGCGCTCCCGGCGGGGAAGCTTTCTGCTGGCCAGCGCCGGCGCGTCGCCTTGGCCAGCCTCCTTGCCCGCCAACCGCGCCTTTGGCTTTTGGACGAGCCGCACGCCGGCCTCGACGCTGAGCACCGCCGCCTCTTGGACGAGCTGTTGCGGGAGGTCTGTTCTGAAGGTGCCACGGTCGTCCTCGCCTCTCACGAGGAGTACCTCTGGGAAGCGCTCGCGACAAGGACTGTGACCATGGCGGGCGGCACGGTGCTCGACGGGTTGCTCGAGAGCTGGCTCCCCGGCGGCGAAGACGCGGCCCGAGCCGTGGAGGTAACGAATGTGGCGTGACGCCCTCCTCGTCGCAGGCAAGGACTTGCGCATCGAGGGGCGGGCGAAGGTGGCGTTGAACCAGGTAGGCCCGTACGCGCTGGTGGTGCTCCTGCTGTTCGGTTTTGCGTTCGACGAGGACCGCCCGCTCCTCGAAAACGCCGCGCCCGGTTTGTTTTGGGTTGCGGTGCTGTTCAGCGGGCTCCTTGCCGTACAGAGGAGCTTCTCTCTGGAAAGCTCCGACGGGGCAGTTGACGGCTTGCGACTATCGAGGTTGGACCCTGCAGGGGTCTTCCTCGGGAAAGCGGCAGCCGTGGCTTTACAGCTCGTCGTTTTGGAAATCCTGCTCACGCTCGGGATAGTCGTCCTGTTCCACACCGAGCTCTCGGGAGCCGCTTTGTTAGCCGTGAGCGGGGTAGTCTCGACTGTCGGGGTAGCGACTGCGGGGGTTGCTTATGCTGCGCTCTCCATGGGCCTGCGGGTGCGAGAGACGCTCTTACCCCTGCTCCTCGCACCCGTGCTCGCCCCGATCGTGCTTGCCGCCACTGAGGCTTGGCGTTCGGCCCTGCACCTCTCCACCGACGACGGCTGGCGGTGGCTCGTGCTCCTCGGCTGTTTCGCAGCGGTGTACCTGGCTGGCGGCGTACTGAGTTTTGGAAGTTTGATGGAGGAGACATGAGGTCTGTCCTCGCTCCCCCGAGACGCCTGACGCGCGCCCTCGGGTGGTCCGCCCTCGCCGCCCTCGCGCTCAACACGTGGTGGGGGCTTTGGCTCAGCCCGCCCGACGTCGTGCAGGGGCAGTTCGTCCGCATGCTCTATGTCCATCCCGCGGTCGCGACCATGTGCTATGCGGGCTTTGGATTGTGCGCTCTTGCAAGTGTCGCCTGGCTCTTGCCGCGCCTACGCAGCCCTCGCTGGGACCGGCTTGCTGTCGCCGGCGCAGAAGTCGGTGCCGTCTTTTGCGCCGCCACGCTCATTACGGGGTCTATTTGGGGAAGGGCGTCGTGGGGCGTCTGGTGGACATGGGACGCGAGGCTCACCTTGACAGCGATCCTCTTTGCGCTCTCGCTCGGGTACCTCGCGCTTCGCCGAGCTGTCAGTAACCCCCAGTCGCGTGCTTTTGTCTCTTCCCTGGTCGCTCTCCTGATGGCGCTCACCGTCGTAGTGGACCACTATGCGACCGACTGGTTCGTCACGCTCCACCAAGGCGAGACGCTCCCGGTACCGAGCCCGACTGTGCACGGCTGGCAATTGGCGACGATGCTCGTCTCGTTCTTCGCCTTTGCGCTTGTGTTCGCCTGGCTCGTCGTGCACCGTTACCGCCTCGAGGCCTTGGAGGAACGCTATGACTCAGAAGCCTTCACGTTGGCTCTGCAAGCTCGCCGCTCTGAGGGTGAAGGCGTCCAGCCTCCCCCACACGTGGTGAAAATTGCCCCCGAGCCCGCTGGTCAGGGCCAGGACCGGCAACCTGTCGAGGTCCCGAGCCGTTGAATTACGTAATTGCCGCTTGGATGTCCTGCGGGGCACTGCTGGTGATCTACGCGGTGCGAACGGTGCGCCGCGAGCGCTCGTTGCGAAAGCTCCTCGGCAAGGACGCCCCATGGCGGTGAGCCGGCGGCGCTCGCTCGCCACCCGCCGGCAAAGGATCGTTGCCGCCCTGGTCATAGTGGCCGCTCTCGGCGTGTTGATGTGGAAGGGCCTTTCCAACGCCCTCGACTATTACCTGACCGCGAACACCGCCGTCGCCGAGCGTGCCCAATTAGGGGTAAATGACTTCCGTATCCAGGGCACCGTCCTGCCCGGTTTGCGCCAGGTCGGTACGGTCCTGCACTTTTCCATCACCTCTCACGACGTTGACGTACATGTCGCGAGCACTGGTTCCCCGCCACAGCTTTTCAAGGTGGGCATGCCAGTCGTGCTCGCCGGGCACTGGCAGGGCGACGTTTTTTCGAGCTACCAGATAATGGTGCAGCACAGCTCCAACTACGTCGAGGCCCACCCCGTGCCGGCCAAACCAAAGTCGCTCGCGAGCCGCTCGGCCGGGACCGGTAAATGAACATTGCTCTTGGCGAAAGCGGGCTGCTGCTCGCTTTCCTCGGCGCCGTGGGCGGGGCAGTTGTCCTCTCTGCCGGTATGGCGCGCAACCGTGCTTCGATGTTGCGCGCAGGCGAGAGCTATATTTGGCTCGTCGTCGCCGGGGCGGTCATCGCCACGTTCGCGATGCAGCGGGCGCTCATAACCCACGACTTCACCCTCGCTTATGTAGCAAGCAACGACAGTACTTTCACACCGCTCGTTTACCGCGTCACCGCTATGTGGTCGGATCTCTCCGGTTCGGTACTGCTTTGGGCGCTCATGCTCAGCGGTTACCTGGCTTTCATGTGGCTGCGCTACCGGCGTCGCAGCCAAGAGCCGCTTGTCCTGTGGGCCAAAGTGACGGGGTATGTCATTGCGGCCTTCTTTTTCGGGTTGATGTTGGCGGTCTCCAACCCCTTCGATCGAGTCCACGGTGCCGTGCCCACGCAAGGCCCGGGGCCCAACCCCCTGCTCCAGGACAGGCTGCTCGTGGCTTTCCACCCGCCGATGCTCTACCTGGGCCTAGTCGGCTTTACCGTCCCGTTCTGCCTCGCGGTCGGTGGGCTCGTCACGGGCCAGACGAAGGAACCATGGCTCCAAGAGGGTCGCCGCTGGGCGATATTTTCCTGGGCCTGCCTCACTGCGGGGCTGGTGCTGGGTGCCTGGTGGAGTTACCAAGTGCTGGGCTGGGGTGGCTACTGGTCGTGGGACCCGGTGGAAAACTCGGCCCTCCTACCTTGGTTGACCGGCACCGCTTTCATCCACTCGGCGATGGTCCAGTCGAACCGTGGCATGCTTCGCGTTTGGAACCTGTCACTTTTGCTGGCCACCTTTGGCCTCACGATCCTCGGGACATTTTTTACCCGCTCGGGAGTGCTCGATTCTGTTCACGATTTCACCAACGACGGCGGGGTCGGGCCAGCGCTCCTCGCGTTTTTCGCGGTTACGGTGGCCATCTGCACCGGCTTGCTCATATGGCGCGGCGACGAACTGCATGTCCCGGGCTCACTGCAAAGCGCGATCTCGCGCGAGGGGGCGTTCCTGGCGAACAACTTGCTCTTTGCCGCCTTTGCCTTCGTCGTCCTCCTTGGGACAGTTTTCCCCTTGATCGTACAAGCTCTTAACGGGCCGTCACTCACCGTCGGGGCGCCATTTTTCGACACGATGACGATGCCTATCGTCTTGTGCCTGCTGTTCCTTATGGCTGTAGCGCCGGTCCTGCCTTGGCAGCGCGCCTCGGGCCAGCTCCTGCGCCAACGCCTTGCCTGGCCGGCCGCCGCTTCCGCCCTGACCTTGGTTATCTGTGTTGCGGGGGGGTTGCGGGGTTTTTGGCCTCTTTTGGTCTTTACTCTCGCCGCTTTCGCGGGTGGTTCGGCACTGCGCCAACTGTGGTTGCTCACTAGGCGCTCCGGGCCGTTCGCGTTGGCCGGACGCTCAGGCGGGGGTATGGTCGTCCACCTCGGCGTCGTGGTGATCGCTGTTGCATTTGCGGCCAGCCACGCGTACCAGCACCAGGCGCAGCTTCTGCTCGATGTCGGGAAGCCGACCGTGTACCAAGGCCAAACGCTCGTCTACCGGGGTATGAGGACTGTCGAGTCGTCGGGGCGAGCGGTAGTCGAAGCGGTCGTCGACGTGGACGGGCATGAGTACTTCCCGGGCGTGGAAGAGTTCGCCCTTTCGAACGAGTCGGTCCCGAGCCCAGCGGTGCGCTCGACGCCAGCTCTCGACGTCTACCTGACCCTTGCCGACAGCCCCGCGAAAGCAACGGCGCCTGCTGCCATCGACGTAACGACCGAGCCGATGGTGATCTGGCTCTGGGTGGGGGGTGCGGTCGTCTTCCTCGGCGCGCTCATGTCCCTGGCACCGAGCCGGAGGGCCGGCGTGGGGCGCCCTCGGGCAGCCGAGGACGGCGCCACGGTGCCAATCGAGGTCGACGAGCCGCTGAACCTGACTGGAGCCGAGCTCGAGCCGGTCGCCGCCGAGGCGGCCTCCGGGAGCGCAAGCAGAACATGAGCGGGGGACCGACCGCCGGGATCGTGGCCCCCGCCCCTGTTCGCCGCCGCCGCGTTGTCATGTGGTCGGCGATCTGCGTTGCAGTCGCTGTCGCCGTGCTGATCGCAGTAATTGCCTCAGCTCAGCCGTCATCCGAGGTTTCCGCCAAGAGCCCTCTGTTGGGCAACACCGCGCCGGCGATCTCGGGCCGGGGATTGGAGGGCGGCCACTACACGCTTTCTCAGTTCCACGGCAGATGGGTGCTCGTCAATTTCATGGCGACGTGGTGCACCGCTTGCCAAAAGGAAATGCCCCAACTCGAGCGGTTCTGGGATGAACATTCCAAGCGCGGTGACGCTGTGGTCCTGACCGTGGCCGACGACCCGACCAACCTCGCGCAGCTACGCTCCTTCCTGATCTCAAAGGGCGCTCATTGGCCCGCGGTCGATGACCCGGCGGCCACAGTGTCTTACGGCCTGCAAGGCCTGCCGACCTCGTTCCTCGTGGCGCCGGACGGGGTCGTCTACTGGTACCTGCTGGGCGAAGTGCAGGCATCGCAGCTCGACAAGTTGTTGCAGCAGGGCGCCTCGTTGGGCCTCGGGCAGGCTTAGGGGGGCGGCACCGAGCCGATGCAGCAGGCGCAGAGCGCGAAGCGCCACCGATGGGCCCTCAGCCTCCTCTGGGCCGCGGTCGCGGTCGCCGTCGCAACCGGCCTCTTGGTCGGCACAGGTGCCCTCGGCGGCGGCAAGGAGCGCTCTCCGAGCTCCCTTTACGAGCGCACGCTCCAGGTGGCAGGCGAGTACCGGTGCCCTGTTTGCGAAGGCCAAACCGCCGCCGCTTCGGAGGCGCCCGAGGCCGTTGAGATCAGGGATCTGGTCGGTGGCTGGTTGAGCGAAGGGCGCAGCCAAGCCCAAATTAAGAGCTACCTCGTAGAGCGGTACGGGCCTTCGATCCTCGAAAGGCCGCCTTCCAGCGGTGAGGGCCTTTGGCTGTGGTGGGTACCGGTAGTGGTCATCCTGCTTGCAGCGGGTGGTCTGGGCGTGGCTCTCCACCGTTGGCGGAAGGGCCCTGCTTCTGCGGCCGCTACAACGCGGTTTGGGCCCGAGCGGTCGGCCGAGCCGGCAACTGCGCCAGCAACCCGCGCGCAGAGCATGGCACTTCCGGGCGTCGGGGCGAGGGTCGCCTTGGGCAAGGCTGCCGTCCCCAGGTACCAGCGCGTGGCCTTTGGCGTCGGGCTGGCGTTCATAGTCCTGGCTGGGGCGCTTTGGTTCGTGGACCGTGCGTCGGGAGGCCGCGTGGCCGGTGGAACGGTCAGTGGCGGGCCGACCGGGATCGGTGCCGAGCTCGAGCAGGCAGCCTCGGAGACGAGCACCGACCCTGCCGCAGCTCTTGCCCTTTACGACCGAGTGCTCGCGAACGACCCGACCGAGGCGGTGGCTCTGACAGGGGAGGGCTGGATTTACGCACAAGCTGGTTTCGCCGCAAAAGGCGACGCTTTACTTGCCGAGGCCGAAAAGGATGACCCGAGCTTTGCCCTCGCTCACCTTTACCGGGGCTTCGTGCTCCTCGGTTACGAGCGCGATCCGCAAGGCGCAGCCAATGAGTTCAAGTGGTACCTCACTCATGGCCCCGACGCCTCCCTCGAGGCAAAGGCCCGGGCAGCGCTCGCCATTGCCGAAGCAGAGGCAGGCCGCTGAGACATTGTCCCGGGCAGGCCGTGGGCTTCTGGCGTCGGTGCCCTGGACGCGCAATGATCACCGTTGGCGCTCCCTTCGCCTAGCGACCACAGGAGGAAAAGATGGACCGGCTCGAATGCCAGTGGTGCCACGCACAGAACCCAACGGATGCCAAGAGCTGCGAGCACTGTGGCGCCCCACTCGACACCGCGAACCTGGTGTCGGACTCGGGTTGGCGCGAAGCGCCCCGACTGCGGGACATGGCCAAGTTCCAGTTCTCCAACAGCACTTGCCAGGTCGAGGGGGAGCTGGTCCCGGTGGCAGAGATCAACCTCAGCCCGGGAGACGGCGTCATCTTCGAGCACCACACGATGCTCTGGAAGGACGAGAGCGTCCCGCTCGGGGTTTACCCCCTCGGCGGCGGTATGAAGAGATCCCTCGCTGGCATGCCCTATGTCGTCACTCAAGCAGGTGGGCCCGGCAGGATCGCCTTCTCGCGTGACGCCCCCGGCGAGGTCGTCACCCTGCTTTTGCACCCGAGCATGGAGGTCGACGTCCGCGAGCACGCCTTCTTGGCCGCTTCGCACTCCGTGCGCTACAGCTTCGAGCGCATAAAGGGCCTTGCCAACATCCTTCACGGTGGCAGTGGGATGTACCTGGACCGCTTCGTGACAACCGGTGAACCGGGCATCGTCCTCCTCCACGGTTACGGCAATGTCTTTGAGCGCATGCTCGCCGCGGGCGAAAAGATCCTTGTGGAACCAGGAGGTTACCTCTACAAAGACTCGAGCGTGAGCATGCAGGCAGTACAGATGAACGTGCGCACAGGGCTTTTCCGGCATGGCATGTACCTAGCCGAGATGAGCGGGCCTGGCAGGGTCGGCATCCAGTCGATGTACCACCACCATGCAAGCGAGTAGCGCGCGCTCATGAGCACCACCACTGCCCGGCCCACAGGCTATGTCTGCCCTTACTGCCGCTTGCCTTCTGACCCGAGCGGGGCATCGTGCCCTAATTGCGGGGCGCCGGTCGACGTACGGGCGGCGGTCTCGGGCTCTGGCTGGGTCGAGCAGCCGGCGACCAAGGACATGGCGCGCATCCAGTTCGGCCAATCGCGTTGCCAGATCGAAGGCACTCTCGTGCCGAGCGCCGACTTTGGCTTGGCCCCCGGTGAAGGGGTCATTTTCTCCCATCACACCCTCCTTTGGTCAGGCCCAGGGACGCAAATGGAGCCCTGGGCGAAGGGTGGGTTTTTCAACAGGATGTACGCCGGCATGCCACTTGTGCTCATGCGTGCCTGCGGGCCGGGCCACGTCGCCCTTTCGGAGGACCATCCGGGGGAAGTCGTTGCACTGCCGGTACCACCTGGTCGTGGCTTCCTCGTGCGAGAGCACGCTTTCCTGGCTTCCAGCGACAATCTCGATTACACCTGGCAAAACACTCCCGTTTGGCTCGCAGTCAGGCATGGCGACGACACCGACTACGAGTACCCCATCGGCCGTTTCCTGGACCTTTTTGTAGCCGGCGCTCAGCCGGGGCTCTTACTTCTCCATTGCCCAGGCAACCTTTTTGTTCGCGACCTCAGCCCCGGTCAGGCGATCCTCGTGCAGCCTGGCTCGCTGGTCTACACCGATACGTCGGTCGTTTACAGCCTTCACGCCGAGTACCCGGCTTCAGGCGGGGCAATGTGGGCGAGCTACGAGTACCGGACCATCTGGCTACGCCTGCAGGGGCCGGGCCGTGTGGCGGTCCGCTCCATTTTCGAGCATCCCGAGCGGTGCTCGGGCATAGTTGGCAGCAGCGGCCTGACTTACTACCGCTGGTGAGCCGCCGGCCCCCGGCTCTCGACGGGGGTCAAGCCTTCCAGCGGCACTTCAGCTGCTGGGTGACGAAGTGGTCGACGGCTTCGAGCGCTTGCTCTTGGCCCTCGAGGAAAGACACGTGCGCGTCCATCGTGCTGGGGCTGTCGCGATGGGGGCTCCGGTAGGCCATCACGACACGTCCAAGGAGCGTTACAGCACCTACATAATCGGCCAGAGTGGCGGACAGCTCCATGGTGACCTCGATGACGTCGCCGGCACGCAGCTGCCTCGCGCCCTCGAGCTTCATGCCACCGTGGGACAGGTCCGAAACAACCGCGTGGTGGGCCTCGCCACGTTTTCCCGAGCTGATGTGGCGGACCTCGGCCGGCAACCCTGCTCCCACCCTCGGGTCGAGGCGGCGCTGGATGAACATAGGTGCGTCAAGGAGCTGCACTTCCGCCTTGCGCTCGCTCGGGGTCGAGCTCACCAGGGCGAGCCACTTGTACATGCCCCACGACAGTGGGAGGAGGAGGTCGACCACCGAGCCCTCCTCGAGGCCACCTTCGGGGACCTCGTCAAGCAGTTCGAGCACCAAGTCGCTACCGGCGCACGACATGACCTGGGCTGCGCAGGGGCCGGCATGGGGTAGCTGCAAGCCGACTCGCGCGCCCGCCGCCAACGGCCCTGCGATGGCAGCTCCGAAACCCATGTTCTCCTCGTTCCTGGCAGGCCCCGCGCCGGCACCGGGCGACCCGAGGCGAGCAGCCGGGTTGTGCGCACTGGGCCGGCTGCCTGGGTTTGGTATCGGCGCGCGAGCCCCTCTTGCTTGACCCGGGCTTCGTCGGTTGCGGGAGCCTGCCGCGCCTGTGGCGGGGGCGCCTAGTGACGCCTGCCCTCCGCCCGCTTGGCGATGTAACGGTCCAGCAGTTCCATGGCTTCGCGCTGGCCTTCGAGAAAGCTCACGTGTACGGCCCAAAAGTCCCCCGGAGCGGGGTAAGCCATCACGACCCTCCCCATCAGCTCGACCTCCCGCCCGAGGTTGAAGCCCACTTCGAGAGTGTCCCCCGTACTCAAGCGGACAGGGCCCTCGAGCTTGAGCCCACCCCTCGACAGGTCGGCCACTTTCATTGCTCGGATTGCGCCTCGCCGAGCGGCATGGACCCTCCGGACCTGCGCCTCGAGGGAGGCCTCCCAGCGGTGAGCCCGGCGCCTCTGCACGAACAGCGGCTCACTCAACAGCTGCACGAGGGCCTCTTCCTCGCGCTCCAGTTCCCGCAGCGCGCACAGCCAGTGGTATATGCCTGCTGGGCGCGGCACGAACAGCTCGAAGGCGGCGCCGAGGTGAAGGCTGCCCGGAGGGAGCTCATCCAGGAGCTGGAGCCGGACTTGGTCGCCGACGGCGCTGGTCACGACCGCTACGCAGGTCCCTGCCTCGGGTAGTTCGAGGCTCACCCGGGCCCCGGTGACCAACACGGGCGCGGCCCCGTTGTCGTCCGGCTTTATCGACGTCGTCGGCGCGTTGCCTGGCGGCATCAGCGGATCTTGCATGGCTAGGCCCCCAAAGGCAAGGACGTGGCGCAAGTTTCGTCGCCTTTTGCCCTCGAAGAGGACTCAGCGGGTTGGGGGGCGCCCCCATAAAGCGCGCTCAGCATCCCCCGCACCATGCCTCGGTCGACGGCGCAGATAACGGGGTGCTGCACGGCTGCCTCGAAAAATGGGCAGGCCTCTTTGATGAGGGCGAGCGAATGGTCCCGCGGCTCGGCATGGGCTGCGAACCCGTGCGCGGTGAGTGCATCAGCAATCACGCGGAGCGCGGAACGGAAAGAGCGCTGCCCTTCGCCCGGTGCCATCTGCCCTGCGAGCTTGGAGCCGTACGCAAAGCCGACCTGCTCTGCCATCTCCTCGGCGGCGGCCTGGGGCAGTAGTGCGAGCGCGCCTTCCAGCAGGGCGACGAGCAGGCCGTCTTCCCGCTTAGGGCCCTCGAGCACGGGCGCTGGGCCGTTTGACCTGTACCGCTTGGAGGGGCGGCCGGCCCCGGGAAGGGAAGGGCGCGCGCTCGTGACTTCGAGGTAGCCTCCCGCCGCGAGCTTGTCGAGGTGGTGGCGCGCGACATTTGGGTGGAGCGAGAACCGCTTGGCGACGTCGGAAGCGGTCACGCCGGCGCCCGTCTCGCGCACGTAGAGGTAGACCTGCCTGCGCGTGGGGTCTCCAAAGGCAGAGGTAACAGCTGCTACGACGGCCGAGAACTCGCTGCCGCTCAAGGCCATGTCCCTCAATGTAGCGCCCACCGCTCGCGCCGGCCCCTATCAGCCGCGCTCGCACGCGCGTACGCCTTGTGGCCCCGCTCGGTCGGCTCCACCTAGGGGCCCTTTAGCATGAGACGCGATGCCCGCCAACGCGACGCCTGACCCTCTTGGCCACGAGCTAGGACGTGCCAACCCCTTCGCAACTGGAGCTTCCAAGGCCCGCGTTATCGGGGTCAGCTCGGGTAAAGGAGGAGTGGGAAAATCCTCCGTCACAGCCAACCTGGCGATCTCCCTAGCCAACAGCGGTTATTCGGTGGGCGTGCTCGACGCCGACGTTTACGGTTTCTCGCTCCCGGCGATGCTCGGGGCGAGCGGCGCTCCCAAAAT
>Ga0335074_10001257_pt1 | contig 34684 bp, 28 predicted proteins | sample Lox_Sample_23_FD_206715 | JGI IMG/M metagenome (GOLD analysis project Ga0335074, IMG submission 206715) | Soil microbial communities from Loxahatchee National Wildlife Refuge, Florida, United States - Lox_Sample_2.3 | ecosystem: Environmental > Terrestrial > Soil > Wetlands | place: USA... | reverse complement strand
GACCTGGCCAGCCCGCGTCGCGGCAGCAACGAATACCGCCAGGGCCGGGCGGAGGCCGAGCGCGCCTACCTGCTCGGCCGCGCCGTCCGCGAACGGCGCCTCGCTCTGGGTCTGTCCCAGGTCGAGCTTGCGAACAGAGCCGGCATGACACAGCCGGCCCTGTCCCGCCTCGAAGCCGGCGGTGTCATTCCCACCATCCCGCTCCTCGACCGGATCTCCGCCGCACTGGACGCCGATCTCATCGTCGAGATCGCCCCGCACGCCGCATAACAGACAGCGCAACTGCCGAATACCGCGCGATCAACCTCATATGCGGGTGTGTAGGCGTGGCCGATGACTTGCGGGATGCGCGGCGGCGCAGACCGGCTGGACCAGGATGATCTAGCCGCCTGTCTGGGGGAAGGTCTTGGATTACGTGACGACGGTGGTGAGCGAGCCTCCGTGGATAAGGAGTCTGAGCGTTGTCGGCTTGCTGATCTGCGGCCCGGCGTGCTTGCCGCGGCGCTCGCGTATCCACCTCGTCATGATCGCGGTGGCGATCCTGGTGGTTGCGGCTCGCTACATCGTGTTCCCTGGCCCCCAGTGCTTTGCCGGGACGTACGCGGGGCGGCTGCGCGCTGGCGCCTGATTTCTAACCAGCAGGACAGGTCTTCGGCTCGGCGTCCAGCACCGTAACAGCGGCACGGCTAACGTGCGCGGCATGGTCACCACTTAGATCGAGCCGCCCGCCTGGCTGCTAGACCATGCCGACCACCAGACGGATCAGCAGGTCAATGATCCGGCGCAGCGTGGGTGTGTTGACTGGCCGGCTGGCTACTGACTGCCCGCCCATCCCCCGGCGGACGGGGCAGTCTGCTGTGTGGCGTGGCTGGCTGGCACATTCACTTCCCAGGGTGGCGGGACCCGGCCAGTCGATTTCTGGCGGACTTGACCAGTCGGCAGCCCCGTCGAAGTCGAGGATGTCGCCCGTCAAGTCGGCTTCGGTGAAATTGACTCGCGCGCTGAGCGCGTTGAGCGCGTGCGGGCGGTTCAGCGTGATCGTCGCGACGGGTCCCTCGGTCTCGAACGTCAGGTTCTCGAGCGTCAGGTCCTAGAGCTTCATTGCGCACTCCCTACTGGCCGGGTCGTTGCCTGGTCGCGTCGCTGGCCGATTGCGGCGGCTGGGCGTAGGCGTCGCGAAGCACCCGGCGCTGGACTTTGCCGGTCTCGGTCCGGGGGAATTCGGTGACGAACTCGAATCGCCGCGGGCACTTAAACGAGGCAAGCTGCGCAGTGCAGTGACTGGCGAGCTCGGCCGCCAGCTCATCGCCGCCCGCAGCGCCGGGAGTCGGCTGGATCACGGCGACCACGCGCTGGCCCCATTCGGGGTCGGGGACCCCGATGACGGCGACATCGTTGACGGCCGGGTGGGTGATGAGCGCTTGCTCGATCTCGGCTGGGTAGATGTTCACGCCGCCGGAGATGATGAGGTCGGTCCGGCGGTCCAGCAGGTACAGCCAGCCGTCGGCGTCGAGGTAACCGTAGTCACCGGCGGTGATCAGGTTCCCGCGCCTGGAGGCGGCAGTTTTCTCCGGGTCGTGGTGATACTCGAACGACGGCGGCCGGTCTGGGTAGCCGAAGTAGATCGTGCCCGGGTCGCCAGTCCGCACCTCCGCACCGTCCGGGCCGAGGATCTTCACGGTCAGGCCCGGCAGCGGCCGACCGACCGTGCCCGGCCGGGCCAGCCACTCAGCCGGGCTAACCCGCGACACCGAGCCCTCGGTCGAGCCGAGGTACTCCCACACGATCGGGCCGAGCCAGTCCAGCATCTGCTGCTTGATCGGCACCGGGCACGGCGCGCCCGCATGGATTACAGCCTGCAGGCTCGACAGGTCATGCCGGGCCCGCACGTCGGCGGGCAGCTGCAGCAGCCGGTGAAAATGAGTGGGGACCAGGTGCACCGACGTCACCCGGTACTGCTCGATCGCGCAGAGCACGTCCTCGGCGTCGAACCGGGACTGGATCACGATGGTGTGGCCGCAGTGCAGGAACCCGAGAGCGTGCCCGCCGGGCGCCGCGTGGTAAAGCGGCGAGCACACCAGGTGGACGCCGTCATTCGCCGTGATCCCGTAGCCGCCGGGCAGCCGGGTGAACATGCCCGTGATGGTCTCTGGGTCGACCGCCGGGATGGCGTTGTGCACGCCCTTCGGGTGCCCGGTGGTGCCCGAGGTGTAGAGCATCATGCCGCCCGCCATCCGGTCCTCCGGTGCGGTCAGCGGTTCCGTTGCACCCACCTGAGAGTACGGCGCCCACTCCGACACTGCGCCGTCGACCACGAACCGGCGCCGGGGGAGCTCGGCGAGCGGCAGCTCCCGCGCCTGGTCAGCGGCTGCGACGATCAGCCGGGCCTCGCTGTCGCGCACGATGTAGACGATCTCGCTGACTGACAGGCGGTAGTTGACCGGCACCATCACCATGCCGACCTGACCGGCGGCGAGCAGCAGCTCGAGGTACTCGGGCCCGTTATGGACCACGGCGGCGAACACATCGCCTCCAACCAGGCCATGTGAGCGCAGCGCGCGCGACAGCTGGTTGACGCGCCGCCCGAGCTGACCGAACGTGACTACTGAACCGTCCGGGCCGATGACGGCCGGCCGGTCCGGCTGGGCCTGGGCGAGCTGGTAGAACCCCCTCGCTGGGGCATCGTCGGGCGCTGGCGCCACGGCCGGGTCGTTAGTCAATGGCACGGCATTCCTCACTTCCACAAGGGAACGCGGACGCATGATCTATGGCGGCCTTTCGCAACTGCGCGGCAGCCCCGGTCTCACCGATGCCCCCGGCGCCCGGAATCAGCGACGCTGCAACGCCGGCCAGACCGAAAAGCGCTGCGCACACCGCGAACCCGGTCGTGAACCCGGCGTTCCCCGGAAGCCCTCCCAGGCCCGCGTGCGCGGCCAGGATGGCCGCAATCACGGCGGCGCCGACGCTGCTGCCGATGGAGCGAGCCAGTGTGTTGACACCGGTCGCGATGCCGACTTGCTCCGGCCGCACGTGCGCGATGATCGCGTTGGGCAGTGCCGCATATGCCAGGCCTATGCCGATTCCGCTACCGACGCCGCAGGCCAGAAGCTGCCACATCCGGGCGTGATCGATGGTCGGGAGTGCGAACGCGGCGCAGCACACGACGCCGCCCGCAATGATCGGGACTTTGGGGCCGAGCTGCCGGGTCATGACGCCCGAGACCGGCCCGGAGATCAGCATCATGAGGGCGCCCGGCAGCAGGAACAGGCCTGCGGTCGTGATGGACTGGCCGAAGCCGAATCCGGTGCCGGTCGGCAATTCCAGCAATTGCGGGATCAGCAGGAAGCTGCCGAACATGCCGAAACCGAATGCCACCGCTGACAAGTCGGTCGTCCAGATCGGCCGACGGGCGAGCTGGCGCAAGTCGACGAGCGGATACCGTTTCGTCGCCTCCACCGCGATCCACGCCGCAGCCAGCACGGACGCAACCGCGAGCAGGCAGATCGTCGGCAGGCTCGTCCAGCCCCAGGCCGCGCCGTTGCTGACCGCCAGCAGCAAGCTCAGCAGCCAGCTGGTCAGCAGCAACGCCGCCGGCAGTGGCAGCCCGCCCGCGTCACGCCGTGCCGATTCCGGCACCAGCACGACAGTGCCCGCCAGCGCGATGCAGGTCACGATGAGCGAGATCCAGAAGATCCCGTGCCAGCCCAGGTGCGTCACGATGGGGCCGGCCAGCGCGATGCCAGCCCCGCCGCCGATGCCGAGAATCGCAGACAGCAGGCCGATGGCCGTACTGACGCGGTACGGCGGGAGGACGTCCCGGATGATCCCGAACGCCAGCGGGAACACCGCCCCGGCGATGCCCTGCACCACCCGGCCGGCGATCAGCACGGGCAGGGACTGTGCCATTGCCGCGATCACGCAGCCGGCCCCGAGCAGGGCCAGGACGGCGATCAGGATCCGGCGCCGGCCCCACAGATCGCCCATCCGGCCCGCGATCGGCGTAGCAGCCGCAGCCGCCACCAGATAACCGGTGACGATCCACCCGAGGCCGGCCTGCGAGGCTCGAAGGTCGTGGCCGATTTCGGGCAGCGCGGGCGCGACCATCGACTGCAGCAGGGAGAACGCGAGTCCGCCGAGGGCGAGCACGGCCACCAGGGCTGTGCCACTGCTGGCTGTGTCACTGCCAAGGGCTGTGCCGCTGCGAGGGGCCGCGAGGGCCGGCGCAACCGCGTTCCCTTCGTCGTGACCCTCCTGCCGCCCTTCGCGCTGGCCGGGAGCGGTGCCTGAATCCATTCGGCCTGTCGGTATTCAGTCCGTCGAGCGGCGGAGCACGCCATGGTCGATGGCGATCGATCCGTTGGCGCGAGTGCGGAAGTGCACGACCGCCCCGTCGGCCCAGCCTTCAACGGTGATCGTGTCGCCGGGGTAGACCGGGCTCGCGAACCGCCCCGACATCGCGGTGAAGCGCTCGACGTTAGAACCGCAGGCCTCGTGCAGCAGGATCCGGGTGGTATAGCCGTAGGTGCACATGCCGTGCAGGATCGGCCGGTCGAAGCCCGCCTTCTTGGCGAACACTGGATCGGTGTGCAGCGGGTTCGTGTCGCCGGTCAGCCGGTATATTAGCGCCTGGTCGCGCGGAATCGTCACGTCGCGCGAGAAGTCCGGCGGGCGCTGCGGCGCCGTCCAGTCCGGTGACGGGCCGCGCTCGCCGCCGAACCCGCCAGCGCCGCGGATGAAGGTCGTGTTGATGCAAGTCGCGAGCAGTTCTCCGGTAGCGGCGTCCGTCGATGTCGCCTCCGCAACTACTACGGCGGCCTTGCCCTTGTCATAGATGCCCACGACTGTCCCCACCGTGCGTGCCGTTCCGGCGGCGGGCACCGGCTTATGCAGCTCGAACGACTGCTCCCCGTGCAGGACCGCGCTGAGGTCGATGTCGCCGACCTGGCCCAGGCCGGCCCCGAACCCGAGCATGTTGGCAAAGCTCGGCAGTGCCTGAAGCGTCAGCCCCTCGGAGTTATCGGTCGTGAACTCCAGCTCGGCGTACGGATCGGCCTGGCCGGCGCCGACGGCGAGTGCGTAGAGCATGACGTCTCTGGCCGTCCAGGTTCGCTCGACCGGCGGGCCGGACTTTCCGATGCTGTCCAGGTTGAGAGCCACCGGGGTCTCCTCACGGCCGCTGGTTGGAGAAGATCAGGCTGCTGGACGCGGCGAAGTACATGCCGACGCCCTGCACGAAGCTGGTGCGGACGCCAGGGACCTGGGCGGCGGCTTCGCCGCGCAGCTGGCGGATCGCCTCCTGCATGGCGAACATCCCGTACATGCCGGTGTGGGTGTAGGAGAGGCCGCCGCCGTTGGTGTTCATCGGCAATGACCCGCCCGGCCGGGTCGCGCCCGATGCGATGAACCCGCCGGACTCGCCGCGGGCGACGAAGCCGAGGTCCTCGAGTATGTACAGCGGCAGGTGCGCGAACGCGTCGTAGCCCATCAGGTGATCGATGTCGTCGTGCTCGAGTCCTGCCGTGGCGAATGCCTCGGCGCTCGATCTTCGGAACGCGGCGAACGAGCTGAGGTCTGTCATCTGGGACATGATCGGCGACTCCGCCGCCTCGCCGGATCCGAGCAGATACACCGCACGGTCACCGCTGGCCAGGTCGGCCGTGCGCTGCGCGGATGTCATGACGAGCGCGCCGCCACCGTCGGTGACGACGCAGCACATGTCCCGCGTGAACGGGTACGCCACCGGCGGTGACGAATTCAGCACCTCGTCGGCCGTGATGGGCTTGCGGCGGAACGCGCGAGGGTTGAGCATCGCCCACTCGCGCTGGGCGACGACGACCTCGGCGAGGTCGGTCCTGCTCATTCCCCGGTCGTGCAGGAACCGCAGTGCCGGCACGGTGAACGTGGCGTAGGGGAGGAGCGAGCCATACGGGACCTCGAACTGCCCGGACGCGGTGTCGGTGACCATGCCGGAGTACCGGCTCATGCCGATCCGCGACCGGCCGGACTCGCCGTGCGTGATCAGCACGGTGGTGGCGGCCCCGGCCGCGATCGCTGCCGCGGCGTGCCGGACGTGCAGCATGAAGCTGCAGCCACCGACCATCGTGCTGTCAACCCAGCGCGGCGTGATCCCGAGGTAGTGCGACACCTCCATCGGCAGCGGGCCTCCGGTCGCCAGACCGTCAATGTCAGCGGGGCTCAGCCCCGCATCGGCCAGCGCATTGTGCGCGGCCTGCGCGTGTAGCTGCATCGTCGACATCTCTGGTAGTACGCCGATCTCGGTTGTCTCGGCGGCGCCGACGACGGCAACGTTCCCGCCGTGCATAGAGGTAACACCGTGCGTCGAGGTCGCGGTCATCGGGCACCGTCCAGGCGGAACATCGGCAGCTTCCAGTCGCCGCGCGGCTCGAAAGTGACCGAGACGGGTGCGTCGAGCGGAAGGGCGTCGGGCTCGGCCGGGCTGCCGACGATGTTCGTCAGCATGCGCACGCCCTCATCGAGCTCGACCAAGGCGATGATCTGCGGGATATCCGGGTTTGCCGGCGGGAACGGGCGGTAGTTGATGATGTACGACACCAGCCGCCCGTTGCCTGCCACGTCATGCCACGTGACCTCGCTAGACGAGCAATGCGGGCAGTAGTCCCGCGGGTAGAAGTAGTGGCGGTCACACGACCTGCACTGCTGGATAGCCAGCCGGTCCTCCTTGGCCGCCTCCCAGAACGGGGCGGTATCGGGCGTGGGCGTGGGTGTTGCTCCGCCAGCCAAGGCGTCCTCCGAACAGTCCGATGGCCTTCTGCCAAAAGAGGCAGGTTTGTAAACAGAATAGATTCTGTTTATCAGTCGTGGTGGGCATGCGTCAATGCTTCAGGTGCGGCCCGTCACGGGGCGCGCCGAGCGCAGCGCCCGGCGTTGCTGTCTGTGCGCTTCTACCAGTGGATCGTCCGTGACGCACCCACGCGGTCCTAGTTCCGCAGTGTGACGGCAGGCTGCCACGCTCCCGGAAGGGGCTCGTCCTGAGATTAGTCCGGCTGGGCTAGCGTGGCCTACGAACGTCATAATCGATTCTGATTACCGTGAGAAGCGTTCAAGTTGCGGCGCGCCGTCAAGGCCAGCGATTCCCGTCTCCGCCCTCGGATGGGGGCACGCGCGTTTCGCGACACCCAGTCATCCTGCGAGGTCCAGTCTGTTCAGACGATATATAATCTGTAAAACAGATCAGGGGGAAGCGAGGCAGTGTGGTAGAGGCCCGGCGGCGTCATCCGCAACTCAGCGAGGACGCGGCGGATTATGTGCGCAGCATGATTGTGGCTGGCCAGCTGCAACCAGGTGACACCGTCAAGGCGGAGTCCATCGCCGAGGCGCTCGATATCTCGGCTACGCCCGTCAGGGAGGCCTTGCAGGCGCTGAAGGTGGAGGGCTTCCTGGAGCTTCTGCCACGGCGGGGATTTCAAGTCGCGCCGCTGACCGGTGAGGACATCAGGGACATTCTCGAGGTCGACGCCCTGCTCGAGGGCGAGCTCGCCGCTCGCGCAGCAACGCGGGCGACACCGGAAGAGCTTGCCGAGCTCGAAGCCCTGCACCTGGAGCTGCTCGCTGCCGCTCAGCGCGGCGATCTGGTCGCTCTTGAAGCCAAGAACGATGCCTTCCACAGCCAGATCAGCCGTATCGCCAGGTCACGCAAGTTTGCCTGGGTGCTCAGCCTCGTGACGGGCCACACCCCGCCTGGTTTCTACGGAATGGTCGAAGGGTGGGCCGAGGTGACCGCGGAGGACCACTCGGCCATACTCAAGAGCCTTCAAGAGCGGGACGCAGTTGCGGCCCGCGCCGCGATGTACTGGCACATCAGTCACGCCGGAGAACTACTAGCCAAGCAATTCGAAGCCCGGGCGGGCTCAGACGACGTCGCTGCTCGGGGCCTGGCGACCCGGGCCACCGCCCGCACCGGGTAGCGATCGACTCGGCATTATGGCGCGCTCCGGCTCGAAGTCTTCGAGCCTGGCCCTGATTACGAGCATGGCGATCAGCGTCGAGAGCAGCATGGCACCTGCGCTCCAGCGGAACGTCTGGACGTAGGCGTGCAGCGCAGCGAGACGCTCGTACGGGCCGCTCCGGCCGTGGCTCGCGAGGTAGGCCGCAACGGCCGAACTATAGATCGTGGTGAAGAGGGCGATCCCGACTGCTCCGCCAACCTGCTGAGTAGCGTTCAGCAGACCGCTGGCCGCACCCGCATCGTGGTCATCGACATCGATCAGCGCCGCGTTGGGCAGCGGAATGAAAAGGGCGCACAGACCGCATCCGAGTAGCAACTCACCCGGCAGCACGTGGGCCGCGTATGACGTACGCAGACCGATAGTCGTAAGCGCAAGTGCACCGGCGGTCGCGATCGCCGCTCCGGCAACCATCATCTTCTTGGGGCCGAAGCGATAGGTAAGGCTGGCGGCGAACCTGGTTCCCAGTACGAACATGACGGTAATCGGCAGCGAGCCCAATCCGGATTCCAGCGGCGTGTAACCGCGGGTTGTCTGCAGGTAGTAGTTGATGAAGAACAAGGAGCCGAGGATCGATGCTCCCGCTAGCAGGGCCGTCAGGAAACTGCCACCGCGCGTCCGGTGCAGGACTATCCGCAGCGGCAGCAGGGGATGAGTAGACCGCGCTTCGACGGCGACGAAACCGGCCAGTAGGAGGACAGCGACGGAGATGCTCGTCGTGGTGGTCAGTGAGGACCAGCCATGCAGTGATGCGGCGGTGAAACCGTACACGAGTCCGGCCAGGCCGAGGGTAGCGGTAATCGCTCCCGGTAGGTCATAGGGGGTATCGCCGTGTCCTGTGCTCTCAGTGACCAGGCAGATCGCGGCGGCGACCGCGATGATGGCGACCGGAACGTTGACGAGGAAGCACCAGCGCCAGCTCGCGTACTGCGTCAAGATGCCGCCGGCCACCCCGCCGAGCGCAGCGCCACTGCCAGCGACCGCGCCGAACACGCTGAAGGCCTTGGCGCGATCCTTGCCGGCTGGAAAGGCGACCTGCAGCAGTGACAGAGATGCCGGCGCGAGCAGGGCTCCGAACGCGCCTTGCAGGACACGGGAGGCAAAGAGTTCCGCGCCGTTCTGCGAAAATCCGGCGACGGCGGATGCCGCCGCGAATCCGATCATGCCGACGATGAAGGCGCGCTTGCGTCCCCAGTAATCGGCTATCCTGCCGCCCAGCAGCATCAGGCTGCCGAACGCGAGGGCATAAGCGGTGACAGCCCACGAACGTGCGTCATCGGAGATATGCAGCGCTTTCTGCGCATCCGGCAGGGCCACGTTCACTATCGACAGGTCGACGACGACCATCAGCTGGGCAAGCGCGACCACGACCAGCGCGTACCAGCGCCGGCGATCGGCTTGGCCTCCGGCCGTCGAGGCCGCGCCGGCCGAACGCTCAGCGTGAATGTCCGCTGGTCCGCGACGCCACATACTGACCAGCGATCGGCAATGCGGTCACCGGATGGTGCCGAGCCGGTCAGCGTCGCCGACCATTCGATCAACTCGTTCCTGGAGCCACTTCAGGGTCTCCCGATGTGTGTTGACATAGAGGACGTCCGCCCTGATCGCCCGGACCGTCAGGCGGCCGAGGTCGATGGGCTCGACCGCAGCGGCAACCCGGGATGCGAGGAACTCGTGCATGGCCGGGTCGTTCCGCAGCCCGCTCTCGTGGTTGGCGAGCTCCCCCAGGATGCCCTCGGTGCGCACGCCCCCAGGCGTGAGGACCGTGACTCCGACCGGGGCCTTACGTTCGGCCAGCTCAGCGTGCAGCATCTCCGAGATCGCGACGACCGCCGACTTCGCTGGCGGGTAGGCGCCCAGTCCTGGCGTGGGAACGAGTCCCTGGCGCGACGCGGTGTTGACGATGTGGCCGTCGCCCTGCTCGAGCATCCGCGGCAGAAAGGCGTTCAGGCCGTGCAGCACGGAGTACACGGCACCTGCCATCACGAACTCCCAGGTGCCCACGTCGACCGGATCGAAGAGTGGGCCGCCGCCGCCGGTCGCGGCATTGTTGCAGAGCACGTGCACCGTCCCGAATTCCTCGAATGCCACATCGCGAAGACGAGCGATCGCAGCGGGGTCGCAGACATCGGCCGGAATGCCTATCGCCTCCGTCCCGGACTCGAGCAGGGACTTAACCGCGGTCTGCAGCGCGGTCTCGTTGATGTCGGCGAGCACGACTCGCATGTCCTGTTCGCCTAGTGCCCTGGCCAGGCCGAGCCCGACTCCCCGGGCGGCGCCCGTTACCACTGCGACCTTCCCGGCGAGATCATCCATTCGCGTTCCTCCTGTTGATCGTGCGCGGTCCGCAGGTCAAGGAGATGCACCTCACATGCACCGCAGCGGGAGAGTGTTGCGCCAACCCTGGTGTCGAACGGTATAGTCAGGATAACATATCCTGTAGAACATAGGGAGTGGGTGCGATCTTGCTGCCGTTGGCGGGCGTGACAGTTGTCTCGCTAGAGCAGGCCGTCGCTGCGCCCTTCGCGACCCGGCAGCTGGCGGACCTCGGTGCCCGGGTGGTGAAGGTCGAACGGCCGGACGGCGGCGACTTCGCGCGCCGCTACGACGAGGCGGTCGCTGGTGAATCCAGCTACTTCGTGTGGCTGAACCGGTCCAAGGAGTCGGTGGCCGTCGACGTGAAGGCAGCTGACGGCAGGAGGATCCTGCAGGAACTGGTCGATCGTGCGGACGTCGTCGTGCAGAACCTCGGGCCCGGCGCGGCCCGCCGGCTGGACATAGCGGCCGATCAGGTCCGGGTGAACGACGAAGCCAAGATCGTGCTGGCCATAACCGGGTGGGGAAGCACCGGGCCGTGGGCCGGCCGGAAGGCGTATGACCTGCTGGTCCAGTTCGAGGCTGGGCTGCCCGCACTGACCGGGTCCGATACCGAGCCCGCTCGGGTCGGGATCTCCGTTGCTGACATCGCGGCCGGCATGTACGGGTTCTCTGGTGTGCTCGCGGCTCTTTATCAGCGGTCCGTGACGGGCATCGGGGCCAGCCTCGAGGTCTCGCTGTTCGAGGCGCTGGCCGAGTGGATGAGCCAGCCAGCGAACTACGCAGCCGGCGCGGGGGTAGCGCCGCCGCGGTCGGGCGCGCATCACGCCACGATCGCTCCCTACGGTCCCTATCTCACCCGCGACCGCAAGACGCTGATCGTCGCCGTGCAGAACGAGCCGGAGTGGCATCGATTCTGCGCCGTCGTTCTCGCGGACCCTTCGCTTGCTCATGATCACCGGTTCCAGCGCAACTCACTGCGCGTCGCTAATCGAGCCGCCCTGAACGCCATCGTTGCTGACCGCTTCCGGGCGCTCGATGCGGTGACGGCCGCCGGCCTGCTCGACGAGGCCGCGATCGGGCGGGCCACCGCGAGCAGCGTGGCTGACTTCGTGCAGCATCCGGTACTTGCCCAACGCGATCGCTGGCGCCCCGTCCAGACGCCGGCCGGCCGGGCCGTAGCCCTGCTGCCCCCGATCGACGGCTGGAACGGCGAGGCGAGGATGGACCCGGTTCCGGCCCTCGGCGCGCATACGTCAGCGGTTCTTCATGAGCTCGGAAGGTCCCGGGCCGAGATCACAGATCTAGCCGACAGGGGAGTGGTTCAGTTGGCCGATGACCACGCAGGAACGAGCTTTTCGTGAAGCTGACGGCGGAAGAGGCCGGCATCGTCAAGGTCGTCCGCGAGTTCGTGGACGCCGAAGTGCGGCCGGTTGTCCGGGATCTTGAACACGCCGACACCTATCCCGAGCACCTGATAGCGCAGATGAAGGCCATCGGAATATTCGGCCTGGCGATACCTGAGCCCTACGGTGAGGTCCAGGTGTCAACACCGTGTTACGCGCTGGTGACCGAGGAGCTCGCCCGCGGCTGGATGAGCCTGGCCGGCGCGATGGGCGGCCATACCGTGGTCGCCAAGCTCCTGGGCACGTTCGGCACCAACGAACAGAAGAAGAAGTACCTCCCGCGGATGGTGACCGGGGAGGTGCGGGCGACCATGGCGCTCACCGAGCCAAGTGGTGGCTCAGATCTGCAGGCGATGCGGACCGTTGCCCGGCGTGACGGGGACGACTACGTCATCACGGGCTCGAAGATGTGGATCAGTAATGCGAGGCGGTCCGATCTGATCGCGCTGCTGTGTAAGACCGATCCAGCGGCTCGCCCGGGCCATCGCGGCATCTCCATACTCCTGGTCGAGAAGGTGCCGGGAGTGACGGTCTTGGGGAACCTCCCCAAACTGGGCTACAAAGGGATCGAGAGCTGCGAGGTCTTGTTCGAGGATGCGCGGGTCGGCTGCGATGCGCTTCTCGGTATTGAGGAAGGCCTGGGCTTCGCGCAGATGATGCGGGGTCTTGAGCTTGGCCGGATCCAGGTGGCGGCACGGGCAACCGGTGTTGGCCGCGCCGCGTTTGAGGATGCGCTGGCCTATGCCCAGCAGCGCGAGAGCTTCGGCGAGCCTATCTGGCGGCACCAGTCAGTCGGCAACTACCTGGCGGAGATGGCGACCAAGCTGACCGCGTCCCGGCAACTGCTGCTGTATGCAGCCGAGAAGGTCGACTCCGGCGAGCGGAGCGATCTCGAAGCCGGAATGGCGAAACTGTCGTGCTCCGAGATGGCGATGGACCTCGCGCTGACGGCCATGCGAATTCACGGCGGCTATGGCTACTCGACGGAATTCGATGTCGAGCGCTATTTCCGCGACGCCCCGTTGATGATCGTGGGCGAGGGGACGAACGAGATCCAGAAGAACATCATTGCCAAACAGCTCATCGATAGGGGTCGCCTTGACTACACCTAGCCGCGCAGTTCCGTCCGCGGCGAACTCACCCGCTGGCATGACCAGCAGGGCAATCATTCTAGGCGGCGGCGGCCTGACGGGAATTGCCTGGGAGGTCGGATTGCTCAACGGCCTGGCCGAAGCGGGAGTAGACCTCGCGAATGCGGATGCCATTATCGGCACGTCCGCTGGCGCCTTCGCCGGCGCGTACCTGGCCGCGGGGCAGCTGGCCGAATCGTTCGACCGCCAGTTCTCCGATGAGGTCGTCGAGATCCCGGCGAGCATGGCCGCGGGCACGATCGAGGCCTGGAGCGCAGCGATCGCCGCCGGGGCGGGCGACCCCCAGGGGACGGCGCGAGCGCTCGGCAAGGTTGCCCTGAGCGCCACAACCGTGACGGCCGAGGCGCGCGCCCGTGTCGTTGAGTCCCGGTTGGCGGGGCTGAAGTGGCCCGGCAGCAGGCTGCAGATGACGGCCATCGACGCTGAGACTGGCGAGCTGCACCTGCTGAACAGCAGCAGTGGCATTCCGCTGGCGACAGCAGCGGCAGCGAGCGGCGCCGTTCCCGGATTGTGGCCGGTGGTCGAGGCGAACGGACGCTACTGGATCGACGGGGGATCTGTGTCGCCCGTCAATGCGATGCTCGGCGAAGGCTACGAGGCGGTGCTCATCATCGCGCCCGCACCGGACGGGATGTCCGGCATGCGGGCGCTCGCCGACGATGTCGCGCACCTCCGGGAGACCGGAAGCGTGGTGACCGTGCTGATTCCTGACCTGGAGGCGAAGGAGGCGATTGGCGATAATCCCTTTGACCCAGGTCGGCGAGCGACAGTAGCCGAGGCGGGCCGCAGGCAAGGGCAACGGGCGGCTGCGGACGTCAAAGCAGCCTGGAACTAGCGCACTGCGGTGCCGCGGCTCATGGCGGCTCGTGCGTCGTAGTGCTGAGCCAGCAGCTCACCGGCGTTGACGATGTGAGCCTGCATCGACGTTCGCGCGCGCTTCGCGTCGTGGGACCGGACTGTGTCCAGGATTTTTGTGTGATCCTCGACGGTGGCCTCGGGCCAGCCCTCGATTGACGCATAGAAAAGCGCGGGGGTGTACCTGGTCACCAGGCCGAGAGCCCAGGCGATCTTCCGCGCGTCGGCGAGCAGGTTGAGCTTGCGGTGGAAGGCGTGGTTCTTCGCCTCGAGCAGGGCCATGTCCGTGGCCGAGGCGGCCGTTAGCACGTCACCGTGCAGTACCTCAAGCTCCGCGATGTCGTCGGCGGTGGCCACCCGGGCGGCGCGGTAGGCCAGCTCTCCGGAGAGCATGGCATGGGCGGTGAAGATGTCGCGGATGTCCTTCCCGGTGAGCGGGGCCACGACAAAGCCCTTGCGCGGCATCAGATCCAGGAACCCCTCCACGCGAAGCGCCTGGAGAGCCTCGCGGACGGGCGTTCCTGAGATCCCCAGGTCCTCCCCGATCGCGTCCGCTCGCACTGGCTCGCCGGGGGAGAGGCGCCCCGTTGTGATCATGTTCCGTATGTAGTTGGCCGCGTCCTCGCTGAGCTGCGGGCGACGTGAACCGGCCCACGAGCGTGGGGCCCCGTCGCCACCGTCCGCCTGCGATGGCAGCGTCGCCTGATCCGTTCCGCCGGCCAACTGGCCCTCCTTGCACACGCGTCTGCTTCCGTAGCCGCGTCCAGGTCGGAGGATACACCTCCTGATGCATATTATATTACAGATCCTTGACGCTATGGAAAATATTGTCTAGCCTATGGCCACTGTACCGAAGAAGCCAGCTGCGGGCAGCCCTGCTTGCCTCCAGTCGCCGCGACGCTCCTTGCGCAGTGACACCTCTGGGGCCCGCTTGCGGCGTGGTCCGCCCAACTGCATGCTCACCCCCCCTTGTCGTCGGGAGCCCGATTGTCTTGCAGGCTCCGTGCAGAAAGGACTCTCCGAAATGTCCCTTCACGGGTGGTCTCGTAGGAGCCGCTACATCGGGCTGGCGGTCGTTGCCCTCCTGGCGCTGGCGGCTTGCTCGTCGAATAGCCCGGCCAGCCAGTCGGCCACCACGACTGCGCTCAATGGCTCACCGATCAAGGTAATGACCGTCGGGGCGGTGAACTGCAGTGCGTGCCTCTCGCTGCCGAGCTTGTTCGCCACGGCTCATCTGTACCAGGAGTGGGTCAATGACCACGGAGGGATCGCTGGCCATCCGCTGGTGGTAGAGACCTGTGATGACCAGGGGCAGCCAGCGCTGACGGCCGCCTGCGGACGGAAGGCCGAGGCCGACGGCGACATAGCAGTCGTCGGATCGTATGACCTCAACGGCGCGGCTCTGGTACCGGTCTTGCAGGCAGAGGGGATCGACGACTTCGGAGCCCCGGTCGCGCTGTCGCCGATCGAGTACACCTCGCGCGATGTGCAGATCATGGAAGCGTTTACTGACGGGATAATCCCGAAGGCAGTCGCAGACGGCTGCAAGAAGATGGCGTTCCTGTACTACAACCTCGGCTCTGCCCTCGACCAGTTCGATGAGCACAGCACCATGGTGGCCTTTGAGTCAGCGCGAGCACTGCCGCTGTACAAGGCCGCGAAGATCATCTTCATCTCCGCCAGCGCGCAAGATCTCGCTCCGCAGGTGACCCAGGCGCTGAGGGGCGGGACCGACTGCCTGATGGACTTCACCTCGCCGCAGCTGACCCTCGAGATCATGACCGCCTACGCCTCCCTGGGGGCAAAGACACGCATCTACAGCCTCGTCGGGGTCGGCCTCGAAGGCGCGGCGGAGAAGGGCTTCGTCAAGCAGACCAACGGGTCGATCGTCTACGGCAACTACAGCGGGCTCGACACGCCTGCGTATGCCGATTTCAGGGCGGCCCTCGCCAAGTTCCGTCCGTCGTCGGCGACGAGCTTCGACAGCCAGGACTCGCTGGGCGACTGGGCCGCGTACACCGGGTTCACGAACGTCGTGAAATCTATGAAGGGCCCGATCAACAAGACGACTTTCCTGCATGCGGCACAGAACGCCACGGTCTGCACCGGCGGGATGCTGCCGTGCATCGACTTCGCTAAGCCCTCGGTACTCGGGCCGGATTTCCGGAACGAAAACGATTACTACGAGACCTTCTTCAAAGTTGAGAACGGGCAGGACGTCCCGCTCTACGGCGGGAAGTTCTACGACTTCGAGGGCACCCTGACCGGAGCGCCCCTGCCAGCGGCAGACATGCCCCCGGCTACGCCCCTGCAGTCCTGAGCCGCCGCCATGGAAGCAGTGCAGTTCGCCCTGCTGGGGCTGGGTCTGGGAGCCATGTACTCCCTGGCCTCCCAGGGCCTGATACTCATCTACCGCGGGTCGGGCGTCCTGAACTTCGCCCATGGTGCCATCGGCATGGCCGGGGCGTACGTCTGGTGGGAGGTCTCGGAGGTCTGGCACGTGCCGTACCTGCTGGGCCTGGTCACCGGGGTCGCCTCGGCCGCCGCGCTGGGTGCGCTCATGCACCTGCTGGTCATGCGCCGTCTTCGCCGGGCGTCGCCGCTCACGCGGGTGGTGGCGACACTCGGACTGCTGGTCATGCTGCAGTCCCTGGTGACACTCAAATACGGCTCGGAGCAGCTGTTTGCCCAAAGCTGGATTCCGAGCACGCCCTGGCATTTTGCGGGCATGGTGGTTACCTCCGACCGCGTCTACCTGCTTGCCATCGCGCTGGTACTCACCGCGGGCCTGTGGGCTTTCTACCGCTACAGCCGCTTCGGGCTAGCCACGTCGGCGGTCGCCGAGAGCGAGCGGGTAGCGGCGTCGATGGGCTGGTCCCCGGATGTGGTCGCCACCGTCAACTGGGCGCTCGGATCGGCCCTGGCCGGGTTCGCGGCGATCCTGATCGTGCCGATCGTGACCTTGCAGGTTTCCTCGCTGACGAACCTGGTCCTCGCGGCACTCGCCTGTGCTCTGGTTGCCTCGTTCCGGTCCTTCCCGATAGCGTTCGCGGCCGCACTGGTCATCGGCATCGCGCAGACCGAACTGGAAACCTATACAACCCAGCCGGGCCTCGACCAGGCCATCCCGTTCATCGTCATCGTGGTCGTCCTGGTCGTGCGAGGCCGCTCGCTGCCGCTACGCGACTTCCTGCTGCAGCGGCTGCCGCGGATCGGAGGGGGCCGGGTTCGTCCGTGGCTGCTGGTAACGGGAATCGTAATCACCTGCGCGCTGCTGGCTACGACGCCCGTCGCCTGGCAGGTAGCGATCACGATCTCGCTCGCGATGGCAGTGATCGGACTGTCGATCGTTGTCCTGACCGGCTATGCCGGCCAGCTCTCGCTAGCCCAGTACGCGGTGGCCGGCTTCGGCGCCTGGGCCGCATGGGAGTTCGTCGGCAACCTGAAGCTGCCCTTCCTGCTGGGGGTGCTGCTGGGAGTTCTGGCGGCGGCGGTGCTGGGGTTGCTCTTCGCGCTGCCGTCGGCGCGTACCAGAGGCGTCAGCTACGCCGTGATCACGCTGGGCCTGGGCACGGCGCTCGAACTGATGCTGTTCGACAATTCCGGCTGGACCGGCGGACTGGTCGGCGCGCAGATCCCACCGCCAAGCTTGTTCGGCTGGAACTTCAACGCGCTGGTATACCCGGCGCGGTTCGGGTACGTCGCGCTCGCGGTCTTCGTCGTCGCCGGGCTGGCCGTGGCGAATATGCGCAGGGGCCGGACCGGCCGGCGGCTGATAGCCGTGCGGACCAACGAACGGGCCGCTGCCGCCCTCGGGATCAACGTCACGTCGGCGAAGCTGTATGCCGCTGTCCTCTCGGCGGCGCTCGCGGCGCTCGGCGGGATCCTGCTGGCCTTCCAGAGCACGACCCTTACCTTCACGGATTTCACGAACTTCACCTCGATCACGCTTGTTGGCTATGCGGTGATCGGCGGGATCGGCTACGCGACCGGCTCAATCTTCGCGTCGACCTTCGCGGTCGGCGGTGTCGGCACCGCGCTCATCAACTCGATCGACGCCTCGCTGGCCAACTGGCTGACTGTCGCGGGCGGCGCCATCATCATCCTCCTCGTCATCCAGAATCAGGACGGCATCGCCAAAGCGCAGGCCGAGCAGTTCGCCCACCAGCTCGCCTGGCTGCGCAGGCGGCTTCCGCAGCGGACAGCCAAGGCCGCTCGCCGGCCCGGTCCGCCATCGCGCCGCGGGGATGCGGAACAGCTCCGGGTGGCGGCGCGGACACTGGAACTCCGGGATCTTTCGGTGACCTACGGCGGCACCAAGGCACTGACCGGAGTCTCCCTCTCCGTGCAGCCAGGACAGGTTCTCGGCCTGATCGGGCCGAACGGCGCCGGGAAAACCAGCCTCATCGATGCGGTCACGGGCTTCACCAAACCGGCCGGAGGCCAGGTCCTGCTGGATGGCCGACCGGTCAACCGCTGGTCGGCGGTGCGGAGGTCGCGCGGCGGGATCACGCGATCCTTCCAGGCACTCGAGCTGTTCGACGATCTGTCGGTCATCGAGAACTTGCGGGCCGCGGCTGACCCCCGGGACTTGCTCTCCTACCTGAGGGATCTCCTGCATCCGGTCAATCCCGGTCTGTCCCGTGCGGCCGAGGCAGCGATCAGCGAATTCGGCCTGGACGACGACCTCGAACGCCAGGCTCAGGACCTCCCTTATGCCCGCCGCCGGCTGCTGGCGGTGGCGCGCGCCGTCGCAACAAGGCCGAGCGTCCTGCTCCTGGACGAGCCCGCGGCTGGCCTTAGCGAGGTGGAGACCGCGGAGTTGGCGCACCTGGTGCGACGCCTCGCCACCGAATGGGGCATGGCCGTGTTGCTCATCGAGCACGACATGTCGTTCGTGATGAGCGCGTGCGACCAGATCGCGGTCCTGGACTTCGGGATAAAGATTGCTGAGGGCAGCCCTGAGCAAGTCCGGTCCGACTTGCGGGTGATCGCCGCCTACCTGGGCGAGGCCGACAACGAGGACATCCCTCCGGAGGAGAGAGTGCCCGGATTGTCAGTGAGCAGCGACGTCGTCGAGGAGATGCGGTGACCGGGCGGCCGGCCAGGCCGGGGATCACGACCCTGAAGGCGTCCGGGCTGACGGCTGGCTATAGCGCGCAGCCCGTCGTGCATGACGTCGACATCGAGGTCGCCACCGGGGAAGTGGTCGTCCTGCTCGGGGCGAACGGCGCCGGAAAGACGACCACCATGCTCGCACTAAGCGGAGTGCTCCCGCTCATGAAGGGCGAGGTGAGATTCAACGGCCAGCCAGAATCGCGGTCCCTCCACCGGCGTGCCCGCGACGGGATGTCCTACGTCAGCGAGGAACGATCCATGCTGCGAGAGCTCACGCTGGCGGACAACCTTCGCTGCGCCGGAGTGGCCATCGCCGACGCGCTAGGGCTGTTCCCGGAGCTGGAACTGCGCCTGCACGTGCGGGGCGGACTGGTCTCAGGCGGCGAGCAGCAGATGCTGGCACTCGCGCTGGCTCTCTGCCGCCAGCCGCGGCTCGTGCTCGCCGACGAGCTGTCGCTCGGGCTCGCGCCGCTGGTCGTGCAGCGGCTCTTCCAGGCCGTCCGGGCCGCCGCGGACAACGGCTGCGCCGTGCTGATGGTCGAACAGCACGCGCGCATTGCCCTGCGATACGCGGACCGGGCGTACGTGATGCGGCAGGGACGGATTGATATTTCCTGCACAGCGACCGAAGCGCGAGCCCGCATCGGCGAGATAGAGGACTCCTACCTGACAGCCGTAGCGTCGCACGCGAACGGCTCGGGTGGCGGCCCCAGGGATAGCTCGCGTTCGGCGTAATCGATCAGCACCGCCACCGGCTACACCACGAAGGACAGGTCTGAACATGGGTCTTCTTGACGGACGGGCAGCACTGGTCACGGGCGGGGCCAAGGGCATCGGAGCAGCCGTGGTGCGGCGCCTCGTCTCGGACGGGGCCCAGGTTGCCGTCGCAGACGTCGACGAAGACGCGGGCGGCGCGCTCGCGGCTGAGCTTGGCTCCTCCGCCATGTTCACCCACCTCGATGTGAGCAGCGCTCCAGCCTGGAGCACGGCACTGACGCAGGTCGATGAGCGATTCGGCCCGATCAGCATCCTGGTGAACAACGCGGGCATCGGCGCGATGACGTACGTCGAGACCTTCCCGGAGGCCGACTACGACCGCGTGATGGCGACGAATCATCTGGGCACGCTACTGGGCATGCGCCTTGGCGTCCCGTACCTGCGCCGCGCTGGCCGCGGCGCGATTGTCAATGTGTCCTCACTAGCGGGACTCGAGGGCGACGTCGGCATGACCGCGTACGTCGCCTCGAAGTTCGCCATCCGCGGCCTCACGAAGGTGGCCGCCATGGAGTTCGGCCGCGACGGGATCCGGGTGAATTCGATCCACCCTGGGCTGACTCGGTCGACGGGCCTGGAATCGGTTCCCGACGACTTCCTCGGACGGATCCCGCTGCACAGGCAGGGCCGTCCTGACCGGGCCGGACGGCCCGACGACATTGCGGGGGTTGTCAGCTTCCTCGTCTCCGACCGGGCGAGCTACATAACCGGAGCGGAGATCGTCATCGATGGAGGCAAGTCTGTGCGCTTCCCCACCGTCGTGGGTGACTACGTCCGTGCCAATTCTGTGCTTGCCAATTCCGTGGAAGGGATCAACTGACATGCCAGCTCGGGACACGGCTGTTGTCGTCGGTGCCCCCGGGGCCATCGCTGAGAGCATTGCCGCCCTGCTTGCTGCGGACGGTCATCCCGTCGCTAGCGTCGGATTCCGGTTCGCGGCACGCGCCGGGGACGGCCGGGCCTTCGATACGCCTCGCGACGGCGAGGGCTGGCGGTCCCTGATTGCGGAGATCGCGTCCGCGCAGGGACCGCCACTGGTCCTCGTGGATGTCGCGAGCTTCCCAGCCGGCTACGGTCAGCCGGACGGAGCCCATAGCTACGTCGGGGAGGTGCTCGCGCGCGCGGAGGCGTCCGTGTCCGCAGCGCGGCCGTTGATGGCCCAGGCCCGCTCAGGATCGGTCGTGCTCGTGGGGCTGCCGATGGGAAGCGAAGCCGTTGTCGGCATCCCCGCGGCCGGGGCGCTTGCCGGAGCGCTGCCGGGCCTTGTGCGCGGACTGGCTGTCGAGATGGGCGATGACGGTATCCGCGTCAATCTCGTCAGCCCGGGACTGATCAGGCTTGCGCGGATCAACGAGAGCCAGCGGCCTGGCGACGGCTTCGGGATCGTCCCGCTGCGCCGGCCGGGCACCGATGAGAGGGCCGGGTCACCCGTCGACGTTGCGGCGGCGGTCGCCTTCCTGGCCTCCGCGGATGCCGGCTACATCACCGGGACCCAGCTGGTGGTCGACGGGGGCCTGAGCCCCTGCCGGAACTCGAGAGCGTCGGCGTTCTGGGAGGACGGAGCTACGGACGCCTTCGAGCGATCTGCCGGGCTCGCCGTCGTCGCGACTGCGAGTCCGCAGCCCGCACCAGAGCATTAGGGGACTGGCAATGCGCGCAGTCACCGTTGTCGACGAGAAGGTAGAGATCCGGGACCACCCTGACCCGGTACCCGGCAAGGGCGAGGTACTCGTTCGCGTGCACGCCGCCGGCATGAACGCAGCGGATCTGATCCAGGTGCGGGGCGGGTATCCGCCGCCGCCCGGCTGGCCGGCCGACATCCTGGGCATCGAGCTTGCGGGCGAGGTGATCGACGCGGGGCCAGGTGCTACTCGCTTCGGCACCGGCGAGCGAGTGATGGCCATCGTGGGCGGCGGCGGGCAGGCCGAACTTGCCGTGATACACGAGCGGGAGGTCATGCCCGTGCCTGCCATCCTCGACTGGGAATCGGCGGGCGGACTGCCCGAGGCCTTCATGACCGCCCACGATGCACTGTTCTCCCAGGCCGGCCTGTCTCTGGGCGAGCATCTGCTAGTCAGCGGAGCCGCGGGCGGCGTCGGCACGGCCGCGGTCCAGCTCGGCGCCGCGGCCGGCGCGCGCGTGACCGCATCGGTGCGTGATCCGGCCCGGCGGCCCGGAGTGGCCGCTCTCGGAGCCGAGGTCGTGGATCCGGCCGACATCGCGGCACACGGTCCGTTTGACGTCGTGCTCGAGCTGGTCGGAACTGCGAATATGGAGACCAACCTGGTGTGCCTGGCCACCGGCGGCCGGGTATGCGTGATCGGGGGGCAGATAGGCCCCACCAGCACAGTGAACCTCGGCCTGCTGATGGGCAGCCGGGGGCGTATCCACGGCTCGACCCTGCGGTACCGGCCCCTCGAGGCCAAGGCGGCGGTGGCACGGCTGGTCGAGACTCACGTCCTCCCGCTGGTCGAAAGCGGCCGGATCAAAGTTCCGATCGACTCAGCCTTCAGCTTGGAGGACGCTCCCGCCGCCTATGAGCGGTTCGCGGCTGGCCACAAGCTCGGCAAGGTGGTCTTGACGTGCAGCTGACACGTCGTAATACTAAGCATTAGAGATTATATATAATATTGCTACGCTGCTCCGTGACGGAAACAGTGGCTGGTCTGCCCAGCACCCACGATCCGATACCGAGAGGACTACTCATGGCCACTGAGGTGAGTGTTGAGGCCCGCTTCACCCACAGCGTGAGGAAGTCCGTGGTCTCCGCGGCGGAACTGCGCCAGCATGTGGAGGCAGCCGACACGGTCAGCCTGCTGCTGTGCGCTGTCCATGTCACCGGGGACACCGCTCTGCTCGATCGCTACGGGGACACGGTGGGCCGATCCTCGGCGCTCCAGCTCCTGCGCGCTGGCGCCGGACCGGGCTCGGAATCTGACCCTGAGCAGGCGATGGCAGCCCGCGAGGAGATCATCGAGCTGCTCTGCGCTGCGCTAAGCAGGCCGGACCAGCCTGACTACCTGCGCGCCGACGCCGAGCTGTTCAGGCGGATGGGTGAGACCGCGACTGGCATGCCAATGAACGACGATCATGTCGCGATGTGCATGGAGCAGGCTGGCTTCGTACCCGATCAGCGCGCCGTCCGGCCCACCAGGACACCCCCGCGCGCGCTCAACCTGGCCATCCTCGGAGCTGGCATGACGGGCCTGGACGCCGCCGTCAAGGCATCTCGCCGCGGCTTCGAGTTCGACATCTACGAGAAGGAGGCGGGCATCGGCGGCCTGTGGTGGTCGCAGACCTACCCGGGTGTCGCGGTGGACACCCCGTCGATTTACTACTCCCTGTCCTATGAGCTCTCCGGCAACTGGTCCAAGTTCTACCCGCTGGGCGAGGAGTACCGGGCCTACCTGATCGAGCTGGCCAAGAAGTACGAGCTGACCGAGCATCTGCACCTCAACTCGGACGTCACTCAGATGAGATGGGTGGAGTCCGACCAGGAGTGGGAGCTGACGGTGTTCGACCGGCTCGAGCACCGGGCGCGCAAGGTCCGCGCCGCCGCGGTGCTGACCGGAGCTGGTCACCTGTGCCGCCCGAAGTACCCCGACATCGAAGGCCGGGATACCTTCGCCGGGGAGTCCGTCCACACGGCCCAGTGGCGGCCGATGGACGTCGCCGGAAAGCGGGTCGCCGTCGTCGGAGTCGGGGCCGCCGGGATCCAGGTCGTCGGCTCAATCGCGCCCGAGGTCGGACACCTCAGCGTGTTCCAGCACCAGCCGCACTGGGTCAGCCCCAACCGGCTTGGCAATAACGGTGACGTCGGAGACAGCGAGCGCTGGCTTCGCCAGCACGTCCCCTACTACCTGCAGTGGAACCGGTTCGTCCTGTTCTTCATGACCTGCGAGTGGTCCTACGGGATGAACCTCGTCGACGAGGACTGGATGAAGCTTCATCCGACCTCAACCTCCTCAATGAACGAGGACTTGCGGCAGATCTCGCTTCAGTACATCCACGACTGTTTCGGCGCGGACTCTGATCTGGCCCGGGAACTCACCCCGGACTTCCCCTTCGGCGGCAAGCGGCCCATCCGTGATCCAGGCCCCTTCGCTGCCGGTGGCTACTACTGGGCTCTGACCCAGCCCAACGTCGACTTCGTGACCTCTGCTATCGCCCGCGTGGTGCCCGAGGGGATCGTGACAGCCGACGGGGACCTGGTCGAGCTCGACATGATTATCTGGGCGACCGGCATGACATTCGACTGGCTGTCTCCCATCGAGGTCATCGGGCGTGATGGCGTCCGGCTCAGCCGGGTGTGGGCCGACAACAACCCGCGCAGCTACCTGGGCGGGACAGTTCCCGGGTTCCCTAACCTGTTCATCAACGACGGGCCCAACACCGGTGTCGCGACCGGCGGCGGCGGACACAACTTCATGACCGAGACGGTTAACCACTATGCAATGGAATGCCTCCAGTTGCTGGTCGAGCGCGGCGGCACGTCGATCGAGGTCACGCAGCGGGCCCACGATGAGCACAATGAGTTGATCGAAAGCGAGATGAGCAAACTGCTCTGGAGCCACGAGCGGCGGGCCAGCACCTATTACCGGAACCAGAAAGGGCGCGTCATTCTGCCGAGCCCGTTCCGGGCCGAGCGACTCTGGCGCATGTCGCAACGGCCTGATGAAACGAAATTCGTCATACACAACCTCGCCCAGGTCGCTGCGATCGGTTACGAATAGGCGCGCCGCCGGAGCGGCGCAAGCGCGCTGGTAGCGATGGCGGCGCTGGCGCCGATGGCAGTGCTGGCAGTGCTACTAGCGGGCGGAAACGGAGAGCGCGTGGACGAGTTGGCAGGGAAGGTAGCGTTCATTACCGGGTCGGCCGGCGGTATCGGGCTGGGGATCGCCCGCGCCTGCGCCGATGCGGGCATGAAGATAGTTCTGTCGGACATCGACGAGGCTGAGCTGGCGCGGGCGGCATCCGAGCTGACGGAGTCGGGCACCGACGTCATGGCAGTCCCGCTCGACGTCACTGACCGGGCCGGCTGGGCGCGGGCTGCCCATGACGTGCCCGCGGCACTGGGCCCGGTGCAGCTGCTGGTGAACAACGCCGGAGTGAGCACGAACGGCATGCTGTTCGGCGAGATCAGTCCGGCGCTGTGGGACCGGGTGATCAGCATCAACCTGACCGGCGCTTACAACGGCGTGCACTACTTCCTGGACGGCATGCGGGCCGCGGGCGGCGGCCACATCGTGAACACTTCGTCGATGGGCGGTCTCCTCGGCGTGCCCGCGCTGGCGCCGTATTGCGCCGCCAAGTTCGCCCTCGTGGGCTTGTCGGAGGCGCTGCGCGCCGAGCTCTCCGACTCCGGGATCGGCGTCAGCGTGCTGTGTCCCGGCGGCGTCCGATCACGCCTGTGGCGCACATCCAGGGTCGTGCGCGGGCTTCCGGACACCGACGTCCCGCCATCCGACGTGAGCGGGCAGTCCGCCACCGCCGCGATGCTCGCTGACGAGGTAGGCCGGCGCGTGCTCGACGCGGTTGTCGCCGACGAGCTCTACATCATCACCCACGCCGAGTTCCGCGACGCGGTGACCGATCGGCACGAGCGGCTGCTGCACGGCTTCGACCGCGCCGGGTCGTTCGCCCAGTGACGCAGCCTGACGGTTATGAGCCCCGGCTGCAGCCAGCCTCGAATGGAGCCTGCATGACCGGTCCCGATCCCGCGAGCCCGCAGCAACGGCCGACCGTAAGTTGGGCAGGCCGGTTCTTCGAAGACTTCACCGTGGGCGACACCTATCGTCATCCGCTGGGCCGAACAGTGATGGACGTGGATAACTCCTGGCTCACGCTGCTGACGCAGAACACCGCGGCGCTGCATTTCGACGCCCACTTCGCTGCCCAGACTTCGTGGGGCCGACGGTTGGTTGACTCAACGTTCACGCTCGCGCTGGTGACAGGTCAGAGCGTCCATGACGTATCGATGAACGTCATGGCCAATCTCGGCTGGGACCGCGTCCGCCTGCCCAACCCCGTGTTCGCCGGAGACACCATCTACTCGCAGTCCGAGGTGCTCATGACGCGGGCTTCAGGCTCACGGCCTGACACCGGCGTCGTCTCGGTTCGGACCGTCGGGTTCAATCAGGACGGCGTTATCGTGATCACATTCGAGCGGACACTCCTGGTTTATCGCCGCGGCCACGGCCCGCCGAGGGCTGACGTCGAGCCGCGCTGGGATGCGGTCTCACTCGCGGCAGCCGGACTTGCCGCCTCCGCCCATGACTCAGACCACTCGTGACCTGACGCGCGCCGCGCGCAGTCTTCTGTTCGTCCCCGGAACTCGCCCGGACCGGTTCGCCCGCGCTGCTGACAGCGGCGCCGACGCGGTGATTATCGACCTGGAGGACGCCGTCAGCGAGGGCGACAAGCACGACGCACGCACTGCGGCCGCGCACTACGTCGCCCGGGCGCGCTCGCTCGTCAGGATCAACGGCGCTGGTACCGACTGGCACGAGCAGGACTTGATGTCGCTGATCGGGGCCGACGGCCTCGCCGGTGTCGTGGTGCCGAAGGCGGAGACTGTGGAGCAGCTCGTTGCGGTGCGGGAGGCCCTCGGCGGCAATGTCCCGGTCCTGGCACTGATCGAAACCGCCGCGGGACTCCGCGATGCCCCTGTGCTGGCCCAAGTACCGGGCCTGACCCGCCTTCTGCTCGGGCACCTAGACCTGTGCCTCAGCCTGGGAGTGCCGTCACCGGCCAATCGCCTGGCGCTGCTGTACGCGCGCAGCCAGCTGGTCGTTGCCTCTCGCGCCGCGGGCCTGCCCGGACCGGTCGATGGAGTACAGCCGAACATCGATGACGACCGGGCGACCGCGGCCGATGCCGCGCACGCGGTCGAGCTCGGCTTCGAGGGCAAACTTTGCGTCCACCCTCGCCAGGTCCCGATCGTCCACGATGCGCTGCGACCGGCCGCCAGCGAGGTGGAGTGGGCGTCGCGGATCGTCATTGCGGCTGGCGGCTCGGCAGGCGGCGCGCTGCGCGTGAACGGGGAAATGATCGACAAGCCACGACTCGAGCTCGCGCACCGGATCCTGGACCGAGCCGGCGGCGACGCTAGCTAGGATCGATTGCCTAGGGCTGGGCCGGGTGGAAGATGCTCGGCGGCAGGCCGTGGGCTACCGGACGGAAGCTGCGCTCCATGTGCGCAGCGAGCGTGTCGTACTCCCACGGTCCAGGCGAACTCAGCTGGCGAATCAGCTGCGGGTTCTCGTACAGGCCCACGTCGAAGCCCATCGCCGAGACGACCCGGCCGGTCAGCCAGTCCGACCGCTCGCTGGCCAGGTACAGCGCGAGCGGCGCGACGTTGTCGGGCGACATCTCCGGCGGCGGCTCGGCACCGGGCCGCAGCTGCCGGTCGGTCGGCACGGTCGCGGTCAGCCGGGTCGCTGCCCCTGGCGAGATCGCGTTCGCGGTGACGCCGTAGCGCGCCAGTCCCTGCGCGAGCGAATAGGTGAGCCCGACGATGCCCATCTTGGCGGCCGCATAGTTGGGCTGGCCGGGGGAGCCGTCGAGGCCGGACACCGAGGTGAAGTTGATGATCCGGTAGTGACCCTCAGGATTCCGCTGCTCGCGCCAGTACGCGGAGGCCGGCCGGACGGTGGAGTAGTGCCCCTTCAGGTGCACCCGGATGACCTCGTCCCAGTCCGCCTCGGGCAGGTTGAAGATCATGCGGTCACGCAGGATGCCGGCCACGTTGACGACGATGTCGAGCTTGCCGAACTGGTCGACCGCGGTCCGGACGAGCCGTTCGCCGGTCGTGACATCACCGATGTCGCCGCCGTCCGGTACGGCCGTGCCGCCCGCGGCGCCGATCTCGTCCGCGATCTGCTTGGCCGGGCCCTCGTCGCTGCCCGTGCCGTCCGGGCTGCCACCAAGATCGTTGATCACCAGCGAGGCTCCTTCAGTAGCGAACAGCCTGCTGACCGAGGCTCCAATGCCCCGCGCGCCGCCCGTTATGATCGCCACGCGCCCGTCAATGACGCCCATCAGTCCTCCGGTTATGATCGAGTACCCGGTGTCCCACCTGCAGACCCAGGACATGGAGCAGAATGGATTCTGTTTATCAGCCGCAGATGGCGCGCGTCAATGTCCGCAGTCGTCCTGCAGCGGGCGTGCCTGCCGACCGCGTGCGCGAAAATCGCGGCCAACACTGGGGGAAATGACGAGGGTGGTGCGCTCATGACCGATACCGTGACGCCGGCCCAGCCGGTGACCGAGGCACAGCATGCCCGTTATCAGCGGATGGTGGACGTCGCCACGGCACTGGTCACGACCGGAGGCGAAGATGCCCTGCAGATGAGCGAGATGCCGTCACTGGCGGAGGTATCGCTGGCGACGCTGTACCGATACTTCCCGTCCAAGGAGCATCTGCTGTACGCGGTCGTGCAGCGGCACCTGGAGGCCGCGCTGGAGAAGGCCCATCCGAGCTCGCGCGGCGGCCTGACCGTCCGGGACCGGGTGGCGAATCACACTCTCCGCGCGTTCGCCTTTGACCAGCGCGTTCCGACGCTGGCCCGGTTGGTGCGGCGGCTCACCCGGCTGTCCGACCCGGCATTCAGGGCCCAGCGGCGGCGCGTCGGGCAACTGCACATGGACATCGTCATGCGGGTAGCCGGGCCGATGTCGGAGTACCAGCAACAAGTCCTGGGCGTCGTGCTCGAAGCAGCCGGGGCCGCGATCGAATCCTGGCTGGTGGGCATCGCGACGCCGAGCCAGGTGCGCTTCTCGATCCTCAGCGCGTGCCGTCTCCTGGACGTCCCGCCGGACGACGTCACCGCCGACCGCGAGGCCGCCGACGCCTGGCCGAGGTAGCCGGTCACGCCGGCCCACGGCTGGGGCCAGGAGCTGACCTAGCACCAGGATGACCACGCTCCCTGCCGTTTATCACGAGAAAGCTTTCTGTTAAGTGGGCACGGCTTAGTTACCAATGAGTTCTTCGCGCAGCCGGAACTGAGGGTTGACAGGACGAACTTCCAGAAGCGATTCTGTTTCCAGTCGAAGCGATGCAACCCGTGTGCGGCGGCTTGCAACCCGCGCTTCTGAAGGAGGGTGCGACATGCTCGCATCAGGCGTGGCTACGAAGACTTCGGCGGTCGACCGCCGGCTGCAGTCAACCGGCATGCAGATCGAAACCGCGATCGCGGTCCTGGGGGGCATGATCCTCCTGGTGGTCGATGCGTGGGGGCTGTCCCTGATCCCGCTGGTGGCCAACCTTGAGAAGACCTACTCGCTTAGTCCGAGCGAGGCGTCCTGGACGCTGTCGGTGGCCGGCCTGGTCGCGGCGGGCTGTGTGCCGACAGTTGCCCGGCTCGGCGACCGGCTCGGGATGCGGCGCCTGGTCCTGCTCAGCCTGGCGCTCGGGGTCGTGGCGAACGTGATCTGCGCCATGGCCCCGGGCTTCGGCCTCCTGCTGATCGGCCGCGCGCTCCTCGGGGCGAGCGCAGCCATCCCGCTGGTCTATGCCATCCTCCGTGCCCGCGGAACCAGCGCTGCCCGGGTCACCCGGGGCGTGGCCATCCTCAGCGCGGCCTCCGGTGTCGGCGTGGCCGTTGCCTACCTGATGAGCGGCCTCGTTATCCAGGCCAATGGCAGCGTGCGGACCGTCTTCTGGGTGATCGCGGCGCTGGCCGCCATCTCCCTCCTGCTCGCGTGGTACTTCCTGCCGGACACCCGCATCCGGTCCGGTGAGCCGATCGACTGGGTCGGCGCGGCCGGCGTATCCGTCGGCCTGGTGGGCATCGTGCTCGCGATCACCGAGGGCAACACGTGGGGCTGGACGACTGCGGGCACGCTGACCGCTCTTATCGGAGGCGTCGTGGTGCTCGGACTGTGGGCCGCCTACGAGATGAGGAAGTCCTCGCCCCTGATCAACATCCGGCGGATCACCAACCGAACCGCGGTGCCGTGCTTCCTGGTTGTCGGGCTGCTCGGCACGCTGGTGATCTACGGGAACCTGGCCCAGGCCACCTATCAGGAGCTGCCCACGATCACCGGTTACGGGCTGGGCCTGACGGTGCTGCAGTCATCGGCCGTGCTCTGCACGATTTCGGTTGCCCTGCTGTTCGGCGGGTTGCTGTCCCACTCGGTCATCACCCGCTTCGGGCCGAGGCCGGTCATGGTCATCGGCTCGGTTGTCGTGGCGGCCAATTTCCTCTTCCTGGCCCTCAGCCACACCGGCATCTGGCAGTTCGTCGTCTGGGACTTCATCTGGGGGTTCGTGTTCGGCTTCATCTACACGGCCGCCAACGCGGCGTACCTGCATGACGCGACTCCGGCTGAGGCGGCGATGTACTCCTCGGCCAACACGGTCATCGCGTCGGCGGTCGGCGGCATCGGGCCCGCGATCTTCACCGCGGTCCTCACGTCCAAGTTCATTCCCCACACGCCGATTCCGGATCCGGTCGTCTTCAGGAACATGTGGATCTACGCCGCTATCGGCTCGGCGGTCATGGCCGCGATCGCGCTGCTCGTGCGCCGGCCGCACTTCGTGACGGACGAGGCCGCCGCTGAAACGCCGGAAGTAACGGTGGCCGCGAGCCCCGAGAGCGCGTAGTGACGCGTAACGAGTACCGCGTCCCTAGCGGGCCTTATTCCGCAGTTCAGAGACCCTTGATCGGGCTACCGGCCGGAGGTGCACGGTGAGCGAGGCAGGTGGGCCACTGCGCGGGTACCGGGTCCTCGACCTAGCGGACGAGCTGGCCGCGCTGTGCGGGAAGATGTTCGCCGACCTGGGCGCCGATGTCGTCAAGGTCGAGCCGCCGTCCGGCTGCTCGACCAGGAGGATCCCGCCGTTCCTCGATGAGAGGGGCGGAGCAGATGGCAGCTGCTACTTCCTGGCGACGGCGGCCGGGAAGCGGTCGATTACGCTCGATCTCGAGCAGGCGAACGGCCGCGAGCTGCTGGCCCGCCTCGCTGAGACGGCGGATTTCCTGATCGAGTCCTTCCCGGTCGGCCACCTCGCCGGGCTCGGCCTGTCCTACGAGGCGCTCGCCGCGGGCAACCCGGGGCTGATCTACACCTCCGTCACTCCGTTCGGCGATCTCGGGCCAGGCGCGACCTGGACGGCAGCCGACATCGTCGGCTGGGCCGCGGGCGGCATGATGGCGATGATGGGCGCGCCGGGCCGACCGCCGTTGCAGGTCAGCGTCCCGCAGGCATGCTTCCACGCGGGCTCGGAGGCGGCGGTCGCGAGCATGCTGGCGCACCTGGAGCGCGTCCGGTCCGGTCTCGGCCAGCAGGTCGTCGTCAGCATGCAGGCGGCCGGCGTGTGGGCGACGAACAGCGAGACCGCGTTCGCGGCCCTGGAGGACCGCTCGCTGCAGCGCAGCGGCATCGTCCCGGCAGGCGGCACTCGCTCGTCGCTCTACCGCTGTGCCGACGGGTATATCCAGCTGCTGATCGGCGGCGGCATGTTCCAGCCGACGACGACCGGCCTGCTGGACTGGGCTCGGGAGTACGGCCCGCTGCCCGCGGCGGTGTCGGATATCGACTTCTCGACCTGGACGCCCGCGCGAAACCAGGCCGGCGATCCCGGGTTCGTTGCCGGGGTGGCGGCCTGCGAGTCCGCCATCGGCGAGGTGCTCAGCCGGCTCACCAAGGCGGAGATCAGCCGGCGCGCCGATGAGAACGGCTGGGTCGTCGCGCCGGTCGCGACGATGGCAGACGTCGCTCACGACCGGCAACTCGAGGCCCGGGGTTACTTCCAGAACGTGACCCAGCCCGGTCTGGACCGCGAACTGACCCTGGCCGGGCCGTTCGCGCGGCTCGGCGCTTCTCCGGGACCCAGCCCGCGACCGGCGCCGGGCCTCGGCGAGCACAACGCGGACGTGCTATGCGGCGAGCTCGGCGTCGGTGCGGAGGAGTTCGCCAGGCTGCAGGCAGCGGGGGTGATCGGCAGCGCGCCGCCGGGCCAGATGCGGCCGGGAACCGCCCTAGACGTGAGCCGGGCAGGAGCGCACCGGTGACCGGCGTCGGCGACGGCCTTCGCGTACTCGACTTCACCTGGTACGGCGTCGGCCCGATCACGACCAAGTACCTCGCCGACAACGGGGCCGAGGTCATCAAGGTCGAGTCGGTGAAGCATCCGGACGGGCTGCGGCTGACGCCGCCGTTCGCCGGCCAGCAGCCTGGCCTCAATCGCAGCCAGTACTTCGGGAACTTCAACTCCTCGAAGAAGAGCATCAGCATCAACATGACGACCGAAGCGGGCCGCGACTTGGTGCGCCAGCTGGTCCCGCACTGCGACGTCGTCGCCGAGAGTTTCCGTGTCGGCACGATGGCCAAGTGGGGCCTCGGCTACGACCAGCTACGCGAGTTCCGCCCGGACCTCATCTACCTCGCCACCTGCCTGCAGGGCCAGACGGGGCCGAAGGCGGGGTTCGCCGGATTCGGCATGCAGCTTGCCGCGATCGCCGGCTTCCATCACCTGTCCGGCTACTCGCCGGACGAGCTCACGCCGCCGCACGGCCCGTACACCGACTTCATCGCCCCCCGCTTCGGGTGCTTCGCGCTGCTGGCCGCGCTCGATTACCGCCGCCGGACCGGGGAGGGCCAGCTGATCGACTTGTCCCAGTACGAAGCCTCGCTTCACTTCCTCGCCCCCGCGATCACCCACTACTTCGCGACCGGGGCCGTCCCGCAACCACAGGGCAACGGGTCCGCCCGGTACGCGCCGCACGGCGCCTACCGCTGCCGCGATGAATCCGGGAAACAGCGGTGGATCGCCCTCGCGGTCGAGACCGATGAGCAGTGGCAGGCGTTGCTGGCGGTGCTGGGAGACGACGGCGGCCTATCGCGATTTCCCCGGCGCGTCGACCGCCTGGCCCAGCCGGAGGAAGTCGACCGGTACGTCGGCGAGCTGCTCGCGGACCGGGCCGCCGGGGAGGTCGTCGCTCCCTTCCAAGCGGCTGGCATCTCCGCCTATCCGGTCCAGGACTGCGGCGACCTGCGGACGGACGAGAACCTGCAGGCGTTCGGCTTCTTCGCGTCCCTGGACCAGTCGGAGTGCGGCCCGATGCCCTACGACGGGCTGGCCTACCGGCTGGGCCGCACGCCGGGCTGCCAGCGCGCGGCGCCGAACCTCGGCGAGCACACCGACGAGGTGCTTTCCGGCCTGCTCGGCCTGAGCCCAGCCGACGTCGGGCAGCTGCGGGAAGGCGGTGTCCTCCAGTGACCCATTCCGCTGCTGACGCCAAGGACGGCGCGGAACGGCATGAGCTGGAGACCGTCGTCTACGAGAAGGATGCGCCGGTGGCCCGCATCATCCTCAACCGGCCGGACAAGGCGAACGCGCAGAACTCGGCGATGGCCTGGGACGTGGATAACAGCCTGAAGGACGCGGAGGCCGACTACGCGATCAAGGTGGTCATCATGAAGGCCACTGGGCCGGGCTTCTGCGCCGGGCACGACGTCGGCGGCGCGCCGGACTTCCCTGAGTTCGCCGCGGCCCGGGCAGCCGGGCATCCGTGGGGCGGCTCGGACACGCTGTTCCTCTGGCCGGTACTGCGCCTGTGGGAGTTCAGCAAGCCGACGGTCGCCGCCGTGCACGGCTACTGCCTGGGCGGCGGGACGTACTTCGCGCTGCTGAACGACATCGTGGTGGCGTCGCAGGACGCCTACTTTCAGATGCCACTGCCGCAGGGAGCCGGACTGCCGGGCGCCGAGACGATGGTGGAACCGTGGGTGCTGATGAACTTCCACCGCGCGTACGAGTACCTGTACCTGTCGCAGACCGTTGACGCGCGGGAGGCGCTGCGGCTGGGAATGGTCAACCGGGTCGTGCCGCGCGCTGATCTGGATGCCGCCGCCGAGGTCATCGCGCAGCAGATCGCGCAGGCCCCACTCTCGGTGCTGATGGCGATCAAGGCCGGGGTGAAGCGGGCGTGGGAGACCATGGGCATGCGCGTTCACCTGCAGTCCCAGTTCCACCTGATGTGGCCGGTCGCCGGTGCTGGTGACGTGGCGGCGTGGCGCGAGGAAAATGCGGCAAAGGGGTACGGGCCGTACCCGCGGCGGGTCGCGGCCCAGCGGGCTGCGGCGGCGGCCAGCACGGTGAGAGGCGGAGAGGAACAGACATGAAGCTCGGCCTCATGCTCGGCTACTCGGGCGCCCAGGTGAACTTCCCGACTGACCTGGTCAAGCAGGCGGAGAGGCTCGGCTACGACTCGGTGTGGACGTCCGAGGCCTACGGGTCGGACGCGATGACCCCGCTGGCCTGGATCGCCGCGCAGACCTCGCGCATCCGGCTGGGCACCGCGATCGCGCAGGTGGCGGCCCGGCCGCCGGCGATGTGCGCGATGCAGGCGATGACGATCGACGCGCTGGCTGGTGGCGGGCGGATGATCGTCGGCCTCGGGGTGTCCGGACCGCAGATCGTCGAGGGCTGGTACGGCCAGCCGTGGGGCAAGCCGTATTGGCGGGTGCGCGACTACGTCGAGATCATGCGGAAGATCTTCCGGCGTGAGGGCCCGGTCGAGTACGAGGGCCGGGAGATCTCGCTACCGTTCCGGGGAGAGGGTTCGACCGGGCTCGGCAAGCCGCTGCGGTCGATCCTGCACCCCTCGCACGACATCCCGATCGTGCTGGGCAGCGGCGGGGACTCGATGCTCCGGCTTTGCGGCGAGATCTGCGACGGGATCCTGCCGCTGCGCTTCGTCCCGAGGGAGATGCCGCGGTTCCGGCAGCACATCGAGGAGGGCTTCCGGCGGGTCGGCCACGGCAAATCCTGGGAGGGCTTCTCGTTCGAGCCGCTGGTCGGGGTCACGCTGACCGAGGACGTGACGACTGCGCTGGCCGCTATGAAGCCCAGCATCGCGCTGTACGTCGGCGGGATGGGTCACCCGACCCTGAACTTCCACAAGCAGGCGATGGAGCACCTGGGCTATGCGGACACGGCCGCGCGGATCGAGGAGCTGTTCCGGGCGGGGCGCAAGCAGGAGGCGGCGGACGCGGTGCCGGACGAGTTCGTCGACGAACAGGCCCTCGTCGGGTCCCCGGACCGCATCCGAGAACGGGTCCGGCCCTGGAT
>Ga0335074_10001256_pt1 | contig 34698 bp, 28 predicted proteins | sample Lox_Sample_23_FD_206715 | JGI IMG/M metagenome (GOLD analysis project Ga0335074, IMG submission 206715) | Soil microbial communities from Loxahatchee National Wildlife Refuge, Florida, United States - Lox_Sample_2.3 | ecosystem: Environmental > Terrestrial > Soil > Wetlands | place: USA... | reverse complement strand
GCCGTCTCGTTTGCATGCACCGTCACGTCGCCGTCGACGCCGCTCTGCAAGTAGCCCCAGTGCGCCGGCGGCACGCGTCGTTGTGCGACCGCCTCGAGATCGAATACATCAAGCGCCTCGGCCGCCGTGCCGGGGGCGTGATCGTCGCCCAACGCAGCCGAGATCGCTCCAAGATCGAGTGCGGCCAGGGCCGGACCCGAAGCGAGAAGTCCTAGCAGCGCGCGCCGTTCACGAAAGCTCATGACCGCCTCTCGAATGGTGCAACACCACGAACGCTCAGACGGTCCACAACTCGCATGCGATTCCATCCGGATCGGCAAAGCGTAGAACTGTCTGCTGGAGGTGGCGTTCTACGGGCTCGACCTGCGCGCCGAGCGCGCTCAGCGCGTCCGTGAGCTTCGGCCCGTCGAACGGTGAGACTCGGATCGCGAACGAGGCGATGCTCGGTTTCTCGCCACCCGCCGCTGACCGAAGGCCGAGCCGAACGCCTCCGAGACCGAAAGAGACGCTTCCCGATGCTCCCCATTGTGGAACGAGTCCGAACAACTTCCGAAAGAGCGCCGTCGCGCCGTCGAGATCGGAGACCTGAACGATCACGTGCTCGAAGCCGTGCGCGGTCACGAGCGGTGCACCACGATAAAGAGGTGGCATCGGCCCGAATCCGCCGGCGGCGGCTCCCGCCTGAGACGCGCCGGGGGGGCGCGTGCTCGCTGCGCGCCCTCCCAGGAGCTGCACGGGGATATCCCCGATCTCGACGAACGTGCCGTGGGCGAAATAGCGAAGTCCGTCCCGGTCGAGGCGTGCTCGCCAGGCGGCGAGATCGAACGGTCGGGCAGCAACGCAGAAATGATCGATGAACCCGCGCGCGCCGGCGGTCACAGCCGCGGGCCGCAGCGCCCCGATCGCCATCGCGCCCGGGTAGAGCTCGACGCTGTACCGCAGGGCGGGCTTCACCTGTCCGAGGATCGTCGGGCCGTCGAACAGATGGCTGTAGAACCTCGCTGACCGCACCACGTCGGACACGGAAATGCCGATGTGGTTGACGATCTGCTCGAGGTGCAGCGGGAGCGCGAGCGGTGATGTGGCGACGGTGTCGGCGCGAGCGAGCCACGGAGCGGCAGCCACGGCACCCACGGCCTGAAGAAACCAACGGCGCCGGATGCCCGGCCCTGGGTCGCCGGTTTCAGCACCCCGATCGGGTCGGGCAGTCGATGCGGCGGGCGTTTCGGCCAACGAGGGTTGCTCCTGGTCCACGACGGTGGGCAGCCTACCAAGACGCGTCACGTCGAGTACAGATCGAACTGGCGCGGCTCCCCGAGGACATGGTCGAAGTCGAGGCCGAGGGCCTCCAGCACGGGTTCGGCGACGGGCTTCACCTGCTTGGCGACGTAGTGCTCCCGATCGAGCGGGTGCTGGCGATTGTCGAGCGGCTCGGCCCCGGCGGTCGTGACGACGTAGCGAATCGATCGTCCCAGGGGTTGGCTCGACTTGCGCGCAGCTGCCACGTGAGGCGGGGTGGTGGTCGTGTAGTCGCCAGCATCCTTGCGCAGGTTCTTGTGGTAGACGAGCTCCTCGTCGAGCTCGCCGGCCCGCACGCGCTTCACGATCTCCGAGAGGTATGCGTCCACGGGTTGATCGGTGAAAAGGCGTTGGTACAGGTCACGCTGGACGCGCTTGGCAAGTGCGGTCCAGTCACGACGCACGACCTCCATGCCGACGAATTCGACCGTATCGAGGCCGTGAACGCTCACGAGGCCCGCATAGCGCTTGCTGGCGCCGCGCGTGCTGTGACGGGCGTGCGGAAGAAACAACCGCAGGTATAGCTTTTCGAACTCGAGCTCGAGGCGGCTGCGCACGCGCCAGCGCGTGTCGATGTGCTGGGCAAGCTCGACGTTCAGCCCGGAGGCGAGACCTTCCGCCTGCTTGCGCGCGCGCTCGGGGTCGGTGACGGCCGACCGGACGAACAGACTGTCGGTATCGCCGTACAGAACGGCGAAGCCCGCCGCCTCGAACCATTGCTTCGACCACAGCAACAGCTCCTTGCCGAGTCCGGTGATCGAGTTGGCAATGGCCGGATTGAAGAATCGGCACGCGGGCGTGCCGAGCACGCCGTAGAACGAGTTCATCAGGATCTTGATGGCGTGCGCCGCCACGGCATCGCCCTTCTGCTTGGCCTCCTCGCGGCGCGGAAACAGCTCATCGAGCAGGCGCGGAAGGATCGCGGGCTCGCGACGGAACGCGCCGGCCGGGGTTCGGATCAAATCCGCCTCCGGGGCGGGGTTCGGCACATAGCTCACCGGGTCGATGTTGAACGTGCGAATGAGGCTCGGGTAGAGGCTCTTGAAGTCGAACACCCAGACGTTGCGATGCAAGCCCGTCACGGGCTCGAGCACGTGTCCGCCTTGCTGTGCGACGTGCACACGCGAGTCGCTGCTGCGAACGCTCGGCGCGACGAGGCGCGCGCGCTCGAGCTCGGTGAGATAGAGAAAATCGAACGAGGCAATGCTCGCGGCCACGCGATCCGGTGTCATCCCGGTCAGGCGGCTGCGGGCAAAGGCGAGCCGAACCAGATCGAGCTTCTCGACGATCTGGTAGGCGAGGCGGGCGTCGGTGCGGGCATACAGCGCGAACGCCGGCAGGTCGTACCGGTAATTGTGGACGATCTCCACCATGCGATTGCGTGCCTCACCCGCGAGCGCCTTGCCTTCGCCGAGCACCTCGCGCGCCACGGCATCGAGCGAGTAGTCGGCCATGCGCACGAAAGCGCCGCGCAGCAGATCGATGCCGTCGAGCACGACGCGCCCCGGGATGCTCGCCTGGCCGCTACCGAAGTAGCCTTCGGCCTTGCGGATTCGCAGCGTCCCGGGTTCGCGCCCGAGCTGGAGCGGGTGACGCAGGCGTGTTGCGATCCGATCGAGCGCCGTCAGGTCGAAGTCGATGATGTTCCAGCCCGTCAGCACATCGGGGTCGAAGGACGCGATCCGCTGGCAGAAGGTTTCGAGCGCCGCGCGCTCGTCCGGGCAGCGCACGGCGCGCTCGGGCAGCGGCCGATCGCCGCTGTCCACGATCAGGACCTCGTCGATATCGGGTGCGAAGATCGAGATGGCGAGCAGTCGCGCGCCCTTCGAGTCCGTTTCGATGTCGAAGGACAGCACCCGCGGCTCGATCGTCACTTCTGCCGGCCGCAGGGTCGGGTTGTCGAATACCACGAGTGCTCCACCGCGGGCCGCCGTCGCGCCCTCGATCTCGCATCCACCCTTGATTCCACGCTCGATGAGATAGCGCGCGGCGAAGCGTACGTCGGCTTCGAAGGTGTCGATGCCGGACGTGTGCAGCCGGTCGCGCAGCGGCGGCACGTCCGCAGGAACCTCCACTTCCACGCGGGACACCTGATCCCCGTCGAACGTCCGTGCGTCGACGAGCTCGGCGGTCGGTGCCCGCAGCGCTCGCGCCCGGTCCGCGTCGGCAGCTCGGATGTAGAAGTGTGGGCGCTGGCGGTCATCACGCACCAGGAATGCACCGCCCTGCTCGAGCCGCCCATAGAGATGCACGACCGGCGCTCGGCGCCCATCGGCGCCGGCAACGACGCGATAGCTCGCTTGCAGAATGACGCCCCGCGCCGTCGCAGCGAGAGCGACGCTCACCTCATGCACGCGCCGCATCCAGCGCCTCCCGCAGCAAGCGGGCGAACTGCGGGCCCGTGCCCGCCTCCTCGTGCTTGAAGTAGACGTAGACGTCGCTGCACTGGGGGGTCTTCTCGCGGATGGTCTGCGCCCATCGCTCGATGTCTTGCGGCGTGTAGCCCTCGTCCCTCAGTCGGAAGTAGCCGTATCGAGCGGTGATCTCGACGGGAGTGGACATCTTCTCGCTATCGGCCACGCAGAGCGCCAGATCCCGGGCCCTGAGTCGCGCGTAGACCTCCTCGTCGAGCCAGGAGCGATGGCGGAATTCGAAGGCCGCGCGCATCCCGGCAGGATAGGCCGCGAGGAACTCATCGAGCGCCCCAAGATCCTTCCGGAAGTACGGCGGCAACTGAAACAGGAGAACCCCGAGCTTCGATCCGAGCTTGGCGGCCGTCTCGGTGAAGTAGCGCAGATTGTCGGCGCACTCGCGCAGCCGCGCATCGTGGGTGATGCGCTTCGGCGCCTTCAGCGTGAATAGAAAGCCGGGCGGCGTCTGAGCGCTCCAGCCCTCGAGGATCTTGACGGTCGGTGCGTGATAGAACGTGTAGTTGATCTCGACCGTCGTGAAGCGCTCTGCGTAGTACGGCAACATCTTCGCCGTGGGCGTCTTCGGCGGATAGAAGCTTCCGCGCCATTCGGGATAGTTATAGCCGGAGGTGCCGATCCAGGTGGCCACATCCGTCGCTCGCGCCGCTCAGTGCTCGTGCGTCAGCAGCCGCCGGTACTGCCCCAGGTGCCGGATGGCATGCTGCGACTTGCCCTGCGACTCGTACAACCGCGCGAGATTGTAATGGCAGTCGGCGAGATTCGGGTCCTCGTTGATGGCGGTGTGATAAGCCTCGAGCGCGGCGTCGGGCTTGCCAAGGTCCTCCATCAACACGCCGAGATTGAACATGAGCAGAGCATCCGTACCGCAGTGCTCGATGGCGCTCCGGTAGACACGCTCGGCCTGTCGCGTGTCGCCTTGCTCGTGCAACAGTCGTCCGCGGTTGATCCAGGCGCCGAGGTTGTCGGGGTCCGCCTCGACCGAGCGCTGGTACGCGCGCAGCGCCTCGGGCGGATTGGTGCTTTCGAGCTCGAGCGCCTCGGCGAACCATTCCGCGGCGTTTTTCGCGTGCGTCTCGCGCGCGGCGGGGGGCTGGTCTTGGTGCTCGACGACGTGCAGGACACCGTTTTGCAGGGTAACGTCGAGACCGAGCAGATACTGCCCGTCGTCGGCCTGCCAGTGTCGCGTGCCGTCACGCACCACGACGCGATCTCCCACCGCGCAGATGCTGAGGCCGGAGAGAGGCATCGTTTCCGGGAGATGGCGCCGCAGCGATTCGAGCGAGCGGCGGATGCGCTTGCGGGGTACGTTGGCCTCGATGAGTGCTCGGGCGGTGCGCAGCACGATGAGATCCTGGAACGAGAACAGGTACTCGCGCCGCGGCCCGCGCGCGGGCCTCACGAACCCGATCTTGATCAAACTTTGAAGAGTGCTGCGCGGCAGCTGCAGGACTCGCTCCACGTCCCGCACATTGTACAGATGCATCGACGGTCCCGGAGGCGGTTACCGCCCGCGCTTGCCCGCCTTGCGGGCCGGTTTGGCCGGCTCCTCGACGCGCTTGGGGGCTCTGCGGGGACCGAGCTGCGAGGCGGAGGCGCGTGCCGCGTCGCTCTTCTCGAGACTCGCACGCAGGGCATCCATCAGATCGATGACCTTTGCCCCGCTTTCGGCGGGGAAGTCGGAGACGGAGATCTCACGGCCCTCGACTTTCTTGTCGATCGCGGCTTGAATGCGCGCCCGCAGCTCGTCGGTATAGGCATTCGGGTCGAATTTGGCCGCCGTTTGCTGCTCGATGAGCTGCTGCGCGAGCGCGAGCTCCGCGGGCTTGAGCTCCGGCTTCGGCACCTCGATCTCGCTCGCGGGACGCACATCGGAGGCGAAATGCAGCTGCTGCAGGGTGAGCACGTCGCCGACCGGACGCAGCATGACGATGTAGCCCTTGCCGCGGGTCGCCCAGCGACCGACCGCGGAGCGCTTGGCCTGTTTGAGAGCCTCGGTGAGCAGGCCGTACGGCTTGGCGGCGCCTTTGTCGGGCGCCAGATAGTAGGTCTTGTCGAAGTAGACCGGGTCGATCGACTCGACCGGCACGAACTCGGAGATCTCGATCGTGTGCGTGCCCGCCTCCTCGAGCGCCTTGATCTCCTCGGGGGTGAATGTGACGTACTGGTCCTTGGCGAATTCGTATCCCTTCACCATCTCGTCCCGCTCGACGATGGAGCCGTCCTTCTGGCAGACGTACTGCTGCTTGAGTCGTGAGCCGCAACCCTTGTGCAGCAAGTTGAACGACAGGGCAGTCGAGGACTGCGTCGCGCTGTAGAGCTTCACGGGGATCGCGACGAGCCCGAATGAGATGGTGACGGAACCGATCGAGCGTGCGGCCATGGGACACCCTTTTGAAGATCAGCGTGATCTCGCACCGCGAGAGGGCGCTTCGGCCCGAAATGCCTGTGCGAGACTCTGTTTGCTCAATAAGGCATCATGCCATCGGTCGCCCGTCTTTTCCAATCGTGCTACGGTATTTGTGACTGTGAACTCCGTCGGCTCGGCCGAATCGAGCTCCTCCCAGCTGAGGGGCATTGAGACGGGGGCCCCGGGGCTGCCGCGCGGCGAGTAAGCGGCAGCGAGCGTCTTGCCCCGCACATTCATGTTGTAATCGATGAAGATCTTGCCGGTGCGCTTCTCGACCGACCACTCGAGCGTGACCTCCCGCGGATGCTCCTGGCGCACGTAATTGCCGACCGTCTCGCAGATGTGCCGTGCGCTGTCGAATGTGACGGTCCGCTCAATGGGAACAAAGACGTGTAGGCCGGTCTTCCCGGTCGTCTTGACGATCGCCCGGAGCGACATCTGCTCGAGCAGCGCGCGCACCCAGAGCGCGACCTTCCTTCCCACCGCGAACCCCTTCGCATTGAGCTCGGGCTCAGCACCTTTCGGCTCCTTTCCCGAGTAGATGTAGGGGTCGATGTCGAAGACCAGATAGTCGGGATAGTTGAGCACGGAGCTCTCGAGCGACTCGCGCGAGCTCGCGTAGTCGGTGCCGCGGCTCACCGCGTCCGCGTCCACCTTGGCGCGTGAGTGCCAGACATGGAACTCGAGCGTACCGTTCTGTCCCAACCACAAGAGCGTCGGCAGGCTGTTGGCCAGGATGTAATCCTGACGCTCCCCCCGGTGTTCCGAGAAGACATTGATCGTCTCGACGAAATCGGGGAGCGCGTGATCCCAGTGCTTTTGAAAGAAGCGCTCGCCGTGGATGCCCTCCGGCATGCGAATCATCGTGAGCGGCCGATCCTTGAGGTGCGGCAACATGAAAGGCGACACGCCGGCGAGATAGCGAATGAAGTCCCGCTTCGTGATCTCGGGCTGGCGCGTGGCGGGGTCCGCGGGCCAATACACCCGATCGAGGTTCGTCAGTCGGACCCGCGCGCCCTCCACCGCGAGGTCGAGCCGCGTGCTCGTACCGGCGAGCTGTTGCAACACGGCATCGATCGCATCGCCGGGTGTCGCGGCGGCGCGCGGCGCGGACGCACGCTTCGCCACGGGCTTCTCGACCGACCGCGCCGCCACATCGTCGCGAAGCCTCACGAACACGGGCGCCCGAAGGAGCCCCGCCGGCGTCCAGTCGAGGAAATTAACCTCGGCGACGAGCTTCGGCTCGAGCCAGCTGGTCGGCCGGTGCACGGGGGGCTTCTCGGCAAAGGGCGATCGGGCTCGGGTGAGCGGTCGGGTCCGAGACTTGAGCTCTGAGACGACCGCCTCGCTCAAACCGGAGCCGACGTGCCCCGCGTACCGCAGTTCCTCGCCCTCCCAGTACCCGAGCAACAGCGCGCCGAGCGGTTCGCGCTCCCCCTTCCCTTTGGTGCATCCGCCGACGACGAATTCCGCCGTGTGCACGGGCTTCACCTTCAGCCAGGAAGGGCTGCGCCGACCCGGCTGGTAAGCACTGTCTCGACGCTTGGCCATGATGCCCTCGTACCCACTCTCGAGCGCGACCGTATAAAGCCTTTCGGCATCGTCATCCGCGTGAACGAGTTGGATCCGCAGAGAAGGCAGCAAGCATTGCGCCAGGTATCGGCGCCGATCGACGTAGGGCGCCGCCCGCAGGTTCACGCCGGCGAAGTGCAGCAGGTCGAAGCAAACGAGCACCGCAGGGGTTGAGCGGACGGCGTCGGCGATCTCCGTGGGACTTTTCAACTGAGCCCGATTCTGCAGCGCATTGAAGGACGCTCGGCCATCGGGGCCCAGCGCCACGACCTCGCCGTCGAGCACCATGCCCTCGATGGCTTGCGCGGCGAGATCGGTAACGATCTCGGGAAAGAAAGCGCTCAAATCGAGGCCCCGGCGGGACTGCAGGCGCACCGACTCGCCCCTGACGAATGCGATGACGCGGTAGCCGTCGAGCTTGGGCTCGAAGAGCCACTCGGGATCCGAGCGCGGTCCCTCGCCCGTCATCGCCAGCATTGGCGCAAGCGTCGTGGGCATCGCTTCGAGGGGTCCGGTCGGCACGAGCCGCGCCGCATCCAGCCGCGGTGGCGCGGCGACCCGCGAGAGATCATCGAGCGTCACGCCGCAGAGGGCCGACCGATCGTCCAGCAGCACATCGCGCCCATCGGCGAACCGATCCTTGTGCTTGATCAGGAGCCACTGGTTTGCGTTGCGCGTTCTGACCAGGGCGAAAGAGCCCTTGAGCTTCTCTCCGCGCAAGAACAAGCTGAGCTTCCCCTGCTCGAGCGCGGTGCGGGTGCGCTCCTCGGCCTCGGCGCGCTTGCCGAATGAGTACGCGCGACCCTCATCCGGCGAGTAAACGCCGCAGTCCCAGACGATCACGCGTCCGGCGCCGTACTCCTTGGCCGGAATGACGCCTTCAAAAGAGGCGTACTCGAATGGATGGTCCTCCACCGCGACGGCCATGCGCTTATCGGCCGTGTGGAGCGAAGGACCTTTCGGAACCGCCCAGGACTTGAGCACGCCATCGAGCTCGAGGCGGAAGTCGTAGTGCAGCCGACTTGCGGCGTGCTTCTGTACGACGAACAGAAGCGGGCCACGGCGACTGGACACAACCGACGGTGCCGGCTCCGGAGTGCGTGCGAAGCTGCGTTTGGCCGCGTAGGGATCGAGCGACCGCGCGGCCCTGGAGTCGGTCCGCGACAAGCGACCCTTGCGCTCTCGTGTCGGCACGGATCGATCATAGACCGCTCGGCCGCCGTGCGGCGAGCGGAAGGTTGTGGTAGAAACCGCAGCGGCGGTGCGCATAGTGGCTGCGGCACGTGCGCGAGCGCGCCACCTCATTCAGTTCCGGCGGGGGCGGATTGCCATGAAGCGTACAGGGCTCGCGTTCGGCATCACTTTCATTCTCGGTACGTCTCTCGCGTTTGGGAGCGATGGCTCCCAGGGGATCAAATTGCTGCGGCCGGCGCAGGTGTGGAGCGCCGGCGAGCCGCCGCACGCGGGTTGGGTCGTGCTGGTCCAATCGAATCGGATCGTGGCCGTTGGCCCGAAGGACGAGGTGCACGCACCGCCGGGTGCGGCCGTTGCGCTGATCGACCTGCCCGGAGCGACGCTGCTGCCTGGGTTGATGGACATCCATTCGCACCTGTTCCTGCATCCCTACAACGAGACGTCGTGGGATGACCAGGTGTTGAAGGAGCCGGTGCCGTACCGCACGTTGCGCGCGGGCATCCAGGCGCGCAACACGCTGCTCGCAGGGTTCACGACCCTGCGGGATCTCGGTACCGAGGGCGCCGGATATGCGGACCTCTCGGTCAAACGCGCCATCGAGGACGGTCTCATCCCGGGTCCGCGGCTATTCGTCGCGACGCGTGCGATCGTTGCGACCGGAGCGTACGGACCCGCACCGAGGAGCCTGCGCCCGGACATCTGCTGCACCCCGCAGGGTGCCGAGGAAGTGAGCGGCGTGCCGGACATCATCCGCGCCGTGCGCGAGCAGGCAGGGCGGGGCGCCGACTGGATCAAACTCTATGCGGACTATCGCTGGGGCCCGGGCGGCAGCATTCAACCTTCCTTCACGGAAGAGGAGCTGCAGGCCGCCGTCGAAGCGGCGCACTCCTCGGGTCGGCCCGTTGCCGTTCATGCCATGACAGCAGAAGGCATGCGCCGCGCCGTGCTTGCCGGCGTGGACACCGTCGAGCATGGCTACGGAGGTACCGCGGAAGTGTTCAAGCTCATGGCGAGCCGCGGTGTAGCCTATCTCCCGACATTGACCGCGGAGGAAGCCGTCGCCGAGTACTTCCAGCACTACGAGCGCGCAAAGAGTCCGCCGACCGCCGGCATGCTGGAGGCTGCGCGGGCATTCAAGACGGCGCTGCGGGTGGGCGTGACGATCGGCTGCGGGAGCGATGTGGGTGTGTACACTCACGGAACCAACTATCGCGAGCTCGAGTGGATGGTCCGCGACGGCATGAGCCCGGTCCAAGCATTGACGGCGGCAACGGCGACGGATGCGAAGATCCTGCGACAGGAGCACGAACTGGGCCGCATTCGCGCGGGCATGCTGGCGGACCTCGTCGCCGTGTCGGGCGACCCGACTCGCGAGATCTCGGCGATCGAGCACGTCTCGTTCGTGATGAAGGACGGTGTGGTCTACAAACAACCATGATCCGGCGGACCGCTCGCGGCGGTTGCCATCGCGGGCTCGCAACGCGTTCTCCGGATCCATCGAGAGGGCTGCAACATGGTCGAAGCCACGAATGCCAACGAGCGCGTCGTCCTCGATTTCTTCGCCGCGCTCAGCAGCGGCGATCTGGAGCGCGTGCGCTCGTTTCTGCACGCCGAGGCGACCTGGACGCCGCAGGTGCGGGATGTTCCCGGGGCTGGAGTGCACACAGGGCACAAGGGCATCATCGATGAGTTTCTCGCGCCGGTGCGTGGACTGTTCGCTCCGGGCGATCCCAAGGTCATCGTCGATGCGATCGTCTCGAGCGGTCCGCTCGTGATGGTCGAAAGCCGCGGTGTGGGACGCTTGCAGGACGGCCGGCCATACGCGAACCTGTACGCCTGGGCGATTGAGGTGCGAGACGGGAAAATCGCGGCCATTCGGGAGTACATGGACAGCCACTACGTGATGGGGCTGTTCGCCTGAAGCCGCCCATGTGCTAGCATGCGCACCCCCAAAGTGGGGCTCCTCACGAGCCGCCACGCTTTGCATTCGGTGCGCCCGTAGCTCAGTTGGATAGAGTACCTGGCTACGAACCAGGGGGTCGGGAGTTCGAATCTCTCCGGGCGCGCCAACCCATCGAGGTCCGTTCCGGACAGGTCGGTAATACAGCATTCCGGCGCCGCCCGACTTGCGCTTGAGGCACCAACTAACCTGTAGCCCGTTCGTCGGCGTTGAAGCTTGCGGCGCGGATTGTGCTCTCGAGCTGCTCGCGCAACTCGAGGAATGCGGGGTCAAGACCGAGCGGCACGGTGAGGAGTGGGTCGCGCGTGACGGATGCGGGCCCAACACCTGGTCTCGCGCGCGTCAGATCCCGGAGGAGCGACGTGGCCTCCTTGGGAGCGCCGCACCAGGCAGCGACGTAAGCCGCACGCACTGCCGCATTGCTCCACACGACCGCGTCGTCGGCGCGAGATAGGAGACCAAGGGAGTTCTTAGAAGCCACATGTGCGCGTGCGCATTCCCCCGTGAATGTGTAGCCGGCCGCGGCAAGCGCCTGGAGGTGGCTGGCGTTCCATGGTGTCCGAGTCTGGCGCTCCACAAAACGCAGCACGACGCGGCCATCCTGCGCGGCCGTGGTGCGGTCCCCCAGCAGCAGGTCCGCCCAGCCGCGAAAGAGAGCGGTCGGTGTCGGCCCGACGTGCGGCCGGCGCAACGAACAGCACTTCGTTGGACTCAGGACCGTCAATCCGCTTCGCAGCTCCTGACGCTCCCGGCCCAACACCCGCCACTCACTACCACCCACCACTCTCGAAACGGCGCATCTCCGCCCGAGGTCGTGGTCATGGTGCGCTAGCGACGCAGTCTCCCGCCGATCCAATGCTTTTTACGACCTCGTAGTGAGTTGCCATTTCGTCGAAGTGACTGAGTGCGGCGCGCGCCGCTGGTTCCACCACCGCTCGCGAAGGTCGTGTCCCAGCAAAGGTGCGAACAGCTTCCATTGAGTCCCACAAGGTGAGTACGAGAAACTCGGTGGCGTTGCCCACCGATCGGCGAAGCAGGTACGCGCCTTTGTGCCCTCCAATCGACCCAAGCTGCGGGAAGACCTTCTGGATGGCATGGCGGGCATAGTCCGCCGCCCGCTCGGGACTCGACCGCGCCTTCCACATGCGCAGGATCGGACCACCTGAGAGCCCCTTGGTCGCCTCCGGCATGTTGACCGGCGTAGCCGCATCATCGCCGGCTACGGTATTCCACTCGCGAACGTACCATCGCTTTACGACACCCCCGGTGACATAAGGGTCGGACCTGGCGAATTCTTCGGCTACACTGGGCGAGTCTCCTTTAAAGAGAAGTACGGCACGATCTACCGGATCGGTCAATGCTCCGCCGAGGATCAGCTCGCCGCGCTCGCTCGCCTTCCAGGCTTTTGCCAGATGCTCATCCCGAAACCTTGCGCGCCGAGTCACATAATCGTTGTCCGCTTCGTAGAAGAGCAGATAATGCATGGGAGATCTCCGTTCTGGATGAGGGGCTACCGGATTTAGGAGTCCCTGCGCACCAGGCTCGGTAGCGCGCCTTTGGCGTTTGCGCCTGCTGTTAAGCGGATGCAGGGTAACTTGCAATTGAAGCTCTCGGAGGAGATCTCACGAATCTGCGATCCGGCGCCGCAGGCGCGCGGCCAAGGTGTGAGTGTCATCGGCATGTGCGCTCGCGGAACGCATCGCCCCGCTGTTCCCAACGAAGGCGCGCGCCCTGTCGCGCGAGCAGGGCGCCGCCATCTCACCTGTGGTGCGCGTCATTCCATTTGTCGGCTGCTATGATTTCTTGTTGGGCGCGGTTCAGCGCGTCGAGCGCCTTCCGAGCATGTCCACCAAACTCGACCCCTTGGTTGGCGGCTTGGGCCTCTTGAACATGATGAATCGCGTTTTCAGTGGCACCGTACGCATCCCTCAGATTGGGATGATGGATCTCATAAGCCATGGCAATTGTCGTTACGAGAACGGCAGCCAGCGAAGCAATGACAACCTTTTTCATGACTTCCCCTTTGCCTCGGATGACCTCGTGGATGGCACATCGGCGGGAGGGCTGAGCATACCGCGTAATCCCACGGATGGACATTCTGGTTGCTGACACGCGGTCGAGCTTGCACGGACTTCGGATCATAGATATCGGAGGGGAACTTTATCGACAGCACACTCTATTTGGCCTCGACGTGGGTGATGCCGGCGCTGCTTGCGATCACACTCCACGAAGCCGCGCACGGCTACGTGGCGAGGTTGCGTGGGGACGATACCGCATGGCAGCTCGGGCGTGTCTCCTTCAATCCTCTGAAGCACGTGGATCCGGTCGGCACGCTCGCACTGCCCGCGCTATTGCTGCTGATGCACGCTCCCTTTCTGTTCGGGTATGCCAAGCCGGTGCCCGTGAGGTTCGACCGTCTGAGGAATCCACGCCGCGATATGGTCTCGGTGGCCGCGGCGGGTCCTGCCATGAACCTCGCTCTCGCAACCCTCTCCGCGCTGCTGGTCCACGTGGTTGCCCTCCTGCCGCCAGAGCTTGGGCACTGGTTTTTGGCCAACCTCGCCCATGCGATCGAGCTCAACGTGATCCTCGCCCTATTCAACCTGATTCCGATACCCCCGCTCGATGGCGGGCGGGTCGCCGTCGGCCTGTTGCCCGCCTTTCTCGCGGTGCCGCTCGCACGTCTCGGGCGCTATGGCATGTCGATCGTGATCGGTCTGCTCTTCCTCTTACCCCTGCTCGCCGCCCAGGCGGGATTGCGCCTGGACCTGTTCAGTCGACTCGTCGAGCGGCCCGCAGGCGCGCTCATCGACGTGATCCTCATGCTCACCGGTAACCGCTGAAGCTGGCTGGCGCCCCGCGAGGTCTGCGGTGGAGTTGTAGACTTCGATGTGCGTGCGAGGAGAATCGCCGCAGCTGGCGATTGCTACCGGAGGAACCATGGTTTCATTCAGAATTCGGCTGGCCATTTCGGGGTCATTGTCGGCGCGGTGGTCGGGGGATGTGCGGTCACGGTCACCGGGAGCTTCAGTCCGGTGCGTAGTCCGCTCGCGGAGCAGAAACCTCCCGCGAGCTACCCGGCGCGAATGAGCGGAGCACTGGACGAACCTGCACAGGTCACTGGCCGCTGCGAGGCAGCCAGCAGCGGTCGTTCGATCTCGCGGCCGATCGGGATCAGATTTATGGAGCGGGTTATTACTCTGCACACGTGCTCGGGGCGCGGGAGCTCGTGCGCACCACGCTCGACTGCACGAGTGCCGGCGTTATCCGCATGGAGTTGAGCAACGAGAACAACGCCCGAGGTAATACGCGAGGTGTCGCCCAGGGTGACCATGGAAGCGTGTTCAAGGTCAGTGTCTACGACTGATCGTCCGACAGAGGCCAGGGGAGGCCGCTCGCATCTTTCCGGTGCACTGCTTCGATGTGTTCCCGGTCGCCGAGGCACCGACATGGGGGTTCAAACTTTGACCTCTGGCAATACCTTACGCGAATCACTCGTTGAATCTCTACGAAACACGCTGTCGCCACGGAGGAAACTGCTCGCCGAATTTAGAGCAAGCTGGAGCCGACCTGGTACGAAGGACTCCTGGCTGGTCAGCCGGCATTTCGATCTGACGCGCGGAGCGCCGTCCGTCGCAGTCGTCGACGACAAGACTTGGGGCGACCTGGAATATCCCGCGATATTTGCGGCGCTCGACTCGACCATTACGCCTCTTGGTAGCCAGGTGTTGTTCAAGAAGTTGCGCTCGTACGTAGATGATTCGGCGGATCTCGCCGACGACTATCGAGGTTACGAGACCTTGCGGCGCGATCCCGGATTGCGGGAAGCGGTGCAGTTGATGCTAGCGCGGATCCGGACGGATTCGCATGCCACCATAGCGGATTACATCTTCGGCGAGCCCCCTGTGAAGCCCCGTTATGCAGCGCTCGCTGTCGTGCAGAGCTTGCTATCGGTCGCCGCGCCGATTGCCCTAATGACCCTTTCGGCGTCACCTCTGCTCTGGATTGCCGCCGTGATGATGAACGCGGCGATTACGTTTGTCGTGTCGCCTCGATTGCATCGCGAAGTGGAAGCCCTAAAGGATTGCACCAGTTTGCTTTCGGTCGCGGACGGATTGGGTGCATTGGGAGCGAGGACGCCCTCATCGTGTGCGCAACTGAATCGCCTTTGTGCCGAAATGTCGGCGCGGCTGCAGGTCCGGCGCGCATTTCGCTATTTCAAGCTCTCCCGCGGGTCCACCGTGACCGAGGCACTCGCACTTTGGATCAACCTCCTATTTCTTACGGATCTTCTGGCATACATCCGTATCGTGGATCGGTTTCTCCAATTTCGTCCGGTTCTGGCTTCCACGTTTGAGCTGGTGGGCTCACTCGACGCAGACATTGCCATTGCCTCATTTCTCGAGCGAAATCCCGATCATTGCCAGCCGTCGATCGACGCAGAGCCGATCATCGACCTGCAGTGCGCCTATCACCCGCTGCTCGTGAAGCCCGTCAAAAGCTCGGTTCGACTCGAGGGTCGCTCCGCTTTGGTCACCGGATCGAACATGGCCGGCAAAACCACGTTTATCAAAACCGTAGGTACCAATATCATCCTTGGGAGAACACTCGGATTCTGCCTGGCGAGCAGAGCGACCGTTCCGAAATCCACTGTCATGGCATCGATCCGAGGTGAGCATTCTGTGGAAACTGGCAAGAGCCATTACTTTGCGGAGATCGAGGCGATCAAGACTTTCTTCACGTGTGCGACGCGCGGTGAGTGTCGCGTATTTCTCATCGACGAGCTCTTCAGCGGAACGAACACGACTGAGCGACTGGCCGCGGCCCGCGCCGTGTTGGAGCAGCTTTGCAAGGAAGCGCAGGTACTTGTAACCACCCATGACATAGAGCTTCAGGTGGCACTGGGGGAGCGCTTCGATCTGTACCATTTTCTGGAGGACCCGGACATTGAAGGGTTCTTCGACTACCAGTTGCGACCGGGCGTAACTCAGGAACGCAACGCGATCCGCTTGCTCGCGCGAATGGACTTTCCGGTAGAAGTAGTGCGCAAAGCACTGGCATATTCGGCGCGAGGAATCGATCGGTAACCCCCCCTGCGCGAGCCGGGATGCGATCGCGGTACGGAGCAATCGCGGGTCGGTTCGTAGCGGGAGCCGATGGTTACTTCGCGCTGAAGGATCATGGCGGCCGGCGGTGCTTTGTCGTCGTGCAGCCAGCGAGCGGCCGACTCCAGCCGGCCTGAGCGCAGCGCGCTGCGGCAGCGCGGTTCGGGGGTAGGGCGCGTACGCGCTGGGCGTGGCCAAGCACCGCATCATCGGTCGCAATGATCAAGCCCCGGACGGCTTGATGTTCGCGTTCAGCCTGAAGAGGTTCGTCGGGTCGTATTGATTCTTCAGCTGAGCGAGGCGCGCGAAGTTCGGACCGTACGTTTCACGCAGGCGCTCAGGCTCGACGTCGGAGTCCGCATTGATGTAGTAGCCGTGCGTGAACCTCCGCACGCCTTTCCACAGGTCACGGAGCGCGGTCCGTTCGGCCTGGGACTGTGGACCCGGGGTCCACTCGTCAGAGATCAGCACCGCGTAGGTGGCACGGCGGTTCCAATACGCTGTCGCATCGGGCCGGACCCGCGCAACCGCCCCGCCCATCTGGCTGAGCTCCGCTCCGCAGTCGAAGGACTCCGGAACGGTGTCGAAGCGCCGCACGAGCTCATCGAGCAACGCATCCTGCGGCGTGCCGTGCACGAACCCGGACTTCTCGTAGCTCGCCATCCTCCGGGGCACCGCCAGTGGGGCCGTGCCCGCCGCGCCCTGCGCGGTCAGGTAGCTTTCTGTGCGCACGCCGCTCCGCAGCGGCACGCCGAGCTTCTGCAGCGCTGCGAGCAGCCGCTCCCCGTCGCGAGGATCGCCGGAATAGAACGCCGACCAGCTGGCATGGCGACCGCGGGCGTCATTGGATACTGCGGCGCTGAGGAGAAGCTCATCGGGTGCACGCTCGGCGAGGTCCGCCACGGCCCGCATCACGCTGAGCGCACGATCGTACGGGTAGCTCGCGTGCGCGCCCAGCACTGGGTGTGCGAACGGATGCAGCCGGTACTCGAAGTTGGTCACGACGCCGAAGTTGCCGCCGCCGCCTCGAATCCCCCAGAACAGCTCCGGGTTCTCGGTTTCACTCGCATGGCGCAGCCTGCCGTCTGCCGTCACGATGTCCACCGAGGCGAGGTTGTCGCAGGCCAGTCCCAAGGTGCGCATCAGGCGTCCGATGCCCCCGCCCAGTGTGAGTCCGGCAATGCCAGTGTCCGTGGCGGTCCCCATGGTCGTCACAAGCCCAATGGCTTGCGTCTTCCGATCGACCTCTCCCAGCAGCACACCGCCCTGCGCGCTGACCAAGCGCCGCTCCGGGTCGACCTGCACGCTCCTCATCAGCGACAGATCGATCATCAGTGCGCCATCGCAGGCCGAAATCTGTTCCGACTGGCAATGGCCTCCTCCCCGCACGGCCGTGAGCAGTGAATGCGCACGGGCGAACTGTACGGCGCGGGCGACATCGTCCGCAGCGGCGGGGCGCACGATGAGCGCGGGATGGCGGTCGAAGGCAGCGTCCCAGAACCTGCGCGCCTGGTCGTAACCGAGATCCTGCGGCAGGAGAAGTTGACCGCGCAGGCCGGCGCGAAGATCCTCGAGGTCCGACCTGGGCACGGTGACCGGATTCCCGGTGCCTGCGACGGCCGTCACGTCTGCGGGAATTCTTCCCGGGGTCGTCCCGCCCGCCCACCCCCGCCGCATGGGCAGCAGAGCGGCGGTCGCCGTCGCGACCGCAGAGTTGATAAAGCTTCGTCTGCCGATCGTCATGGAGGAGATTTCCTGCCGTTGCGGCCTCATCCTCACTGAAGCACCAGCTCGCGACGCCAGCCGGCGTCCCATCAGCCCACCGGCGCACACTCGCCAGTCACCCACGCGGTAACGAAGTGGGCTCGCGCGAATTCGGCCGCCTGCTCGTCGCGGGAAAAGACCTCTTCGTCCGGAAAAAAAGCCTCTGCGCCGCAAAGCTAAGCAAGGGGTGCGTGCCTTCTCTTAGAGTCCGGACTGCAAGAGCTTCCGCGGTGCAGGGCGGGGATCAAACCAAGACTGGCGGCACCCTTCAACAACAAAAGATTCCCGGCAAACACAAGAGACACCTCCATGCTTACAAAGTTCAGCAACGGCGAACGGCAAGCAGGGTTGTCCGCCACATTTCTCGGCGCGGCGATCTGGTTGGGCTCGGCCATCGCAACGAGCGCTGTCGCGGCAGATGGGCCGCCGGCGCCCGGGGAGGCGCCGGATTCGGACCAGTCGCTGCAAACGGTGGTCATCACGGGCTCGCACATCAAGCGCGCCGCCGAGGCCGAGACGGTCGAAAACGTCCAGGTGGTCACGGCCCAGGAAATACAGAAAAGCGGGCAGGAGACGGTCGCCGACTACCTGCGCACGATCTCTTCGAACTTCGCCAACAGCATCAACGAGTCGTTTTCCAACAGCTTCGCCCCGGGCGCGGCCATGATCGCATTGCGTGGCTTGAGCGGCAAGGACACGCTGATCCTGATCAACGGAAGGCGCATTACCAACTACGGTCTGTTCCAGAACCTCTCGGACTCGTTCGTCGACCTGAACGTCATCCCGCTGGCGGCCATCGACCGGATTGAAATTCTCAAGAGCGGGGGTTCGGCCATTTACGGCTCGGACGCCGTGGCGGGCGTAGTCAATATCATCCTCAAGGAAAATACCAACGAACGGGCGGTGGAAGTCGGCGGCCGCGTCACCACCGAAGGCGGCGCGGCGGAGCGCGATGCGAACCTGCGCACGGGCTTTGGCGAGCTCGCCTCGCAGGGCTACAACGTCTTTGTTACCGCGAGCCTCTACAAGCGCGACCAGCTGCTGTTTTCGCAACGGGATAATACGGCATCGCAGGACTACACCGGCCTGCCGGACGGGTCCAACCAGTGGCATCTGGCCGACCAGTACCCGAGCATCCCGGGTGCCTTCCCAACCTGCGGCAGCAATGGCCTGCCGGGTAGGGTCCAACCGAATGGCTTCTTGGGGTACGGGCCTGGCTGCTACTACAACGATGCCAGTCAACTGCCCCTGCTGCCGGGTGCCGAGCGCGCGAACCTGACGGCCACCGGCAACCTGCGCCTCGGTGACACCTGGACGGGCTACAGCGACCTGCTCTTTTCCAACGAAGAGACAATGAACAACTACACGCCGGCCACGCTCGATCAGTATTCCTTCGTCGTGAATCCGGCGACCGGAGGTGCGAGCTCCATCTCCAACATCCTCCCGGCCAATAACCCCTCCAGCCTGAACGGCCAGCCGACGCCGATCAACTACGCCTTTCAGAGCGTCGGGGGCCGCAATGAGGAGGTCGTTTCCGATACCTACTGGTTCATCGCCGGCGTGAAGGGGAGCTGGGCGGGATGGGATATTGACAGCGGCTACGGGCATTCGGAGAACCACGTTTCAGTGGAGCAGCACAACGCCATCAACGCCGCGAACCTGGTCGCGGACATCGCCAATGGGTCTTTCGACTTCCTGGATCCGGCGCTGACGCCGGCCGCCAATGACGCCCTGAGGATCACCGACGCCTACGCTTCCGTCGCCACGCTCGATACGTTGGATCTGAAGGGGAGCCGGGCGCTGTTCGACCTGCCGGGCGGGCCGGCGAGAATCGCCTTGGGCGCGGAAGCGCGCCGCGAATCGGTTGACGATCAGCCTGGCGCGGCGGCGGCCGCGGGGCTCGTGTTCAACACCGGCAGTACCCGGGTTGTCGCCAGTCGCGAAATTTACTCGGCGTTCGGCGAGTTCGACCTTCCGGTCCTGCCCGCGCTCGACGCCGACTTCGCGGCGCGCGAGGAATACTACAGCGATGTTGGCAACAATCTGCGCCCGCAGGTCACCCTGCGATGGCAACCGCTGCGCGAATTCACCATGCGGGGGGTCTACGCGGACGGTTTCCGCGCGCCGAGCCTGGCCGAGGCGAGCAACAGCTTCTCGGTGGCGCACCAGACCGTATCGAACCCCCTGAATCCCGCGCAATCCATAAGCCTTGGGTACGTCACCGGCGGCAACCCGCGGGTCGAGCCCGAGACCTCGAAGAATGCGGATCTGGGCATCGTGTTCTCGCCGACGAGCAATTTTGACGTCTCTGCGGACTACTACGACATTTTCCTGTACCGCGTGATCGCGCCGAACGCGACGGCGCAACAGATCATTGACGACCCAGCGGCCTATCCGGGGGAGCTCGTGACCGAAGCCGATGGCCAGATCCTCTATGCCGAGGCGTTGTACACGAATCAATTCGAGATCCACACCGCGGGCGTCGATTTCAATGCTGCGCTCTCCCTCCCGCTGGCGGACGGCAAGCTCAAATTCGCCCTCAACGGCACCTCCGTCAGCACGTTCATGGTGAAGGACGGAAGCAGCTGGTTGAGTTTCCTCGGCAACAGCGGCTGGGATTATGAGTCGCCGATCAGCGGCGGCGGACCGGTGCCGCGCTGGAAGGGTTCGCTTTCCGGCAGTTGGGAAAATCACGACTGGGAGGGCGGAGCCACACTCCGCTATACCGCTGGTTACGAGAATGGGGCAACCCTGGGCGGATTTGGGACCACGCAGTTGAATGTCGGATCGTACAACGCGGTCGACCTGAATGCCGAATATCGCGGCCTGGAGAGCTGGAAATTCTCGCTGACGGTCGTCAACGTGTTCAATCGGCAGCCCCCGTACGACAGCGGTGCACTGCTTTTTTCGTTCAACGTGCCGTACGACACCGGTACCTATGACGATCTCGGGCGCATGATCGATCTGCACGTCACCTATCAGTTCTGATCGTGGAGCGGCAAGCGATCCTGGCTTGACGCCATACCAACCGGTTGGTATGTTTTGGGTGCCGTGGCAGCCGGAAAATCCAGAGCCGATGCAAAAACGAAGCTGCTGGAGGCGGCCGTGGACGTCATCCGCGCCAGGGGTTATTCGGCAACCGCGGTGGATGAGCTTTGCCAGAGCGCGGGCGTCACCAAGGGCGCCTTCTTCCATCACTTCGCGAGCAAGGAAGATCTGGCGGTAGCGGCGGCCCGGCACTTCTCCTCGATGGCGGACGGCCTGTTCTCCGGCGCACCCTACCGGGCGCTGGCCAACCCGGTCGATCGCCTCTTGGGCTATGTGGACTTTCGCGCGGCGCTCCTGCAGGGCGAGCTGCCGGAATTCACCTGTCTGCTCGGCACCATGGTGCAGGAGGCGTACCGGACGCATCCTGCAATTCGGGAGGCCTGCGAGAGCGGCCTCGGCGAGCACACCGACATGCTTGAAGCGGACGTCGCTGCGGCACTGCGCGCCCAGGGCGGCGATGAACAATGGAGCGCCCGAAGCCTCGCCGTATACATGCAGGCGGTCATCCAGGGTGCCTTCATTCTCGCGAAGGCGCAGAACGGACCAGCCGTTGCCGCTGCCTGCCTGGATCATCTGCGCCGCTACATCCACACGCTTTTCGGCTCTCCGCACAGAAGGAAACGGTATGATCCCCAAGACCTTCGCAATCCTCGCTCTCGTGTTCGGCGCGGCCGCGCAGGGGTACGCGCAGCAACCAAAAACAATTTATCCGCGAGCGCCGACGGCTCGGTACCTGATGAGCGATCCAGAGGCGGAAGTCGCCCTGGCGCGCAGCGCCGCTCCCGCGGCCATATCACGTGACGCGACGATCCTGGTGCTTGGCGAGCACGGCTACCGGACCGTGGTGAAGGGCAGGAATGGCTTTGTGTGCCTGGTGGAGCGCTCCTGGATGGGTCCGGTTGACAGCCCCGAGTTCTGGAATCCAACGATGCGCGGTCCGATCTGTTTCAATCCGCCGGCGGTTCGCTCGGTGCTGCCAATCACTTACAAGCGGACCGAACTCGCTCTGGCCGGCGTGTCGCGGCTGCAGCTCATCGCCGCCATGCGCGCCGCGGTCAGAAAAAACGAGCTGCCGCCACTCGAGCCCGGCTCGATGTCCTACATGATGTCGAAGCAAGGACAGCTTGGCGATGCGGTCGGGCACTGGCACCCGCATCTGATGTTTTATTCCGCGAGGTCGGACGGTGCTGACTGGGGCGCGGAGCTGCCGGGTTCCCCGGTGTTACTGAATCCGCAGTTTCAGGGTGCACCCGAACCGCTCGCGACGTTCATCGTCCAGGTCCCCAGTTGGTCGGACGGAACGCCTGGGCCGGCGCACGCGCACTGACGCGCGGGCGCTTCTCTCCATGACGATCGGCCCGCTGACATGCGTGCTTGCGGCGCTTCCGCCGGCACCGGCCGCGTCCCGGGGGGCGGTACTCGTGGACTGGGTCATTTCTTCGACGAAACGGACCAAAAGCGCGGCGCAACGGACCCGCCCGCTGGCCGAGGCGCGTGACACCCGGGGGCATGCGTTACACTCGTGGCTCCGCGACATCGTGCAACTTCGCCCACGCCGCCCTTGCGCCGACGGGACGCCTATCAACACCGATTACCGCATCAGCCTCGCTTCGGGCCGGACGCTCTCGAAAGCGGCACTCTTCAGGGTGCTTCACCTGGGGGGCTGGATCGGCTTTGGCACCTTCGTTTGGGCGCTCAACGTCGCGGACATCGGGCCAGTTGCCGCGGCACTGGAGGAGCTGCTTTGGGTGGCGTGCGGATTTACCCTGACCCTTGGGCTTCGCAGTGTCTTCCGGCGCGGCCGCTCGGCCGGCTGGTCGTACCTGTCGCTCGGCATGCTCGCGCTCACCTTGAGCGTCCTCGCCGCTCCCATCTGGTACGTCATGGACCTGCCGTTGCTGCGCGCGAGTCTCGCGGGCCTGGAGCACTGGCCGGGGCTCACTGCGATGTTTGCGCGTGAGGCAAGCGAGACGGCGGCGCAACCGCGGTGGTGGCTTTCAATCGGCCACTGGATGATGTTCACCAGCCTGCTGTTGACGTGGTCTTCATTGTACTTCGGCATCAATGCCATGCTGGACCTGGAGATCGAGCGTGCGCGCTCGGTGCGCGCGTTGAAATTGGCCGACGGCGCGCGCCTGCGCGCCCTGCAGTCGCAGTTGAATCCGCATTTTCTGTTCAACGCCCTGAACGGCATCGCGACGCTGATTCGCGAAGGCGAACGCACCCGGGCCGCCGACATGGTTGACATGCTGGGCGACTTCCTGAGATTGACCCTGCAGAAGCTCGACTCACCCGAGATTCCCGTCAGCGAGGAACTGGCATTTGTCGAGCAATACTTGCGCATCCAGCGCCTGCGGTTTGGGAGCTACTTTCGCTCGAGCGTGGATGCCGACCCGGAAGCTTGCGATGCGCTGGTGCCGACGCTGCTCTTACAACCCCTGGTGGAAAACGCCGTGCGGCACGGAGTCCTCGCGCGCGCGCAAGGCGGGACGCTATCCGTATCGATACGCCGGCGCGATGAGGTGCTCCTGATAACGGTCGAGGACGATGGTCCGGGACTGGCGGACGACGGCGCGCATCCCTATGGCGTGGGATTGAGGAACTCCGCCGAGCGGTTGGCCGCATTGTATGGCGATGACGCCCACATGTCCGTCGGCCCACGACCGTACGGACGGGGCTTCGCGGCTGTCGTTTTCCTACCCTTTCGCAAGGCGCCCGCGATGCCCCCCCTCCCGGCACGAGTGGCAATTGCGGGATGACCATGCGCGCCATCATCGTCGATGACGAGCATCTTGCGCGTCGCGGTATTCGCACTCTCTTGAAGCGCGCGGGAGACGTCGACATCGTATCCGAGTGCGGCAGCGGCGAGGAGGCCATCAGGGCGATCAACGCCGTGGAGCCGGAGCTGGTATACCTCGACATCGAGATGCCCGGAAAGACCGGTTTCGATGTGATCGGGGCACTTCCCGAGGCAAAATGCCCCCACGTGATCTTTGTTACGGCGTTTGACCGCTTCGCGATTCGGGCCTTCGAGATCCACGCACTCGACTATCTGCTGAAACCGGTCAATGAAGCGCGCTTCAACGAGTCGCTCGCGCGCGCGCGCGCCGCCGTTGCGGGTGCGCGTGACGACACGATGATCCGCCGCTTCTGGCAAATGACAAACGAGTGGCGCGCGTCGCAAGCTCAGAACCCGGCGGTGACGCTGGCAGATCGCATACCGGTGAAATCGCAGGGTCGCGTCATCATTGTGAACGTTGCCGAGATCGACTGGGTGCAAGCCGGTGGTGATTACGTGTCGCTGCACGCCGGTGTCAGGAGCTGGCTGCTGCGCGAGACGATCGCGGCCGCGGAGGCGCGGCTGGCGCTCTCGGGCTTCGTGCGCATACATCGCTCGACGCTCGTGAACATCTATCGCGTACGGGAGCTCCTGCCGTTGTCGAAGGGGGAATTCACCGTGGTGCTGCTCGATGGCACGGAACTGAAACTGAGTCGCAATTACCGCTTCGCCCTGGAGCGCCTGCTGGGGAAGTCTCTCTAGACTAGCATCGCCCCTTTTTGCGGCGAAGTTGCCGCTCGCCACTGTCTTAGTCGAAAGAGCCGCAGGCCACATGCGTGGTCATGCCCACCGAGATCTGCTTGAATGCCTTTTCGTAAGCCGAACGCACGCGCTCGATGGCGGCTGCTGTCGCTGCCGTGTCGGGCAGCGCGGCGACCATGACCTTCGTTGGTTCGCTGATCGTCGTGTGCGTTTTTGGATCCTGCCACGCGCCCGTTCCGTCCAGCACGGTGTATCCGTCCGGCAGGTTCGGTGTGATGACCTCAGTGCGAAACCTCTCCCATTCCGCATCCGTCACATCCCCACGGCCCTCTATCGAGCGGCCGAAGTACAGTTCGAAGACACGCATCGGTACGCTGCTACCCGAACATATCGGTCCAATGCGCGGCGCAGCACAACCGGCCAGCAACAGCAGGCTCAGTAATGGGACGAGCACTCTCATGGCTACTTCATACCATAGACGGGGTCATGCGCTGCGAGGCTGCTCCTGCAGCTCTACCGGCTTGCCGTGCGGTGTATTGCGATACGCGTCCGCCCACGCATTCTTGCGTGCGAGGAGCGTGGCGTGGTCGGACAGACCCTTCGCGATCACCAAGCGCTCGAGCGCGGCAAGCCAACTGTGGTAGTAGCGCGAGCCGTCGTCGCTTGCGCCACGCCGTGCGTCCAGTTTCAGCTCATCGGCCAGCGCTGCCGCCCATTCACCGCGGGTGAAATGTCCCTGGGCGCAGAGCCGTTCCGCCAGCGCGAACGCAGCTGCCTGCCATGGCTCGGCAAAGACCGGGCCGCCTTCATCTCGCGCCAGTTGCGCGAGCACCGAGCGCCGGGTGGCGTCACCCGCCGCTTCATCCCGGCTCAAGATGGTCCTCCCACAGATCCACGTAGACGGAATCGAGGCCGTGATGGTTTTCGCCCCATAATTGCCTGGCGGCAAACCGCACCGTATATACGCGCTGCTTTCTTTCGCCGACTTCGTCCCTGACGGCATCCTGCAGAGCGGCGGCCCCGCAAACCCGCTCAACCGTCCCACTCTTTCCGCGCACGTACCGTGGTAGTCGCGTATGGCCGAGCGGATTCAGGTTGCGCGCGCGCACGCGCTCGTGCAGCTGAAATCGCGCAGCGGCGTGCGGCACCGTCGCCTCCGTGTCAGGGACTGGAGTGATCCGCGTGGCCACCTCGGCAGCACTGAGCACGTGCCGTGTTTGATTGGTAGCTCCGATGACCTTGCCCGTCGCGATCTCCTCGGAGCTCAGCATGCCGGTCTTCGTCATGAGTGGCTCAATCGCCGTCAACCATTTCTCGTAATAGCTCATGCGCAGATAGTCGGCCGGCGCGATCAGCTCGAGTTGCTCCCTGCGCGCCGGCCAATCGATATCGAGCGCATTGAACAACGCGAAGATGCGTCTCTCCCACTCGGCATGGAACACAGGCTCGGTGATCTCGCGTCGTATGGGACCCATGTCCTGCATGCCACCCATGTCATGAATGCCATTCATGCGCCCGATCCCTTGGGTTCCGTGCTCACCCTCGCAGCACCAATCATCGCATCCCGCGTGACGAGCGCCGCCAGCTGTCCCTCATCCATACCGTCAGACCCTTTAGGCCGTTCGGGGAGTACCAAGTAGCGCATATCGGCGGTCGCGTCCCAAACGCGCACTTCGATCGCCTCTCCCAGATCGAGACCGAGCTCTTTCAATACGCCCCGTGGATCAATCACCGCTCTCGAGCGATACGCCGCCGACTTGTACCAGACCGGCGGCAGGCCAAGCAGGGTCCATGGGTAGCACGAGCAGAGGGTACACACGACCAAGTTGTGTACCCTCGCCGTGTTCTCGACGACCACGAGATCACGCCCGGGCTGGCCGTACCCCAGTTCGGCGACAGCAGCGTTGCCGTTTGCGAGCAGCCGCTGCCGGAAGGCGCCGTCCGTCCAGGCGCGTGCCACCACTCGGGCGCCCACGTGCGGACCGACCTTGTGCTCGTAAGTGTCGATCAGCGCATCGAGCGCCGCACGATCGACGAGTCCTTTGGCGACCATGAGCGATTCAAGCGCTTTGACCCGGAGGGCGGGGTCGGGCGGAACGTCTTGGTGCTCATGAGTGCCAGCCTGCGCGTCGGCGGCGCCTCGCGTCGATGCAACCGCTGCGCCAGCGGCCGTCAGCGGGTTCGTGAGGAGGTCCCGGCGTGTCGTCGTCATGCAGCCCTCGGGAGATTGTCGGTGACGGGCGGACCTGGTGCGAGGATCAGCGCGAGTGGCAGGCGGGGGTGGTCGACCGCGCCCCCCCGCGCAGTGTCAAGACCTGCCCGCCCGGATGTCCGCGGGAAGGAGTCTCAACAGGAGATGCAGCAGCAGCGGGATGAGCACGACATCGTCCACGGCGCCCGCGAACGGCAGCGCGAAATTGACCGGATCGAGCGCGTAGAGGGCGAGCAGCGTCGCCGCCGGCGCGAGCCAGAAGGGTCGGCGCGGATGCCGGAGCGCGAACCACAGCAAGCGCAGGTCATTCCCGACCAACCGCCAGAGCCTGAGCAAGCGCATCATCGCAATCCCTCCCGCGCGCTACGCGCCCTCGGCCGTGCGCAGCTCGCCAGCCGAGCCCTTGGTCGCCGACTCCGCATCGAGCAGCACCTGCTCGAGAACCGTCAGATAGTTGAGAAAGCGTCGCCGGCCCATGGAGCTGATACGGCAAACGGTGAGGGGCCTGTTGTGGTCGAGACCCTTGGTGATCTCGACGAGCTTCGCCGATTCGAGCACTTCGAGGTGCCGGCTCAGGTTCCCGTCGGTGAGGCCGCAGAGCTGTTTGAGGGCGCCGAACGTGAGGCCATCTCGCTGTCCGAGGAGCGATGTGAGCACGCTCAGCCGAGCGCGCTCGTGCATCACGCGATCGAGTCCTTCGTAGGCGAACGGGTGCGCGCGCGTGCGCTTCGGTTTGTGTTTCTTCATCGAGAGATTCTCCGTCCTGGCTGAAGCATAAATGAGACGCGTTCGCAACTCAAAGTCCGCAGCGCCGCAAACTCAAAGATGACAAGCTTTGTGCGGCGCGTGACGGGCGGCGAGGCCGGATGATCACGGGCGCACGCGCGCGGGCGCACCCCCAACGGCTTGCCGGAGGGCGCCAGAGCGAGTAGTTTGCGCGGCAAAGCGCTGGTCTCGGCCGTGACGGATCTGCACAAGGCACTGGAAGAGATTCGCTCCATTCGCTGCCAAGTGGCGCGCGGGGCGGAGTTTCGCGGCTACGGACCTGTGACCGTTGCGGCGACGGGCATGCTCGCGGTCGCCGCCGCGGCGCTCCAGGCGGCGTGGGTACCCGATCCCGTACGGCACACCGCGGGCTACCTCACGATCTGGTCTGGCACTGCCGCGCTCTCGTTCAGCGTCATTCTCGTCGAGACGATCATTCGCGCGCGGCGTATGCACTCCGGGCTCGCGGTGGAGATGATCCGCTCCGCGCTGGAGCAATTCCTGCCGGCCCTGGTCGCGGGATTGCTTGTCACGGTCGTGATCGCGGGCTACGCACCGCCCAACCTGCGGATGCTTCCTGGGCTGTGGCAAGTGCTGTTCAGTCTCGGAGTCTTCGCGTCCTGTCGGTTCCTGCCGCGCCCGCTCTTCGGTGTCGGCGTGTGGTATCTCGCTTGCGGCCTCACCTGTCTCGCCTTGGGCAGCGCCGAGAAGGCGCTTTCACCCTGGGCGATGGGCGTCCCGTTCGGCGTCGGGCAGCTGCTCGTCGGAGCGGTGCTCCAGTTCGGCTACACCGAGGCGGACGACGAGTACGGGTAAATGGGAGCGCGGGCGGAGCTCCCGTCGGAGCACGATTTCGTGATCGTCGGTGCCGGCTCGGCGGGATGCGTGCTGGCGAACCGATTGACGGAGGACGGTGCGCATTCCGTCTTGCTCCTCGAGGCCGGGGAGAGCGACCGTCGTCTCGTCACCTCCATCCCGGTCGCCTGGCTTGCCGCCTCGAGCACGCCGGCGCTGGGCTGGGGCTATCAAAGCGAACCGGAGGCCGCGACGCAAGGGCGCATCCTCCCGCAGCCGCGGGGTAGGCTCCTCGGCGGCACGTCCTCGATCAACGGGATGATGTACAGCCGCGGCAATCCGGGTGATTACGATCGCTGGCGGGACCTGGGGCTGCGCGGCTGGGGATTCGCCGACGTGCTCCCCTACTTCAAGCGCATGGAGACGAGCTGGCGTGGCGAAGGCGTGTTTCACGGCGGATCGGGGCCGCTCAGGGTGTCGCGCCAGCCGGCCGATGCGTTTCTCACCCCGCAAATGGCGCAGACCGCCGCGAGCCTCGGGTACCGCGAGCTCGCGGACTTTCACGCAATGCACGCGGAAGGGTTTGGACTCCCCGACTTCACCATCCGCCACGGCCGCCGCGATAGCACGGCCAGCGCCTATCTCGATCCGGCGCGTTCGCGCGGCAATCTCATCGTGCAGACGGGTGCGCACGCGACCCGAGTGCTGATCGAGCGCGGGCGCGCCGTGGGCGTCGAATATCGCAAGCGCGGACGCGCGCTCGTCGCGCGCGCGGCGCGCGAAGTGATCCTCTCGGCCGGCGCGTTCAATTCGCCACAGCTCCTGCTGCTCTCGGGTGTCGGGCCACCCGATGAGCTCGAAGCCGCCGGTCTCAAACCTCTGCACGCGCTGCCGGGCGTGGGTAAGAACCTGCAGGACCATCCGCTCGTGGTCGCCGTGTATCAGGCCTCGAGCCCGTGCACGTTCGAGCGCACGCTGCGGCTCGATCGATTTGCCCGTGCGCTGCTCGCGTGGCAGCTGGCCGGCTCGGGTCCACTCGCATCGAATCCGATCTCGATCCAGGGGTTCTTGCGATTGAGCGCGGATGCGCGCGGGCCGGACGTGCAGTTCCAAGTCTCTCATGTCTCGATGCTCGCACGGCTCTGGTTCCCCGGATGGCGGCGCGGCGCGGGCCATCAATTCACCGCTGTGGCATTGAGCCTGCGTCCCGCGGGCCGAGGGGAGGTGAGGTTGCGCACGTCGGACCCGTTGGCCATGCCCGTCATCCGGCTCGGGCTGTTGACGACGGACGGCGATCGCCGGATGGCTCGCGAGATGCTGAAGCTCACACGGCGCTTCTTCGCGACGGCGCCCGTCGCGGCGCTCGTGAGCGGCGAGCTCGCGCCGGGGCGCGAGGCTCGATCCGATGACGAGCTCGATGCGTACGTGCGTACCACCATTCAAACCGGCATGCATCCCACCAGCACATGCGCCATGGGGACCGATGAGCACTCGGTGCTCGATGCCGAGCTCAACGTGCGTGGAATCGAGGCCTTGAGGGTCGTCGATGCCGCCGCGATGCCCGACATCGTGAGCGGCAACACGAACGCGCCCACGATCATGATCGCCGAGCGAGCCTCCGATCTGATCCTCGGAAGAGCACCGCTCGCGCCCGCCGTACTCACCGCGGGTTGAGAACTCGCCGCCCCACCGTCAGGCCGAGGCCCGCCGATCCGCTACACCGTGCGAGCGGCCCTGTGGGAGTCGCAGGCGAGTGTCTGCAGGGCCGCGACCACGCGCTGTCGCTCCGCGGCGATCCGCGCGATGTGTCGGATCAGCTCCGGCTCCTGGAGCGCGGACGCTCGGGATTCGAGCTCGGCGCAGCGCTCCCGCAGCATCTCCGCACGAATGCTGGCACTGGCGCCTTTCAGAGAGTGCGCGGCGCGACCGAGCCCTTCCCGATCAGCGCGTCGAGCGCAATCCGTGAGGGTGGCCAGGAGCTCCTCGCTCGTGTAGACGAACGTCTCGGCGAGCTCGCGGAGGAAGTCCGCATCCTCGCCCGCCACCTGTCGCAAGGCGTCGAGCTCGAAGACGGACTCATCCGACCCGGAGCCGACCAGCTGGCCGACCGCGGAGTCGTCCAGCGCGCGACGGCTCGGCCTCGCCTGCTCAGCGGCCGCGTCCCCCGCACGCAGGCTGAAGCGATCGAGCATCGCCTGCAGCCGTCCCAGGTCGAGCGGCTTGGTCAGCAGGTCGTCCATGCCGGCCTCGACGCAGCGCTCTCGCTGGCCGGTCATGGCGCTCGCCGTCAGCGCGACGATCGGCGTGCGCGGCCGACCCTGCTCGAGCTTGCGAATGCAGCTCGTCGCGGCATATCCGTCCATCAGCGGCATCTGCAAGTCGAGCAGCACCAGCTCGAAGCGTCCCTGCGCAAAGGCATGAACCGCCTCGAGACCGTTTCCCGCCAAGGTCACCTCGCAGCCGAGGCGCTCGAGGATGCTCTTGGCGACCTTCTGGTTGATGAGATTGTCTTCGACGAGCAGCACCTTGCCGGCGTAACGCTGCGCGAAAGGCGCAGGAAGGGCGTGCGCGTCAGCGTCCGGATGCGCAAGCGCCGCAGGCCAGGCCGCAGGGCGGCTCGTGCGGCGCTGCGCCTCATCGATCTCCTGCAGCGGCACGACGAACCAGAATCTCGACCCCCGCCCGAGATCGCTCGTGACGCCGACCTCACCGCCCATCAGGTCGATCAGGCGGCGAACGATCGAGAGGCCGAGGCCCGTGCCGCCGAAGTGGCGCGTCGTCGAGGAATCGGCTTGCACGAACGGCTGGAAGAGCGTGGGAAGCGTCTCCGGAGCGATGCCGATGCCGGTATCGCGCACCTCGAACCGCACGAACACGCGTGCTTGCTCGCGGCGCGTCACGGATACGTGGACCGATACGCCGCCGGCGCGCGTGAACTTGATCGCATTGCTGATGAGGTTGACGAGGCATTGCCGGATGCGCTGCCGATCGCTCATGACCCACTGCGGAACGCCGGGCTCCACGCTGACATCGAAGCGCAGGTTCTTCGCGGTCGCCTGGAAGGCGAGCATGGCCCGCGCCTCGGAGATGCTCGCGGCGAGGTCCATCTCGACACATTCGATGTCGAGCTTCCCGGCCTCGATCTTCGAGAAATCGAGAATGTCGTTGAGGACGGTGAGGAGCGAGTTGGCGCTCGCGTGAATCGTCTCGGCGTACTCCCGCTGGGCCCGGTCGAGCGCGGAATCGAGCAGCAGGCTGGTCATGCCGATGATGCCGTTCATCGGCGTGCGGATCTCGTGGCTCACGTTCGCCAGAAACGCGCTCTTCGAGCGGCTCGCGGCCTGGGCCGCCTCGGAGGCCTGGATGAGCGCATCGCGCGCCGCGCGCGATTCGGTCACATCCTGCATGGAGCCGGCGAGGCGCAGCGGCTCGCCGCCTTCGTCCCGCTCGGCATCCCCGCGCAGCCGCACCCACCGAAAGGCGCCGGCTTGGTTTCGCATGCGCACCTCCACGTCGTACGGTGCGCTGTCCGCAAAGTGCGCGCGTTGCGCTGCACGGCAGGCTTCGAGATCATCGGCGTGGACGAGCTCGTCCGGCGAGTGGACCTTGCCCGAGACCTCGCCTTCCGCAAAGCCCAGAATGGCCTCGAAGCGTGGCGAGACCCAGAGCGATTTGCGCACGAGGTCCCACTCCCAGAGCCCGTCCTGGGTGCCGCGGATGGCGCGCTCGAAGCGTTGCCGAGCCGCCTTCAAAGCGTCCTCCGTCAGGCGCTGCTTGTGGATGTCCTGCACCGATCCGGAGTAGCGGAACAGGCGGCCTTGCGCGTTGCGCTCGGCCCGTCCGCGCGTGCGGAACCAACGGTAGGTGCCGTCCTTGTGGCGCAGCCGCAGGTCCACATCGAACGGCGAGCCGGACACGAAGTGAGTCGCGCCGAGCGCGTGAATGGTGTGCACCTCATCGGGATGAATGAGGGCGTCCACCTTCTCGAGCGTATCGAGGTTCAGCTCCCCCCGGGTGTATCCGAGGAGCGCGTAGTAGCTGTCCGAGGCCCAGTGCTTGCCGGTCTCGAGCTCGGTCTCGAAGTGACCCTCCTGGCTCGACAACGACGCGCGCTCGAGCCGGCGCTGCGCATCGTGCAGCGCCTCGGCCTGCGCGCGAAAGCGTTCGGCCGCATCGACCTCGACGGTGATGTCGCGCGTGGCGCCGAGCGCGCGCACGGGGCGGCCCTGCCCGTCGCGCACGAATCGCTGATAGAGCTGCAGATGGCGTATCTCGCCGTCGCGGCCGCGGCGGCGCATGCGGATGGTCATGTTCGGCAGTCCGTCGGCGAGCGCCTTCTCGGTCGCGGCGCGCACGACCGCGGCATCCTCCGGCAGGATGCTCGCGAGCGCACGCCTGCCGAGCTCGTACGCATCGCTGGTCGGCTCGCCGAGGTGCTCGCTGTAACCGTGGTACCAGGTGAGTCCCTCGAGCGCGTAGTCGAACTCGAAGCACTCGATTCCGGCTGCGCTGGTCGCGAGGCTCAGATGCTCGAGGAGCTTGCGCTCCTGCTCGGCAGTGCGGCGCAGCTGCTCGGCGGCCTCGACCTCCGCCGTCACGTCCCAGCTCACGCCGAGCGAGCGCGTGGGCTGGCCCGCCGCGTCGGTGGTCGTGCGGGCGTAGGCCTGGAGGTGTCGAATGGAGCCGTCGGCCAGGCGCAACCGATAGCGGAATGAGGCGTCCGGATTACCTTGCGCGAGCGCCTCTTGGATGGCCTTGTGGCCGATGTTGCCGTCATCCGGGTGGACCCAGCGGAAGAGATCCCGGCCGAGCTCCTGTCCGAAATGACGGTTGCCGATCGGTCGGTTCAGCCGGTTCTCGTCCGAGGAGAGCTGGTTGGTGGTCCAGTCGAGCTCCCAGACGAATATGCCCGCCGCCTGCGTCGCGATGCTCAACCGCTCGAGCAGCTGGCGCTCGGTCAGCGAATCGTTGTCCGCCATCGTTGATACCGCAACCGCGCGCCGCGCGCGACCCTCTTGCGGGTGTTACTTTAATTTCGTTGGTGGAGTGCGACAGCGACGTGCGTAGCGAAAAGGCGGCCGTTCCCGCTCGCCGGGACGGAATGAGAAGCCAATCACAGTTCGCGCCTCAGGCGGGCTCGCCGAGGGGGCGGATCACATAACCGCCCGACTTCTCGTCGCGCTCGAGGGAGAGGAGCCGGCGCGCGGCGGCCTCCTCGAGCAATCGATTGAAGGAGCGGAACCCGTAATAGCTCTCGTTGAATCCGGGCCGCACGCGCTTCAGCGCCTGCTTGACCATCGAGCCCCAGACCTTGCCTTCCTCGCCACGCTCGCCGATCAGCGCCTCGATGGTCTGGAGCACGAGGTCGAACGCCTCCTGCTTCTTGTCCTCCTCGCCCTTCTTGTCGTCCTCCCGATCCTTTCCCTCGGCCGGGGCCGGAGCCGCCCCCGCGGACTCGCCGGTCGACCGCTTGCGGGCGCCGCGCCGCGTCTTCTGCTCCCTCACCAGATCGTCGTAGTAGATGAACTCGTCGCAGCTCGCGATCAGCAGATCCGAGGTCGAGTTCTTCACGCCGACGCCGATGACCCCCTTGTCGTTCTCGCGCAGCTTGCTCACGAGCGGCGAGAAGTCGGAATCCCCGCTGATGATGACGAAGGTGTCGACGTGGGGCTTGGTATAGCAGAGGTCGAGCGCATCGACGACCATGCGGATGTCCGCGGAATTCTTGCCGGACTGCTTCACATGGGGGATCTCGATCAGCTCGAAGCCCGCATGATGCATGCCGGACTTGAACTCCTTGTAGCGCTCCCAGTCGCAGTACGCCTTCTTGACGACGATGGATCCCTTGAGCAACAGCCGCTCGAGGACCCGATTGATGTCGAACTGCGCGTAGCGCTCGTCGCGCACTCCGAGCGCGATGTTCTCGAAATCGCAGAACAGCGCGAGGTTCGCAGTTTCGGGCTCGGCGCTCACGGCTTCACCGGTTCACCGGGGCGATCGCGGGCGCCTCCCCGAGATCGAGCCGCCTCGCAAGCGGCACGCAGAAGATGTCGATGGGGGAGGAGCGCCCGCGCAGCGTCATCGGGGGCAGCTCGATCGCGCGCACGTCGAGGCCGCGCGCATCGAGCGAGCGCTTGATGGTACCGGAGAACACCATCTCTCCGGCACGGGCGCGCTGGCACAGACGCGACGCAATGTTCACCGCGTCGCCGATGATCGTGTAGTTCATGAACACCTCCGAGCCGACGTTGCCGGCGACCACGTCCCCCTCATTGATGCCGATGCCGAGCCCCGTCTCGATCTGATGGCGCAGGCGCCACGAGTCGGCGAGGACGCTGAACCGCTCGAGCATCTGCTGCGCCGCGAGCACGGCCCGCTCCGAGCTGTCGGTCTGCTCGAGCGGCACTCCGAAGCCGACCATCAGGCAGTCGCCCGCCATGTGAAAGACCGTGCCCTCGTGCTGAAAGGTAATCGCGACCAGCAGCGAGAAGTACTCGTTGAGCAGCGGCACGACCTCGTGAGGACTCAAGCGCTCCGAGATGCCCGTGAACCCCCGCAGATCGGCAAACAGCACCACGGCGCGCGTGCGGATGTCGGAGGAGGC
>Ga0335074_10001255_pt1 | contig 34698 bp, 36 predicted proteins | sample Lox_Sample_23_FD_206715 | JGI IMG/M metagenome (GOLD analysis project Ga0335074, IMG submission 206715) | Soil microbial communities from Loxahatchee National Wildlife Refuge, Florida, United States - Lox_Sample_2.3 | ecosystem: Environmental > Terrestrial > Soil > Wetlands | place: USA... | reverse complement strand
GAATCGTTAAAGCTTTCCATCGTGGACTCCGGGGAATGGCGATACTGGTTGCGGAATCACCCTTTGCACTGAGTGCCGAGTGCTGACTGCTGATTGCTGATGGTTGATCGCTGACTGCTCAGGCTGCGAATTACAATGGAGCTATGCCTCGCATATCGCGACTCGAAAAGCAGCAGGTCGACGACGAAACCGCCAAGATCTACGACGTCTATCAGCAAGAGCGCGGCAACGTGCCCAACATGTTTCGCACGGTGGCGCACCGGCCGGAGATCTTCCGCACCATGATCGCGCACTTTCGCGCGGTGATGAACACCGGCACCGTCCCGGCGAAGCTCAAGGAGCTGGCGATCGTTCGCACCTCGCAGCTCAATCGCTGCGAATATTGACTGGCTTCTCATACTGCCTTGGCAAGGCGGCATGGCTGGAGCGAAGAGCAGATCGCAGAGCTGGCGAAGTTTCGCGAGCGATCCGACTTCACCGATCGCGAGAAGGCGGCCTTAGAATTGGCAGAACGTACGACCCTGCACCCCAACCAGGTGGACGACGAATTCTGGAGCGAGTTGCGCCGGCACTTTGACGAAGGCGAGATCATCGAATTGCTGGCGGCGATCGGGCTGTTCAACTACTTCAACCGCTTCAACAGCGCCCTGCGAATGGAACCGACGAAATAAGGCAGCCAGCGATTACCCTCCTGCCGTCGAAGACTGTATTTTGGAAACGATGCTACCGCTCGTATCGCCAAGAGTCAGCGGAAGCCATGGGAAGCCAGCACCCAACCGCAGACGAAAAGCTAGTTGCTTGCCGCTAGTTGCTGGTTACTGATCTTCGGCGCGAAATGCATTCCATAAAACAGAATTGCCGCCGACAGCGCCACCGCGACCACCATCGCCGTCATACCTATCTCCAGATTCGTGTGATCTGAAATAACTCCGATCAGCGTAGGCGAGAAGGCGTCGCCCAGCAGATGAATGGTGAAGATGTTCACCGCCAGCGCCGTGGCGCGAATCCGCGCGCTGACCGAATTCACCAGCGCGGCATTCAGCGGAGCCGTGTTAAGCAGCAGGAAAAACTCGCCCAGGAAGATCGCGGGAAACATTCCCGCTCCGCGATAATAAATGGCAACCACCACCGCCGGTATTGCCAGCGCCATCCCAATAGCGGACACCAGTTGATACGCCGCATCCGTGCGCCGCAGCAGACGATCGCCTATCCATCCGCCCAGCAACGTCGCCACGGTCCCAGACACAACCGTCATCCCGCCGAAGATGTTATTGGCGCGGTCCAGCGGCAGATGCCGCATGCGCACCAGGAATGTGGGCATCCACACCTGCAATCCGCCGACGGCGAAGGTCATCATCGCAGTGCCGAGCGTCACCGTCCAGTACGCCTTGTTGTGGATCAGGCCGCGAATCGAGCCGCGTTCCACGCTGTCGGCAATGCGGTCGCTGGCGCCGCGCGCCGGTTCGCGCAAGGCGAGTACACCAAAGGCCAGTAGCAGTCCCGGCAGCGCCGACACCATGAACGGAGCGCGCCAGCCATAGCGATGGCCTAAGTATCCACCGATGAGATACCCGAAAGCGCTGCCCACCGGCGTCGCCAGATAGAAGACTCCCATCACTCGTCCGCGAATTTCTTCCGGAAAGTGATCGGCCAGGAACGCCGGCGAGATCGCCACGAATGTCGCCTCGCCGATACCCACAATCACGTGCCGCAGCAGCAGTTCGTCATAGTTGTGAGTGACTGCGCTCAGCAACGTCGCTACGCTCCAAACGAACGCGCCTGCGCCCATGATCCAGGTGCGCGAATAGCGATCGGCCAGCGGCGCGATCAACGGTGCGGCCACCATGTAGCAGACGAAGAACGCCGAGGTCAGGAAGCCGATCTGCGCGTCGTCCAGATGAAATTCCTTCTGGATGAGCGGCTGCACCGCGAACAGCACATTGCGGTCGATGTAGTTAAGGAAGTTCAGCGCTGTCAGCAGCAGCAGGGCGACGGTAGCGCTGGTCTTGGTGGACATGCGTGCGCGGAGGATAACACAACGGCTTCAAGTTTCTGGTTTCCAGTTTCGAGTCGTAACGCGAAACTGTAGAGTTGCGTCCTTGCCGCGACTTGTCTACTCTTCTCAGCACAGCATTCCAGCACTAAGAACTTTGCGGAGGCCTCATGAATCGCCTGCTGCCCATTCTTCTTATGTTTGCGCTCGCCTGTGCTGCGCTGGCGCAAACCACCGACACCACTTCGTCCTCGCAGACCACACCTCCCGCGCAAGCTACGCAGAGCGCGACCACGCCGCCTTCAAAGGCTACCCCGCAAGGTGAGGAGAAGCTCTTTTTTCCTAAAGACTGGTATTGGGGCTGGGCGGAATTTGATCTTGCGCCTCCGCACAATGAGATTGACCCCAACATGTGCGCGGCCAACGCCGGCGCGCCGCAGTACGGTGGCGTGAACGCGCCTTGCAGCGCCTTCGCGCGCTGGCAGATCTCCGGCAGCGTCGAATTGCGGCCGTTTGGTAGAACCATCGCCCGCCGCCTGATGTTCTTCTACGATCCCAATTTCCTCTTCGGTAAGAATCTTCCCGGCGTGCTCTACACCTGGTCATGGAGCGGCATTGGCATGGAGTACGGTTGGGGTGTCGGCGTCGATCTGCCCAAGCGCTTCCAGTTCCGCTACACCAACCATCCGACCATACAACGCTTCGGCTCGCGCGATCAGCCGCTGGGCGGGGCGTGGCTAGGAGCCAACGGTCCCTGGGGACAATACAACACCATCGGTATTCGCAAGTATTTCGGCACTCGGCGCGAAGGGACGGACTAAAACAAGATCGGTTCACCACGGAAACAGGGAACCAACCTGCGAGCAATGCCGGCCTCAATGCTATGATCGGGCATTCGAGGATGTCATGCAGAACAAGAGGTTTGAGGAACGCATCGTTCGCGACAGCAGCATCTGCGGCGGTGAACCTGTCTTTCGTGGAACCAGGGTGACGCTACGAACGGTCCTCGCCAGCCTGGCGGAAGGCGATCGACCGGAAACCATTCTCGCTGACTTTCCGAGCTTGAAGATGGAAGACATACAGGCCGCAATTGCTTTTGCCGCCGCATCTGCCGAAGAAGACTTGCCAGTGCCTGCCGCACCTCATATCCCATGAGGATCAAGCTGGACGAAAACCTTCCGCAAGTTCTGATACCGGAGTTGACCTCAGCAGGGCACGACATCCAATCAGTTCAGGATGAAGGGTTAACTGGAAAACCTGACGTTGACATATGGCGTGCGACTCAGGCTGAGGGCAGGTTTCTCATCACTCAGGACCTTGACTTTTCCGATGTCCGCCGCTTCCAGCCGGGAACGCATCACGGAATTCTGTTGGTACGACTCCACAATCCGAGTCGCAGCGAATTGGCTGCAAGGGTGGCGTACCTGTTTCAGCAAGAGCAGGTCGAACACTGGACCGGCTGTTTCGTCGTTGCCACCGATCGCAAAGTCCGAGTGACGCGTCCCCCGGCTATGTGAGGCCACAATTCTTCAGGCGGCCTACTTCTTCGGCCGGGGATACCGCGCAATCACCACTGTCCCAATTCCGCCCCGCGGACGAAACTCGCCCTTCACTTCGGCCCACTTCGGACGAGTCGCGCGCACCACATCTTCCAGCACGCGATTGACGATGTTCTCCTGAAAGATTCCGAGATTGCGGTAGCAGGTCAGATATTCCTTCAGCGACTTCAGTTCCAGGCAGTCCTTATCGGGCACGTAGCGGATCCACAGGGTGCCGAAGTCCGGCAGCCCTGTTTTCGGGCAAACCGAAGTGAACTCGGGAACGTCGATGACGATCTCATAACTGGGAAACTGGTTGGGCCAAGTTTCGATCTCCGGAAGCTTTGCCTGCAGCCCCGCTTCGGCGTGGGCCTCGGTGTAGCGCTCGCTCTTTGCCATGAAAATATTCTAGCGTTATCGCGGGAAAGCCAGCGTACAGGCAGCCCGCGGTTTCCCGAGCCGGCTTTAGCCGACGGCACATTACCGGTCGTCCCGCTTACGCCGTCTTCGCAGGTTTTGGATCTTCCACCGGCTGGGCCTCATCGGCCGTAGTCGCCGGCGTGGGTTTTACCCTCGGTGGCGGAGGGTGCTTCAGCACCAGTGTTCCGTCGCCACGCTGCTGAATGATCTCCGAATTCAGCTCTGCCCCCAGCAAAATCAGAAATCCTGACCAGTACAGCCACATCAGCAGCGCGATCCCGCCACCCAGCACACCATAGGTTTTGTTGAGATGGGCGAACCGTAGGAAATAGAGACTGAGAGCATCCGACAACAAAATCCAGCCGACCACGGCCACCACCGCACCGGGAAGACACGAGGCAAAATGTTGCTTCAGATTCGGCGCGGTGAGGTAAAGCTGCACCATGGCAATGATCGTGAAACTCACCGCCATCACATAGCGCAGCACCGGCCAGATCATCGCAAAGGCCCGCGACAAGCCGAGATACCGAGCCAGAAACTCGCCAAACTTCGGTCCCACGATCATGAACGCAAAGGCCAGCGTCACCAGCGTTCCGGTGATGAAGATGAGCTCAAACGCCAGCAGGCGAACCTTCCACACCGAGCGGGTTTCGGGAATGTCATATGCGACATTCAGCGCCTCGATGATTTCGGCAAAGCCGCTGGAGCAGATCCACAGCGTACCCACCAGGCCGAACGAAAGCAGTTCTCCCCGGCTCGGTGAAATGACGTTGCTGACGATGCTGCGAATCAGCCCCATACTTTCCGGCGGCGCCACGCGTGCGATCGTCGAAATGATGGTGTTAAACAAGTTGGGAATTGGCAGATAGGCGACGATCGCCGCCAGCGCGATCAGCGCCGGGAAGAACGCCATCACGAAGTAATAGGAAAGCGCCGCGGCAAAGGAGAAGATGTGGTTGTTGGCAATATCTTTGACCGTGCCAACGATAACGCGCTTCGTTCGCTGCAGTGCCATCGCTCGTCCCCAGTCTCTTGCGCATCCTGTCTGTTGGGATGAACGACCCTTGCCGGGGGTTGAGTCAGACTAGCACACTGCGTCTTCCTGGGCTCTGCGTTCATCAGATACTTGAACGCTGTTGTAATGGTGTGACCGTCCGCTGCAGTTTTGGGCCAGGCCAGGCACGCAAAAAGCGTAATCCTTGGGAAGTGACGGCCTAAGTTATACTTATAGTTTCGAGTAAAAATGGCAGCCGCATTTGAAAACGGCCATCGCAGTGCAAATGGGAAGCGGACATGGCTGGTCATCATTGGGCTGATTGTGGCGGTCGTGGTGCTGGCGGCGTTCGTCTCTTTGCACCGCTCGCAGGTGGCAGTCCGGGTTGGCCAGGCTGAGCGTGGAACCATCACCGCCAGCATTGCCACCAACGGCAAAATCGAGGCACTGGACAACTTCCAGGCTTACGCTCCCATGCCCACAACGGTGAAGAAGATCTACGTGCAGCAGGGCGATTGGGTCAAGGCGGGCCAGATGCTCTTGCGCCTGGATGATGCCGATGCCCGGCTGCAGGCGGCGCGTGCGGAAGCTCAGTTGAAGGGCGCGGACGCCGATCTGGCCGCGGTACAAAGTGGCGGAACCAGGGAAGAGATTCTGACGACCAAGAACGCGTTGGTCAAGGCGCAGGCTGATCGCGACAGTGCGAATCGCAATTTGCAGGCTTTGCAGCGCTTGTTGCAGAGCGGCGCCGCATCGCAGGCGGAGGTCGATGCCGCGCAGAACCGAGTACACGTGGCCGATGCCGAGGTGCACTTGCTCGAGCAGAAGCTCAAGGACCGCTTCTCGCAGCAGGAGATCGGACACGTAGAGGCGCAGAAGAGCGAGGCCCAGGCTTCGTTGCAGGCGGCGCAGGATACACTGAAGAACTCCAATGTCGTCGCGCCCAGGGAAGGCTTGGTCTACTCACTGCCGGTACGGGAGGGCGCCTTTGTGAACACTGGCGACCTACTGGTGCAAGTGGCAGACTTGCATAAGGTTCGCGTGCGCGCCTTTATCGACGAGCCCGAGATCGGCAGGCTGCGCCAAGGCCAGACAGTTGAGGTTACCTGGGACGCGCTTCCTGGACGCGTTTGGCAGGGCACGCTGGAAACGCTGCCCACCACGGTCGTGCAGCACGGAACGCGTATGGTAGGCGAGGTCACCTGCGTGATTCAGAATAACGATCTCAAGCTGTTGCCCAACACGAATATCAGTGTTGCGGTGATAACAGCCAAGCAGACCAATGCCCTGACCATCCCGCGCGAGGCGGTTCATCAGGACGAAAATGGGCAGTATGTATTTCAGGTGGTGAATGGAGAACTGCGGCGGCGGAACATCACAACCTCGGTATCTAACCTGACCCGGGTCGAGGTCACCAGCGGACTCTCCGATAATGCGGTGCTCGCGTTAGGGGCGCTGAATATGCAATCTTTGAAAGGCGGCATGGCAGTCAAGCCGGCGAATCCATGAAGTTCTTGTGCGCTAAATTCGCAATCATTTTTATCTTGCTCTTTGTTCTGGTAGTCCCCGGCACGGCCGATCCGGCAGCGACGCAGTTGCTTTCCATGGGCCGCATGGACGAAGCGCTGCTCGCCCTGAACAGCCGCGTCGATGCCGAGTCGCTCAACCAGCTGTCGCGCATCTACTACGCGATGGAGCAGTGGGACGAAGCCGTGAAATACGGCGAGCGCGCGGTCCAACTCGATCCCGGCAATGCCATGTACCATCTCTGGCTGGCGCGCGAGTATGGCCGCAAGGCCGGCGATGCGAGCGCCTTTTCTGCGGCCGGCCTGGCTCGCAAAGCCAAAAATGAATTTGAGCGCGCGGTGCAAATCGATCCCACCAACATTTCGGCGCGCGTGGATTTGGCCGAGTACTACACCGAAGCTCCCGCCATCATGGGCGGCGGACTCGACAAGGCTCGCGCCCAGGCGGCGCAAGTACAAAAGCGTGATCCCGGGATGGCGCATCTAATCCTGGCTCGCGTCGACGAGAAAGAGAAACAGTATGGCGCAGCCGAGACCGAACTGCGCGCCGGCATCAAAGATGCCCGCAATCCCGCCGACATGTGGCTGCAGCTGGCTGCCTTTTACCGGCAACGGGGACGGCTGGACGACATGCAGAACGCCGTGCAATCGGCCATGGCGCAGCCGAAGAAGCCTGCCGAGTCATACTTCGATGCCGGCAAGGAACTATATCTCGGTGGGCGCAATCTCGCGGGCGCGGCGCAGTATCTGCAGCGCTATCTCTCGTCGGGCGAACTGGTCGAGTCGGCGCCGGCGTTCCGGGCTCATTACCTGATTGGTGAGCTCAACCAAAAGCTGGGGAACAATGGCGCGGCCGCCTCGGAGTACCACGCCTCGCTGGCTTTAGCTTCTGGGTACGAGCCGGCAAAGAAAGCTCTCAGCCGCGTACAGTAACGCCTCCGCGTTGTTAGCATAGAGCACGGGATGCACTCAAAACCCCGGCGTTCCACCAGAGTCACGAATCCGGCTAACAACCGCGGGAGGCTCGTAGGCCTCATCCTCGCATTGTTGTTCCTGCCGCATCTGTGTTTCGCCGGCGATCCGCCCGACGCCGTACCAATCCCATTCCAAAATGCCGTCGAGCTGGCTTTACAGCACAGCGGCGTGATGGGCATCGCCGCCATCAACCAGTGGCGTGCGTACCAGGCGTATCGGGAGGTTCGTGCCAACTGGATTCCACAGCTGACCGTCGGCTCCGGCCTCGGCTACTCCTATGGATTCCCGCTTACCCTCGAAGGCTCAGCGCCGTCGGTGGTGAACTTCAGTTCCCAGCAGGCGGTGTTTAATTGGTCTCTCAAAGAGTATCTGAAAGCGGCGAAGATCCAGTGGAAAGCCACCTCGCTCGACGTGCAGGATAAACGCGATGCCGTCATCCTCGATGTCGCTTTGACCTACGCGCAACTTGATCAGCTTACCGCCAAGGTTGCGGCGCTGACCGAAGCGCAGACGGCTGCGGAGAAAGGCGAGTTCATCAGCCAGCAGAGGTTTCAGGAGGGCATCGACAGCAAGTTGGAGCTCACAAAAAGCCAGCTCCTGAGCGCGCGCATTCGCCTGCGCATCGCCGAAGCGCAGGGGCAAGTGGATGTCTTGCGGCAGCATCTGGCAAGTCTGCTTGGAGTGCCCGCCGACACCATTGCCACCGACCCGCAGTCCGTGCCCACCATACCGGAGATCTCACAAGATGAAGATCTACCGGCGCAGGCCGTCGCCAACAGCTTCGCGGTCAAACAGGCGCACGAACAGACCGCTGCTGCCCAAGCTCGCGCCCTCGGCGAGCACAAAGCGGTCATCCTTCCCACCATCGATCTAGCCTCGCAGTACGCTTATCTGGCCAAGTACAACAATTACGATCAGTACTTCAAGAACTACACCGCCAATAATTTGGCCGCAGGCTTGAACATCAAGTTTCCTTTCTTCAACTCAGTGCAGAAAGCGAAGGCTGAAGAAGCGAAAGCTGACGCCCTGATCGCGGGCAAGCAGGAGGAGTTAACCAAACAGAAAGTTCGCGAGGACGCCCTGCAGTTGCAGCGTTCGCTGCGCCAGCTCTCCGCCGCGCGCGATGTGGCCAAGCTGGAGTGGGAAGTCTCGCAGGGCGACCTGGAAACCGTGAAGGGCCGGCTACAGAGCGGCCAAGCCAACATTCGCGATGAGCAGAATGCTGAGCTCGACTCCGATGACAAGCACGCCGCGTACCTTGATGCCGAATTCGCGCTGAGCCGTGCTGAGCTGCAACTGCTCCGCCTTACCGGGCATCTGGAGAATTGGGCGATGAAATAGCAGTCTGCAGTCAGCCGATGATACGATAGAAAGAGCTATGCCTTTGAAAACGCTTCTCCTGAATCCTCCTTCTTTCGAAAATTATGACGGTGGCGCCAGCTCGCGCTGGCCGGCCACGCGCGAAATCGAGTCCTACTGGTACCCGGTATGGCTCGCCTATCCGGCTGGAATGCTGGAGGGTTCACGGCTGCTCGACGCCTCGCCACACAAAATCGACGCCAAGCAGACCATCGAAATCGGCAAGGAATACGAGTTCCTGGTGCTGTTCACCAGCACTCCGGGATTTCAGGGAGACATCAAGCTCGCGGCGGCAATGAAGGCCGCCAATCCGAAGCTCAAGATCGCCTTTGTAGGGCCGCACGTTTCCACGCTGCCTGAGGCGTCGCTCAAAGATGGCGCGGCCATTGATTTTGTTGTGCGGCGCGAGTTTGACTTTGCGGTCTACGAATATGCGAACAGCAAGCCTCTGAGCGACATCCTCGGGATCTCGTATCGCGGGGCCAGCGGTCAAATCGTTCACAATCCCGACCGTCCGACAATCGCCGACCTTGACGTGCTGCCCGACGTCGTCGATGTGTACAAGCGCGATCTCGATCCGCGCCGCTACAATGTTCCCTTCCTGCTCTACCCGTTCGTCTCGCTCTACACCACGCGCGGCTGTCCCGCGCAGTGCACCTTCTGCCTGTGGCCGCAGACGCTGAGCGGACATCCCTGGCGCAAGCGCTCAGCTGACGTCGTCGCCCGCGAGATGGCCAAGGCCAAGGAATACTGGCCCTGGGTGAAAGAATTCTTCTTCGACGACGACACCTTCAACATCCAGAAGGCGCGCACCATCGAGCTGTGCTCCAAACTGAAGCCGCTGGGACTGACCTGGTCGTGCACCTCGCGCGTCACCACCGATTACGAAACCCTCAAGGCGATGAAGGACGCCGGCTGCCGCCTGCTGATCGTGGGCTATGAGTCGGCCGATCCGCAAATCCTGAAGAACATCAAGAAGGGTGCGACCGTCGAGCGCGCCCGCGACTTCACCCGTGACTGCAAGAAACTAGGGCTGGTCATTCACGGTGACTTCATTCTCGGTCTGCCTGGCGAAAGCAAGGAGACCATCCGCAAGACCATCGACTTCGCGAAAGAACTCGATGTCGAGACGATCCAAGTCTCGCTTGCACACGCCTATCCCGGAACCGAGCTCTACGACTTCGCCAAGGCCAACGGCTTCCTGGTCAGCGAAGGGGCGCAGATGGTCGATGAGATGGGCCACCAGGTCGCAATGATCGAGTATCCCGGCATCTCGCGCGATTACATTCTGGAGATGGTGCATCGCTTCTACGACGAGTACTACTTCCGGCCGAAAGCGGTCTTCCGCATCGTCCGCAAGGCAGCATTCGATTCCACCGAGCGCAAGCGCCTCTACAAGGAAGCGAAGTCGTTCCTCAAGCTGCGCGCCATGCGTAATCGTGCGGTGAAGGAAGCGCGCGATCAGCAGAGTTCAGGCTCTGTTCCGCCTGTGGGGGGCAGTGGTACTAGCTCAGAATCCAAGACGGTTGAGCCGGTCGGCGTTTAATGTCTTATCACCACGGCAGCTCTCTGAGCGCGAATAAGAGGCTGTCGTGACCCTCCGCAAGTACTTAATCCTGCTGGCGGTGACGGTCTTTGGGGCATGCGGTGATGTCTGCCTGGGGCGCGGCATGCGCGACTTCGGCGCTGTTACCAGCTCCAACTGGCATCAACTGCTCACCGCCCTTCTCGATCCCTGGGTCATCATGGGAATTTGCTTGCTGATTCTGTTTTTCTGCAGCTATCTCACCGCCCTCTCCTGGGCTGACCTCACCTACGTCCTGCCGGCCACGGCGATCAGCTACGTTCTGATGGCGCTGCTGGCGAAGATTTTTCTGCATGAGAATGTGACTCTGGAACACTGGCTGGGTATCGGGCTGATTACGGTCGGGGTCGGATTTGTAGCGACCGGCCCGTCTTTGACCGTCCCTGCGCGGCATGCGCGAGAGAAATCCGAATCCGCAGCGACACACGTCGCTCGGCCGAAGCGCACCAGGAGCGAAGTATGACCGCGGCCGTCACCTGGGCTGGAATCGCGTCCATCGTCTTCACGGCGACTGCCGGTGACGTGCTGCAATCGCGCGCGATGAAGGAGATCGGGGATCTGGGAGCGATTCGCCGGGAACAAGGATTGTTTCAGGTTGTGCGGCGTGTCGTCTCCAGCCCGCGATTCATGCTGGGACTGTTTTTCATGGCCCTGGCCTTCTTCAGCCTGCTGGTAACGCTATCGTGGGACGACGTCAGCGTGATTGGTCCTGCGTCCGCTTCACTTACCTTCATCGCCAACGCCTTCGCAGCCCGAATTTTCCTCAAGGAACGCGTGGATCATCGCCGATGGCTGGCCGCTCTGTTCGTCGCCGGCGGCGTGGCGCTGCTGGCGAGATAACAATCAGCACGCAGCATTCAGCAAACAGAAGCCGCCGCAGTTCAGCCAGCCGGGAGGCCGGCGCCACGAGGCGAGGTTAGTCTAAGCAAGTTGACTGTTGATTGCTAAAGCATTTCTGTGTCGCTGTAGAAAACGGTAGAGCGGCGCTTCAGCGCCGCGTCGCGGCGGCTTTATGGATGAAGTTCTCCGCCCACCGCGCAGCGGTGGGCGGAGAACTTGGAATGGTCAGGCGGAGGCCCTGGACGCCAGCCTGAAGGCTGGCTCTACGCAGCCTGCAACAACTGTGAAAATGCTCTAACCGCTGAGTGCTGAGTGCGGGTCCTCACAACGTATGCAGATAGGCCATCAGATCGTTCAGCTGCTGCTGGGTCAGCTTGTTCTGAAACGCCGGCATCTTCGCTCGGCCTAGCAAAATGATGTCGGTGACGCGATCGTCATTGGCGGGCATGCCATTCTTCATGAAGGGCTTCTTGAACAGCCCATTCAGGCTTGGCCCTTTGAGATTACTCTTGCTGTAGGCGAAGTGACAGTCGGCACAGCGCGCGTCGTAGACCCTGCGGCCGGCAGCCTGCTGTGGATTCAATCCCAGCTCGGCATCGGTCTTGCGCGGCTCAACATCACAAGCGCCGAGAATTGTGATTGCGATCAGACTGATGATTGCGACGAGAGCAAAGGGTACGCGATGGGGTGTCAACGTGGGGTTCTCGGTGCGGACGCGGAGGCTGCTAACGCGCCTTCATCAGAGTTAGAATACACCTCGCATGACGGTCAACATCAAACGCATCTACGAACTACCGTCGCCGGAGGACGGTGCTCGCGTGCTGGTCGATCGCCTGTGGCCGCGCGGATTGACGAAACAAGCTGCGGCGCTCGACGCCTGGCTGAAGGATCTCGCGCCGTCCGATGAACTGCGCAAGTGGTACCACGCACACCGTCAGCAGTGGGCCAAGTTCCGGGAGAAATATCTCAAAGAACTTTCAACCGAGAAAGCCGCTGCAGCTCTGCAGCAGCTCTACGACTTGGGCAAGCAACACCGCGTGGTAACTCTCTTGTACTCATCCACGGATCAGGAGCGAAACAATGCCGTAGTGTTGAAGCAGGTCGTCGAAGGCGATCGCAAACCACCTACCGGCACCGGTCCCGTGCGAGTCTCGGCGACCAAGCGCGCTCGGGCTGCCCGGCCAAACTCTTGAGCGACCAGTGTCAGCGCATCGAAATAGCCTCAGACAACTTTCCGCAGCATCGTTCGCATCCGCCAACATATGCCCCGCTATGCGAGGATGTCGAGTCCAAGCCCGGAACCATTCTCTCTTTATCCCACGCTGCAATCGGCGCGAGACGCGGCGGAAGATTGCCGTGCCTGCGATCTCTGGAAGCGCGGCACGCAAACGGTCTTTGGCGAAGGCAAGCCATGCGCCCGCGTCATGCTGGTCGGTGAGCAGCCGGGCGACAAGGAAGATCTGCAAGGACGGCCGTTTGTCGGCCCAGCAGGTGCGCTTTTGGACAAAGCCTTGGATGAAGCCGGCATCGACCGCCGCGATACGTATGTGACCAACGCGGTCAAGCACTTCAAGTGGGAGCCGCGGGGCAAGCGCCGCATTCATAAGAAGCCGAACTCACTGGAAATTGCGGCATGCCGCCAATGGCTGGATGCCGAAATCGAGTTGGTCAGGCCGCAAGTCATCGTTTGTCTGGGCGCAACCGCCGCTCAGGCGCTGTTGGGCCGCGGCTTTCGAGTAACCCAGCAGCGTGGTCAGGTATTGCCGTTCGACGCCGCTCCACATATCGTCGCCACCGTGCATCCTTCTTCGATCTTGCGTGCGCAGGATGACGAGTCGCGGCACCGGGAATATGAACGCTTTGTAAAGGATCTGAGGGTCGTCACTAATGTGCTTCTCGTGACAAAAGCCGCCTAAAACGAAAATGCATTGAAGAACTTTGATTTTGGGTGCATAGTGATGCCAAACAGATCGGGGATAGCACTTCCGCACCGGGCCACGGAGTAGGAACTTGTCTCCTGAACTAGAGGAAATTCGCCGCGCGGTAGAGAGGCTGACGCGGGACTGGTCCGAATCGGACTGGCACCGCGCCTTGGATGGCAAATGGTCGTCCGGGCAGATCCTGGAACATCTTCTGCTCAGCTTCAAAGGCACAACCAACGGCGTTCGCAACGTGATGGAAGTTGGACGGCCGCTGGGCGGCAAGCCGACGTTGCGGGACCGCGTGCGTACGTTGTATGTCGCCAAGCTCGGCAGGATGCCTTCCGGCAACATGTCTCCCGAGGCAGTGCTCCCCAAAGAGGGCTTGGACCTGGAAACGCTGCGGCGCTTTTATGACGCGCTGGTCGCTCTGGACTCCACGCTGGCGGACGCCGAGCGGCGCTTTGGCAGCAGTGCAAAACTGCTCGACCATCCTATGCTTGGACCACTCAGCACAAAGGATTGGCGCCGCTTTCACCGCACGCATGCCGCTCACCATCTGAAACAGATCGCAAAAGCGCACCGGCAGGGCGTTTCGCGCCCCACCGATCGGCAACTCTCGCACTAGAACATCCGCAGATACCACTTCCACACAGCTTGACCTGCGAAGATTGCAGCCAGGGAACAGCCGCCGAGAGCGATGCCAAACGGCATCTCGCGACTGAGGAATGGTGTCTCGTCCTGCGGCGCAGCCTGATCCTCACTCGGGGATTTCAACTTCTCTCGAATCAGAAGAATGATCGCCCAGACCAATCCCAACAACGGCGCAAAGAAGATGACGAGCAGGACAAGCTTGGCACCAAGAAACGTGCCCGACATCGCCATTAAAGCAATGTCACCGAATCCGAGTCCATGCTTGTGGCGGATGAGGTAGTACAAAGCCCACGCGAGAAAAAAGAAGCCTGCGCCAATCAGACCACCGAGCACCGAATCCAGCAGCGAGACAAAATGCGTATTGTGGGTACGGCTGCCAAAAGCCCGAAGCACCATCCCTGCAAGCGAAAACTCGTTCGGTACAAACCATGAGAAGACCAGTCCCAGCACGAGGCCGGAGTAGGTGAACTCCCGTGGCAAAAGGCCGGTCTCGGCGTCCATGAAGATGAGCCCAATCAGCAGAAATCCGCACACACAAAACTTCAGCGTCAGCAGTGTCCAACCGAAGCTCAGATAGCAGGCCAGAAACAGCAATGCCGTAAGCAGTTCGACTGCTGGATAGCGCAGCGAGATACGAGCGTTGCAATGGCGGCAGCGGCCGCGCAGCATAATCCAGCTTAGAAGGGGAATATTGTCGCGCCAGTTGATCGGAGCGTCGCAAGTCCGGCAATGCGATCGCGGTCTTACGATCGACTCGTCATTCGGGATGCGGCTGATGCAAACATTCAGGAAGCTGCCGAATGCCAGTCCGGCGACGAAGAGTGCGCATTCCAGAAATAGGTCCAAGCGGTCGGTCGAAAACCTCGTTTAGGGATGGTGAAAGCATAACAATTCTCCGTGCATTGTGGCACAATCCGGCTGCGCCGGAGGCATGTCGCCAATCCAATTCACCATGTTGCGATTGACCAGGCGCACCTCGGCGGGACACTCGCGCCACCCCTGGCTGCTTTCCTCGCGGATGAGCACGCGATAGCAAATGACCGCTGTCCCCGGATCCCGCTCCTTCCACTCAAGTAATGCCGCTTCCAGGCTGTCCGACAGAGACTCGTTGGGGCGAAGGCACAGAATCCATTCATATTGAGCATCCATGGCGTAAGCCCCGGGAGACACGCCGGGAATGGCGGCCTTGATGACAGCGCCGTACTCCCTGGCAACCTTGGCGGTGTCGTCTTCTGAGGAGTCATCGATGATCAGAACTTCGTCACAGGGACGCAGCGACTCCAAGGTGCGACCCAGACGCAGGGCATCGTTGTGAGTACGCAGCAGAGCCGTGAACTTGGGCATGGACAGTCCCGGCAAGGGTGTCGCAACCGATTTTCGGCTGCCTAGAGAATAGATGCAGAAAACCCAACTGCAGGGCGTGTAGCGCGGGGAGAGCTGCCGCCAGAGCCTTATCTTTCGTGCAAAGAAGAACTGGCGGCGTGGCAGCCGCCAGTACGATCAAGTTCCCGACGGTTACGAAAGCGGGGTTCGCCCCGGATTGCTGGTACTTTGCGGGGTCACGGTCAGCGGGTTGATGATCTGGAAATTCAGCACAGCCTCGGGAGCGAGCTTGATTTGCTCACCCTTCTTGGCTGCCGCCACGCCAGTACCCGCGCCGGCGCCGCTGGCCGCGCCGATGGCCGCTCCTTTACCGCCGCCGATCAGTCCGCCCAATACCGCGCCGGCAACGGTTCCAACACCGATCTTCGTCGCTGTGCTTTTGCCCTCACCCTTGCCTTGGCGTGACCACTGGTTGGTCTGTATGTTATACGTCTTGCCATTGACCGACACCGACGTCAGCTCCAGGGTCAATAGCGAGCTGCCCGCGAACCGACCGGCGCTCTGCACATTAGCGACGCGGCCGACTACGTCCGCGCCGGAAGGAATCACCGTCTCGCCGTTCACAACGATGGGCGTGCTCAGAGTTCCGTGAAAGCTGTCGCCCACCTTGTTTGTTTCGGAATCGAGCGAATCATTGAGGCTCACGGAAAGCTGGGTTCCGGCCGGAATGGTGACCTTGGCCGGGGGTGGCGGCGGGGGTGGTGGAGCCGGTGCCGGCGGCGTGACTTCCTGCGGCGGCGGCTCCGGAGCCGGCGGAGGCACATTGTTCGCCTCCATGTCTTGGGCTGCTGAATTCTCGGCTACCGCAGGCTTGGGATGATGACGAGTCTTCGCCGCTTGCGGGTGCTGCCTTGCCGGAGCCGGCTTTTGGGCCGCTTGCTGCACAGGAGCCGGAGGTGGAGTCGCTTGCGCCTGCTGGACCTGCAGGTTGTTGATGACCGTCCTAACGCCATCGATGGCTCCGGCATCATTGGCGGCCGCCGTGCGCTCGACGTCGCTATTCACCTGGCCGCTAAGGGTGACAACGCCATTGGCGGCCTGCACACTGATCTCGCGGCTTTGGATCCCCGGATCGCTATAGATCTTGTTCTGCACATCGCTGGCGACTTGCGCATCGGTGCGCTCCACCTTGTGCGAACATCCCGCCAGTAAAGCAAGGCTCAACACTAAGCCAACAAAGACGTATGCGGGCCCTTTACTTCTCATTGCTACTCCTTAAATCGGTTCTGACAGATGAAACACCGCAGCGCCGGAGATGTCGCTCTCAGGTGGGGACTACGGTTCATCAATAGACGACGCTGGGCGCGTGACGGTAGCGAGTCCGGTTAGTTCGGGGGCTCGGTCAGCCGGTTGTTGATGGCAAACAGCGCCAGCTCCAGGCGGCTGGCTACGCCGACTTTGTCGAAAATGTTGGTCAGGTGGTGCTTCACCGTGTCTTCACTAAGCGAAAACTTCTTGGCAATCTCCTTGTTGCTCAGTCCGGCGACAATCGTCGTCAGGATGTCCATTTCACGCTTGGTTAAGCCATAGTTGCGCGGCGCCTTATCGGCGGACGGATTCGTGCGCATGAACTCGACAATGTCGCCGACGGCCTCGCGGCCAATCCAGTATTGCCCCAGCATAACGGTGCGGATGGCTTTCATCAGCAATTGCGTAGCGGCTTCCTTCATCACCACGCCACGAGCGCCTAACTGCAGCGCCTGCACGATCTCGAGCCGCTCCACCGCTGCGGTCAGCACAATAATTTTGGTGGGCAGAGCGTTGCCGTCATTGGAGAGCTCGCGCAGCGTATCCATGCCCGGAACGCGCGGCATGGCCAGATCCAGCAGAAGAATATCGGGCTTGAGCTGGCGAGTCTGGTTGACGGCCTCCGTGCCGTCGGCAGCCTCGCCTGCCACTTCCAACTCCGGCTCGGCCTCGAGCAGACGGCGCAGGCCATCCCGGAAAATCGTATGGTCATCGGCGATGACGATGCGCACTGACGGCTCCTTCTTATCCATGGGACTCGTATCCTTTCAGAGGAATAGTAATCTCCAATCGCGATCCGTGCCCGGGCGTGGACTCGAGCAGGAAGTCGCCTCCGATGGCCCGAATGCGTTCCTTGATGACCGCTGGCCCACGACGCAGGCAATCCAGCTCCCGCAGCGTAAATCGACCAGCGAAAGGGAAACCGTTGCCATCGTCGTTAATCACCAGCTTCCACCAACCGTCCTGCGAACTGAAGCGAACAATCGCCGAACGCGCACCGCTGTGCTTGCGAACATTTACCAGGGCTTCCTGCACGATGCGCACAAGTTCCCTGCACGTGGCGGGAGGAAGCGTAACCTCCTGCAGCTCCGAAATAAACCGTACCGCGACGCCGGTATCTCTGGAAAAACGTTCTACGAGTTCGGCCACAAAGTCAAGCAATTGATGAGGTCCGATATCGAGGGGGCGCATGCTCTGCATCAGCTCCCGCAGGTTCAAGACCTCCTGGCGCAGCAATCCCTGAATGCGTCCCAACTCGTCAGCCTGCGCACCGTCCGCGCTGCGCCGCCGCAGAACGTCCACTTGCATTTCGATACCGATCAGCGATTGGATTGACGTGTCGTGCAACTCGCGGGCGACCCGGGCGCGTTCGGTTGCTCCAGCTCGCGAGCGAAACGCACGGAACAGATAGACGGAATAGAGAACGGGCGCCAGCTGTCGCATCACGCTCTGCGCAAAGCGCAGCTCATGCTCGCGTTGCCGGCCGAGTTGGGCATTGATCAAGACCAGCCGTCCGCTCCAGTCGCGCCCCATTTCGTGGCTTACGACGAGCAGCGACTCGGCCCCGGGCAAGGGCATTGCGAAATTTTGGGTTTGCCCGTTCCGCAAACAGCGTCCCTCTTCATCGAGCGCGGTAATGGAGCAGGCTCCGTTGGGAGGAATGCGACGCATGAAAAAGGCATAGGGATATTCCGAAAGCAGCTCGTGATTTTTCTCCGCCGGAGCAAGCTCCTGCAGGTGAATCGCCGGCTGGGCTAACATTGGAATCTCCCATTTGAAGGCGCGGCCTGTGCTCCCCTGCGACGAGATCTCGTAAACGGCCGTGCCTTGGAAGACTCGTCCCAGCTCTGCCAGAACGTTTTGCAGCACCGAGGCAAAGCGGCTACCAACGCGAGCCAGGGAAAGCAGATGGTTCGTCAGCGCGATTTCTGCGCGCAACTGCTTCTCCGTCTCAGCCAGAAATCCCAGCAAGAACCCAGCCATCAGCAGGAAGGCACAGCGCACGACCAGCCGCGCCGGCTCGGCTGGGGTTAAGAACAGGTCGCGCACGGACGACGGTCCATAGGCCATCATCGTGGCGTGAAAGAGCAAAACGGCTGCGCTGATCAGCGCCGTGGCCATCGTCTCTACGAAACCCCATCGGAACGCAGCCGCGATCATGGCAAAGAGAAAAAGTATAAAAAACGTGCTGTTCGGAACCTCGACCAGCAAGCACAGCAGCGCTGGCCATGCGATGTCATTCACTTGCGCAGCTACGACAAAGCCGTGCCTGAGATCGCCACTCCATTGCAGCCAGATAAGCAGCGCCACGCTGGTGACGACGTAGCCTAATAGCAGTGCCAATCCAGCCCGATAGTGACTTGCCGTCTCGCCAAGATGAAACAGCCAAGCTGCTAAAGACGTTAGTGCTACAAACAGCCGCGAGAAGGCCAGAACGTGCTCTACGCGAACATCCTCGTACTTTAGTCCGATGATCTTTAGCCGCGACAGAAATCGTGGACCGAACGAGTGGCGCACAAGATCCTCGACCTTAACTCTAAGCTGCCACGATTATGACACGAAAGCGCTATAAGGCAACCAATATTCCACTTTGGAGCCCTTTGGAGGGAAGTATCGGAAAAAGCAGTCGAACCGGCGGGTGGGCGTCTGTCACGCCCCAATGTGAGCTTTCTCACTGCACCCCGGGTTGCGACAGACTACGTTTGTGCTTGAGATCGAAGCAGTTTGGGAGCAAGATGGCGTCAAAACCACCGCCCAACAGGGGAAGACGCAGCTGCTTATAAGCGCTGCGTCAAGGGATCACGGCAGCGCAGCGGCTGCGAAGCGATTGCAATAGGCAAGAGATTCGCAGGCCGCACTTTGGTGCGGCGGAATCTCCTGAAGGAGTGCTGACAATGAGCCGCAGATTGTGGTGGAAAATTGCTGTAACGGCGGGCGCGATGTTGCTGTCGATTGCGAGTGGGTTTGCTCAAAAAGCAAAAGTAAAGGACACCGGACCGAAGTACGACGTCGCGAATGAGATCAAGGTTAAGGGCGTGGTCGAAGATATTAGCGAAGTGCCCGGGCCCTATGAAGGAACTCGCCTGATGGTAAAGACCGATACGGGTAGCGTTCTGGTACGTTTGGCGCCGGCGTCGTTCCTGAAAGAGATTGATGCGTCGTTCGCCAAAGGTGACCAGGTACAGGTGACTGGAGCCAAGGCACCGGACACTGCCGAAGAGGAGATTCTGGCGCGCGAGATTACGGTCGGCAGCAACACCATCACCTTGCGCGACGATAAGGGCATTCCGGTGTGGGCGGGATGGAATCCGGCAAAGTAGGTTTTATCCACTAGCTTCAGCGGAATGTCTCAACCAGCGACGAAAGATCGGGAAACTGCGCCGTCTCACTTCTCCACGCGTAGAAACTCGCCGGTGGTGGCGTTGACGGCGATCCGCAACTTCGCGTCATCCTGATTTTCCCCATAGATCACCTGCCAGAGCAGCTGGTTTTTCGCGCCATCCCAATCCAGTACAAAGAAAACCGGCTGCTTGGGATTTCTTGCGGTCAGCTTCTGTCCGCCGTTCTTCTGCGCGACTTCGTAGGCTTTGTCGCTATCGGTCTTAAGAAATCCGATATTGAAGATGCGAGTTGAAGTGTTGGCTGGGCTCCAGCTGTCTTCGGCAGAAAAGCTGATGCCCTGCTCCGGCGCATCCGGCCCGACCAACCCCGACCATACGAACGTCTTCAACGTGTTTTTTGACGGCGAAGCAAAGGATGCTCGCCATACGCCCGCTTTGCCTTCGGAGGTGGGAGCATCGGGGGTAAAGCGTGATTGCAAGCGGAACGGAGCGGCGTCGGCCGCCCACTCGCGAGCGGATAGGTACATCTTCTGAAAGGCAACACGTCCTGTTTCGTACTCAGCCTGTTTCGGCGTGACCTGGGCTGGCTTGCTTTCGGTGTGGTTGGTGGAGGAGCACCCGCTCAGGAAAAGAGCAAGGACAAGAAAGACGATCGCAGACTTTCGCATCAGTGCGTTTCCTCATACAGACTGCTGCAATGGATTGAAGCCCGGACTCCACGCGGGGATGCCGGATGGTGCACAAATCGGCCTTGCAGGATTTTAAACGCGCTGTGACCATCCCGCGCCGCTGGGCATCTTATTCAACGCGATACAATAGAAATACCGCATGGCAACTGCCGCAGAACTGATCCAGATTGACATTGGCCCGCGCCAGCCTGCTTCCAAGCCGGAGTGGCTGAAGGCGCGTGCGCCCATGGGCGAGAATTACCACAATCTGAAAACGCTGGCCCGCAAGCTGGAGCTGCACACGGTGTGCGAATCGGCGCACTGCCCAAATATCGGCGAGTGCTGGAATCATCGGACCGCGACGTTTATGTTGCTGGGAAATCTGTGCACACGGCGCTGTGGCTTCTGCGCCGTGCCCAAAGGACGTCCCCAGCCCATCGATTTCGATGAGCCACGCCGAGTGGCCGAAGCGGTCGAGAACTTGGACCTGAAGTTTGCGGTGGTAACGAGCGTGAATCGCGATGACGACAACGTCGGTGGCGCCCGCGTCTTTGCCGAAACTATTCGCGAGATTCGGCGGCGCGTTCCTGAGTGCCGTGTCGAGGTGCTGATCCCTGATTTTCAGGGCTTGGAAGAACCGCTGCGCATTGTGATGGACGGCGAGCCCGACATTCTCAATCACAACACGGAAACGGTGCCGCGGCTGTATCGAGTTGCGCGCTCGGGCGCTCGCTATGAGCGAACCTTGCATCTTCTGGAGCGCGCCAAGCAGATGAATCCGGCGATTCCCACCAAGACTGGCGTCATGGTTGGGTTGGGCGAGAGCACGGACGAGTTGCTGGAAGTTTTTCGCGATCTCGCGGACCGCAAGGTCGATATCCTCACCATCGGCCAATATCTGCGGCCCTCGAAAGACCATCTACCGGTCGCACGATTGTACCCGCCTCAGGAATTCCGGTACTTGAAAGAAGAATCGCTGAAGATGGGATTCCGCCACGTCGAGTCCGGCCCGCTGGTGCGCTCCAGCTATCACGCGCATGAGCAGGCGGATGCCGGGGTCAGGTTGGTGTGATTCACTAGCAGCCTCGCGGACCTCGCCAGAAGACGGTGAGCTCCTTTCGCCAACGTTGCCCACAGGACCGGCCACGAGCGGAAGAACTGGCAAGCGTTGAATTCATCCGAAGGATGCGGGGGCTCTTGGCCAGCCAAGGTCTGCCACTGAGACTGGGACGTGCCCAGACCGTGAACTGGAATGAGATCCCATCGAGGCTTAGCGGCTTGTCGTGTCAATACGTGAAAAGATAGGAAATTCTTGATCTTCCCTTCCTCACGTTCCAGCTGAGAGCCTGATGGTAGTACCAGCTATCATCGCGAAAGACTTGACCATAGTCCGGCGAAGTTACTAATACAAAGTTCATTAGGCCTAATGAGAGCATGAGTCCGCCCACGTCATCCGAACCGTCGGTGAGTTGGATAGTGCTGAACGAGAGGCTTCTGCTCCGCAGTTGACCGATATAGGTGTGCATGTACAGCCCTAGCGGAAACGGCAGAGCGGCGCCATTCAGCAAGCACTCCAAAAACGTAGTTTGCGGAGCACCCTTCTTCAGAGAGTTCCCGGACCGGCCCCTAATCTTTCCTGCGGCAGACAGCCCGCAAAACACCTTGACCATCCAACGCTCGATGTCGAGCCCGGAAGCTATGTAGAGCGACTTCAGCTCATTCCCGTTGTCAAGCGCTATTAGGTCTTCCGTGAGACGCTCGATCGTTTCAAACGCCAAGCCTGCCGCAGTGTCAATGGCCGACAAGGCAGGGTTATGGTTGTCGCACAAAACCTTGGCGGAGAATGCATTAATTCCGATCTGCGTAACTGGTTTGCCACCAAAGAAGTCACAAGCATTTTGAACCTCGAGGCTGTGCGTCTTAGTATTTGGCTCTCCTTGCGCAGCGGCAATCTTTTCTAGAATGTTCTTTGAAATGAAGTGCTCTCTCGTAACCTTGTCGCTGCAGTTTCCCAGCTCAGATAAATAGCAGTGCATGTTCCTGTACGAGCTTTCTCTAACCGGAATCACGCCGATTGGGGCTCTTCTCCACCGCCCGCCGCCTTTCCAACAGCAGTTGTAGGCCCTATTGTGACTTCCACAGGGACAACTACCGGCAAAAAAGATCTTAGTCCAAGGCAAGGAAACCGAAGACAATACGATCACTCCTTTGAAGGAAACCAAATTGGAGAAACTTCTTCGAATCAATCTTGAGCAAAACTTCTCATCCTGCGAATCACCGATTCCGGGGCCTGCACTTCCAAGTCGACAAAGCCATCGCGATAGTGCCGTGACAGGATGACTGACTTGGCGTCGAGCGTCGCCAAAATTTTTCCTTCCGACTGCGGTACGTGCAGGCGCACGCGCTGAATGGGATCCTCTTCGATGCGGGCGTCGATCGCCTCCAGCAGCTTATCCAGCCCAACGCCGGTGGCCGCGGAAACATGTACCACATCGTCAGAGTCGCGGAGGCTCTCCCGCTTCTTCTCCGATAGCAGATCAACCTTGTTCATCACATAGAGACGCGGCTTGTCCTGCACCTCAAGCTCTTTCAAAACAGCTTCTACCTGTACCTGCTGCTCGCCGGCCGTGGGACTGGTCACATCGGCCACATGCAGCAAAAGCGACGCTCGTTGGACTTCCTCCAGCGTCGCGCGAAAAGCAGAAATCAGGGTATGGGGAAGGTTTCGAATGAATCCCACAGTGTCAGACAGCACGACTTCGCGCTTGGACGGCAGCTGGATGTGCCGCAATGTGGGATCGAGCGTGGCGAACATGCGAGCGCTTTCCAGAACATCAGCTTTGGTCAGCGCGTTGAAGAGCGTCGACTTGCCAGCGTTGGTATAGCCGACGAGAGCGACGGTGGCAATGGGCGCCGACTCGCGGCGCTGACGCTGCTGTGAGCGAATACGCCGAACCTTCTCCAACTGTTGCTGGACATGTCGGATGCGCCGATAGATTTTGCGGCGATCGGTTTCCAGCTGGGTTTCGCCGGGACCTCTGGTTCCAATGCCACCACCCAGCTGCGACATCTCGACGCCGCGGCCCGCCAGGCGCGGAAGCAAATACTGGAGTTGCGCCAGTTCGACCTGAAGCTGGCCTTCACGCGTGCGGGCGTGGCGGGCAAAGATGTCGAGGATGAGCTGCGTACGGTCGATAACGCGGACATCGAGCTCGCGCTCCAGATTGCGCTGCTGCGAAGGCGTCAGCTCGTGATCGAAGATGACAAGCTCGGGTGCGGTGGATGCGGCCACGCCCTTGAGTTCTTCTACTTTTCCGCTGCCAATGAGGGTTGCCGGATCCGGTTTCGGACGCCGCTGCAAAAGCTCTGCTGCAATGCCGGCTCCGGCGCTGGTGGCAAGTTCGCGCAGCTCGGCCAGAGACTCTTCGGGAGTGAATTGCTGGTATTCGAGATCAGAAAGAACGCGAGCCGAAGCCGCGTCCCGTGCCGCGCGCGCAACTGGCGGAATACTTCCTGAGGCAGCTGGGTGAGACAGAAATTCCTCACCCCCGGTTTCGGCTGATCGCAGCGATGCAGTCTTTTGTCTTGGATGGGGTGCGAATTCCACCCCAACCAACAACGCCCGCTCGGGTGGTTGCCGGTCGGTGGTCCAGGAGCGGTTGCTGGCTCCCGATCTTCCTCGCCCCACGTCCAAAAAACTATTCCTCAGCCGCCGACGATGCTACGCCCTCTTCGGCGAGCGACGCCGATGAGGCCACACCCGGCCGCGCTTCAATATGGCGCTCCGCATGTACAACTCGTGACATCACAACCGTAGAAATGGCGTGCTTGAAGATCAGCTGCTCCTGGTTGTTGGTCTCCAAGACGACCGAGTATTTATCGAACGAGCGAATTCTGCCCGTGAGCTTTACCCCGCTGAGGAGATAGATTGTGATAACCGACTTATCTTTGCGGGCAGTGTTCAGGAACGAGTCCTGAATGTTCTGTGCTGGTTTGCTTTCCATAGGTCCCTCTCCGCCAACCGCAAAAAACAGCACAGCCCCACGGTCGTGGCCCCACCCGAGCCGAGGGTCTGTCAAGAATAGGAAGCTGCCATCGCGTCCGACATCAGGACGCCCGGCAGAAAAATCTCAGCCAGTTTACGATATGACGCCCGGGGAGCGATTTCAACTGCTACAAGCACAAACCTTTGTGATGTAGAATCGCCCGTTTACTTAGGATGCGAGTTTTCAGGGAGATACTTCTACGTTGGAGATCAAAAATGGGCACTTTTTGGGGCGTCCTCTTTGCCTTTGCCACACCGCAAATTGACTTTCCCGGAGGCGAGCAGGCCGTCCTGATCGTGCTTCGTTGGATCCACTTTGTGGCCGGGATTACCTGGATCGGCCTGCTTTACTTCTTCAATCTGGTGAACATGCCGTTCCTCCGGGAACTCGACGCCCAGCAGCGAGGCCTAGTGATTCCGAAGCTTATGCCACGGGCCATGTGGTGGTTCCGCTGGAGCGCCCTTGTAACCGTTCTGGCCGGCTTTGCTTATTGGAACCGCATCGTAGCGGTGGATGTGCAGGATGCCATGGCGGCTGGCGAGACCGCCTCGGCCGCCCATGTGGTCGGCAGCTTCCTTCTGATCTGGACCATCGCCTTTGTGCTGGAAATGGGGTTACTGATGTCTCCCGCCGAGGTGCTGCGCAAAAGTGCGGTGTTCGGCGTCATCATGGCGGTTGTCATTTTTGCCGCGGCGTACCTCTTTCTGGCGTTGAATGAACAGGGGTGGGAGAGCAATCGCGATCTGGCGATCGGAATCGGAGGCGGCATCGGTTGGTTCATGCTGCTGAATGTGTGGGGCGTCGTCTGGCGTATGCAGAAGAAGATCATTCGCTGGACCAGCGAAAGCGCGCGGGGCAACGCGATGCCTCCGGAAGCAGCCAAAGCCGCCCGGCTGGCCTTCCTCAGCGCACGGCTGAATTTCTGGTTGTCATTTCCCATGCTGTTTTTCATGGGCGCAGCGAGTCACTACATCATGTTCGCCCGAAGATGACTCTACTCGCCGGCTGTAAAATTGAAATTTCACTATGACATCGAAAGCTGAGAATTCTGCTGTTTCGCCGGATACCACGGCCACGGCGCCAGTTCCGATGCTCGATTTGAAGCGGCAGTACGCGAGCATCAAGGACGAAGTCGCCGGGGCGATCGAGGGCGTGCTTAGTACACAGCACTTCATTGGCGGGCAAGAGCTGGCAGGGTTTGAACGCGAGTCAGCCGAATATTTGGGAGTGCGCGCCAGCGTGGGCTGCGCCTCCGGTACCGACGCTTTGTGGCTCGCGCTGCGAGCTTCGGGCGTCGAAGAGAACACCAGCGTTGTCACGACACCGTTCAGCTTCTTCGCATCCGTGAGCTCGATCGTGCGATGTGGAGCGACGCCGATACTGGCCGACATTGATCCAGCGACATTGAACCTTGATCCCGCCAAAGTTGAGAACGCGTTGAAGCGCGGACGCAGCCAGAACATTCGCGCCGTGATGCCGGTGCACCTCTACGGGCAGTGTGCCGACATGGATCGCTTCGCTCAGCTTGGTGAGCAATATGGCGTGGCGATTGTCGAGGATGCAGCGCAGGCGTTTGGCGCGGCGTGGAAAGGCAAGAAGGCTGGTGCGCTGGGCAAGGCTGCGGGCTTCAGCTTTTATCCCACGAAGAACCTCAGCGCCTACGGCGACGGCGGTTGTGTGACGACCGACGATGACGAACTGGCGGACCACGTGCGGCGGCTACGCAATCATGGCAGCCGCGAGCGCTATTACCACGAGGAGATTGGGTGGAACAGCCGGCTGGATGCGATTCAGGCCGCCGTGCTCCGCGTGAAGCTGAGGCACCTCGACGATTGGAACCAGAAGCGACGGATCGTTGCGTGTCGCTACCACGGAATGTTCGCGGCCGCCGGACTCGTTAAGGCGGACGCGACGCGAGTGGGCGAGCAGGCGCCGGTCGCTCTGCTGGCTACCTCGCCGGATGCGCACCATATCTACCACCAGTTTGTGATTCGTGCCTGGCGCCGGGATGAACTGCAGCGGTTCCTGACCGAACGAGGGATCGGGAGCGAAATCTACTATCCCGTGCCGCTGCACTTGCAAAAGTGTTTTGCCTATCTCGGATATCGCGCCGGTGATTTGCCGGAGTCGGAGTGCGCTGCGAAGGAAGTGTTGGCGCTGCCGATTTTTCCTGAACTGCACGAGGATGAGCAGCGACGCGTAGTCGGCGCGATTGCGGAGTTCTACAGCAAGTAGAATCGCTGCCCGAATGCAACGGCCCTAGTGCTGTTTGTGTTTGTGGCTGGGCTGGCCGGCATGCTTGGCCGAGAGCTCCTTCATGCGCGCGGCGAGCGCGGCTTCGTGCTTTGCCTTCTCAGCGGCTTCTTCATCCGGCGTGAGCACGCGGTGCACGATGGGTCCATTCAGCTTGTAAGTCTCTTCTACGATCTGCCCGTTATCGATCTTCTCGCGAATGGTGAAGGTCGGCAGATCGCCTTCCTTGCCAAAATCCTGATGGCCGACCTTCACCGGCAGATAGCCTTCGAGATTGTGCTCGCGATAGGCGGTCTCATAACGGTGCTTCGCCCGATTGCGAGTGAAGACACGAATCTGGTTGTAGTCATAGGGAAGGCCGTCTTTCGGTTCGTTCAGCAGGACGAGATATTGCGGCACCGGCTTGCCGTCTTCGTCGACGTTGTTCAGGACAAAGTATCCGATGATGCGCTGACCTTCGGCGTACTGGGCGACGTCGAGAGGAACATCAAGATCGACCATGCGCAACAGCACCCAGCCCACATGTCCGGATGAGGTGCGCACCAGGTACCAATCCTCCATGATAGGTTTGGGCAGAGGCGGTTGCTCTTTGCCGGCAGTTTCGGTGGAGGCGGTTGTCGATGTGGCTGATGGCGCCGCCTGTGCCGCGTTCCGGGCTGCAGCATTAGCCGGCATCGCTGATTGTGTGCTGCCAGTCTTCGCAGCAGCTCCTGTTTTTTGAGTGCTGCCCTTCGCTGGAGATCGCGACGGGGGCGGCTTCGGTGGATTCTTCTCGGCGGTCGCACGCCTAAGCACATCAATCTTCTCGCCGTCCTTGAGCTGGTAGAGGTGCTCGGCCTCGCGGGAGGGCTGGATGTGCATGTTGAGCTCGGCGCGCGTGGTTCCCTTGGCCTGGATCGGGGTGTTGGAATTTTCCTGCGCCAGCTTCTGGAAAGCATCGTAGATATCCTGCGGCACCAGGCTGCGCTCCTCAATCCACCCCTCCTGGCCAGCGTCGGTGCGTACCCGGACAAATCGCCGCTGCTTCTCCAGCACTTCGACACGATCGCCGTTTTGCACCGTGCCCAGCTTGTTGTACATGGTGGCGACGCGATCGCGCAGGCTGGTCTCCTGCACCGAGACGTACATGTACTCGTGACGTGCGATGCCCTCGCGCTTGCATGCGGCGCCGAAGGCAAGCCCTAGCATCGCCAATGCCAGCAGGATGAGATGGGAATGAGAACGGAAGAATTTCACTGTGCCACAGAACAATATAAACCAGTTGTCAGTGGCCGGTTGTCAGTTGTCCGTTAGCAAGTCGGATGCGCCAAGGGATCAGGGGCTGGCGTGGGGGACCAGATGTGAGCGTTAGCGATTTGCGGTGCCAGTTTCAGGCGAATTAAGCCCATCGCAGCTACGGCGTCTCCTCAGCGATTAGGCAGGCGTCGCTGGTCTTGCTGCCCACCACGGCGTAGAGCTCAATTTTGTCGGGATGCGGTATATCGCGAACGTAGGCGACCCAGCCAAAGCGGGCGGAATTGGCATCCGGGGTGGCGGCAGATTCATCCTGGGGAATCGAGACGCTCGATCCGTAGCCGCTGATATGGCCGTTCGTAACGGCAACCATGTTTCTCGCCGGGCGATTCGATTGCTTATCCCAGACAAAGCCGGCGATGCGCAAGCCCAAGCCATGGTCGGCAGGCAGCCGTTGCATCGACGAAATGTAGCCGGAGCAGTCAGTCGCAGGCATCACGCGATACTCGTCGCTGAATGGCTGACCGAGGCGCGCGTAAAGATCGCCGGCGAAGATCGAGAGGCGGTTGTGCTTCATGTATTGCGCGGCGCGCAAGACGGTTTGCGGATCGGGATAGGCGTCGGCCAGAGCTGCGGGGTCGTGCACACCTGTCAGCAGCGACAGCGAGATCCGCTCGAGCCGCAGCTGGCGCCACTCGGCGTCGATCAGTGGCAAGCGAACCTGCGTGGCGAAGCCCAGCATCAGCAAAATGAGAGATCCGGAAAAAAGATTCAGGCGAGTTGTGTCTCGCTGCAGATAGGACAGCATCGACAAGCCCAGGCTGCACCAGAAGAGCAGCGCGAAGGTTTGGTAACGAGATGCCGTGGCCTGCTCGAGCCCGAGATGCAGGCGGCCGGAGGCGGTGATCGCTGCCGTCGCCATGCACAGCAGCATCAGCAGCGAAAGCTGCAACCGTAGGAGCGGGGTTGTCCCACGTTGTAGAACTATGTGAACGATGATAATCAGCGCAGAGCACAGGCCGATGGTTCCGGCAAGGAGCGCGATCCACCCGCTGGAGTGGCGGACGAAGGTGCTGCCGAAATAGATGGCAACGTAGTGCAGGATTCCTCCAACCGCCGAAACGAGGCCGGGAAATTCGGCCGGCGTCCCAGGACGATGGTAGTGATACAGATAGAGTCCGATGTTGGCTGCCGCGGTGACGGTGATAGCAAGCAGAACTGAACGTGGCATGCCGAACAGCAGTGCGGCCAGCAATAACAATGGCCAGAGCAGCATTCCGTTTGCCAACGACCAGGTCGCGATGGTCGCGGCCAGGATTGAGAGCAGCAGCAGCCCGGCGCGCGGCTTTCGGTAATACAGCAGCAGCGTGAGAATTGCCAAGGTTGCCATAGCCGCCGGAATGACGAACTGCAGCTGAAATCCCCAGATCAGGTTCTCCTGTTGCGTAGGGCAGAGAACGCAATAGGCGATGAGGCCGGTGCCGGTTCGCCATGTCGAGCCGCGCATTTCGCCGAGCGTCCACAGGCTGAAGCTGAGCAGCGCCGTTTGCAGCAGTTGGATGGAGAAGATGCTGGTCAGCAGAAAGGCTTGCGTGCCGCGGAAGAGATCCACATCGAGCAGGAAGAAGATTTTGGGAACCAGGATGCGATGCTCGTTGTGCTGCGCCCACAGCCATGAGAGCGACCATGCTTTTGCGGTTGCGAGGTGAGCGAAGAGCGCCCACTCATCCCAGTGCGGGAGCGGTGAGTAGGTAGTGATTATGATGTACGCCGAAGCAATGCCTGTGCCGATGCCGGCCAGCAGAACCGCATAGGAAAGAAAAACGGAGAGACGCGAATCAGGAGTTGTAGCACCCGGCGTCGAGCCCGTGATCATTCAGAGTAGTTTACGATTACCTCAGCGGCTAAAGCCCATTGCATCCGCGGCGCGCTCAACTGCACTGCTAAAGCAGTGCTCCACCCACGATTCACTAACCACTAGCCACTGATCGCTAGCCACTTATGTTTACCACACTCGACAGGCGTTCTGGCGCACCATGGGCTGGCCGGCTTTGCAACCGAAGGCTTGCTGGAAGGCGGCCGAGTTCTGGACCACGCCGTTCACGCGCCAGCGTCCCGGAGAATGCGGGTCGATGATGGCCAGCTTGCGGGCCTGTTGATCGGTGCGATTCTCGCACCAGATCTGCCCGTAGGCGATGAAGAAGCGCTGCTGCGGCGTATAACCGTCAATGGGCTTCACCGGCGTGTTGCCGACGATGTTCATCAGCGCCATGTACGCCAGCTTGAGTCCGCCGTTGTCGGCGGTATTCTCGCCTAGCGTGAGCTTGCCGTTGAGTTTCACTTCGCCTTTGTCATCCTTCACGGCCACAAAGCCGGAATATTCGTCAGCAATGCAACCTGCACGCTCCTCGAATGCCTTCGCATCTTCGGCGGTCCACCAGTCTTTCAGATTGCCGTCGGCATCGTACTTGCGGCCCTGATCGTCGAAGCCGTGCGTCAGCTCGTGCCCGATCACCATGCCAATGCCGCCGTAGTTCACCGCGTCGTCCATGTTTTGCGAGTAGAACGGCGGCTGCAAAATTCCAGCGGGGAAGTTGATGTCGTTCATGTTGGCACGGTAGTAGGCATTCACCGTCGGCGGTGTCATGCCCCAGTCCTTCTTATCGGTAGGCTTGGAGATCTTGTTGAGCTGGCGCTGTACTTCAAAGGCGCTGCCGCGCTCGACGTTGCCGGCATAGTCGTCTCGGGTGACGACAACGCTGCTGTAGTCGCGCCACTTATCGGGATAGCCGATGTTGTTGACAATAGCATTCAGCTTCTCGTAGGCCTTTTGCTTGGTGGTGTCCGACATCCAGGTCAGCTGGCCGATGTCCTGATGCATGGCCGCTTCGATGGCCTGCACCATCTTCAGCGTGCGCTCTTTGCCCTCGGGGCCGAAGGTCTTGTCGACGTACAGCTGGCCGAGCGCCATGCCAAGATTGCGATCGGTTGATGCGACGCAGCGCTTCCAGCGTACCTCGATCTCCTTCTGGCCAGACAGGTAAGCGCCGTTGAACTGGAAATCCTCATCAACGAACGCTTTGGTCAACGTGGGAGCGTAGGTGTCCAGGGTGCGCCAGCGAAGATAGACCTTCCAATCGTCGAGAGAAGTGGAAGAGATCTGATCGTTCACCGCCTTGAAGAAGTCGGGATTGCTGACATTCAGGCTCGTGAACTTGGGCGCGCCGCTGTCGGCGAAGAACTCGGTCAGCTGAAAATTGGGCGCGCTGGCGGCAACTTCCGTGACCGTCATCATGTGATCGCGGGTGTGGGGATCGCGGCGGACGGTGCGATCCATGGAAGCTTTGGCGAGAGCCGTCTCGATGGCCAATACGGTCTTGGCTTCGGCGGTGGCCACATCGGGCTTGTCGCCGGCCAACTCAAACATCTTTTGCACGTGCTCGACATATTTCTGCCGCGTCTCGACCGACTTGGCGTCGTCCTTGAGGTAGTAATCGCGATCGGGCAGCGTGAGACCACCCTGGTCGAGGTTGGCGATGGTCTGGCGCGAGTCATGCATGTCGGGCATTTGGCCGAAACTAAAGAGCACGCGGATGCCGTCACGCTGCATGGCGCTGACCTGGGGGATGAGCTGCTGTTTGCTATTGAGCGCGGCGATCGCTTTCATCGTGGGCGCGAGCGGTTCGGTGCCCTTCTTTTCAATCGTCGCCTCATCCATGCAGGCGGCGTAGTAGTCGCCAACCTTCTCCTGAATCGGGCTGCGCTGAGCGGGAGTCTGGACCTGCTCCAGAATGTCATGCAGTACATAGACGTTCCGTTCGCGTAGCTCATAGAAACGTCCCCAGCTGGACTTGTCCGGCGGGATGGGATTGTTCTTCATCCAGTTGCCGCAGGAGTACTGGTAGAAGTCCACGCAAGGATCGACGGTTTTGTCGATGGCGGTCAGGTCGAAGCTCGGGATCTCTTTAGGGAATTCCGAAGATTGAGAAGAGCTGGACGTTTGAGCTGCGGAGGAAACAGAAAAAGACAACAAGAGCAAAGCGCAGAGAATTCGCATGACTACCTCAGGCCAGAAATCCTCGCCTTGCATTTCAGTGAGTCTGGTGCAAGGTCGTACTGCGGAGCATAGGGATTATGCTAACATCGCGCGGTAAATTCATGCGCCGTTAGCCCTGTCAGCTACAGTTTGGGGATCAAAGCCGTGACCGCTTGACAACTGAACAATCATCAGCAGCAGAACAGTCGACATCACCAGTTCAATACCGCGTTGTCGGTGTTATTTCCTTTGTAATCGGAGCGCTGGTCGGGGCGGCCTGGCTAACCTTGCTTAGCGTTAGCTTAGGCTACATTGACCCGGGTTACGGTGCCAGAATTTTCTTCCCGGCGCTTTTCATTCGTTGGCCTGGAATGCCGGACGAAATGAGCGGAGTGACAGTCACGATTTTCTTTGCCCTTGCAATAGTCTTGAACGGCTTGATCTACGCGGTCGTGACGATGCTCGTTTTGCGCTTGAAAAGAGCTGCGATGGGACTCGGCGCTCGAAACAGGGGAAACTGAAGGCGAGCTACTCAGGTATCGACGCACTGTCGTAAGGGACATTCAAGAACACATAATTCCGCTCAGCGCTTCTTCGACGCTTTTTTGCGGGCATATCTCAAGGCTGGGCCATGTCCGTTGGCGCGGGCGCGTCTCTCAGGCTCACGCTTGAACAATATGCGCTCGACGCGTTCTGCCTCAGCCACTGAAACTCCAAAGGCGCGGGCGGTGTCCGCGAGACTCGGGAACGGCGTATCGATGATGGCTCGCCGGCTCATCCTGCTCTAACTTTAGATAGGATGCATTGCAATTGCAATCGGTCCGGGCAACCGCTTACCCCGTCACCACCCCGCGCGGCTTCACATTGGCCCGGATGAATTCGATGATGGAATCCATCGGCGTGCCGGGCTGAAAGACGGCAGCTACGCCGGCCTTCTTCAGCGCCTCGACGTCCTGATCGGGGATGATGCCGCCAACCAGGACAAGCACGTCATCCATGTGGTGCTGTTTGAGCAGTTCCATTACGCGGGGCACGATGGCGTTGTGCGCGCCCGAGAGGATGCTGAGACCGATGACGTCGACGTCCTCTTGCAGTGAAGCGGTGACGACCATCTCGGGCGTCTGGCGCAGGCCAGTGTAGATCACTTCCATGCCGGCATCGCGCAGCGCGCGGGCGATGACTTTGGCGCCGCGATCATGGCCGTCGAGGCCCGGCTTGGCAACAAGTACTCGAATTTTAGGATTGGAAGACATAAGACGCTTCGCGCTGCGCTCTTCGCTGTTCGCTAAGTCGAAGGATCGAGCGAAGGCATGATTTACCGATCAGCCCGCCGTTCTGAGCTGAACAAGCGATGATATACGCTGAGGCCATTTTTCGTAAGTGAGGCGTGGCACAGCAAGCGGGTTAAAGAACGGACTGGGGAATCGCTGGGGGCTAGGGGCTGCGGACTGCCCGACGACTTTGCATCGCAAGCTGTTGACTCATTTATCTGCGACGGGCGGAATGTCCAATCGACAGGCCTGGCCCCGCTCCCCAATTCCGAGCCCCTATAATCGTTCTCATGCGGATTCGCCTGCTAACGTTAGCTCTATTCATCGCGACTGGATTTGCCAGCAGCCAGGACCTTCAAATCCAGCCCCTGCCTTCGCAGGGGATGATTGTGGGACAGGAATATACTCTGCCGCTGCAGGCGACCGGCGGCACAGCGCCCTACACGTGGCACCTGATGCATGGCGATTTGCCGCCGGGGTTGAAGCTGCATCACCACAACGGCAACATCACCGGTGTACCGACCGTGCCGGGCGACTACCGATTTACCATCCGAGCCACTGACGTCAGCATTCCCAAGTTGCATACGCAGCGCGATTTCGTGATTCACGTGATCGCCGGGCTGGAAGTGGATTGGAAGGAGCCTCCGGTGGTGCACGGCAACAGCATCTCTGGCTCGACTGTGGTGACCAACGCGACCGGAGAGGACTTCGACCTGACAGTGGTCATTGTCGCGGTCAATCAAATCGGGCGCGCGACGGCGCTGGGCTATCAGCACTTCAAGCTCGCCGCGGGAAGCACCAGCCCGGTGATTCCGTTCGGCTCGAGTCCGGGACAAGGGACGTATTACGTTCGTGTGGATGCTGTTGCCCATCAGTCCGGTCATCACTATGTGTATCGCGCCGACAAGGAGACCTCGGAGCCGATCAAGGTGACGCAGTTCTAGGAACAACTGTTTCACCACGGAGGCACGGAGGGCGCGGAAAAGTACAACGGAGAAATAATATTGAAGAAGTCTTGCTGGACGAGATGAAAGAAGTAGTCGCAGCTTAAGACAAATCCAACCTCCGTGTCTCTGTGCCTCCGTGGTGAAGTGAGAGACGATGGACTACCTATCACGGCAGAAGACCTTCCAGCGGACGATCGATGCTGAAGAGCTCGACGGCTTCGTCGTTACGCATCCTGCCAATCTGCGCTACCTCTGCGGATATACCGGAAGTAACGGCTTGCTTTTGTTCGTCGGCGGGCGGCGCGTCTTTTTCACCGATGGCCGCTACACGCAGCAGGCGCGCGACGAAGTTCGCGGCGTGCGGGTGGTCATCGCCAAGGGACCATTGCTGGAAGCGGCGGCGAAGATTATCGGCGATGGGAAGCGCACAGCGATTGGCTTTGAGGCCGATCACACCAGCGTCGCGGCC
>Ga0335074_10001253_pt1 | contig 34703 bp, 32 predicted proteins | sample Lox_Sample_23_FD_206715 | JGI IMG/M metagenome (GOLD analysis project Ga0335074, IMG submission 206715) | Soil microbial communities from Loxahatchee National Wildlife Refuge, Florida, United States - Lox_Sample_2.3 | ecosystem: Environmental > Terrestrial > Soil > Wetlands | place: USA... | reverse complement strand
CTAAGAACGCGCAGGCCTACGTGCGTGCGGTCGAGGAGCTGATCGGCGCGCCGGTGAGCGCGGTCGGCGTGGGTCCGCGGCGCGACCAGACCGTGCAGCTGCGCGAAATCCTGTAACCGCGCCGGGCCGCCTGCGGGCTCCGCGGCACCCGGCATCGGTTCAATGAGCGGCGGCTAGCCCGCCCAGCCAGCCCGGGTACATGATTGAGAGCCCGCCCGAACCGGCTCTAGCGGCGATCAGGCTGGCAGCGCCCGGGCTGCTCGTACCTGGTGAAACGTGCACGGCTGTGCCCGGATCAGTGTCGAACCGGTAACGCGAGCCCGGCGGCACCGTCACGTGGCCGCTGACAGAGCCGACCGCGAGCGACATTGAGTTCGGGGCGCTGTCCAAACCCAGCGCCAGCGAGCCAGACCCGACGTCCGCTGTCACTGCCGGCGAGTTCAGCCCCGTCATACCCGTAACGCTGCCCGAGGTCGCAGCAGCTCGCAGTGGCCCGCTCAGGTAGGCGAGCACCAAGCTCCCCGACGTCGCAGTGACGTGAACGGGACCGGCCAGCCCGGCTACCGTGGCACTGCCCGTCCCGACTGCCGCCTGGACTTCGACGGCTGCCGGAACATGCACGGTCAGGCTTGCCGAGCAGTCCTCGGACGGTCCTGGCGCCAGGCAGTAGACAGTGACAGCCAGCGTTGTGCCCTGCCACCTCTCACGGACAGCAGGCTTAGTGAACTGCCAGGCCAGAGTGCTCGCGACGCTGACCTGGCCCGGCCGCCCGGCCGTAATGGCAACGGCATCACCGGGCGCGCTTACCCGGACGGCCGTGACCGGACGGTGGTAGACCGTCACCGGGCCGTACTCATGGTGCGGGTCTGGCTTCAGGCCTTCGAGCACTGCCAGCGGCGATATCAGGATCGGCACCGTGACCAGCGCGACGATGACCCAGATCCACCGGCGGCGCGGCCGCGCAGGCGGGCCATCGGTGGCGCTCATCCGAGCTCCAGGAATCGAAGCACGGCAAGCACCCGGCGATGGTCGCTATCGCCCGGCTGCAAGTCGAGCTTGGCGAAGATGCTGTTGATGTGCTTGGCGACGGCACTGTCCGTAATGACCAGAGTCTGGGCTATCGCCGAGTTGGACCGGCCCTCGGCCATCAGCGCCAGCACTTCATGTTCGCGTGGTGTGAGCCGGTCCAGCGGATCACACCGCCGGCGGACCAGAAGCTGCGCGACGACCTCGGGATCGAGCGCGGTGCCGCCGTCGGCGACCCGGCGCAGCGCCGCGACGAACTCCCCGACGTCGGCGACCCGGTCCTTCAGCAGGTACCCGACACTGCTGGTGTTGGCAGAGAGCAAATCAGCCGCGTACCGCTCCTCGACGTACTGCGAGAGAACGAGAACGGCAACCTGGGGCCACTGGCGCCGGATTACCAGAGCAGCACGGATCCCCTCGTCGGTGTGGCTGGGCGGCATTCGCACGTCGACAATCACGGCATCCGGTCTGTGCACCGGCACGGCAGCGAGCAGCTCATCCGCGTTACTGACCGCGGCCAGGACTTCGATTTCGGCGGCGGCCAGCAGCTTGATGAGGCCGGCTCGCAGCAGCACCGAATCCTCGGCGATCACAACGCGCATGGCAACTCCACAGTGACAACAGTCGGCCCGCCGGCCGGGCTATCGATGTGCAGGCTGCCATCCACGGACCCGGCCCGGCGGGCAAGGCTGGCCAGGCCGGTCCCGCGGACCGGATCGGCGCCGCCAATCCCGTTGTCGGTGACCCGGATAACCAGCACGTCGCCGGTTCGCTTGACGTCGATCTCAGCCTTGGTGGCAGCCGAGTGCCGGGCAATATTGGTCAGGCACTCGGAGACCACAAAGTAGGCAACGGCCTCCACCGTGGGTGAGGCGCGGTCGGCGCCGGCGACCTGGACGCGCACCGGCAACGGCGCCCTTGCCGCGATTCCGGACAGGGCCGCGTCAAGACCCCGGTCCTCCAGCACGGCGGGGTGCAGTCCTCTCACCAGGTTGCGCAGCTCGGCCAGCGCCTCCTTTGCTTCCTCATGAGCCTCGACGATCACCTGCATAGCTGGCTCAGGCACGTCGGTCAGGGTTGCCCTGGCCAGGCCAAGGTTCATGGCAAGGGACACCAGCCGCTGCTGAGCGCCGTCATGCAGGTCACGCTCGATCCGCCGCCGCTCGGCGTCCGCGGCATCGACGACGCCCGCACGGCTCTCGGCCAGGCTCTCGACCCTGCGCTCGAGTTCCACCGCGCGGCTGGGGCCGAGCAGCAGCCGGCCAGCGTGCGAGTCTAGCCAGGTAAGCGCAGCGGCCAAGGCCGGCGTCATCAGCAGCAGGAGGACCTCGGCGACGATGTCCAGCGTCAGCGCCTTGCTGTGGAGCGGCTTGAGGTGGGCCAGCGGCGGGAACAGATGGGCCCAGCCATTGATCGTGGCGAGCCCGGCCGCGGCCGCCCAGAGTGCGAGCGTCAGCATCCCGCCGAGAGCAATAGCCGGCCCGACGACGAGGTGGTAGCCGAGCTGCCGCCAGGTGGTCTCGGAGCGGGCGGCAGATATAAGGCGGTGCCTGAGTGGGCCCTGCGCCGCAGCCGGCTTTCCGATCTCGATGCCGAGCAGTGACCAGAACCGGTGCCGCTGGATTGCTGTCAGTGGCACTCGCACCAGCAGGACCAGTGCCAAGCCGGCCAGTACGGCCACAGCTACCTGCCACAGCTGGATCACCACGAAATACGGCATGACCCAGGGCACGGCAAGGGCCGCCAGCGCAGCTAGCTGCACGGGCACGCCAGCTATCACGAACGTGGTGTCCCTGACGATGATGGCCAGCAGCCGCAACGGCGCCAGGACCGCGCGGCGGCGCCGTGCGGCCAGGGTTGCCATGGGCACTACCGTATGCGCCCCGTGCACTGTGCCACGATGCAGCGCGCTACCGGTTCGATCCGGTAGCTAGCACCACCGTCAGGTCGGAAATGCGCGCTACTGACTGCCGGAGCTCTAGCCGGAAGGCTGAGTTCAGTGCCTGCGACCGCAGGCCCGGAAGGAGCGTGCTGACGTGCGAGCCGCACCACCGGAACGGGACTGCTCCTGGCAGCAGGACACCGGGCCGGTTCTGGTGCTGCCGGGGCGGCCGTGGGCTGTCCGGCTGGCAGGCCGCGACTCGTCGGTCCCGGCGCTTGAGGTCTACCAGGCCGCAGTCCTGCTCGATGTAGTGAGCTCCACCAGGGTGGTGGCGCCGTTGCTGCGCGGGGCACGAGCGGGCGAGGGCGGAGCCGGTCCGTGCGCGCTGGCCTGGGGACGGCTGCCGGCCACCGGAGCCAGCCCGGAGGTCGAGTTCACCCTCGGCAGGCAGCGGCCAAGCTCGCAGCCTGGCACACTGCTCAGGCTCACGCCCTGGTGCTGGCTGGCAGTAGCGGATGGCCGCTTCGACCGGGTCACGGTCCGGTCAGGTGACCGCCGCGCCCGTGCCACGATCCACGGTGCCCCGATCCACCGTGTCACGATCCGCCAGGGACGGCCATGATGTCCGCCGTCGGGCTTGCTGATGACCTGAGCGTGGTTCCGGGCCGTCCTCCCGTGCCCGGCTCCCGGGCGCGGGACGCCGCGGTCCGCGGGACATGCCGCCGGCCGGCCGCGGCACCGGACGGGCAAAAGGCAGGACTGGCAACCCGCGGATCAGCCCGCAGCCTGCGGATCTCTGGCCGGCTGGTGGCGCTCGGGCTGACGGCTGGCGGCGTGGGTCTCCTGCCCTGGCTGGTTTACCTGGCTGTCAGCCTGCCACCCAGTCCGGTTGCGTGGCACTGGCCAGCGGCCTGGGCCGGCCTGGACGGGATGGAGGCAGCAGGGCTGGCCTGCACCGGCGTCCTGATGCTCCGCCGGGATGCGCGATATCGCCTGACCGCGGCCGCCACGGCCGCGTTGCTGATCACCGACGCCTGGTTCGACGTCACGACCGCGCCGCCAGGCTCCGGCGAACTGACCTCGTTGCTCATGGCCGCCCTGGCCGAGCTGCCCACCGCGGCGCTGTGTGGCTGGCTTGCCTGGCGCGGGCTGCGCGGGCAAGCTGACCACCCGCTGGCTGGGACCGGGCTGGCGAGCACTGGGCTGGCGAGCACTGGGCCAGCGAGTTCAGCCGGTAGGCTCGGCGCCGTGCGCGTACTCGTCATCGGCTCGGGCGGCCGCGAGCACGCGCTCGCCCGGTCGCTGTCCAGGGATCCGGCCGTCACGCAGCTACATGCTGCGCCGGGCAATCCCGGCATTGGCCAGCTGGCCGAGCTGCACAGCGTCGCCCCGGCGGACCCGGTTCAGGTCATCGCACTGGCCAAGCAGACGGCGCCCGACCTGATCGTGATCGGCCCGGAGGCGCCGCTGGTCGCTGGCGTCGCCCAGGCGCTGCGCGCGGCGGGATTCCGGTGTTTCGGTCCCGACCAGGGTGCGGCCATGATCGAGGGCTCCAAGTCGTTCGCCAAGCAGGTCATGACGGCCGCAGGCGTCCCGACCGCGGCCGCCAGGACCTGCACCGGGATTGCGGCGGTCCAGGCCGCCCTCGACGAGTTCGGGCCGCCCTACGTCGTCAAGGCCGACGGCCTGGCGGCGGGCAAGGGCGTGCTCGTCACCACCAACCGTGCAGCGGCACTCGAGCACGCCGCCGTCTGCGGAACCGTGGTGATCGAGGAGTTCCTGGACGGCCCGGAGGTGTCGGTCTTCGCGATCGCTGACGGTACCGCCGCCGTCACGCTGCTGCCCGCCCAGGACTACAAGCGGGCATACGACGGGAACGCCGGTCCCAACACCGGCGGCATGGGCGCCTACACGCCGTTGGCCTGGGCGCCTGCGGACCTGGCAGACGAGACACTCGCCACCGTGGTGCAGCCGGCCCTGGCCGAGCTAGCCCGGCGCGGTAGCCCGTATAGCGGCCTGCTCTACGCGGGCCTGTGCCTGACCGCCCGCGGGCTGCGCGTGGTCGAGTTCAACGCCCGCTTCGGTGACCCGGAGGCTCAGGTCGTGCTCGACCGGCTCGGCACCCCGCTCGGCGGCCTGCTGGCAGCTGCCGCGGCTGGCGATCTGGCCGGCGCGGGCAAGCTCACCTGGCTTCCCGGCGCCGCGGTGACGGTGGTGATCGCCGCGGAAGGGTACCCGGCAGCCCCGGTCGGCGGCGATGAGATCGACGGCATTGACGAGGCAGTGCTCGTTCCCGGCAGTTATGTCTTGCAGGCTGGCACGGCGCGGGATAGCTCCGGCCGGCTGGTCGCGAGCGGCGGGCGGGTTCTCAATGTCGTGGCGGCTGGTGCGGACCAGGCCGCGGCCCGGGCGAGCGCCTACGAGGCGGTGTCCCGGATCCGGTTGCGGGGCAGCTGGTACCGCGCGGATATCGCGGCCGGGCCGCCATCCGGCACCCGTGCCGGGACATGACCGCGAGCCCGGCCGATGCGAAGGACGGACAAGCGCAGGAGCCCCCCGCGGCCGCTGATGAGCTCCCGCTCCGGGTCAGCACGCTGGAGATCTTCTTTGACCTAGTGTTCGCCTTCACCCTCACCCAGCTGACCTCGGTACTGGCCACCCGGCTGTCGTGGCTGGCTGCCGGGCAGGTAGTGCTGGTGTTCGGCTTGCTGTGGTGGATGTACGGGGCCTATGCCTGGCTGACCAATTCCCGGCCGCCGGTGCACACCGCGGAGCGACTGCTGCTGCTCGTCGGGATGGCCGGATTCCTGGTAGTCGGCCTCGCGATCCCGGCGGGATTCGCCGGCTACGGCGTCGTGCTCGGGCTCGGCTACCTGGTCGTCGTCATCGTGCACGCGGTGCTGTATTACCGGGTTAACGCGAGCATCCTGCGCGTGGCGCCGTTCAATATCGGCTCGGCACTGCTGGTCACGGCGGCCGGCCTGCTGCACACTCGGGCCGGAACCGACAGCATCGCCGCCTACCTGTTGTGGATGCTCGCGCTCGCGGTTCAGCTCGGGTCGCCGCTGATCGTCCGGCCTGCCAGCTTTTTCGAGCTCCGGCCCGCGCACTTCGCCGAACGGCACAACGCGCTGCTGATCGTGGCGATTGGCGAGTCCGTCGCCGCGGTGGGCATCGGCGCAGCCGGGCCGGTCAGCCAGGCACCCGGCGTCAGCTGGCGGCTGCTCGTCGCTGCGGTGCTGGGTCTGGCGGTCGCAGCCGCGTTGTGGTGGATCGTGTTCGGTGCCGGCGACGAGGAGCGGGCGGAGCGGGCCCTGGCCGAGGCGAGCAGCAGGCGCCGCACGCAACTGGCTCTCGGCGCGCTGTTCTACGGCAACATCCCGCTGCTGCTCGGACTCGTGGCGATGGCCGCCGCGATTCTCATGGCAGTCGTGCAGGCTGCCGGGCACCCGGCAGCAGTGTCGGTGCTCGGGACAGGGGCCGGAGCCGGGCAAGCTGTCGCGGCCAGGGCCGGTCAGGCAGCTGTCCTGGCTGGCGGTGCCGCGCTGTTCCTGGCCGGCGATGTCGTGATCAGGCGGGTGCTGGGCACCGGCCCGATCCGGCTGCGGCTCATCGCCTCGGTCGCGGCCCTGGCTACCACCGCCATCGGCGTAGCCGCCGGGCTCGGGCTCCAGCTTGTGCTGGTGGCAGGCGTACTGATGGCGCCGGTCGTCGCCGAGCGCGGCGCAGGCGGCGGCGAGCCCGCCACAGGCGATGCGGCAGGATAGGGGGGTGATCGAGCGTTACACGCTGCCCGAGATGGGCTACGTCTGGAGCGAGGCCCACAAGTACGAGCTGTGGTGCCAGGTCGAGACGCTCGTGCTGGCAGCGCACGCGCGGGCCGGGACGGTGCCGGAAGAGGCGGTCGCTCCGGTCGCCGCCGCCCCGCCGCCAGCGCCCGAGGCGGTTGCCGCGCTAGAGGCCGTGACCGGCCACGACGTGATCGCGTTCCTGTCCGCCTGGGCTAACAACACCACGCCGCGTGAAGCGGCTGCGTACGTGCATTACGGCATGACCTCATCGGATCTGCTCGACACCGCGCTGGCCATCCAGCTCGCGGAATCCAGTGACCTGCTGACGGCACGGTGCGAAAGGCTGCTGCACGTGCTCCGTGAGCACGCACTCGCGCACCGCACAACGCTGCGAGTAGGCAGGACGCACGGTATTCACGCTGAGCCGGACGTCTGGGGGCACCGCGTCGCCGATTTCGCCTTCGCCGTTCACCGGTGCCGGGACCGGCTGCTGAGGGCCCGCCAGTCGGTGGCGGTGGGTAAGCTGTCCGGGCCGGTAGGAACCTACTCCAATTTCGACCCGGCGATAGAGGCCGAGGTACTCGGCGAGCTGGGCTTGCGCCCGGCGGATGTGGCCACCCAGGTGGTGCTGCGGGATGGCATCGCGGAGTGGGTGAGCGTGCTAGCTGTCATCGCCTCGGTGTGTGACGCGATCGCGATCGAGATCCGGCACGGTCAGCGGACTGAGGTGGCCGAACTGGCAGAGCCGTTCGGTGCTGGCCAGAAGGGCTCTTCGGCGATGCCGCACAAGCGGAATCCGGTCAAGGCAGAGCGGATCAGCGGGCTGGCACGGGTCGTCAGGGCACAGGTCGTACCGGTGATGGAGGGCATCCCGCTGTGGCACGAGCGAGATATCTCACACTCCTCGACCGAGCGAGTGGCGTTGCCTGACGCCGCGATCGCGACGGACTTCCTGCTGGAGCAGACCACTATCGTGATGGAGGGCCTCGTCGTTGACGCAGCCCGCATGCTGGCAAACCTTGAGTCAAGCCACGGCCTCATCTACACCTCTGCCGTGCTGCTGGATCTAGTAGCCGCGGGAATGTCCCGAGAGGATGCCTACGCTCTCGTGCAGGCTGCCGCAATGGAGACCTGGCAGTCCGGTGTCTCATTCAGGGAAACGTTGCGCAAGCACGCCGCGGCGCGCGGGCAGGAGCTGGACGAGGCGCGGCTGGACGAGGTGTCGAGCCCGGAGCACTATGTGCGCAGGCTCGGCGGGGTCTTCGACCGCCTGGAACGGCTAGTGTGACGGGGAATCGCCAGGCCGGCCACCCGGCACCGGGCCTGCGGCACATCTACTCGGGAAAAGTAAGGGATCTCTACCAGACCGACGACGGAGTGCTGCTGCTCGTCGCCAGCGACCGAATCTCTGCCTTTGATTACGTGCTGGCCACGCCCATCCCTGACAAGGGCAAAATTCTTACCCAGCTTTCTTCCTGGTGGTTCGAGCGGCTGGCCGATATCGTCCCCAATCATCTGGTCAGTGCGTCAATCCCGGCGGAATTCGCCGGCCGCACATTGGCTTGCATGCCGCTAGAAATGGTGCAGGTGGAGTGCGTGGCGCGCGGCTACCTGACCGGCACTGGGCTGACGGATTACGCCGCGGACGGGGCGGTAGCCGGCACCCGGCTGCCGCCAGGGCTAACTGACGGATCGCGGCTTCCCGAACCGATCTTCGACCCTGACACCAAGGCTCCGATGGGCCAGCATGACGAGAATCTGACCAAGAGTGAGCTGAACCGGCTCGTCGGCCCGGACGTTGCTGATGAGCTGGAACGGATCACGCTAGCGGTGTACCAGCGGGGTGCCAGCCTGGCCGCGGAGCGCGGCATCATAGTGGCCGACACCAAAATCGAACTCGGCTTCGACACGACTGGGACCCTGCGCCTGGCCGACGAGGTGCTGACCCCGGACTCGTCGAGGTTCTGGCCGGCGGAGTCGTGGCAGCCCGGCCGACGTCAGGTTTCGTTTGACAAGCAGTTCGTCCGGGATTGGCTGACGTCCCCAGCCTCGGGATGGGACAGGCATGGCCCGCAGGCGCCGCCGCCATTGCCCGAGGACATCGTCGAGAGAACCAGGCAGATGTATGTGGCGGCGTTTGAGCGTATCACCGGCATGCAGTGGAACTGAGCGCAGTATCCCAATGTTATTACGTGACGAAGTCACTCAGATACGCTGCGTAACAACGCCATCATGGTCTGGAGGGCTCGGTAGTGGTGGAATACTTAACGTCACGACAAGCGGGCGGCCTTGGTCAAGGTTGGCCGCAGTCTGCATGGGCAGAGGCCGGGCATGACCACGGCCATCGGCGGAGTGCGGCTAACTGACAGGAGTTCCATAACGATGACGAGCGGTCCCGAGACCCGCTATATCGTCCGAGGCGGCGACCCGCTGCAAGGCACTGTCTTCGTCCAGGGCGCTAAGAACGCCGCGCTGAAGATGATCGCCGCGTCGCTGCTAGCGGAGAAGGGCCGCACGGTGCTCCGGAACGTCCCGGCGATAGAGGACGTCCGCCGGGCCGTCGAACTGGCCCAGGCCGTGGGTGCCGTGGTGAAGTTCCACGAGGCGGAGCGGACTCTCGTCGTCGATGCCTCCGAGCTGACCAGCTCGGTACTGCCAGCCGAGATCGCCAGCCGGTTCCGCGCCTCGGTGCTGTTCGTGCCGCCGCTGCTGCACCGGCTCGGCGAGGTCACGATCGAGGGCGAGGTCGGCGGCTGCAACCTCGGCAGGCGCAGCCTGGACTTCCACTACCGGGGGTTCGCCCGGCTCGGGGCCATCGTGGACGAGGAAGAGACCGCGATCCGCATCAAGGCCGACCGGCTGCGGGGCGCGCACCTGTACCTGGACACGCCGTCGCACACCGGCACCGAGAACCTGATCATGGCGGCGTCCATGGCGCCCGGCACCACGATCATCGACAACGCCGCGCTCGAGCCCGAGGTGCTCGACGTCATCGCGTTCCTGACGAAGATGGGCGCGCGCATTACCGGCGGTGGTACCGGCTTCATCACCGTCGAGGGCGTCGACAAACTGACGGCCGTCGAGCACACTGTCATGCCTGACCGGATCGACGCTGGCGTCTTCGCGATGGCCGCGGCCATCACCGGCGGCGAGGTCAGCCTGGTCGGCGCGTCACTTGAGCACTTCGGCGTCGCGCGCTGGAAGCTCGAGCAGATGGGCGTGGAGTTCGCTACTCACGGTGCGATCGTGCAGGTCAGGCGGGACCGCCCGTTGCGGCCGATCAACGTCATCACCGACACCTATCCAGGCTTCGCGACCGACTTGCAGTCACCGATCATGGCGCTCAGCAGCCTGGCGGACGGCACCAGCTACATCCGGGAGACCATCTACGACGGCCGCTACATGCTGGCCGAGGAACTCAACAAGATGGGCGCCAAGGTCGAGATGGCTGGGAACGCCGTCATGGTGCACGGACCCACGCCGCTGCACGGCTGCGAGGTCATCGCCCATGATCTGCGGTCCGGCGTGGCGCTCGTCCTGGCCGGTCTCGTTGCCGAAGGCGAGACCGTCGTGGCACCTGGCTACCCGATCGACCGCGGCCACGCCTCCCTTGCCGCCAGGCTGACGACGCTCGGCGCGGACGTCAGCTCCGAGGTAGTCGGCTAGCGCCAATCGCCTTGCCTGCTGGCGGATGGCCTGCCGCCGTTTCGCAGCCCGCCGGTGCTCACTGTGCTTTGCCTCCTTCCCGCCAGCGCAGCCGTGAGCTAGTAATGAGGTAGGAAGTACTTCGGTGGCGGGACGGGGTTGCCACAGTGGCTGGAGGCGTTGGCCAGGGTGCGGCGGGCGAGGGCCTGCCGGCACAGCAGGAAGTTACGATCGGGCTTGTCGGGCCGCACGCATTGCTGGAGCGCATCGTCCTGGCCGCTGGCCTGCCCGGCCACTCCGGTCGCGGTGACGGCCACCTCCGCGTGACCGGCGACGACGGGGAGAACGACAGCCTGCAATGTCGCCTTCTGACTGCCGCCTATGCTGACGAGCTCCAGGCGCCGGACAAGGTACGCAGGCTCGGCACCGCCGACGCTTGCTTGTTCGCCAGTCAGGTTGCCCTGGAGTACGCGCGGCGGGCAGGCGTCTTGCGTAGTCCGGCGACCTACATCCACCTTGCCGACGGACCGCTGATGACGGCGCTCACCCGAACAACCCGGGCGGGCTACGACCCCGCCCGCGCGAGCTTCGACACTTTCAGCCGGCTTGAGGTAATGCACGCTCTGGCGGACCTAGGTGTGCCAGCCGGGCGTCTGCATGTGCGCGAGGAGATCGCGACGCCAGCGGCCATGGCCTCATACCACGCCCGGCTCTGGCAACTCGGCCAGACGTCGGCCGCGATTACCTGCCTTGACGAGGTAGCACGGCGGCTCGCGGCGAGCCAGGTGCCCGTGGTCGCCGTGCAGCCGTCCGATCACGCGATCGCCGCAGCACTGCGGACGGCGATCCTGCTGGCCGAGCGACACGCGCTGAGTGCCGCACGGCTGGCAGTGGCGCTGGTCGAAGTGCCGGAATTGCGCGACCGCCCCGGCCGTCGCGCGCCACGACAGGCGCGCGAGGAGCTCCGGCTTGCCGTCCACGGCTTCCTCGTGCACGAGGCGCAGCAGATGGACGCGACTGTCAGCCTGGTAAGCGAGCACGGATTCCTGGTCATCGCCACTGGCGGGTCACTGGCAGCCGCCACCGGCGGAGGCGGAGAGCTGCAGTTCAAGGCCACTGCGGCGCGGACGCTAGGCGTCGGTCTCGACGTCGGTATCGGCACCGGGCGCACGGAGCGCGAGGCTGAAGAAGCCGCACGCAAGCGGCTGGTGCCAGGGCCGTCGGCGGGCGCGGCTCGCCGGCTCAGCCTGCAGGCGGGAAGGCTGCAGGCCGCTGCGGCCGTTCCGGTGAGCTCGGAAACCACCGAGCCGGGTGCCCCGGCAGACGCACTAGCCGCGACGGGCACCAGTCCGCCCGCGGGGATTCTGCCTGGCGCGATCTGGCCCGCCGCTGCATCCGGCAACCCGGGCGCAGGCGTGCCCGATCGATACGAGCCCAATCGATACGAGCCCAATCGATACGAGCCCAATCGATACGAGCAGGGCCAGAGCGAGCTGGTGCCAGCAGGTGCCAGCGCTCGGCGAGCTGCCGGCCGGCCACCTGCTGTGCGTGCGGGCTCACCGCCAGACAGCCTCAGCAGGCTCCGCAGCCTGGAGACGCTTACCAGGCTGGCCCAGAAGCTTGCCGCCGATGCCGCGCCGGTTGTTGACGCAGAACTCACCGGCCAGTTGCTGTCCGTTACCCCGCGGACCGCACGCCGGCAGCTGCGCGCCATGGCTGACCAGGGACTGGCCCTGCCGCTGCCGCCGCGAGGCAACCGCCACCCCGGCAGACCGCGGCAGGCCTACCGGCTCGTTGTCGAGGAGCTCGGCCGCGAGGCAGCCCGCTAGCTGCCAGGCCACTAGCAAGTCAGGAAGCTGACCTTTCACCCAGAACAGCGCTGCGCGATGACCTTATCCGCCCAATTGCCCGATTCTCAAGTAACGGAAGGGATGAAAAGTCGAACCTGAACTCGACAAACCTCGCAAAAGACCATGAGATAGCTAGCCGGACCAGTTGCTGATCACGTCCCGGCTGAACCGCGCCATCTCCTCCCGCTGCGGCGAGAATTGCAGCAGCATGAGGTCCACGCCGACCTGCTCGTAGGCGCGCAGCCGCTGCTCGATGTGGTCTGGCGTGCCGATCAGCCCGCTGCGCAGGCCGCGGTTGGAGACGCTGTACTCCTCGAGCGAGACCCTGGACTCCAGCTGGGATCCGGTGACGAAATCCTGGTACGAGGCGTAGGCCTCAGGCGACGACCTGACATCCAGGACCCGGTCCAGTTCCGCCTGCGCCTCAGCCGCAGTGTCGCGGCAGATCACGAAGCCTGAGACGCCGAAGGTGAGCGGCCGGCCGCCCGCCGCGGCGCGGCGTGCGCTCAGATCGGCGACCTTCTCGGCTATCACCTCCGGCGCATCGCCGTGCATCACGTATGCGTCCGCCTGCGCCGCGATGACGTCCTTCGCCTTGGGCGACTCGCCGCCCATGTAGACAGGCGGAAGCCGGGAAGGCTTGGGCTCAAGCACGGTGCCGTCGAGTTGGTACAGCGGCCCGGCATGGCTGACGGAATCTTCGCGCAGCAGCCGGCCGACGACATCAAGCCATTCCTGCGTCCTGGCGTACCGGGCGTCGTGCACGTCGAACGGCGCACCGTACTGGGCTGCCTCATCCTTCCACCACGACGACACCACGTTCAGCGAGATCCGTCCCGGCGCGATCACGTCGAGCGTGGACAATGCCTTGGCCGTCAGCGCGGGGGCGTGATAGTTCGGCCGCACCGCGAGCATGAGCTCAAGGCTGCTGGTCGCCGCCGCCACGGCGGGCGCGAGCGTCCAGCAGTCCAGCGACGGCGCTCGATGGCCCTTGATGTCATTAAGGTTCAACTCGGCGATCAGCGACAGGTCAAAGCCAAGCTGCTCGCTCTCGGCGGCCAGGTCCCTGATATACGGCCAGGACACCGGCATGCCCTCGTCCGCAACATTGCGCAGCCAGCCGCCGAAGATCGGCATCCAGTACCCGAATCGCATCAGACCTCCGTCACGCTTCTCCGTCAGCTTCAGGCAGCTCGCCCCTAGCCGGCCTCTGCCAGCAGTCGGCCAAGATAGCTGGCGACTGCCGGGAGGGCGGGGCGCGGAGCGGCTGCCTCGATCTCGGCGTTGTAGTTCGTCGTGGTGTTGATGTCGTAAGTGACGAGTCGCCCGTCGGCGGTCTCGATGAATTCGAACCCGGCAATGCCGATCCCGTGCCTGGCCGCGAAGTCCAGGTAGCGGCCGACGATCGGGTGATCGAAGCCCGCCCGCAGCGCGAACAGGCTGGCCTCGGCCGCCGGCCCGCCATCTGGGCCGACGGCGCACGCATCCGCCGGGCACAGCTCGAAGCCGCCGCGCGCGGTGTCCGCCGTGATGGCGTACCTGAACTCGGAACCGACGATCTCGACCCTGGTTATCCGCGGCTCAGCGGCCACGAGGTACTCCTGCAGCAGCGTGATCCCGTCCGCCGGCTGTTCGTAATCGGGCCCGGCGAGATAATCGTCGAACTCGGCGTGACTAGCGAACGCCCGGACCCCGAGGCCCTTCCCGCCTTGATTGGGCTTGATTATGAAGGGAACGGGCAATTTCCTGGCAGCCGCCGCAAGCTCCGCGCGGCCTGCCACGGCAACTGTCCGCGGCACGTCGAATCCGGCGGCCCGCAGCGCTGCCAGTTGCTCGACCTTGCTCATCTCCAGGTCGAGAACGCGGCGGCCATTGACGACCCGGCGGCCACTGGCCTCGAGCCAGGCCAGCACGCCCCTGGTCTGGTCCTTGGCAAACGGATGGTTCCTGGTGTGCGAGGACGCGCTCATCCTGGACCAGAACACCCCGGCGGGCGGCTCGGCATCCAGCTCGAGCACAGCATCGCCGAGCAGCCACTGCTCATGCGGCACGGCTGCCTGGTCGAAGGCTACGGCGAGCGGCGCGTACCAGTCCGGGTTCTCGTGGATGACGTAGAGCTTGCTCACTGTGCCAGCTTTCACGGGTCAGCTTTCACGGGGTCAGCTTTCATAGGGCCAGCTTCATCCCTTCGTGCGAGGCAACGAACCCGAGCCGCTGGTAGAAGCGATGCGCGTCGAGCCTGGACTTGTCGCTGGTCAGCTGCACCAGAGCACAACCCCGCCGCCGTGCTTCGTCGATCGCCCAGGCCATCATCGCGGTGCCGAGTCCAGCGCCCTGACTGCTCTCCGCGACCCGGACTGCCTCGATCTGGGCACGTAGCGCGCCCCGGCGGGCAAGCCCTGGCAGGAACGACAGCTGCATGGTGCCGGCAACCTCACCAGCCAGGTCAGCGACGACAAGGATGTGAGCCGGATCGGCATCGATCGCTTCGAAGGCCCCGGTATAGGCGGCCAGGTCGGCGGCATCCCGCACGCCGTCGCGGGTCGCGCCCAGCTGATCAGCGGCGATGAGGTTGACCAGCGCCGGAAGATCTTCCTGCCGCGCCGCGCGCAGAGTCACCAGGGCCGGGCCAAGGTCAATCTCCGCCAGCGCGTCCATAGCCCCATTTTGCGGTATGAGGCAGGCGAAGTGACCTTCGGGCTGACCGCAGATGCTCAGGCGCGGTGCGGGTAGCGCGCTGCCGCTGCCAGGAAGGCGTCGTTCGCCTCTGGGTCAGCGATCGTGACCCGGACGCCATCAGGAGAGTACGGCCGGACGCTGACACCGGCCGCATCACAGGCGTCGCTGAAGTCTGCTGACTTCTCGCGGAGCGGCAGCCAGACGAAGTTGGCCTCGGTCGGAGGCACGGTCCAGCCCTGGCCGAGCAGCTCCTGCCTGACCCGGTCGCGTTCCTTGACCACGTGCTCGACTCGCTCGAGCAGTTCCGGCTCCGCGCCAAGCGAAGCGATCGCAGCGGCCTGGGCCAGCGAGTTGACGGTGAACGGCAGCATGGTCTTGCGCACGGCCTGCGCGACCGGCCCGGGCCCGATCAGGAAGCCAACCCGCAGACCCGCCAGCCCGTAAGCCTTGGAGAACGTCCGCAGCACCGCCACGTTGGGGCGCCCGGCGTACAGGCTCAGCCCGTCGGGGACCTCGGGATCGCGGACGTACTGCACGTACGCCTCATCGAGCACCACCAGGCAGTCCGCAGGTACCTGATCCAGGAACGCGGTGAGCTCGCCCCGCTTAACTGTCGTTCCCGTGGGGTTATTCGGCGTGCAGACGAAGATCAGGCGGGTCCGGTCGGTGATGGCCTTGGCCATCGCCGGCAGGTCATGGCCGTAGTTGGAGAGCGGGACCCGGACAGACGTCGCGTTGGCCAGGTCCGACAGGTACGGGTAGGCCTCGAACGACCGCCAGGCGTAGATCACCTCGGCGCCTGGCTCACCGACCGCCTCCAGCAGCTGCTGCGCGATCCCGACGGAGCCGCAGCCGACGGCGACGTGCTCGGCCGGGACGCCGAACCGGTCTGCGATCGCCTCGGTCAGCTCGGCCGCGGTGTTGTCCGGGTAGCGGTTGATCTGACGGGCGGCGTCGGCGATGACCGCGGCGACTGATGGCAGCGGATCGTAGGGAGACTCGTTGGAGGACAGCTTGAAGGTCTTGCCGCCGGTCGCTGCGGGCGCTTTGCCCGGCTTGTACCCGGCGAACTGGTCTAGTACCCGCCGGAACCGTGGTGACTGCTCGGACACCGTTGTCCTCCTGAGCTGCTCGGCGTTCCCAGAAATCAGGGTAACGGGCGATCGCTGCCGGTGCGCCGCGGGCGCTCCGCAGGTGTCCGGAGCATGGGCGGGTGCAGCAGCACGGCACTGCCGCGGCGGTAGACGTGCGCCGGCCTGCCGCCGCCGGAAGATGTCATCGCACCGGTCTTGACCAGGAAGTTTCGTGCTCCGGTGACTTTCCGGTGGAAGTTGCGCGGATCAAGCCGCACGCCCCAGACGATCTCGTAGACCCGGCGAAGCTCACCGACAGTGAATTCGGCGCGGCAGAACGCTGCGGCCAGTGAGGTGTATTCGAGCTTGGAGCGGGCGCGTTCCACCCCGTCGGAGAGTATGCGCTCGTGGTCGAAGGCCATCTGGGTCAGGGCGCGGACCGGCTGCCAGCTCATCTGCGGGGTGTCCGGCGCCGGCAGGTCCGGGGCCAGGCCGAGGTAAGCCACCGAAACCGCGCGCCTGGTCGGGTCCCGGTCCGGGTAACCATAGGTCTGCAATTGCTCAAGGTGGACCGGGGCGCCCGGCAGCCCGGCGCGCTCGTCCAGCACTCTGGCGGCCGCCGCCGGCAAGTCCTCGTCCAGCCGGATGAACCCGCCTGGCAGGGCCTGCATGCCTGCGTATGGCTCGCCGTCGCGGCGCCAGGCCAGGGTTGCCAGCTGGCCCGCCCGGACGGTCAGGATGACAAGGTCGACGCTGACACCGATTCGTGGCACGGTCACAGTGGCACCGTAGCGCTGCGACGGCGCTAGTGACCGGTGCTCGTGAGCCTGATTCGTCCACGTTAGAATTACCGGGTGAACCGACTTGGGGAGCTTGAGCGCGCCATAATGGATGTGCTCTGGGAGGCCGCCGACCCGCTGAGCGTACGAGAGGTGAGCGGTCTGCTCACCGATCGAGATCTGGCTCACACGACCGTCATGACCGTGCTCGACCGGCTTGCCAAGAAGGGCTTCGCCAGGCGGGAGCGCAACGGCCGTGCATGGCATTACCGGGCGGCAGAAAGCCGGGAAGCATACGTGACCGAGCTCATGCTGAGTGCGCTGGACCAGACCGGCGACCGGCAGGCTGCCCTGGCGAGGTTTGCCCGCAGCGTGTCCGGCACCGAGGCCCAGACGCTGCTGCGGGCCCTGGGAGCGCTCGGCGAGGCTGCCCGAGGGTGACGCAGTGTCGGCCACCGTCGTTATTCTTGCCGCCGTCGCGATCGGCTGTATTCCGGCAGCGAGCACACTCGCCGCCGCGTCCTGGCCGCGCCGGTCACCAGCCGCGGGAATCCTGCTCTGGCAGGCTCTCGGCCTAGGCTGGGGAATCGCCGCCATCGGAGCGCTCATCGGCTTCGGCGTTACGGCCCGCGGTGCTGCCGTCGCCAGCGGCGCACTCAACCAGCTAGCCGGCATTGTCAGGACCGGCAGCCTGCCCCCGGTCGCCGACGTTGCCGCGGCGTTCCGGATGTTGTGCCTGGTCGCCGGCATGGTCTTGCTGGGCGTGCTGTGCTGGATCCTGGTCGCGGCGTCTGCCTCGGTCGTGCGCGCCCGGCAGCGGCAGCGCGAGCTGCTTAACTTGCTGGCACGTGGTGACCCGAAGGTTCCTGGCGCTCTCGTCGTCGACCATCCGGCCGCCACGGCGTACTGCCTGCCCGGCCTGCGGTCAGCGATCGTCGTCAGCGCCGGGACGCTTGACTTGCTCGACGCTGACGAGCTTGCAGCCGTCCTCGCCCACGAGCGGGCACACTTGCGCGAGCGGCACGACCTCGTTCTGCTGCCATTTCTCGCCCTGCTGCGTGCGTTCCGCTGGGCTGAGGTGGCGCGACAGGCATACCAGGCCGTCGAACTGCTCATCGAGATGCACGCCGATGACCGGGCGCTGCGCCAGCGCTCCGCCAGAGAACTGGCAACCGCGCTGCTGCGCGTCGGAGCGGCTGGCGGTGGGCGCGTGCCGTCAGGTGCCCTCGGTGCCGCGCAGCGGACGGAGGAGTGCGAGGTAGCGGCCAGGGTCATCAGGCTGTTGCGTCCGGCCCCCGGGCTGAGCAACGCGACGCTCGCGGTCATCATCGGTGCGTCGGCTGCCATCGTCGCCGTCCCCGCAGCGCTGCTCGTGCTCCCGCTACGCTGACACGGCAGTGGCCGGGCCCCGATCGGGGACCCGGCCGCTGCCGTTCGCTTTTCGTCGCGCTCCCTGCGCGCCAGCTGCCGCGCGGCGGCTGCGGCTTACGCGCCAGACGGAGACGGCGACGGCGACGCTACCGGCTGACCGGCCGACGGCGTGCAGGTGCCTGCCGGCCAGGTGCTGCTGGCCCACAGCAGCACCTGGCCAGGAGCCCATGGCACCGCCTGATAGACGTACCAGCTGCGCGGCACCGTGTGGCGGCTGACCGTCAGGCAGCCGTTGGTGCGCTGCACTCGCCATTGCGGCACTGTGACTCCGCGCCTGGCGAGCATCGCCAGCACCGTGGCGACCGTCTTGCCAACGAACCGCAGGCCGTGCATAGCCTCACCGGGAGCGGTAGCCTGCCCGGCGGACTCGTAGCGCTCGCCCGGCCTGGCAGCCCGGGCAAACACCAGCGTGGCCGCTCCGCGGAAGCGCAGCGCCACCCGGACCCCGACCGGGCAGACGTTTCCGCCGCCGCCAGTGAAGCATTTACCCAGGGCAGTAATCGGCCTGATCTGGCTCGCGTCGCGGGCCGGATAACTGGCGTAGACAACGGAGCCGACAATCGACGGCGAGGCCGGCACCAGCCGCAGGCTGATATTGAGGTGATACTTAGCGAATTCGGCACGGTAGCGCTTCGGGTCGGCGTCCGGGTTACGCACGATCACGTCGAGGTAGCCGCCGTGGCGGCTCACTGACAGGACGGCAGCCTGCGCTTTCGCCGGGCCGACAGCGACTGGCCCGATTCGCTGGCCAGGTGTTCCCAGCGAGGTAGTGATCAGGCCGGCCACGGCCAGGCAGGCGGCGACCGGCACCCCGACCAGCACGCTCCGCCGCACCCTGTGCCGCTGCCGCGGGCGGGCAGTTCTTTGCAGGCGAGCGTCCGCCGGGGCCGTGCTGGTGATCTCGTCGGCGAGGGCCGCAAACGCGTCGGCCTGCGCTAGCCCGGCTGCCTCGGCGTCGGTGACCGGGACAATCTGGCTGATCGGGTTCATGGGTGTACTCCATTCGTGGCATTGGTGTAGCGGGCCGGCGCGGCGGCGCACTGGCTCAGCTCGGCGGCGAACCGGCGCCTGGCGCGGTGCAGCCTGATCCTGGCCGCGTTACGCGAGCAGCCGAGTACAGTCGCGATCTGCCCGGCATCAAGTCCTTCCCAGGCGGACAGCGCAAGCAGTTCCCGGTCGGACTCCGGAATCTTGCGGAGGGCCACAGCGATATCGGCCAGTTCGCCGGCTTGCTCCTGTGGCCGGTAGCTGACGGCAAGCTCGGCCTTCAGCCGGTCGGCCAGGGCGAGCCGGCGCCGCTCGCCCCGGCGCTGATTCGCGAGCACTCGGCGTGCGGTGCCGTACAACCAGAGCCTGGCCTGCGGGCCCGGCGGTATCTGATCGAGCCGCCGCCAGGCGGTCAGGAATGTTTCAGCCAGCGCATCGGCGGCATCATCGGTGTTGTCCGTGCGGCGCAGCGTGTACCCGAGCAATGGGACCTTGTGCGCCGCGTACAGCTCCTCAAAGCGGCGTCTTCGCTCAGCGGTGACGACGTTGGGCGGAGATAGCAAGACTCTTCCTTTCGACACCGGTTACATGTCCGAGCGGAGCCCGGCATTTTTCTTTCGACACCGGTTACATGTCCGAGCGGAGCCCGGCATTTCGGAAGGAGTTGCGTCCGCGGGCAGTTGGTGGCTGACAGGTAATCGTTTCCTGCTCTCGCGGCGCGCACGCGGCAGAGCAGCCGAGCACGAGGAGTCAGGTAATGCCCGAAGTTACCCGGTCGCTGAGTCCCGAAGTCCTTGCTTATCTGCATTCGCAGCGGCTCGGCCGGCTCGCCACGGTAGACAGCCACGGCGCGCCGCAGAACAACCCGGTGGGGTTCCGCTACAACGCCGAACTCGGCACGATCGATATCGGCGGGCGCAACATGGGCGCCACGCGCAAGTTCGCGAACCTGGCCGGCAATCCGAAGGTTGCGTTCGTCGTCGACGACATCGCCTCAGTCCAGCCATGGCGAGTGCGCTGCGTCGAGATTCGCGGGCACGCAGAAGCACTGCGGCAGCAGGTGGGGCAGCCACAAGGATTCTCTGCGGAGATAATCCGCATTTATCCGGAGCGCGTTCTCAGCTTCGGTCTCGACGGGTAGACGAGCGGCCGGCCCGGCAGGTCCGCCCATTCCTGTATCGCTAAAGCCAGCGGCCCTTCGGTCAGTCGGCGATCCGGATCCGCAGCCTGCGGAACCCGCGGCCCTTGTTCTCGATCTTGGCGACTTCGATTCTGCCGATGTGCTTGGTACTGGCAACATGCGTTCCGCCGTCGGCCTGCTGGTCTAGCCCCACGATGTCGACGATGCGCACCCGGGCGACCTCTTCCGGCACGAGGTTCGTGGCGGTCCTGATGATGTCGGGCAACTGAAACGCCTCGTCGCGCGGGAGTTCCCGGATGTCGATCCGCCGGTCTGCGCCGATCTCGGCATTACAGGCACCCTCGACCGCGTCGCGGAACCCGTCTGGCAGTTCGGGCAGGTCGAAGTCCATCCTCGCGGTCAGCGGCTCCATGTTGCCGCCAGTGACCAGCGCGCCGTAGTCGCGGAACACCACACCGCAGAGCACGTGCAGGCCGGAATGCGTACGCATGAGCGCGGTACGGCGATCGTCGGCGACGGCGCCGCGCACTGCGGTGCCCGCCGGCGGCACCGGGTCACCGTCGGCGGGTATCAGGTACAGGTCGTCGCCCTTCCTGGCGCCTTCGATCCGGGTCTGCACGCCGCCCCAGAGCAGCACGCCGTGGTCAGGCGGCTGACCGCCGCCACCCGGGTAGAAGGCCGACCGGTCAAGTACGAGGCCGTCCTCGCCGGCATGCAGCACGACCGCGTCCCACTCTCGCAGCGTCTGGTCGGTGAGCTCGAGCCGGTGCGTGCGCCAATCAGAATCCGACATGTCAGAACTCCGGTTCTCGCCAGGCGGTTCTAGCCAAGCCACGGGCGGGCACAGCCACCTGCGTGACCGGCCCGGATGTCGTTACCCGGCGAGCCTAGCCGAGGGCGCCTGAGAACTGCTTGTCACCAGGGACCGTACGGGCCCTGGCTGGAGCCCGGCTTGATGTTACTGACCTTCGGCCGGACGTCGACGAGGTAGATCGCGGCGGCGACGAAGGCAACGATGGGGAAGATGCTGATCAGCGACAGGTAACCGACCGCCCCCGCTATGCCGATCACGAAGGCGACCCCGAGAATAATCAGCCAGATCGGCTTGGTCTGCTTTCCGGCCGCGGGGAATGCCGCCGCAGGACGCCGCAGCAGGTCGCCGAATGCCCAGGCTTCGATCACGAACGCGCCGAGCAGCAGCACCCAGAAGAACAGGTTGATGATCGACAATGCTGTCGGGTTCACAATGGTCACGTCGACACGCTACCTGTTCCCCGCCGGCGGCGGGAACTGGTGGATCGTGCCGTCCTGGCCGGGCTCGGGTCGCTTCGACTCCGGGGCATGCCGGGGCCTGGTCCGCGAGTTGTCCTGGCCTCCGTCCTTCCCCGGCGGCGTACTGTTCTGGTCGCTGCCCGCCCGCTCGTAGCTGACGTCCTGCAAGTAGCGGCCCGACCGGTAGTTCTCAGCCGGACCGCCCTGGTAATCCTCGTCATCCTCGTCACCGGCGTCGGCAACCTCGGGGTAGACGGCCGCGATCGCGAGCCGTCGCGGCAGGCCAGCCAGGGACGCCGGGCTGAGATTCTCCGGCCAGGTCAGTGCGGCCTCGTCGGGCGCCAGGCCAGTCTGATCGTCGTCGAGCTCCGCAGCCTCCGCCCGAGCGGTGGCGGTCTCCTTGCGGAAAGACTCGTAGACCTCGATCAGCATCTGTTTCTGCCGCTCGGTCAGTTCAGGATCGGTGAGCACGGCATCCCGGACGACTGATCCCGGCGCTCTGTCCTCAAGGAACCCAGCCTGGACGTAGAGCGCCTCAGCTGAGATTCGAAGGCCCTTGGCTATCTGCTGGAGGATGTCGGCACTGGGCCGCCGCAAGCCGCGCTCTATCTGGCTGAGGTAAGGGTTGGAGATGCCCGCCGACTGCGCTAGCTGGCGAAGCGAGATCTTGGCCTGCTCGCGCTGCTCCCTGATGTACGCGCCGATGGCGCTTACGTTCACCGGGCTCATGACTCCAGTTTCGCACCGCGCTGCTTGCAACTGCAAACGGCGTGGCTAGCGCCTTGCGGTCCTTGCAACGTAGTTGTTTATCGGGTGCATAACACGCAAATCGCCCACCGAAGGCCTGCGAACAACTACGGTGTGCGTCGTCCGAGTCACACTGGCCGCATGAAGGGCGGGACGTTGCCCGTCAAGCCGCGCGCAAGTAGCGGGGCTGGCGGCAGGCGCAGGCTGGCCGTCATCGCCGGAGTTTCTGCTGCAGTTCTGGCGTCGGTTGCGAGCGCATCGTCGGCTGGTCTGTTCACCGGCCGCGCCCTCACCGGAAGCCGCACTGCCCACGTTCGGTCGCTAGCATCCGTCCCGTCCGGGCCGGCCGACGTGGCGGCACGGCACCGGCCGGCCAGCAAGCGCACCAGGGCCGAGCAGACCTCGTGCACGTCAGTCGGGCATATCGGCGATTCCCTTTCTGTCGGGATGGTGTCGCCGCAGGCGCTGCCCGATCCAGCCGAGCGGCTGGCTGCGCAGTACCACGACGTCGGGGTGCGCCGGGTCCGGATCAATGCGTCTGGCGGACGGTCTATCGTCGAGCAGTTGTCCGGCCAGCTCAACGGTTATCGCGTCGCCACCGGCTGGTACCAGGCGGGCTTCCGCGGTTGCTGGGTGTTCGCACTCGGTACCAATGACGCCGCCAACGTGGCCGTCGGATCGCCTGTCAGCCTGGCGGCACGGATCCAGGAAATGATGTCTGCCGCACACGGCGAGCCGGTCATGTGGGTCAATACCCAGACCAACGTCAGCAGCGGGCCATGGTCGCGGGTCAACATGCAGCTGTGGAACAGCGAGCTCGTCGCGGCCTGCGCTGCCTACCCCAACATGCGGATCTTCAACTGGGCGGCAATGGTTCGGCCCGGCTGGCACCTTGGGGATGGCATCCATTACACGTCAGCGGCGTATGCCATTCGCGCGCACGCCATTGCGCACGCACTTGCCCTGGCCTTCCCGGCGAACGGGCACCCCAGCGCCTGTGTCGTGCGCTGAGACAGGTCACGACAACTAACCGGGGACAACAACTGGCCAGTTCCCTGTATATCTTTTGTCAATACCAATACGTAGTCCATAGACTACTCGGGGTAGTTCCCCCGCGCTGGAGTCGCGACGCCAGGGGGGAACATGCCGAAGCCGGTTGGCTCGGATCAGCGGTACATGCCAGGGCTCGATGGACTTCGCGCCATCGCAGTGCTGGCTGTTATCGCCTTTCATGAGCAGTTCAGCTGGGCCCCCGGCGGACTGCTCGGCGTTGCGCTGTTCTTCACGCTCAGCGGATATCTCATTACCGACCTATTGCTCAGCCGATGGCTGGCCACGGGACGAGCGCAGCTAGGCAACTTCTGGGCCCGCCGGGCGCGCAGGCTGCTGCCCGCGCTCTTCGTGATGCTGGCGATCGTGACGGCCTGGGTCACGCTGCTGGACCGGGCACGCCTGGCCGACCTTCGCGGTGCCGTCGGAGCCGCCGCCACATACTCGAGCAACTGGTACCTGATAGTCCAGGGGCAGTCCTATTTCTCCAGATTCGCCCCGCCACAGCCGCTTGATCACCTCTGGTCGCTGGCGGTCGAAGAGCAGTTTTACCTGATCTGGCCCTGGGTACTGCTGGCCGGGCTTTATCTCATCAGGCGCCGCCGCAGCGCGACAGCGATCCGCTGGCTCGCCTTGCCAACGCTGGCGCTGGCCGCAGGATCGGCTGTCCTCATGTGGGTCATGTATCACCCGGCTGTCGATCCGACCAGGGTCTACGAGGGCACCGACACCAGGGCTTCCGGGCTGTTGATCGGCGCGGCGGTCGCGATGGTGTGGTCCAGCGGCACCGCTGGCCGGGCCAGCAGGACAATCACCCGCGTCCTGGACGTTCCCGCCGTAATCGGGCTTGGCGTGATCGCGGTCATGATCTGGCGAGTCGGGCAGTACTCGACGTTCTTGTACCACGGCGGCCTGGTCGTGCTCGCGGTTGCCACCGCGGCCGTGGTTGCCGCAGCCGCCTGCCCCGGCAGCCGCGCCGGAGCGGCGCTCAGCTGGCGTCCGCTGCGCTGGATCGGTGTCCGGTCCTATGGCATTTACCTGTGGCACTACCCGGTCATCGTGCTGACCACGCCGGCGAACGGCACTGAGGACCTGCCCAGGGCAGCGTGGCAGATCGCTGTCAGCATCGGGCTCGCGGCCCTGTCCTGGAAGTTCGTCGAGGAGCCGGTGCGCCACGGCGCCATCGGCCGGGCCTGGCAGCGGATCCGCACCCGCCGGTTCGCAGGGCTCGGCGTGCCGAAGATAGCGGCCGTCACCGGCGCGACCGGTGTCGTGGTAGTGGCCTGCGCAGGGCTCGCGGGCGCTGTCACCGTGCCGGTCACCTCAACCACCGCGGCCCTCGGCAGCGGTTCCGGCGCCTTGTCAGACTCGTCAAGTTCCGTCAGTCACGCCGACGGCAAGGCGAAACATGCCGCCGCCGGGAAGAGCGCCGACCCCGGCGGGCCGCTGCGCACGTCGTGCACCTCGGTCGCGCATATCGGCGATTCCACCTCCGAAGGCATGGTCTCGCCCGACTACTTGCCGAGGCGCCTGCGGCTGGCCGCCCAGTATGAGGATGTCGGCGTGCAAAGCGTCTACACGAACATCACCGGCGCGCGCTCGGTCGTGGAGGTGCTGCCGGGCACAACAAACGGGCAGCAGGCCGCCAGCCAGCTCATCAAGCAGGGCTTCCGCGGCTGCTGGGTGATCGCCCTCGGCACCAATGACACCGCGGACGTCGCGGTCGGCTCGAATGTGGGGCTGCCCGAGCGGATCAGCGAGATGATGCGGGTCACCCAGGACGAGCCGGTCATGTGGGTGAACGTCGTCTCGCTTCTGCGCAGCGGGCCCTATTCAGAGGCCAACATGCAGAAGTGGAATACGGCGCTGCTACAAGCCTGCGCGCGGTACCCGAACATGCGCGTGTTCAACTGGGCCGTGCTGCCTCAGCGCAGCTGGTTCATCAATGACGGCATCCACTACACCTCCGCCGGGTACGCGAAGCGGGCGCAGTACATTGCCGACGGACTCGCCGAGGCCTTCCCGCAGCAGGGAACAACCTCGAAGTGCCTGGTGAGCCTGCCAAGCTCCGTTATTGCCGCTGCATCTTCGCCGCAGCCGAGCCCGTCGCCCAGCAGCGCAGGAGCGGCCAGCCCGCGCGCCAGCAGCTCCCCGGCAGGTAGCTCACCGCCAGTGAAGCCAGCCGCTAAGGTGTCGCACTGATCTGGCCCGCCTCGAGCTGCCCCGCCTCGAGCTGTACAGCCCTGATCTCGCCGACGACCTGCCCCCCGCCGTAGACCGGGCTCGTCGCAAGCGCCGCGAGTGCCTCGAGGTCGGCACCAGGTACGCCCGCTGCGCCGAGGTTCCGCAGCAGCTGCACGGTGACCGGCACCCTGCCGCGGGCGGCGCCGTCCTCAATCTTGAAAGCGCCTGCCCTGCCGTCGGCCAGCGCGAAGCCTTCCACACCGTCGGCGCCCGACTTCAGCAGCAGGCCAGGTACCGCTGTCATCAGTGCGCGCTCGGGCCTGGTCGTGCCCGACGTCCACGCCGGGTAGGCGCGCATCGCGTCAGCGACCGCACGTTCCGCAGTCCCTGGCTCGGCCAGCACAACGGCACGGAACGCCCTGGCCAGCCCGGCCGCCGAGATCGCCATGAGCGGCGCGCCGCAGCCGTCGACGCCGACAGCCGCGACCGGCTCGCCGGCCAGCCTGCTGATGGCGGACTTAATCTCCTGCTGCAGCGGGTGATCGGGATCGCGGTAGCTATCCGTCGGCCAGCCGGCCGCGACGCAGGTCGCGAGCATCGCCGCGTGCTTGCCGCTGCAGTTCATGTGGATGCGATCCGGCTTCGCGCCGGCCGCGAGCATAGCCCGGTTCGCCTGCTCGTCCAGCGGGTAATCGGGCGGACACTGCAGCGCGTCTTCCGTCAGCCCGGCGGATGCCAGGATCGCCCGGACACCGGCCACGTGGAAGTCCTCGCCCGAGTGGCTGGCTGCGGCCAGCGCCAGCAGTTCGCCATCCAGCTTGAGGCCGCAGCGGAGCATGGCAGCTGCCTGGAACGGCTTATTCGACGAGCGCGGGAACATCGGGACATCAGCCGTCCCTGCCGCCAGCAGCACGCTGCCGTCAGCGGCAACAGCTGCGATCGCGCCGCGGTGGCGCGACTCGACGAAGCCAGACCGGACGACCTCGGCGAGCACCGGGTTAGCTGCCCGGCGGTCTGCCGTGCTGCCGCTTGCGTGACTGCCGTCTGCGGGACTCCTGTTTGCGACAGAGTCAGGGATCGCTGGGAAGGAACTGTCAGCGATGATCGGGCACCCCCAGCATCTCGCGCGCCGCAGCAGGCGTCATGGCCGGTCGCTGCGCTAGCGCGGCGGCTTCCGCGGCTCGCTCCACGAGCTCCGCATTGCTTGCGACCGGCCGGCCGCGGGCGAACGTGATGGTGTCTTCCATGCCAACTCGCAGATGCCCGCCCGCGGCAAGGGCCGCGAACAGCACCGGCACCGACGTCCGTCCGATCCCCGTCGCTGACCAGGTAGCACCGGGCGGCAGCGCTGCGACTGCGTGCACCAGCGTGGCAGCATTCCCCGGCATGCCGCCGGGAACGCCCATCACCAGGTCGCAGTGCACGTGCCCGCCCGCGGGCGGCCCGAACTCGGCGAGCAGGCGGTGCAGTGCGGCAATGTGCCCGAAGTCGAACAGCTCGAATTCCGGCACGACGCCGACCGACTGCGTCTTCGCGTAAAGCTCGGTCATGAACCCCCACGGATTCATGAAGACGTCGTCGCCGAAGTTCACCGTGCCGCAAGTCAATGAGCAAGCGTCCGGCCGGGCGTCCAGCACCGCCAGCCGTCGCTCGAAACCGTCAGTGACCGCCCCGCCAGTTGACAGCTGCACGATCAGGTCAGTGGACTCGCGCAGCGCGCGGACAGTGTCGGTCAGCCTGCCGATGTCGAGCGTAGGTTTCGCGTCGGCGTCCCTGATGTGCACGTGAATGACCGCCGCGCCGGCCGCCTGGCATTCCTTCGCGGTGGTGACCAGTTCGTCCAGCGTGACCGGCAGGGCGGGAACGGCGGACTTCTCCACCTCCGCGCCCGTCGGGGCCACGGTTATCAGCGTGGCCGGGCCACTGCGATCAGGCTTGCCGCTCACTGCCATGATGTCCTCTCACCAGCCCTTCCTGTGCCGCTGGGGTGCGGGCTACCGCAGTCTATTCGGCCTCGTTCCCGATCAGATAGCAGGTCGCAGGGGCCGGTGACGCGACGTCCGGCGGGTGTCCGGCCAGGGACATGGCAGAATCCTGACTCGTGCGAGCCGTCGTTCAGCGAGCCAGCCAGGCCAGCGTTAGCGTGGAGGGCACGGTAACCGGTCGCCTCAGCGCACCCGGACTTGTCGTACTGGTCGGCGTGACGCACAGCGACACCAAGGCGACCGCCGCGGCGCTGGCCAGCAAGGTCTATTACTTGCGGATCCTCGCGGGCGAGAAGTCGTGCGCCGATCTGGGCGCGCCGCTGCTCGTAGTGAGCCAGTTCACCCTCTACGCCGATACCGCTAAGGGACGGCGGCCGAGCTGGAGCGCGGCCGCGCCGGGACCGGTGGCTGAGCCACTGGTGATCGCGTTCGCCGAAGCGCTCCGCGGCCTGGGAGCGAGTGTCGAGACAGGCGTGTTCGGCGCGCACATGCTGGTCGACCTCATCAACGACGGCCCGGTCACCCTGATACTGGAGGCGTAGCCCCCGTGGTCAGCCGCGGGTGCGCGCGCGGGCTGACTTGGCGCCAGCCAGGTGCCTGCGGGTGAACTCCAGCGACTCCGTCAGGTCCGCCTGCCGGTCAGCGATCGTCGGGGCCCGGTGCGTGCTCACTTCCAGCACGACGTGACCGCTATAGCCGGTCCGCGTCAGCCAGCTGAGCAGCTCGGCGCACGGCTGATTACCGCGGCCGGGCACCAGGTGCTCGTCCGGCAAGCCTGGTTTGCTCCCATCGCCCATGTGCACGTGCGCCAACCTGCTGCCCAGGTCCCCGGCCATGGCCAGCACGTCGGAGCCTGACACCGAGGCGTGCGAGACGTCGAGTGTGACTGCCGCGCAGTCCATCTCCACCGGGTTCCAGTGCGGTGCATACGCCGCGATCTCGGTTTCGCCGCGCAGCAGCGGATAGAGATTCTCCACCGCGAATGCGACGTCACCGTCACTCGCCATCGCGGCGATACCAGCCTGGAAGTCCTTGGCGTACTCGCGCTGCCAGCGGAAGGGGGGATGCACGACCACCACGCGGGCGCCGAGCGCTGCCGCGAGATCCCGCGATTTCTCCAGCTTGGCCCACGGATCGCGGCCCCAGACCCGCTGTGTGATCAGCAGATTAGGCGCATGCACGGCCACGACAGGGATGGCGTGATAGTCAGACAGCTTGCGCAGAACGGCAGCGTCCTGGCTCACTGGGTCGGCGGTCACCATGACCTCGATGCCGTCGTAACCGAGCCGGGCAGCGGTCTCGAAGGCGTCCGGTGTCCGCTCCGGGAAGACAGAGGCAGTCGACAGCGCGACCTTGATCGCTGTCACCGCCGTGACCTGCGCAATTGTTTCTCCTCTGCCCACCCAGGATGGCACGGACGCCACCCGGGCGCCAAGCCCGGCGGCCGCGCCGGACCGTCCCTGCCGGGCAGGCGGGGACGGCGCCCCCCAAGGTTCCAGCTTATGCCGGCCGGAACGCGGGTCTGACGGCCGGCGCGGCCTGCCAGCCGGCGCGCTGACCTGCCAGCCAGCGGCCGATTGTCGGCAGCACCCGATACCGTCCCAGCATGGCAAGATCAGCAACTGCCCTTTTCGAATGCACGGCCTGTGGCTGGCGAAGCGCCAAGTGGGCCGGCCGGTGCGGCGAGTGCGGCGAATGGGGCACAGTCGGCGAAGGCCGCACTGGCGAGCTTGGCCGGGCAAGTTCGCGCGCGCAGTTGCGTGCGGTCCAGCCGTCTACTGCCGCGGTGCCGATCGGTCGAGTCGACGCCGAAGCCGCCAGGGCCCGGCCGACCGGGATGAGCGAACTGGACCGGGTGCTTGGCGGCGGCCTTGTGCCGGGTGCCGTCGTACTGCTCGCTGGCGAGCCCGGGGTGGGGAAGTCGACACTATTGCTCGAGGCCGGAGCGCTCGCCGCAGCGGCCGGCCGGGTGCTGTATGTGACCGGAGAGGAATCGGCAGCGCAGGTCCGGCTGCGCGCTGACCGGATCGGCGCGGTCTCCGACTCGCTGTACCTCGCGGCGGAGACCGACTTTGCCGCGCTGCTCGGCCACGTGCAGGCAGTTGATCCGGCGTTGCTCATCGTCGACTCAGTTCAGACGATCAGCGCCGCGGGTGTCGATGGCGTGCCTGGCGGCGTCACCCAGGTACGGGAGATCACCGCCGCGCTGACCGCACTTGCGAAGCAGCGCACTCTGACCACCGTGCTGGTCGGGCACGTCACCAAGGATGGCACGGTCGCCGGGCCGCGCACTCTGGAGCACCTCGTTGACGTGGTGCTGCATTTCGATGGTGATGCGCGCGGGCAGTTGCGGATGGTGCGGGCACTGAAAAACAGGTTCGGCCCGACAGACGAATTCGGCTGTTTCGAGCTCGGCGAGTCTGGGCTCGTGGGCCTGGCGGACCCGAGTGGGCTGTTCTTGTCGCAGCGGCATGACCCGGTCCCCGGCACCTGCGTAACGGTGACACTCGAAGGCCGGCGGCCGTTGGTTGCCGAGGTACAGGCGCTAGTCGGCCCGGTCGCCGCCGACATCCCGCCGCGGCGGGTGGTATCCGGACTGGACTCGGCGCGGGTGGGCATGATGCTCGCGGTCCTCCAGCGGCGCGCGCGGCTGCAGATGGGCCGCTGCGACGTGTTCGCCGCTACGGTGGGCGGCGTGCGGCTGACTGAGCCATCGGTGGACCTGGCGGTCGCGCTCGCCGCTGCCAGCGCGCTGGCTGACGTCAGCGTGCCGGCAGACCTGGTGGCTATCGGCGAGATCGGGCTGGCCGGCGAGATTCGCCGGGTCGCCGGCATCCGGCGCCGGCTGGCCGAGGCGGAGCGGATGGGGTTCCGGCGGGCGATAGTTCCGGCTGGCTCCGATCTGATGGCGCCCGCCGGATCAGCAAACGGCGGATCAGCCAACGGCCGGTCGGCCAACGGCGCATCAGCCGATCACGGGCAGCTGAACGGCGGGCGGCCAGTTGCCGCAACGCGCCTGCGGGAACTTGACGCCGCAAGTGGCGCCCAGCTGAAGATCACTGAGGTGACCGACATTCGCGGCGCTATCACCGCGGCGCTTGGCTTGCGCTGAAGCGGGGCGCCGCGTTGACGGCCGGCCGAGACCGTAGGTCGTGGCTAGACTGCCATGACAGCGACGTCGTGAGGCAGGTGCGTGCCGGGTGAGCGTGGGGCGAGACGACGGGCGTCGCGCTGCGCTTGCGGTGGTCGCGCCCGGCACTCCGCTGCGGGACGGCCTGGAGCGGATCGTGCGCGGCAACACCGGTGCGCTCATCGTGCTCGGCTTCGATCCTGTCGTCGAGGACATCTGCTCCGGCGGCTTCGAGCTGAGTGCCAGCTTCTCAGCGACTCGCCTGCGTGAGCTCGCCAAAATGGACGGCGCCATCGTCCTCGATCAGGCGGGCACGCGGATCCTGCGGGCGGCAGTACAGCTCGTCCCGGATCCCCGCCTGCCTACCGAGGAGTCCGGCACACGGCACCGCACGGCGCAGCGGGTGGCAAGGCAGACCGGATTCCCGGTCATTGCCGTCAGCAAGTCGATGCGAACGGTCGCGGTATTCACCGGCGGTGAGCGTTACGTGCTCGAGGACTCTGCTGCCCTGCTTGCGCGCGCCCATCAGGCACTTGCCACGCTGGAGCGGTACAAGCGCCACCTTGACCAGGCGGCCGCAGCGCTGACAGCCCTGGAGATCGAAGACCGCACGGTAATCGGGGACATCGCCCGGGTAGCTCAGCGGCTGGAGATAGCTAGCCGGGTAACCAACGAGATTGCCGGATACCTTGTCGAACTGGGTACCGATGCCGGCTTGCTTGGTCTGCAACTCGAGGAACTGACGGCTGGCACGCGGCGGCAGCGTCAGTTGCTGCTGAACGACTACTGCGGGGCAGCGGCCGGCACGCCGGGCCAGGCTGGAGATCGCGCGCTGTCCGGACTGAGCCCGGACGAGCTCATCGACCTGGCCGCCGTCGCGGCGGCTATCGGGCTCGACGCTTCGGGCGGGCTGGACCAGCATGTGAGCGCGCGCGGCTACCGCCTGCTCGGCCAGATACCGCGGTTGCCGGAGGCCGCCGCCGCTGCCCTGATAGCGGAATTCGGCAGCCTGCAGAAACTGCTGTCCGCCAGCGCGCAAGACTTGCGCCAGGTACCGGCAATCGACGCTGTGCTAGCCAGCACTGTCCGCGAAGGCTTGTCCAGGATCGCCGAGGCGGCGCTGCTCGAGCGCTACTCGTAAGTCCGCACCGGGCACTGTGCCAGGCAGCCGCAAGCGACTGGCAGATGTGCAAAGATCGGGCTTCGATGACCTCGCCTTACGTAGCCGCCGTCCTTGGCTGGTACGCCGACCACGCCAGGGACCTCCCGTGGCGACATCCCGCAGCCACACCGTGGTCTGTCATGGTCAGCGAGTTCATGCTCCAGCAGACTCCGGTCAGCCGGGTCCTGCCGGCCCATGCAGCCTGGCTGGCTCGCTGGCCGCTACCAGCTGCGCTAGCTGACGCCAGCCCGGCGGACGCCGTCCGGCAATGGGACCGGCTAGGGTATCCGCGCAGAGCCATTCGCTTGCACGCGTCCGCGCAGCTCATCGTTAGCCGACACGGCGGCCAGGTGCCGGCTTCGCTCGACGAGCTGCGCGCCCTGCCCGGAGTGGGCAGCTACACCGCGGCCGCTATTGCCAGCTTCGCCTTCGGCCGACGGCATGCTGTCCTGGACACGAATGTGCGGCGAGTTCTGGCCAGGCTGATGACTGGCGAGGGCCTGCCGCCGAAGACCCCGACAGTTGCCGAGGTTCGCCTTGCGGAAACCCTGCTGCCCAAGGACGGCCGGCAGGCAGCACAGTGGTCAGTCGGCGTGATGGAACTGGGCGCACTGATCTGCACCGCAGCTCGACCGCGATGCGCTGACTGTCCGCTTGCCGGCCAGTGCGCCTGGATTCGGCTGGGCTGCCCGCCCGCGACCGCGCACCACGGGCAAGCCGCTTATCACGGAAGCGACCGGCACTGCCGGGGGCAGTTGCTGGCGGTGCTCCGCGCAGCGGCCGGCGGAGTCCCGGCGGACACGCTGGCAGCCGCTTGGAATGACTCAGCGCAGCGAGCGCGTGCGCTCGCTGCGCTGGTCAGTGACGGTCTCGTGGTCCGCCGCGACGACGGGTCAATCGCCCTTCCGGGAGACGACCCGTCCGCGGCGCGCAGCGCCGGCGGCTAGTCGGACGCCGTCGCCGTCGCGCCGCTGGCGCCCGCCTTGCTCTCCACCTCGACCGGCGGCGCATCAGGCACGTCGGCAGGCTTGTTGATGCCGTTGAAGAGGAACTTAGCGTCCTCGCCAGTGCCTTCCGCATCGACGATCACGATCTGGCCGGCCTTCAGCTCACCGAACAGGATCTTCTCCGACAGGTGGTCCTCGATCTCCCGCTGGATCGTCCGCCGGAGCGGCCGGGCGCCGAGGACCGGGTCGTAACCCTTCTCCGACAGCAGCTTCTTGGCAGCTGGCCGGATCTCGATGCCCATGTCGCGGTCGCGCAGACGCTCGTCCACCTTGCTGACCATGAGGTCGACGATCTCGAAGATCTCGTCCTGGGTCAGCTGGTGGAAGACGATGACATCGTCGACACGGTTGAGGAACTCTGGCCGGAAGTGCTGCTTGAGCTCCTCACCGACCTTGTTCTTCATCCGGTCATACGAGCCCTTCGACTCGCTGGCCGCGCCGAAGCCCACCGTGACGCCCTTGGAGATGTCCCTCGTGCCGAGGTTGGTCGTCATGATGATGACCGTGTTCTTGAAGTCCACCACTCGGCCCTGGGCGTCGGTCAGCCGACCGTCTTCCAGAATCTGCAGCAACGAGTTGAAGATATCGCCGTGCGCCTTCTCGATCTCGTCGAACAGCACCACGGAGAACGGCTTACGCCTGACCTTCTCGGTCAGCTGCCCGCCTTCCTCGTAGCCGACGTAGCCGGGCGGGGAGCCGAACAGGCGAGACACGGTGTGCTTCTCCATGTACTCGCTCATGTCCAGCTGGATGAGTGCGTCCTCGTCACCGAACAGGAACTCCGCGAGTGTCCTGGACAGCTCGGTCTTGCCGACGCCTGAGGGCCCGGCGAAGATGAACGAGCCACCTGGCCGCTTGGGATCCTTCAGCCCGGCCCTGGTCCGCCTGATGGCCTGCGACAGCGCCTTGATGGCGTCGTTCTGGCCGATAACCCGGCGGTGCAGCTCGTCCTCCATCCGGAGCAGCCGCTGCGACTCTTCCTCGGTGAGCTTGAACACCGGGATGCCGGTAGCGGTCGCGAGAACCTCAGCGATGAGCTCCTCGTTCACCTCAGCCGGCGTGTCCATGTCACCGGCCTTCCACTCCTTCTCCCGCGCGTCCTTCTTGTCGATCAGCTGCTTCTCGGTGTCACGCAGCGAGGCGGCCTTCTCGAAGTCCTGGGAGTCGATCGCCGACTCCTTCTCGCGCCTGACATCGGCGATGCGCTCGTCGAAGTCACGCAGGTCCGGCGGTGCGGTCATCCGGCGGATGCGCATCCGCGACCCGGCCTCATCGATCAGGTCGATGGCCTTGTCCGGCAGGAACCGGTCGCTGATGTACCGGTCGGCGAGCTGCGCAGCTGCCACCAGGGCATCGTCAGTGATGGTGACGCGGTGGTGCGCTTCATACCGGTCGCGCAGGCCCTTGAGGATCTCGATGGTGTGCGAGATCGTCGGCTCGGCGACCTGGATTGGCTGGAACCGCCGCTCAAGCGCGGCGTCCTTCTCCAGGTGCTTGCGGTACTCATCCAGCGTGCTTGCGCCGATCGTCTGCAACTCGCCGCGGGCCAGCATCGGCTTCAGGATCGAAGCCGCGTCGATTGCGCCCTCGGCGGCGCCGGCGCCGACGAGGGTGTGAATCTCGTCAATGAACAGAATGATGTCGCCGCGAGTCCGGATCTCCTTCAGGACTTTCTTCAGCCGCTCCTCGAAGTCACCGCGGTAGCGGGAACCGGCCACCAGCGCGCCCAGGTCCAGCGTGTAGAGCTGCTTCTCCTTGAGCGTCTCCGGGACCTCGCCCTTGACGATCTTCTGCGCCAGCCCCTCGACAACGGCAGTCTTGCCGACACCGGGCTCCCCGACCAGGACCGGGTTGTTCTTGGTCCGGCGGGAGAGCACCTGCA
>Ga0335074_10001252_pt1 | contig 34717 bp, 43 predicted proteins | sample Lox_Sample_23_FD_206715 | JGI IMG/M metagenome (GOLD analysis project Ga0335074, IMG submission 206715) | Soil microbial communities from Loxahatchee National Wildlife Refuge, Florida, United States - Lox_Sample_2.3 | ecosystem: Environmental > Terrestrial > Soil > Wetlands | place: USA... | reverse complement strand
GATCCAGCGCGGAGCGGAGCTCGGGGCTCGGTACCGGAAACGCGTGGCGATGCTCCCCGTCGCGCAGCTCCACCCACGGGGCACCGTCCGAATCTTTGAGCACGCGGAGGCCCGCATGGATCACGAGGTCGCGATACAGTTCGTGCGCCGGGGGGCCGCCCATCGCGCCGATCGGCGGCATCCACTCGCCTCGCCCGACCTTGCTCAGGTCGAGGATCGCTAGCTCTTCGTTTGTCACCCTGGTCCACCCGTCCACCCGGTCACGGGCATCGGGAGCCCACGGCCCCCAGCTTGCGTCGCCGGTCGGGGTTTAGTTCTTTTCGAGGCAGAGGAAACGGTTCGAACCGAGATCCGGCCCCCCGCCTTCTTGTGCGGAGATGCCGTAACGGCCCACGATGTGCGACCTTCCCGAGGAAGAGTCCGCCGAATATTTCGCGTGGCGCGCCCGAGCGCCGGCCCTCGACCCCTCCCCTCGCCCGACGGGCGAGCGGGAGCCCGCGTCGACCTGGTCGACGCGTTCCGCCCGAGCGGTCGAGACGGCCGAGGCGTAGCGGTCGCGGCGTTCAGAACCCACGAAACACTTCGTAATCCACGTCGTCGACGGGGACCCCGAGGGTCTCGGTCAACAGGGCGACCGTGGCCACGACCATCTCCGGCAGGCCGGCGACATAGCATCGGGGGTGCCGGTCGAGGTGGCCGTGCTCCTCGAGCCAGGCCCGGTCGATCCGCCCGACGCGGCCCCGCCAGTCGGCGCTCGACTCTCGGGGCCGCGTGACCGTGTAGTGCACGGCGACGTTCGATCGGTCGCGCGCGAGCGTGTCGAGTTCGTCGCGGAAGACGAATTCTTCGGGGACGCGGGCGGAGTAGAGCAACGTGTATGGGCGCGCGGCGCCGCTATCCGCCGCGTACCGCAGCATCCCCCGGAAGGGAGAGATTCCGATTCCGCCAGCGAGAAACAGCGCCGGCCGGTCCGCCTCGAACAAGAATCGACCGATCGGCCCATAAACGTGGGCCGTCGCGCCGGGGGAGAGCTGGTCCAACGCCTGCTTGAGCGGGGTGTCCGTGATCTTGCAGGTGACGGAGAGCTGGTCGGGCTCGGAGGGGCTCGACGAGAGCGAGAACGTCCGCACCGCCCCCCACGGGTCGTCCACGCCGGGCAGGCTCAGGCGGATCGCCTGGTTCGACAGGTACCGGAAACCGGTCCCCGTCGTCGCAAAGCGGAAGGTGCGCACGCTCGGCGACTCCACGCGGCGTTCGATCAGCGGCAGGACGTAGCGGGAGGGAAGCGGTAGCCCGGCGGGCCCGATGACGTTCACGGGCTCGCGAGCGGGAGGAGGCTCTTAATGACCGGACCTCGCCGGACCCGGTCGCGTCCCCCATAATCCCTTAACTCCGGCTCGCTCGACGCCCGGTCCGGCGACCCGGAGCCGCCCCGAGCGATGACGAGCGCGAGCGCCGAGGAACGTCGGAATCTCCTCTTGCTCGTGCTCGTCGGGATGATCTGGGGGAGCGCGTACCCCGTGATCCGGTTCGGGCTGCTCGCGGGCGCGACGCCGATCGCCTTCGCGGCCGCCCGCTACGCGCTTTCGGCGGGGGCGATCGCCGCGTTGGCCGCGGTGCTCGGCATCCCGCGCCCATCGGCCCGTGCCCTCGGGCTATCCGCGCTCCTCGGCATCCCGATCGTCGGGTTGTACGGATTGTTCCTCTACGTCGGGGAGCAAACGACCTCCGGCGGGCTCTCCTCGATCCTGATCGCGATCGCCCCGCTGCTCACCGTGCTGTTCGCGCTGCCGATCCTGCCCGGGGAGGGGCTGCGCCGAAGCGCGCTCCTCGGCCTCGGGCTCGGGTTCGTCGGCGTCTTCGTCCTCGTCTTTCCTCCCCCCGGCGTCGCGCTCGCGACCTCCGTCTGGGGTCCGATCGCCATCCTCGCCGCGGCGACGTCGTTTGCGTTCGGTTCGGTGCTGCTCCGCGCGCGGCGGCCGGAAGGGGAGACGCTCTGGGGAGTCTCGATGCAATTCGTGGTCGCGACCGTTTTCCTCGCGGTGCTCCTTCCCGTCGTTGAACCCCAATCCTCTCTCCCGATCTCCTCGCCCGTGCTGCTGGCCCTCGCCTACCTCGTGCTGCTCCCCTCGCTCACCGGGTACGCGCTCTACTTCGCGCTGCACCATCGCGTCGGGCCCGGCCGCGCGAACGTCGTGGCCTATGTGAATCCGGTCGCGGCCCTGACCGTCGGGACGCTCCTTCTGGGAGAGCCGTTCAACGCCTGGGAACTGGTCGGTTTCGGCCTGATCGTGCTCGGTCTCGCGCTCGTCACCGGACTCCTTCGTCCCCGGAAGACGTGAGCCCCCCCCGCGGCCCACATCCATTATCTCCCGGACCCGACCATGTTGGCGAGGATGCCCGAGAATTACGGGGGGTTCGGAGCGTCGCGGCAGCGCTCGATCTATCTCGCGGGGCCTACGGCCCCGATCTCCCGGGTCCCGGTCGGGATGGACGAACTCGAGAACGGCGCTCGGTCCGTCCTCGGCCCACCGGTCTTCGACTACGTAGCCGGCGCGGCGGGAGGCGAACGCACGGCCCGCCACAACATCGCCGAGTTCGAACGCTGGCACCTGATCCCGCGGATGCTGCGGGACGTGCACGAGCGGGATACCCGAGTCGAGCTGTTCGGGAAGTCCCTCCCCGCTCCGGTGCTGTTCGCGCCGGTCGGAGCGCTCGAGGCCGTGCGCCCTGAGGGCGACCTCGCGGTCGCCCGCGCGAGCGTCGCCACCGGCGTGCCGATGGTCGCGAGCACCCTGACGACGCGCTCCCTCGAGGAGATCGCCGCCGTCACCGGCTCCGCTCCGCACTGGTTCCAGCTGTACTGGGGCCCCGACCGGGACCTCAACCTGAGCCTGGTTCAACGCGCCGAGAAGGCCGGATACTCGGCGCTGGTCGTCACGCTGGACACCCGCATCATCGGCTGGCGCCACCGCGACATCGCCCGCGCCTACCTGCCGTTCCTGGGGGGGATCGGCCTAGGGAACTACTTCAGCGACCCCGTGTTCCGTTCGCGACTCGAGCGGCCCCCCGAAGAGGACCTTCCCGCCGCGGTCCTCCGAGCGGTCGGGATGATCGGCGACCTGACCTTCTCCTGGGCCGACATCCGATTCCTCAGCGAGCGGACGGCCATGCCGATCGTCGTGAAGGGGATCCTCCACCCGCAGGACGCCGTGGACGCGATGGAGGCCGGGGCGAACGGACTCATCGTCTCGAATCACGGGGGGCGCCAGCTCGACGGGAGCATCCCGTCGCTCCGGGCCCTGCCGAAGGTGATGGAGGAGGCCGGCACGCGCATCCCCGTCCTGCTCGATGGCGGGATCCGGAGCGGGGCGGACATCGCGAAGGCCCTCGCGCTCGGGGCACGGGCCGTCCTGATCGGCCGGCCGTATGTCTGGGGGCTCGCGATCGACGGGGAGTACGGGGTGAAGCAGGTCACGGAAAATCTGCTGGCCGACTTCGATCTCACGCTCGCCCTGCTTGGGCTCACGAAGCCGGCCGAGCTGACGCGCGACACGATCGTCGCGGCGTAGAGCGAGGGACCCCCGGCGCCTACGACATCGGCCGAGCGCCCGCCGGGCTCGGGGCGGCGGCGGGGGTGGGCTGAGGCAGGCTCACGAGGCCGAGGAACAGCAGGAGGATGCCGATGAACTCGGCATAGTAGAGCGCGATCGGGAACGAGGCGATGTAGAGCGCCCCGCCGGCGCCGAGGATCACGGCCCCCGCGGCCATCAGGAGCGTCTGCCAGCGCCAGGAACGGCGGAGGGAGAGGGCGGTCGCGGTGAGGAGCACGACGGTCGCCGGGACGGTCACGAGCGAGGAGAGCAGGATCAGGTCGAGCGGAGGATTCCCCGAGATGATCCCGCCAGTGACCATCGAATCGGGGAGCGGGGTCAGGGCGCTCGCGACGGCCACGAGCCCGCAGGTCGCGGCGATGTACCACGTGTAGACCCGTTCCACGCGCGGGCTGCGCAGGATCTTCGTCGCGCCGAGGGAGAGGACGCCGACGATCGCCGCAGAGAAGAAGACGTAGGCCTGGAGCAGCGGGCTCGATACGACGCCGAGATAGACGACCGATTCGACCGCCATCGCCGCCGTCGCGATGGAGAGCCCGCCTCCCCACATGAGCTGCGAGCGCGAGCGGTTCTCGCGGTACTTCGCGAGGGCGCGCACCGAGAGAACGAACAGCAGGGTAGTGAGGAGCGCGAGCGAGGTAGCGATGAGAACGAGCTCAGCGTCCACCGCGCGCCCCGGTCCCGAGCGCTCGGCTCAGGGTGCCGGTCCTCCCCATCGAGGTCTGGGTGGCATCCCGGTTGATATTCCGGCGGTACGAGTAATCCGGACCGGCGGCGGGCTACGCCGCGGGTCCGCGCGCCCGCACGCCTCCGGGTCGATGGGCCCGGAGCGAGTACATCAGCGGGAACCGGCCCGGCTCGTCGCGCAGGTGCCAGTACCCGTCGGGCGTCGACCGCATCCCGGTGTACCGGCGCCAGTAGGAGAACGGGTACTCGACGAACGAGTCCAGGACGAGTCCGGCGCCCACGATCGCGCCGATCGCGTCCTGGATCGGATGGATCCAAGAGTACGAGACCCGGTGCCGCATCACGGGGGCCGAGACTGCGTAGGTGCCGGCGAATTCGTCCCGGAACGGCGGCCGCTGGAAGTACCGGTTTCGGCGCACGAGAGGGCCGCGGGGACCCTCCCGTTCGTGCACCTCGGCGATCGGGTGGTCCTCGAGGTAGAAGAGGCGCCCTCCGGGCCGGAGCAGCCCGGCGACGACCCGAGCCCACGGCGCGAGATCCGGGAGCCAGCACAGCGCCCCTTTACCCGTATACACCAGATCGAACTTGCTCCGGAGGCGGCGGCCCGCGCCGTACACGTTCGAACGGACGAACCGCGCCGGCACCCGGACCTCCCGGGCGAGCTTCTGGGCCGCCGCGATGGCCGGCGCCGAGTAGTCGACGCCGGTGACGCGCGCGCCGCGTCGCGCCCACGCGAGCGTGTCCATCCCGAAGTGGCACTGGAGGTGCACGAGGCTCCGACCACGCACCGGCCCCATGAGCGCGATCTCGCACGGAAGGAGAGGGTCCGCGCCCCGCCGGAACGCCGGCACATCGTAGACGCGCGAGGCAACGTGCAGGGGCACCGACTCGTCCCACTTCTGCCGGTTCACCCGCATCCGGCGCGCGTCGACGGCTCGCATCATCTGCCCACCGCAGGACGGTACATGAGGCCGCGGCCCCGCGCGTCCGGGGAGTTCATCTGCCGCCGGCCGCTCCGGGCCCGACGGCGATGCCCGAGTCGAACGACCTCGAGCTGGTCGATCTCTCCGGAGGAGAGCGGGAACGCGCCGTACCCGTGCTGATCGATTCCTTTGTGGGGATCTACCGCTGGCACGCGAAACGGACGCTGCGGCAGGTGGGCCGCGTCCGCGCGGCGCTCGTCTCCGGCGAGGTCGTCGGGGTCGCCCTGCTCGAGCGGCTCGCGCCGGGGGTGGGGTACGTCTACTACCTCGCGGTTCGGCGAAGCGACCGGCGCCACGGCGTTGGCGCCCGGCTCCTGGACGACGCGCTCGCCGGGTTCGCCCGGGACGGGGTGCGGGTCGTCTACGCCGCCGCCGAGGAAGAGAACACGAGCTCGATCGAGCTGTTCCTCTCCCGCGGATTCCGAACGGTGGAGCGGCGGGAGCTCGGCTACGCCGAAGGGGGCCTCGGTGCGTGGGGACTCCGCAGCAAGATGTGGGTCGTCTCGGGCGAGGTGCTGCTCGGCCTGCGGCTCGCTCCCGAGCCCGCGGCCGCCGCGAACTCCACCCGTCTCTGAGGCCCGCCCGACGAGGCTATCCGAACCTCGGTCTCTGTCGGACTCGTTGTCCGGAACCCCTCGTGCGCCGTGGCCCCCTCAGCTCGGGCGGCTGACGTTCGGTCTCACCCCGGCCGCGCTTCGGGAGGAGGGCGAACGCGAGATCGAGTCGATCCGGCGGGAGCTCTCCGACCTCGTCGCGCGCGCCGACCCGCCCACCCTCGACGGCTTCCTCGCCCCTCTCGATTGCCTGATCGCGCGCGCCCAGGACGTCGAGGCGCAGGGATCGATCATCTTCTCGGGACACCCCGATGCCGCGACCCGCCTCGTCGGGCGAGAGGTGGCGGAGCTCGCCGAGCGATTCCTGAACGGCTACCGGCTCAACGAGGCGGCCTACGGGAGATTGAAGGCGCTCGACCTGAGTTCCGCCGACGAGCCGACGCGTTTCGCTGTCGGTAAGATGCTCCGCGAGATGCGCCGGGCCGGAGTGGAGGCGTCCCCCGAAGCGCGGACGCGCCTCCTCGAGACGGCGAACGCCATCGATCGGACCTCGAACCAGTTCATGGAGAACATCGCGCGCCTCGACCGGAGCATCGCGATCCGCGGCGCGGGCCGGCTCTCGGGTCTCCCGTCCGATTTTGTGGCGGCCCACGCGCCCGACGCGGAGGGGTCGATCCGCATCACGACGAAATATCCGGACTATCAGCCGGTGATGGCGTACGCGGAGGACGGAGAGCTCCGTCGCCAGCTGCTCGAAGCGTTCATGACCCGGGCGTACCCCGAGAACGAACCCGTGTTGGAGGAGCTGCTCGCGCTGCGGGCCCGCTTCGCCACGGACCTCGGCTACGGATCGTGGGCCGCGTACGCACTCGAGGACAAGATGATGGGCACGCCCGCGGCCGCGCAGTCGTTCCTGGGGCGATTGGGGGACGTGCTCCGGGAGCCGACGCAGCGCGAGCTCGCCCGCTACCTCGCCCGAAAGCGCCGGGAGCATCCGGACGCGGTCTCGATCGACCCCTGGGAGTGCGAGTTCTTCGGGAGCGGCTACTACGACAACAAGATCCGAAAGGAGGAGTTCGGCGTGGACGCGCGGGTGCTCCGCGCCTACCTCCCCTTCGTTCGCGTGCGGGATGGGCTGCTCGCGCTGTGCCGCGAGCTCTTCGACATCGAATTCGTTCGGGTCCCGGATGCCGAGGTCTGGCACCCCTCGGTCGAGGCGTACGACGTGGCCCGGGCCGGGGTGCCCCTCGGCCGCGCCTATCTGGATCTGATCCCGCGCGAGGGGAAGTTCAACCACGCCGCCTGCTTCGGCGTCCGCACGGGGCTCGCCACCGTCCAATACCCTCAGGCCGCGCTGCTGTGCAACTTCCTCGATCCCACCGTGCCGGTCGACCGGGCGCGGATGGAGTGGCGGGACGTCGTCACGTTCTTTCACGAGTTCGGGCACCTGCTCCACGCGATGCTCGCCGGGCAGCCGCGCTGGCTGTTCAACGGTCAGAGCCAGATCGAGTGGGACTTCATCGAAGCGCCGTCCCAACTGTTCGAGGAGTGGGCCCGGGACCCCGCGACGCTCGCGCGGTTCGCGCGCGACCCGGACACCGGGGAAGGAATCCCCGCGGATCTGCTCCGTCGGCTCGAATCCGCCGAGGCGATGGGCCGTGCTTCGCGGCAGTTGCGCCAGGTCGCGCTCGCGTGGATCTCGCTCGACTACTACGCCGGGGGACCCCCGTCGGGGAGCCTGGACGCCCGACTCCGCGCGAGCTGGGACCGGGCGTACCCGCGACCCATCCGACCCGAGTACCACCCCGAAGCGGCGTTCGGCCACCTGACGGGGTACTCCGCCTGTTACTACACCTATCTCTGGTCGGGCGTGATCGCGCGCGATCTCCTGAGCCCGTTCCACGCCCGCGGCACGCTCACGGACCGCGCCTCGGCCGCGCGCTACGCCGAGGAGATCCTCGCCCCCGGGAGCAGCCGGCCCGCGTCGGAACTGATCCGGCGCTTCCTGGGGCGGGAGTTCCGCTTCGACGCCTACGAACGATGGGCGCTGGCGGGCGTTAACTCTGGACCCGCGGCCGGCTGACGCGACCCGGCGGGATCAGTCCCCGTCCCACTCCCAGTGGCGGCGCGCGAAGCGCATTCCGAAGGAGATCCAGGCGCCGGCCAGGACCCCCGCGAGGACGACCAGGGAGACCACGATCACGATGATGCTCTGGAAGAGGCTGAATCCCTGCGCCCAGAAGCCGACGTACAGCAGCGTGAAACAGACCCAGGCGACGATGCCCGCGATCGAGAGCAGCACGCTCCGGCGCAGGCGACCCAGGAGGTCGGAGTGGGGGAAGTTCGTCGCGGTCGCCGAGGGGAACGGAGGGGCCGACATCGGCCCTCGACCCGCCTCGTGAGATAAGAACGTAGCTCACGCCACGTTCGCACCCCGCCGCGGGCCGGAGCGGGCGGCGGATTACGTCTGGAGGGTGATCTTTCCCGAGCGGCCCATCGAGATCTGGAGCTTCCCGCGGAAGTCCTTCACCCAACCGTCGGTGATGCGCACGCGCTGGCCGACCGTGTAGCGCTTCGTATCCTCGCCCCAGAGGGTGAGCGTGATCGTTCCCGTCTCGTCCTGGAGGGTGGCGTCCGCGACCTGCGCCGGGCCCCGGGAGGTCGTGACGTCCCGGACCGGCGAGATCGCCGTAATCGTCGCTTCGATCGTCGCATTCTGGTTCGGCTGGAGCGAGGCAATTCCGGGCATGACGGCCTCGGCGATTCCGGCGGGGGTTAAACAACCTTGGGTCAGGGTTCCGAAGGCGATTCTTTGCTTCCGGCGCCCGACGGGCCCCACCAATCGTCCTCCTGCTCGAGGCCGAGCAGGTGGCCGAGCTTCACCTGCTTCGTCTGCATGTACGCCCGATCGTGGTCGTTCGGGGGCACGACGACCGGGATCCGGCCGACGATCTTGACCCCGTGTTCCTGGAGGTCCTTCATCTTGTCCGGGTTGTTCGTCATGATCCGGATCGACCTCACTCGCAGCGCCCAGAGCATGTGCGCCGCGATCGCGTAGTCGCGTTCGTCCGCGCGGAATCCGAGGAGTTCGTTCGCCTGCACCGTGTCGTATCCGGAGTCCTGGAGCTGGTAGGCCTTGATCTTGTTCACGAAACCGATCCCCCGTCCCTCCTGCCGGAGGTAGAGGACGATCCCGGCCTCCATCTTCCCGATCCGCTCGAGGGACTCCAGAAGCTGGTCGCGGCAGTCGCACCGAAGGGAGCCGATCGCGTCCCCCGTGAGGCACTCGGAGTGCAGTCGCACGGGGACCTCCTCCGCGTCGACGACGTTCCCGTGGATGAAAGCGGCGTGCTCCTTCCCGTCGGACGGACTCCAGAACGCGGCGACCTGGTAGTCGCCGAACCGGGTGGGGAGCTGCGCGACCGCGCAGACCTGCACGCAAACCTCCGAGCCGTCGGGGCACTTGTGGGACTGGCTCTCGTCCAGCAGCTGCTGGACGACGGCGGAGGGGATTCCCATCGACCCGCTCAGACGGACGGTCGATTAAAGGCACCGGTATCCCCGGGACCATCTGCGGGGACCGTCCAGCGGAAGAGGCTCGGCGACCTGACCCGAGGGACCAAGATGGCCGAAGGCGACGAAGCGGTCCGGTGTCCGAAGTGCGGCCGGACCCTGATCGTACCCGAGGACTGGCGCCTCGCTACATGTCCGACGTGCGGAACGGTCGTCACTCGGATGGGGAGCGACGCCGCATACGACTGACGCGCCTCGCGCGTCGCGCGAGACCGTCGTGCGGGGTCGGGGGATACATCCGCTGGAGCATCTGGACGTCGATCCAGCGATCGAACTTGTAGCCCACCTCGTGCAGCACCCCCACGAGGACGAATCCCTGGCGGGTGTGCAGTCGCACGCTGGCCGCATTGCCGTCGGCGATGCGCGCCAACAGCGTGTGGAGGCCCGCCTGGGCCCCTGAGGCGACCAGCTGCTCGATCAGCGCCCGGCCGACCCCGCGTCCCCGCGCGTCCGAGCGTACGTAGATCGACACCTCGCCCGTTCGGCGATATCCCGGGCGGTCCGACCAGCGACTCAGGCTCGCCCAGCCGACCACATCGCCGGCGCGGTCCGCGACGAACACCGACCAGGGCCGGGCATGCTCGGCCCACCATCGGCGCTGCGTCCGCATCGAGCGCGGCTCCGTGTCGAAGGTGGCGGTCGTCGTCTCCACCGCCTCGTTGTAGATCCGGCGGATCGCGTCGAGATCTCCCGGGCGGGCATCGCGAACGACCGCCCCGTTCGACGCTCCCGCCGTGACGCGAACCCCCGACCCCGGGAAGGCCCTTCGGGCTAGATGAGGGAACTCCCGGGAAAGTTGGACGTTCGGTCACCGGACCTTGCCAACGCTGTCGCAAATGCGCCGTCGCGGCGGAGCGTCGCGGTCAGGTGTCCACCGCGGCTCCCGTTCCGCCGTCCGCCGGGGGCAGGGCCGGACCCCAAGTAGATAGGGGCGAATGGGCTACCCCGGTTGCCCGCCTCGATGCCTTCGGGCGCGGGGCGATCTGCCGCGAGGGGACGCGGGGTTCGAATGCCGTTCGTCGAATACGACGAGGTGGAGGCGATCTGCTCGGATTGCGGCCGGATCTTCCGCTCCGAGGAGGCGCTCGTCGCCCATCGGGTCGATAGCCATGCCGGTCGCGTGGCCCCCGCGTCGAAGGATCCCCTTACCTGCCCGGACTGCGGCCGTCGAATGCTCTCGGCCGCGCAACTGCGCGCCCATCGCGAGCGGGAGCATGCCGGGGAGGGACGCACGCCGTCCGGGCGCTGAGCGCTACCTTATTCCCACCCGGAAGAGTCAGGCCGCCCGGGGGACCGCCCGATGGTCGAACTCGACCTTCCTAGCGTCGCGATCATCACGGCCTACAGCACGTGGGCCCTCGCCGTCGGCACGCTGATCATCCTGTTCTGGCAGACCTTCCAGGCCCAGGTGCTCAATTCGGCGAACGCCGTCATGAACCTTCGCGACAAGTTCGACTCGACCCGGATGCGGGCAGTCCGCCGGCATCTCGCCGACCGTCTGCTGAAGCAGGCCCATGAAGACATCACCAGCATCGAGGTCGTCACGTTCTTCGAGCTCGTGGGCACGCTCACTCATCGCCGGGTCTTGGATGAGGAACTGGTCTGGGAGGCCTTTGGCACCTGGATCACGGCCTACTGGTGGATGCTCCGCCACCCCCTCGATTTCGTGGGGAAGCTGCGGCACGACCTGCAAGACCCGCTGATCTTCCACGAGTACGAGTGGCTGGTCCGTCGGACCCTCGAGCTCGATCGCCGGGCGCTGGCGCGCTACGGCGGGGCCTCCGGCTCGCCAGAGGAAGAGGCGACGCGCATCCTCAAGCGCGAGGCCCTCCTCGAGTCGATCTGATCCGCGCGACCGGGGTCGCGGCTCGCCGGGGAACCGCCCCGGGGTCGGCGCGTCGTGCGAGAGTGGCGAGCCAAGCATGGCCCGTGACTGCCGGGTCTCGCGTCTCGAATCGGTCGGCGGCGATCGACTCGACGTCCCACCCCTCCCGGAACGTCGTGCGGATCTCGGCTTGGGTCACGCGACGGGGACCGCCCCAATCCGTCGGTTCGTGCTCGCTGAAGGCGATGAGGAAGAACCGGCCCCCGGGGCGCAACTGCCGCGCGACGCTCGCGGCGTATTCCGGACGGTGCGGATCGAGAAAGACATGGAACAACCCACAATCGGTCACCGTGTCGAACGGGCCTCCCAGGTCCGGCAGATCGAGCGCACTCGCCACGCGGAACGAGGCGCTCGCGCCGCGCGCGGCCGCCTTCCGGCGCGCCCGTTCGATCGCGGTCGGCGCGAAGTCGACTCCGACGACCGTGTGGCCGCGCTCGGCGAGGTAGAGCGCGAGCTCGCCGGTGCCGCAGCCGAGGTCGAGAACCCGACCGGTGATCCGTCCGGACTCCTCGAGCCGGACGAACACGCCCTGCGGCCGGCCGATCTCCCAGGGTGGGGCGCCCCGGTAGGCCGCTTCGAAGAAGTGCATCGGGAGGCAGAGAGGCGCGGGACGGATTACCCCCGCGGCCCGGGTTCACGACGGGGTAAGCTCGACCAGGAGCTGAAGGAACGCCCCGCCGCCCCAGTCGACCGCGAACGTCTGGTCCGGGGCGACGAACAGCATCGGCCGACTGGCGTTGTTCGCCATGCCGCCGAGCAGGAACGAATACGTCGAGCCGCCGACGGCCGTGCCGTTTCCGTGCACGAAGCTGCCGTGCGGGTCGTACCAGCCGGTCGTCCAGATCCAGAAGGTGACGTTGTCGAAGACGACCGCGCGAGCCGGCGTGCTGTTGGTCCCGAGCATCGGGAACGGCAGGAAGTAGGCGCTCGTTGCATACTCGCGGCCGTCCAAGAGGACGTTCGACGTGATGTGACCCCCCAGGCCCGGGAGCGATCCGGTGAACAGCGCGACGCCGAACCCGATCGCGAGCGCGTAGACCACCACGGCGACCACGACCTTGCGGCGCCCCCGGGGCGAGAGCGGAGGCAGACCGGACGCGGGCAACGCGGTCGACACGCTCGAACCATTGCCGTTCGCCGCAATAGCTTAACTCGGGCGCCGGGGTCCGGGGACGGTCCCGCACGATGGCTCCGCCGCCCGGTCTCACTCCCATCTCCGCCCCCGACCTGACGGGGCCGACCTCGTTCCTCGATTGGCCGGTCGCACTCGCGGGACCCTCGCGCGGACGCAAGCCGCGCCCGTTCGCCCACGTGCACCTCGAGATCGACCTGCGCCACGAGCGACTGGAAGAGCCGAGCGTGCCGCTGCTCCTCCAGTTCGAGCGGCTGCTCCGGGAGCGCGAGGTCGTCGTACCGGCGGACCTTCTGCGCTTGAGTGCCGCCGCCCTGCACGCGTGCTCCGAGCGCGGCTTCGCACGGGTCGACCACTGGGAGATCGAACCCGGCGGGTGGCTGCCCCTGCCCGAACCGACCCACGCAAGCCTCGCGGAGCCGTTGAGCCACCTCGTGCGCGCGCTGTCGAGCCCCGAGTGGCGGCGCTTCGCTGCGGCGCGCGAGTTCTCCGTCCGGATGTCCGGCCCTCAAAGCTATCGGGCCGACTTGCGCGTGCGCCGCATCCACCGGGAGCGGATCCACTCGATGACGATCGACCTCCGGGGCACGATCACGCCACTCGACGTCGAGCGGCTGGTGCGCGCGCTCCGCGAGCGGCTACCGGTCCTGCGCTCGGCCGTGACCGAGTATGCCTACGCGGACGCGATGCCGGGACGTCGGGCCCGTCCTGCGCGCGGACGTTAGATACTCGAGACCGTCTCGGCCTTCGGGGGAGCGGAGATGACGGTCCCGTCCGCGATCCAGGCCCGCGAGTTCGACCAAAAGGGCGCCGGCCGGATCGGGCTCGGCGCGGGCCTCGGCTTCGTCGGGGCGATCGTGACGATCGTCGTGCCCGTGATCTTCCTGTTCGTCGCGGCGGACTTTCCCGGAGGTTTCTTCACGATCAGCCCGACGCTCGTGGAGGTCACGAGCCTCCTCGTGCTCACGGGCGCGATCCTCCTGCTCCTCTCGCTGTTCTTCTACCGCCGGAGCTTCTCCGCGCTGAGGAAGGTCGATCCCCGGTTCTACGTCGCGTCGGTACTCTGCATCCTCGGGTCGCTCGGGTTCCTGCTCCTCCTCGTCGCGGCGGGCATCGTGGCGGGGAACACGGGCTCGCTCCTGACCTGCGTCCAGGGACATCCGAGCCACGCGCTCTCCTGCCTCGAATCCGGCCAGCCGTTCGGGGCCGTCACGGCCATTCTCGGGTTCCTCTTGGGATGGCTCGGGGGGGTCGGCATCATGATCGGACTCTTCGTGGCCGGCGACCGCTTCCGCTCGGGTTCCCTCACCGCCGGCGGCATCTTCTACGGTCTCCTCTTGATCGTGCTGATCCTGCCGCTCGCGGCGCTGTTCGTGACGATCCCTTACGTCTCCTATCTCCTGTTGCTCTCCCCGATCTTTGCCCTGCTCGCGCCCGCGCTCGCCCTCTCGGGGGCGTCCGCGACGCGCCAGCGGCTCGCCTCGGCCCGCTAGGCGGGACGGCGTCCTACTTCCGCACGACGACCTGGACTTCCGTCCGGGCCCACGCCTTCGGATCGCGCCAGGGATCCCGATCGTACAACTCTCGATACGCGCCGACCGAGCGGATGGTGCGGTCCCGCTTCCGCCACCGGAGCCAATCCGTCACGCCGTGGTACACCACGGCCGGCGAGACGACGTCGGGGTCGAAGACGACGCTCGCGACGGAACACGCCGGGAACGTCCGAACGCGGACCCCTCCTTCCGAGCCGGCCGACCCCCGGATCTCGATGCCGACTTCCCAGGCCCGGGTGCCGGGCTCCCGGAAGATCCACCGGCCCGTCCGCAGCCCGCGGGCCCGCGCCCACTTCTCGACCCGGGCGAACTGCGCCCGGATCTTGCGCTCGTTCCACGGCCCCTTCCACGACAGGGTGGCGACCCGGTACGACGGCGACCGTTTGATCTTGAACTCGACGACCACGGGACCCTCGATCATCCGGATAGCGCGCTAGCACATAGATGGCGCGGCCCCCCGCGGCGCCGGGGATCCGGGCGGCGGGGGCCGACCCCGCCGCCGGAGGAAGGGGTTTAGTCCGAGGCGGTGGCGAGTTCCGGGTTCTCGGTCAGGGGGACGGTCGTCGCGTACGCGGAACCCTTGCGCCGGTAGCCGATCTCCACGTCGCTGCCCACGGGGTAGTTCGCCAAGGCGCTCACGAGGTCCCGCACGTTGCGGACTTCCTTCGGACCGACCCGCGTGATCACGTCGCCCGCCTTGAGACCGGCCTTGTGTGCGGGGGAGCGGGGCGCCACCTCGCCGACCAAGAGGCCGGAGTTGACCTCGAGGCCGTAGCGCAACGCCACTTCCGGCCGCAGTTCCGCGACGGTGACGCCCATCCATGGCCGGACGATCCGCCCCTTCGAGCGGAGCTCGTCGGCGATCCGATGCACGGCGTGGATCGGGATCGCGAAGCCGACCCCCTGGGCGAACGGCACCATCGCGGTGTTCACTCCCACCACCGAGCCCGAGAGGTCCACGAGGGGGCCGCCGCTGTTCCCCGGATTGATCGCCGCGTCGGTCTGGATCAGCCCCTCGAAGACGAAGTCCGAGCCGGGCAACGGGCGCCCGAGCGCACTCACGACGCCCGTCGAGACGGTGGGGCCACCGGGGAGGCCGAGCGCGTTCCCGATCGCCAGCACGATCTGACCGACGCGCAATTCCTCGGAGCGGCCGAGACGCGTGGTCGCGAGACCGGTCGCCTCGACCTTCACGACGGCGAGGTCGGTGACCGGGTCGCCGCCCACCACTTCCCCGGCCAGCTCCTGGCCGTCGGCGAGCTGGACGCGAAGCTGCGCCGCGCCGTCGACGACGTGCTGGTTGGTGACGAGGTAGCCCGCGGGGTCGATCACGAAGGCGCTCGCCTGGGCCTGCGCGCCGAACGGGCCGGCCCAGCGGTTCCGGCGCACCAGGCGAAGGCTCTCGACCGACGCGACGCCCGGACCGACCGCGTCGACCGCGTCGGTGATCCGCGTCTCGAGTTCCGTCAGCGGCATTCGGCCCCTCCCGCGCGCCGGGGCGGCCACGGCAAGGACGGCTCGGGCCCGACCGGCGGGGAGGCGGGGATCGGGGCGACCGAAGAGAACAGCCCCATCGTCCTCACTCCTCGAGGATCGTCTCGAGCTTCGCGTAGAGCTGCTCGAGCTCCTTCTCCTTCTTCCGGCCGCCTTCCCACCGGGCGTTCACGATCTCGACCAGCACGTCCGCGACCCGGTCGAGCCACGGTCCTTCCTGCGCGTCGAATCGCTTCTTCAGCTTCTCGCGCAGGAGCTCGTTGTGCGCGCGATACGCCGTCCAGATCCACGGCCCGTAGTGGCCGCGCCCTTCGCCGTCGTCCATTCCTTGCGTCATCGATTCTTCCTTGAGCCGATGCGGCTCGAGAGGAGTCACGGCCCGCTCGAGGATATTGAGCGGGTCGCGGCGAGGCCGGTCACACGCCGGGCGCGGCGCGAGCCCCCGAAGCAGGTAACGCTCCCGTTACCGCCGCGTTAAATCGCCGGGAACCGATTTTCCCTCGATGGTTCCCGACCGGGAGGACGGGGGCGGCGTCGGACGACTCGACGACCGCGTCCTGGGCACGTTGCAGGAAATGCGGGGTCGCATCGCCTTCAACGGGCTGAAGCGCGCGCTGCACGCCCACCCCGAGTCGCTCTCCCGCGCGCTCCATCGACTGGAGCGCGAAGGGCTCGTCGAGCGGAGCACGGGAGGATATCGGGCGCTGCTGCGGGAGCCGACGGTCGACCCCGCGGCTCCGCTGCGCCTGCGGCCGATCGCGCACGTTCGCGTGCCGGTCGGCACCACGCCGGAGTCCGTCCTCGGTCGGCTGTCGAGCCGGTGGTTCGGAAGCCTGCGCTGGGTGGGGGTCATCGAGCGCCCCGCGCAACGGCTCCTCGCGTGGGCCCGTCGGGACGGTTCCGGCTACGTGCTCCTCGGCGTGCATCACGGTCAGCTGCGGGTCTACATTCCCGAAGAGCCGGGTCCCGGCGAGGTCGCCGAAGCGGAGGACGCGGCGTACGAGCTCCTGGCGCACGCCGTCGAGGTCCTGCGACCGGCCCCGGCGGCGGATGCGGTGACGTTCCTGCGGGCGACGGGACCGCTCGCCGCGATGGGTCCCCGCGACAACTAGTCCGGCGTCGGACTCAGAGCGCCGCTCCGCACGTGGGGCACCGGCCGTCCACCTCGTTGCCGAGGCTCCCGCAGTAGCGGCAGCGGACTTTGACGACCTGTCGCTCGATGGTGTGCACGACCGTCGGACCGGCCCCCGGAGTCGGAGGCATCGACCGCTTCGCGAGGGCGATCGCCGCGACCCACGCGTCGGGATCCAGGACGTCGAACGCGGGACGCCCGGCGGTCAGCTCGAGCTGGAGACGGGTCCGGCCGAGCCGCCCCTTTCGCACCGACGCGTTGCGCAGGTGCCCCAGGGGGACCTCGAGCACGGTGACGGTCTCCTTGCCGCGGACGAGCCCCTGGACGAGCCCGGGCGAGACGTTGGTCTCGAAAGCGAGGCGATGGGTCGTGAGGTAGAGCACTCCCGGACCCTGGTACGACTCCGGTCCGTAGTTCTCGATCACGGCGTACGCGCTGCGCAGCTTGCTCTCGCCGGGGTGAACGAGCATCGGGCCGGTTCGGGACACCCGTCGGTCGGATATGAACGTGGTCGCGGAGGGGTCGCCCGGACCGGTCTCCGGGTCACCAGCCGATCGGTTGGCCCCGGTTCTGCTCGTCCAGCCAACGCTGCAGCGGCGCGAAGTACTCGAGGAGTCCGCTCGCGTCCATGCGGCGCTCCCCGGTGAGGACCTCGAGGGCGTCCGGCCACTCCCGGCTGCTGCCCATCTCGAGCATCGCCCGGAGCCGATCGCCGGCGGAGCGCTCCCCGTAGATCGAGCTCCGATGGAGCGGGCCGCTCAGTCCCGCCGTTCGGGTGAGGGCGCGATGGAACTGGAACTGCAGGATGTGCGCGAGGAAGTAGCGCATGTACGGCGTGTTGGCGGGAATGTGGTACTTCGCGCCGGGATCGAACTCGTCCTCGCCGCGCGGGAGGCTGGGCGCGATCCCCTGGTACTCGCGACGGACCTCCCACCACGTCCGATTGTACTCGGACGGGCCGATCTCGCCCGAGAAGACCCGCCATCGCCACTGGTCGACCGCGAGCCCGAACGGGAGGAACGCGACCTTCTCGAGCGCCCGGTGCAGCAACAGACCGAGGTCGTCGGCGAAGAGCGTGCCCGGGGGCGCGAGGCCGATCCGGGTCAGGTAGTCCGGCGTGATCGAGAGCGCCACGGTGTCGCCGATCGCCTCGTGGAACCCGTCGTGCGCGCTGTCCTTGAACAGGAACGGCTGGCGTCCGTACGCCCGCTGGTAGTAGTTGTGCCCGAGCTCGTGATGGATCGTCTGGAAATCCTCGCCGGTGATCTCGATGCACATCTTGATCCGCAGATCGTCCACCGAGTCGACGTCCCAGGCGCTCGCGTGGCAGACGACCTCGCGGTCCCGGGGCCGCACCAGCATCGACCGCTCCCAGAACGAGGCGGGCAACGGCTCGAGCCCGAGCGAGACGAAGAACCGCTCGGCGTACCGGACCATCTCCTCGGGGGAGGTATGGCGCTCCACGAGCGCAGCCGTGAGGTCGAACGTGCCGGTCGCTTCGGGCGCGGCGAGGATCGGATAGATCTTGTCCCAGTGCTGGGCCCACATGTCTCCTAGCAGGTGCGCCGGGATCGGCCCGTCCGCCGGCACCCGGTCGTCGCCGTACGCCTCCCGCAGGCGGCGTCGGACGTAGGCGTGCAGCGATCGATAGAGCGGGCGAACCTGCTCCCAGAGTCGTCCGACCTCCTGGACGAACTCGCCCGGGGGCAGGTCGTACTTCGACCGCCACATCGCCCCGGTGTCCGCGAATCCGAGCTCCCGCGCGCCCCGATTCGCGAGATCGACGTACCGGGTGTAATTCGAGCGGATCGATCGGCCGACCCGGTGCCATCCGCTCCAGGCGTCCTCGAGCACCGCCGGGTCCCGGTTCGTGTACAGCAGGCGGGAGAGCGATTGGAGGTCGGCGGGCTCGGACTCCCCGAGCGGTACGTGCCGGCCCTTCGAGTAGACGCCGAGCATCGCAGCGACGAGGGAGGTCAGTTCCCGGGACTCCTCGGGATCCGACGGCGCCACCATCGGAAGTGACAGCCGAAGGAGCCCGAGCTTTCGACGCTGCTCGGGCGTGCACCGGGCCGACTCGAACTGCGTCGACTCCTTGGCCCACGCGACGGTCGCGTCGATCACCCTCGCGTTCGCGCGGGCCGCGATCGCTTCGGTGTCGGGCGAGATGAACGTGTTGTACACCCAGTCGGCCCGTTGGGCATCGTTGGTGAGGTCGTTCAGCTGGGTCTCGGCGCGTCCCAAAAATCGCTCGACCGACCGAGCGTCCTCTCCGACGGTGGCCATCGCGCGCGCCCGAAGCACGACCCCTTTAAGTAGCGTGGCCGGGGACGACCGCCCGAGCGCGACCGGTCAGCGGCGTGTCCGCCGCGTTCCTCTCTCGGAGACACGGGAGCCACCCCCCCGTTTCGCGTCGAGGTTGCGGGTTTATGTATGACGGGCGTCTGACACCCCTGAGGGACCGTGTCGGACGCGTCCGATTCTCGCGAGATGCTCGCGGCGGCACCTCTCGGCAGCTGGGGCGCCGACTCGACCCGCTACCCGCTCGCCGTCCTTCCCTGCATGGGGCTTCGCTACGACCGGAACGGGTTCCCGAGCTACCCCGGCCGCTCCGAGGACGAATGAGCGGAAGCTTCCGCAAGTTGCCCCCTCCGGACGCTGCCTCTCCCTCGCCGCCCGTCGAACCGAAGTTGTTCCTGGGTCAGGCGGTCCCCCGGGGCTACGGGGTCCGTCCGAAGCTCTCCCCCGAAGCCGCTGCGGCGTTCGCCACGTACGTCGATTCGGCCCGAGCGCGGGCCGCGATCGAGGGCCGCACCCTCGTCTATACCGTACGCTGGGGCTAGTCCCGCTCGGCGTCCCCGTCCGCGTCGTCACGCTCGGGCGACGCGTCGTCGCGCGGTCCCGGAGATGCTCCCGTCAGACGTCGCGCCGTGGGCCGATGCTCGTCGATCGCCCGCTTCGAGAGCGCGTCCGCCCGACCGTTCTGTTCGCGAGGGACCCACTGCCATGTCACGGAGGTGAACTCGGCCGCGAGTTTCGCGAGCCAATCGTGGTAGGCTTGGAGGTGCTCCGCGCGCACCTCGTACTCCCCTCGCATCTGCCGGACCACGAGCTGGCTGTCCCCCGCCGCGGTGACCGGACCCCGGTAGCCGCGCGACCTCAGCCACTCGAGCGCCCGGATCGCCGCCACGTATTCGGCGACGTTGTTCGTCGAGTTCTCCGAGTAGGGCCGGGTCGCGAGGCCGTGATCCTCGTGGTCGTACCCGTCTCCCTCGACCGTGAAGCCGTACCCCGCGACCCCGGGCCCCTTCGGCGGTTGGCAGGCGCCGTCGAAGTGCACGATCACTCCCGGGTCCCCGTACGTCGCGATCCCGCGCGGCAGGTCCTCGTCGCGCATCGCCGTTAGACCCTCCGGGCCCGGGCCGCGCTCGGGGCGGGCCGGGCCGGCAGGCGCGGGCAGCTGCAGAACGGCTCGGGACGGGCGCACGCCGGGCACGTCGCCCGCTCGAGGACGATCCCGAGCGGCCGCCCGCACGTGCGGCACGGCCGGGCGCGGGCGCACCGCGGGCACTGCGCGAGATCCGGGGCGATCACCGTCGAGCAGTACCGGCACGCGACCGCCTCGTTGGGGTGGTAGGCGAGGGGGACCCCGGCGTCGATCGGCCCGCGGCGGGGCGGAGGTCGTCGAGGCTCGAGGTCGGGGTTCCCGAACGCCCCGCCGATGGTGGTGACGCGGGGGTCGTCGGAGATGGCGCCCACGAGCGCCACGGCCAGGGCCGGCGGGATCAGGTAGAGCCCGGCTTCCTGCTCGAGATCGAACTGCTCCTGCCCCGTCACGGCGATCGGGTAGGCGATGAACGCGATCGCGAGGACGAAGATCCCAGCGCCCACGCCGATGATGGCTCGGTTCATGGACGTCCGGGCCGGCTCCCGCGGCTCGTGATCGAGCGCTAGCCGAGGCTTCAGATAAATGCGCGTTCGCTCCGCGCTCCGCGGCGGCCCCCCGCGCAGTTTTTAGGCCACGGTCCACTCCACGGCGCATGGCGAACCCGACCGCGACCTTGCGCACGACGCTCGGCGACATCCGGATCGAGCTCTTTGCCGACCGGGCCCCCAAGACCGTGGAGAACTTCGTCTCCCTCGTCAAGAAGCACTTCTACGACGGGACGACGTTCCACCGGGTCATCCCCGGATTCATGGTGCAGGGAGGCGACCCGAAGGGGAACGGCACCGGCGGCCCGGGCTACACGATCCCGGACGAGTTCCACCCGACGTTGCGCCACGACGGACCCGGCGTGCTCTCGATGGCGAACGCCGGGCCGAACACCGGCGGAAGTCAGTTCTTCATCACGGTGGCCAAGACCAGCTGGCTCGACGGCAAGCACGCGGTCTTCGGGCGCGTGCGCGGCGGGCAAGACGTCGTGGAGAAGATCGTGAACGTCCCGCGGGACGGCAGCGACCGGCCCAAGACCCCGGTCCGCATCGTCGAGGCGACCGTCCAGGGCGCCTAGCGCCCCTTCACGGCGGGAAGTCGAACGGCCAGCGCTCCCGCGGGTGGAGCAGGTCCTCGGTCAGCGTGATCGCGCCGGCGGCGAGAGCGAGCGCCGGCACGGTGAGCAGCAGGAGCACCAGGGTCGAGTAGTCGACGGAGATCGTGAGCCCGGCCCCGGGAACGGTAAGGTGGTACGTCGCGTTCAGCAGGATCAGGTAGAGGTAGACGATCGTCAGGGCATCGGTCGCGATCGATAGCGGCCCATAGGCGACCGACGGCCGGGCGATGTACCGCGCGACGATCAACGCCGTCAGCGCGATCCCGAACAGCTCGACGGTCGGGATCGGGATCGGTAAGCTGATCCCCTGGGACTGGAGGAACGTGAGGATCGCCAGGGGGACGCCGAGGAGGAGGAGCGCGAGGGGGATGAGACGCAGCGCGCCCCCCAGGATCCGCCACCCCAGCGATGGGATGGAGTAGGTCCCCGGCGGTGGGCCCGCCGGCCCGGCGCTCGTCGGCGCGGCGCTCACGGGATCGCCTCGGACGGGAGCGGGATCGTGATCCCGTTCTCCACGTACTCGGATGCGACGTGGCCACCGGACGGATCGCAGCCGCTCGCGATGGGGACGTCGGTGGTCTGGTCGTACCCTTCACCGGCCGGAACGTCCACCGCAAATCCCCCGGTCGCGCAGTCGGGCCCGGCCGCGGGGACGACCTGGAAGTTGAGGTCTCCTTCGTCCGCGTAGCTCGCGTCGTTCGCGAACATCACCGTGACCGGGATCTCCTCGACGCCGCCTTCGAGGAACGGGGTCCCGACGGTCACCGTGAGGTTATCGAACGGGGCGCCCCACGATCGTTCGGTCTGCACGCCGATCGACACGGTGAACAGGTAGGCGTAGCTCGCGTTCCCCCACACGTTCCACTCGAGGTACTGGTTCTGGGTGAGGAGACTCGCTCCGGTGGCGCTGATCGGCACGTACAGATCGATCGGCAGCACGGCGCTCTGCCCGGCCGGGATCGAGTCCGGCCCCGTGGTCGAATCCACGAGGAGGCCCCCCGACCCGTTGAGGATCCGGAAGTGCAGGGCGAAGTCCTGGATCGCAAAGTACGTCGGGTTGGAGAGCCCGAACGAGGACGTCACTTCGATGGTGTCGTTCGGCTCGTAGGTGTCGGACGTCGATCCCACGCTCGGCTTCGCCTTCACGATCTGGACGGCCGAGTACGCGACGAACGCCACGAAGACGATCAACACGACGAGCGCGATCGTCGAGAGACGGCGGAACGCCCGGGCCGCTCGGTAGAGCCCGGGCGGCGTCGGCGGCTTATGGTACAACGGGCTCGCCACGGGGGTTCGCCGTTGGAATTCAGGGGAACGCCCGCCTTGAATACCTGTCGGACGCGGGAGACGGGGGCTTTCCGAGCGGCCCGCGAGACGCCGGGCTCTCCGGTTCCAGTTTCGACGCAATCGGTGCGGAATCCGGCACGTCCCGCGGGGCCGGACGGCTTTCCGCACGACTCTCGTCGGTAGGCTTGACTCCTGGCTGGCAGTGCCCAGAGTCGGGAGAACCCGAGGATCGAACGATGACCGCGATGGGACCCGAAGCCGCCCTCCTGAGCGCCCGTCTCGCCGAGTACCGCGCCACCCGGCTCGACCGCGAGGCCGAACTCCCCGCGGAGAGCCCCATGTGGCTCGAGGCCGCCGTGAGGGCCGGCGCGGACGACGACGCGCGCGAGCGCGAGTCGGTCAGCCTCTGGGCCCGGCTGCGGGGCGCCGCGGCGTTGGGGACGGAAGGGGAGCCGGGCGACGAGGTCGCGCACTCCCTGGCCTGCCTCCCGCTCCGCACACCGGCGCGCCGGTAGCCGGGCGGGCCGAACCGGGCGCTCCAAGCGCAGGCTTTTCCCCGCGGGACGGGTCGGGCCGTCCGAGCGACGTGGACGCGACAGACTACTCGATCTATCGGTACCTCTCCCCCGACGGGCTCGCCCGTTTCTGGGCGAGTCGGCGCGTGATCGACCCCCGCGTCACCGCGCGTGCGATCGCGGAGCGGGTCGGGCTCAGCGAAGCCGGCGTGCGCGCCCGCCTGCGGGTTCTCGAGAGCCAGCGGTTGATCGGGGCGAACGAGGTCCACCTCAATCCGTCGCTGTTCGGTCTCGGCACGTATGTGGTGGAGATCCCGATCGAGGATCCCCGCGCTTCGGAGTCGTTGCTCCACGACCTGACGATGCTCGAAGGGGTCGTCTTCGCTCGCGACGTCCTGGACGAACGCGCCCGAAAGCTGACGGTTTATCTGGCCGCCGAGACGCCCGAGGCGCTCCCCCGACGGGTCGCGTTGCTACGACGTCTGCGGCCCGGCCTCGAGGTCCCGGCGCCGCGCCCGTATTGGCTGCCGGAGTGCACGCGACCGCTCACGCCCGCCGATTGGCGCGTGTTGTGGGCGGTGCTGCGCGCCCCGGACGCCACCTTGGCCGAGATCGCCTCCGCGGCGCGCCTGAGCGGCAAGACCGCCGCGCGACGGTACAGCGCCCTGCTGGACGATCGGGCGTGCTGGTGGACGCCCGCCGACCGAGCCGAGGAGTGGCCGCTCGCGCTCCTCGAACTCGGACTTGCGCCGGGGTACGACCGGTCGGCGATCGCCGCGGAGGTCGAACGGCAGAGTCCGAGCTGGCTGCCGGTGGCGGCCGACGGGCGCGGGGTCGATCCGGGCGCGGACGCGTCCATCGTGGCCGGGCTCGTTCCCGCGGAGACCCCCGCCGGCCTCGAGCGAATCGTCCAGCGCCTCGGCGGGCTCGACGGGGTGGCGAGCCTCCGCCGCACGTTCGGGCTGCGCTCCGCCTACTTCCCTCAGTGGGCCACGGACCGGCTCGCCGCCCGCTCCGGACCATAGCTCTCGAGCCCGGCGGCGGAGTCGGGGCGAAGCCACTGGAGGGATTTGAACCCCCGACCTGCTGATTACGAATCAGCCGCTCCGCCGCTGAGCTACAGTGGCACGACGCTCCGCGAGGAGAGGAGTCGGCCTATAATGGTGGCGATGGCGGGGCCGCTCAGAGGCGATCGAGCGCCTCGTTCACGTCGCGGACGAGGTCGTCCGGGTCCTCGATCCCGAGCGCGAGCCGGACCATGCCGGCATCGATCCTCGCCGCGCGCAGCGCCTCCGGGGGGAGCCGCCGGTGCGACGTCTGCACCGGTACGCTCACCAACGTCTCCACCCCGCCGAAGCTCGACGCTACGTGAGCGAACCGCAGCTGACGGAGGAAGCGGTCGACCGCCGTGGCTCCACCGCGAAGCGAGAGCGTCACCACGCCCCCCCGCCCGCGCATCTGGCGGGCGGCGATCGCCTCCTCCTCGGGCGACGCCCGCCCCGGGTAGAACACCCGCGCGACGGCCGGGTGGGCCGCGGCGGCCGCCGCGACGCGCGCGCCGTTCTCGTTCTGGCGCGCGACCCGCAGCGTGAGGGTCTTCAAGCTGCGAGCGAGGAGAAATCCCGCGAACGGATCGAGGGTCGCCCCGTGGTAGGCGAGCGCATCGATCCTGGCGACGAGCCCGGCGGGGCCCGCGATCACGCCGGCCATCAGGTCGGAGTGTCCTCCCAGGTACTTCGTGCCGCTCTCCATGACGAGGTCGGCGCCGAGCGTGAGGGGGGTCTGGTTGACGGGCGTCGCGAAGGTGTTGTCGACGAGGAGGAGCGCGCCGTGGCCGTCGGCCGCGGCCGCCCAGCGCGCGATGTCGCGGACGCGGAGCGTCGGATTCGTCGGGCTCTCCAGGACGATCAAACGCGTCTCGGGCCGGATCGCCGTCTCCGGCTCGAGCGCCGCGTCGTCGGAGATCGTTCGCACCGTGACCCCGAACCGGGGCAGGAAGTCGTTGAGGAGGTCCGTCGTCCCCCCGTAGACGAGGCCGGCCTGCAGCACCTCGTCGCCCGGCGCGACGAGGGATTCCACGGTCGCCGACATCGCGGCCATCCCCGTGGCGAACAGGCGGGCGCTCTCGGCCCGTTCGAGCTGCCGCACGATCTCGGTCGCGACCTCGGTCGTTGGGTTCTCGTTCCGAGTGTACAGGTACGTGCCCGCGCGCTCCGCGCTCTCGGAGAACTCGGGCGGATAGCGGAAGGTGGTCGACTGGTAAATCGGCGGCACGACCGATCCCGCGTTGTAGTCGGGCCGGTGCGCTCCATGCAGCAGGCGGGTCGTCGGCCCGGACCACTCGGGGATCGCCCGGAAGCGGTCGGCCCCCCCGCGCTTCGGCGACGCGGGAGCGACGGCCGTCATCCCGGGCGGCTCCCGGACGGTCCTCCGTCGCCCGCGCGCAGGAGGCGCAGCCGGTCCGAAGCGTGCAGTTCTTCGAGGTAGCGGGCGACCGACGGGGGAACGCGATCGTGCCAGGGGTCGCCGTCCGCGATCCGCCGCCGGATCGACTCGCCCTCGAAGCGCGCGCGGTCGACCTCGGCCGGCGCCTCCACGGGATACCGCGCGGCCTCGAACAGGAGGCGCGTGAGCGGGTTGTTCGTGTAGATCCGCTCGAACGGGGGCAGCAGCGACTCGACGTACCGCACCCAGAGCGCGTGACGGTGGATGTCCGGGATCGGGATCGCGATCACCGCCGAGATCGACCCCTCGGCGAGCGCGCGGTGGATCATCTCGAGACGCTCCCCGGCCGTGAACGGATTCTTCCACGTGTGGGACTCCTGGGCGCTGCCGACCCCCAGGATCAGCTCGTCCCCGGGCCGCGCCGCGCGGATCGCCCGGACGACGGCGAGGTGCCCCGCGTGGAACGGTTGAAATCGTCCGACCAGGAGCCCGCGCACGCCGCCCGACATCACTCGGGGGTCAAATCCTCCACGTCGTCCAGGAACTCGTCGATGTGCGGGCATCGCGCCGTGAGGTAGTGCCGGCAGTGCGCGCAGTGCTTGTCGTTCCAGGACGGGAGGAGCTGGTGGTTGAACTCGTAGCAGGGCCGGTTGACGAACCGGTCGGCGTCGTCCTCGTCGGGCTCGACGGGGAACGACCGGCTCGGCACCGGCGGGTGGACGGGAGCGCGGAATGTGCTCTTCACGAGCCCGCCGGTCGTCCCGGAGGTGTGGGGGCGGCGGCCACGGTCGGCACGGCGGGGGGCTCCTCGCCGGACCGGCTCGTGGCATGGACCATCGCGGCGAGGCGCTCGAGCAGCGACTCCTTCTTCGCACCCTGGCCGACCAGCGCGTACTTGAGCACGTCCCGCAGCGTGCGAACGGGGATCACTTCGACGGCGCCGCGATACTTGGACTCGAGCACGAGGTCGTCCAGGTTGTCCTCGGGGATCAGCACCCGCTTGATGCCGGAGTCCGCCGCGGCTTCGACCTTGGCCGTGACGCCGCCGACGGGCAACACCTGGCCCCGGACCGACAAGGAGCCCGTCATCGCGACCGACTGGTCGACGGGGACGCCCTCGAGCGCGCTGATCACGGCCGTGGCGATCGACACCGACGCGCTGTCGCCCTCGACGCCGTCCGACGTGCCGACGAACTGGATGTGGATGTCGTACCGCGAGATGTCCTCGCCGGTGTACTTCTTGATGAGCGCGCTCACGTTCTGGACCGCCTCGCGGGCGATCTCGCCGAGCTTGCCCGTCGCCACGACCACGCCCCCGTCCCGGGTCTGGGCCGGGGTGACCTCGGCGACGATCGGAAGCACGATCCCCGAGAACTCGGCCATCCCCGTCTGGGCGTTGATCGCCGCGAGCCCGTTCACGATCCCGACGGCCGCTCCGTCCGTCGAGAACATGCGGTACTCCTTGCGTCGCTCGATGTACCGGTCCGCGATCTGCTGCTCGAGCGAGCGGCTCGCGCGCTTCGCGCGCACCACCTGCTCGGCGTGCACCATCGGGATCCCTTCGGAGAGGGCGATGTCGCCCGCCACGCGGACGAGGCCGCCGAGCTCACGGAGCCGCAGGGTGAGCTGGCCCGAACGACCGGAGCGCCGTTGCGCTTCCCGGACCACCTCGATGACCGCGCCCATGTCGAAATGCGGGATCTTCTTGTCCTTGAGGATCTCCTGCGCGACGAACCGGACGAGCTTCATCCGGTTCTCGATGGTGTCCGGCATCGTCGTCTTCACGTACAGTTCGTAGCCGTAGCCGCGGATCCGCGAGCGGAGCGCGGGGTGCATCGTCTGCACGCTGTCGATGTTGCCGGCCGCGACGAGCACGAAGTCCGACGGGACCGGCTCGGTCTTGACCATCGCGCCGGCGGAGCGCTCCGACTGGCCGACGATCGGGAACTTCCGCTCCTGGAGCGCGGTCAGGAGGGAGTGCTGGCTCTCGATCTTGAGGAGGTTGATCTCGTCGATGAACAGGACCCCTCCGTTCGCCCGGTGGATCGCGCCGACCTCCACCCGGTCGTGGGGCGGGGTCTCGAGGCCGCCGGACTGGAACGGATCGTGCTTCACGTCGCCGAGGAGCGCGCCCGCGTGGGCCCCCGTGGCGTCCACGAACGGCGGCCGGTCGTCCGGACTGTGGGAGACGAGGAGCTTCGCAACGCCGACCCCGGAATCGTTCCGTCCGCTCGAGAATCGGACGAGTGCGTAGATGATGAACACGATGAGGATGCCGAGGAGCAGCGCGGTCAGATCCCCCGTCTTCAGCACGATGTAGAGCGTGACCGCGAAGACCGCGAGGGAGAGCACGATGAACAGGATCGTCCGCTGCTCCTTCTTCTGGGCCGCCTCGAGCTTCTGCGCCGCGACGATCTCCTTGCCCTTACCGGCGGGGACGACGCGGATCTTGGGCTCGTTCGAGTCCTCGTTGTTGGGGTAGGCGAGGATGTCCTGGAGCTGCTCCTTGGGCAGGAAGTCGACCATCGCCCGGGCGAGCATGCTCTTGCCCGTTCCCGGCTCCCCGATGAGCATCATGTGCCGCTTCTGGGTCGCGGCCTTCCGCGCGACCTCGACGGCCTCGTCCTGACCGATCACCTGGTCGAGCAGGCGGGGCGGGACCTCGATCTGCGCCGTGGACTGGTAGGGGAGATTCCGACCCCATTCGTCCAAGTCGGACGGCTGGGCCGCCTCGGTGGGCGGGTTCGACGGGGTTTCCGCGCCTTCTGCCATGTCGGCGTCTCGACCCGGGGTCACCGAGCCGTTCGCCGAGCGAACTATGCGGAGTTCTCTATAAATCTGTTCGGGGGGCGCGGGGTAACCGAGACGGTCCTGCGGCCGAATCCGGCCCCTGGCGCCACCGGGGAAGGAGGCCCGTTATCTATCGAGCCGGGCTCCGCGGCCGGGACGCTGCGGTGACGGAACGGCTCGACGGGAAGCCCGTCGCGGACGCGATCGATTCGCGGACGCGCGAGGCGATCCGAGCCCGCCCCGGTCCGACCCCCGCCCTTGTGAGCGTCCATCGCGGCGTGGAGAGCCCGTTCCGGTTCTATCTTCGGCGTCAGGCGCGGGCGGCCGAGTCGGTCGGCATCCGATTCCGAGAGTCGGCGCTTCCCCCCGGGGCCGGCGCGGCGGATCTCGCGGCGACCCTGCGCGAACTCGACCGGGATCCGACGACCCACGCGGTCCTGCTCGAACATCCGCTCCCGCCCCCCTTCGACTTCCTCGATGCGATCTCGGAGCTGCGCGCCGAAAAGGATGTGGACGGGGTCGGCGCCACGAACCTCGGTAGGCTGGTCGCGCAGCGGTCCGTCCACGTCCCCGCGGTGGCGCGGGCGGCGATCGCCATCGCCCGACACTACCAACTCCCGCTCGAGGGCGAGCGGGTCGCCGTGCTGGGTCGTTCCGGGACCGTCGGCCTGCCGCTCGCGATCGCGCTGGTCGCACGCGAGAGCGGACTCAACGCGACCGTGATCCTCGCCCACTCCCGGACCCGGGACCTTCGGAGCGCGCTCGCCGGGGCCCGGACGATCTTCTCCTGCGCGGGCCGTCCGGGATTGTTGGACCGGGAGCTCGTGCCGAAGGGAGCCGCGATCGTCGACGTCGGGCTTTCGAGCGTGCCGGACCCGTCGGCGAGGGGGGGAGCGAAGGCAGTGGGGGACGCGGACGCGGCCGCACTCGACGGTTGGGCGAGTGCCCTGACTCCCGTGCCGGGCGGCGTCGGCCCGGTGACCGTCGCCGAGTTGATGGCGAGCGTCGTGCGGGCCCGGGACCTCCTGGACCCCGCCCGGGGCGATCGATGACGGCCCCCGCGGGCGCGCGGGCACCGAAGGGCCCCCTGCACTGCCGTGATTGCCCGATGTGGTACGGAGCGGAGGACGGCGGTTGGGGGCCGTGTTCCATCAAGCACCGACGGGGCGATCGCCGGTACCTGACCTGGGGAGGACACGAGTGCGACGAAGGTTACGTGCTGCCGACGGCCGCGCCCGTCTTGACCCGGGCCGACGAGTTGAGCGGATTGCGCTCGACCTCGAGGGCGTCCGCCGTGGGGTACACTTCCACTTCGAATGCCGGCCAGGGAAGCCGACGCGCGATCCGCCGCAGGCGTGCGGGGTCCAGTTCGAGGCGGCGCCGCTCAGGGTCGACCCGGTAGTCGCCGATCGCCAGTCCGGCCGCTCGAGCGACCCGGCCCGACCAACGGGAGAGGCTCCCGCGTCCGTCGGACTCGACGATCCCGAGGACGATCGTCCCGTCGGGGGTCCGCTCCGCGAACGCCGGCGCGGTACGCTCCGCACGACGCAGCAGTCGCTGACGGAGCTGCACGCTGTCCTTGAACCGAGAGGAACAGTAGTGGACCGGGATGGAGAGCCGCATCTCCCGCACGACCCGTTCCGCGACCGCGCGACTGCCCCGGACGCCCCAGCCGTTCCGGGGGTCGACCCGGTACCCGCGACCGTGCAACCCATCCTCGTTCGTCTCGGAGAACTCGAGCTCGTTGAGGTTCACGAAGTCGACCCCGATCTTCTCGAGGGCGAACAGCAGCCGTCGCAGTTCCGCCTCCTTTTCCGGCAGCACCGGGATCTCCACGCCCCGTCGGATCCCCCATTCGGGCGCCGACTCCAGCACCGATCGATACGCGCCGCCCGATCCCGAGAGCGGTCCCCACAGGTAGTGGGGGATGTGCAGGCGGAACTCATCGAGCCCGGCTCGGGCGAGCTGACGGAGCTTGTCGGGATTCGGCTCGTGCGTGTACAGATGGATGTTGTGGTCGGAGCCGAACTCCCCCTTGAGAAGCCGCACGTAATGCTCCACCCGATCCACCACGCCGAGGGGGTCGCCTCCCGTGATCCCGGTGCCCGCGGCGCCGATCGCCCGGGCCTCCGCGATCACCTCCTCGTCCCGCTCCACGCGCCGCTCGTTCGCGTAGACGACGTCGATCTGATTCCGGTTCGGGGAAACGGGGCAGTAGAAGCAGCGGAATCGGCAGAGTCCGGTGACGAAGAGGACCATCTTCCGGCCTTCCTTGCACTGCACGCACGCCGGCGAGAGCTCGCCGCGGTAGCTCGAGGCCATCGGGAGCAGATGGAGGGAGTCCGGATCCATGAGCGCGGCCACGGACGCGAGCCGGTCGGTAAAACGGTTGCCGCAGCGTCCCGGCGGCGTTTGGCGTCGCGCCCCCCCATGCCGCAAGATCGGGCCGCGTTCTCCCGAAGGACGGACCTCGGCGGCCGCAGGTCGTGCACACCGAGGTTCGCGAGCTTCCGGTGGTGGCCCGACGCCACCAAGTGAGACCGAGGAACGGTCGGGGCGCACGCTCAAATCCCCCGCCCGGCTGGGCGGCGCCGGTTCCGGAGGGATCTCGCGATGGAAATGCAACCCGGCCAGATGGCATACGACCGCGCGAGCACCGTGTTCTCCCCCGATGGGCGGCTCTTCCAGGTCGAGTACGCGCTGCAAGCGATCCAGATGGGCGGCACGGCGGTCGCGGTGACCTACGACACGGGAATCGTCTTCGTGGCGTTCCGAAATCTTCCCGTCAGTGCGCTCGCGGATGCGGGCTCCGTCGAAAAGAGCTTCGCCGTCGATACCGGGCTCGGGTGCGTCACGGCCGGCCTCATCGCCGACTCCCGCGTGCTCGTCGAGTTCCTCCGCGTCGAGGCGCAGCGGCACCGACTCACGTTCGGCGAGCCGATCCCGTACACCGTCCTCGGGCACGCCCTTGGTACGCTCCTGCAGCAGTTCACGCAGTTCGGGGGGACCCGGCCGTTCGCCGTGTCGCTCCTGCTCGGGGGCTTCAACGACGGCACCCCGGGGCTCGTCGAGCTCGATCCGAGCGGAGCCACGATCGGTTGGCGGGCGTATGCGATCGGGCGCAACCGACGGGCCGTCGCGGATTACCTGGAGGAGAAGGTCTCCGACAAGTTGAGCGAGGAGGCCGCGTTCAAGCTCGCCGTGCAAGCGGTGGCCGAGGGCTCGCCGACCCCGTTCCAGCCCGAGGCCCTGGATGCTGCTATTCTCGAGCCCGAGAGCGAGCTGCGGCGCCTCCCGACGGCCGAGGTCGCTCGTCGGGTCCAAGGGCTCTCGTTCATCGGCACTCCCGAACGCCGGTCGAACGGCCGCTGAACGGCGGCCGCCACGGTCTCAAGGCGGGCGACCGAGGGTACCGATGAGCCCGTCGCTCGAGCTGAGTCCCCGGGACGTGCGGGCCCTCGTCGCCTACAACCGCGCCGTGTTCGAGCGCTACGCGCGGGCCGTCCGCCGGCTGCGCGGTCGGGCCGCGATGCGGAAGCGGGGCATCGGTCACGAGTCACTCTTCGGGACGCTCGTTCACATCCTGAACGTGCAGGAAGTCTGGCTCGCCTACATCGTTCGGGGACGGAGCTCGGACGCCGAGCTCGAAGCCCTGTTCGCCGACGCCCGCCGGCACCCCAAGGACTGGAAGGGCTTCTCCGCGTACGCGGCCCGGGTCTGGCACGAGGTCGAGAAGACGGTGCGCGATCTCGACCGCGCGGCGCTCGCCCGCCGCGTCTCGGTCTTCTGGATGCCCGGGCGTTACACCGTGCGCGATGCCATCCTGCAGACCACGATGGAAGAGGCCCACCACCTCGGCGAGATGATCGGCGCGCTCTGGCAGGACGACATCGAGCCGCCCGACATGACGTGGATCGACGTGAACCGCGCGCTCGCCCGGCGCCGGTGATCCCCCGCGCGCTAGCGTTCGGTCCGCGTCCGGCGCTGGGGCGGGGCGAGCAACTCGCCGATCGACCGACGCAGGACGCGGCGGGTGCGGTCTCGGTCCGCCCCGATGCTGAGATCCCATACGGCCCCCTGGAACAGCGCTAGGACCATGAACGCGAGCACGTCCGGCTCGATGCGCGAGGCGAGCGCGCCCCGCCGGCGCAGCTCCTGGAGGAATCGCTGGAGGCTCTTCAGGTCCTCGCGGTGGTCGATGCGGATCGCCTCCCGGATCTCCTCGTCGTGCGACGCCTCCCCCAGGATCTCGAAGTAGAGGGCGATCTGCTCCCGGTCCGCCCATCGATCGAACAGGTCGTCGAAGGCGTGGAAGAACATCGTGGCGGGGGCGGTCCGGTCCTGGAGCGCCGTGTCCATCCATTGCCGCGCGAGGCGGCGATTCTGGGCCTGGGTCTCCCGGAGCAGATCGACCTTGCTTCGGTAGTAGAGGTACAAAGCGCCCTTGCTCACACCGAGCGCCTCCGCCACGTCGTCCATGGTGGTGCGCCGGTAACCGCGGGTGACGAACAGCCGCTTCGCGGCCTCGACGATACGCGCGCGGGCCTCGACCTTGTACCCCGGCACGACCCGCGGCATGGACGGCTCGCCGACCGGCTCCGGGATATAACTGACTTTCCGTCTGCGAAACTGACTCACGGACCGAAAACTGACTTATAGTCATTTTGACCATGGGGTCCCCCATGAGCGCGCCCGCGTCGCCCCCGACCGCTCCCGCCGCCCCGACCGCGACGTACTTGAGCGGAGGGGCCGCCGTCGGCGTGGTCCTCGGGATCTTCCTCGCCATCCTGCTCGCCGGCCTCGACGCGCTCGTCGTCGCGACCGCGCTGCCGACGATCGCCGCGTCCCTCCGCGAGTCGACGGGGATCACGTTCGTGGCGAGCGCCTACCTCATCGCCTCGACGGTCGCGATCCCGATCTTTTCGAAGCTCTCCGACCTCTACAGCCGCCGCAACGTCTTCCTCATCGCCCTCGCGATCTTCATCGTCGGATCGGCGCTCGCCGGCCTCAGCCAGACGCTCGGGGAGCTGATCGTCTTCCGCGGCATCCAGGGATTCGGTTCCGGGGCGTTCCTGCCGGTCGGGATCGCCATGGTCGCCCTCCTGTTCTCTCCGGCGAACCGGGCCCGGCTGACCGGGGTGCTCTCGGCCGCCGGCGGACTGTCGATCGTCTTCGGCCCGTTGCTGGGGAGCTACATCGTCGACGTCACGACCTGGCGCTGGGTGTTCTACGTCAACCTCCCGATCGGGATCGCGGCGATGGTCGTGCTCTTCCTCACCCTCGGCCCGCTCCGCTCGGAGGAGCCGGGCCGGTTCGACCTCGTCGGCGCCGGCCTCCTCGCGGGCTGGGTCTCGGCCCTGATGCTCCCGCTGGTCGAGATCTCCGATCTCTCCTGGGGCTGGACCACCCCTGCCGCGCTCGGCCTCCTCGCCGCCGCCGCGGTCCTCTTCGTCGCGTTCGTGGTCCAGGAGCTCCGGAGCGCGGAACCGATCGTCCCGCTCCGACTGCTCGGCCGGCGCGTCATCGCCGCGACGGGCGGGATCAGTCTCGTCACGGGGATCGTGCTGACGGCGCTCATCACGCTCCTCTCCGTCTTCGTCGGGGTCGTGCTCCTGCCCACCGATCCGAACGCGGCGAACCTCGTTCGCGATGTGGTCTACTTCTTTGCGATCCCGCTGATCCTCGGCGCGGTCACCGCGGGCGGGCTCCTCACGCGGTTCCCCTACCGCACGGTGCTGTTCCCCGCGCTCGCCCTCGCAGGGGGCAGCGCACTCTTCCTCTACGGGATCAACGCCACGACCCCGCTCTGGACGCTCGCCTTCGGGTTCCTGCCGGTCGGGGGCCTCGTCCTGCCGCTGATCCCGTTCGGATTCGGCGCGGGGATCGGCCTCGCCGGGGCGACGATCGCCATCCAGAACGAAGTGCCCCGGCATGAGGTCGGGGCGGGGATCGGCATCACCCGGTTCCTCCAGAGTCTCGGGGGCGCGGTCGGACTCTCCCTGTTCACGGTCTACATCTCCTGGCGCTCCACGTCCGGGCTGCCCGCGATGCCGACCCCGGGCGACGCGCTCGGCGCCGTGGTGGGAGCCTACCGGGTCGTCTTCCTCGTGATGGCGCTCCTCACGATCGTCGCGGCGTTCCTCTCGCTCGGGATCTCGGGGCGGGCGGTCGCGGCCCCGCGGGGCGAGTCGGCCGCCCCGGTACCCCGGACGACGGGGGACGCCGTCACGCCGGAGGCGGACGAACCGCTCCCGGCACCGATGCGAACTCCTCCTTGAGCCGCATCCGCCGCCGGGTCCGGTGGTACGTCACGGCGAACCGGTGCGCTTCGTCGCGCACCGCGCGGAGCAGCAGCATCGGCGGCGCGTTCCGGTTCGGCCGGAGCGGCGTCGGCCGGTCCGAGGTGTACACCTCCTCCTCCCGCTTCGCGAGCCCGATCGTCGGGAGGGTGTCCGCGAGGCCGAGGGCGGAGAGGGACGAGAGGGCCGCCGAGAGTTGCCCCGCCCCGCCGTCGATGAGCAGG
>Ga0335074_10001251_pt1 | contig 34724 bp, 27 predicted proteins | sample Lox_Sample_23_FD_206715 | JGI IMG/M metagenome (GOLD analysis project Ga0335074, IMG submission 206715) | Soil microbial communities from Loxahatchee National Wildlife Refuge, Florida, United States - Lox_Sample_2.3 | ecosystem: Environmental > Terrestrial > Soil > Wetlands | place: USA... | reverse complement strand
GGTCCCCTTGCCGATATTTACGTGGAACGATGGGGTTCATGAAAGGTCGCGTGCTGGTCGTCGATGACGACGCCGCTCTCGCCGAGATGCTGGGAATCGTCCTGCGCGGGGAGGGTTTCGAGCCTACGTTCGTCGCCGACGGTGATAAGGCGATGGACGTATTCCGCGATACTCATCCCGATCTCGTGCTGCTTGACCTGATGCTGCCCGGCATGGACGGCATTGACGTCTGCCGCCAGATCCGGGCCGAGTCCGGGGTGCCGATCGTCATGCTCACCGCCAAGAGCGACACGGTCGACGTGGTCCTGGGGCTCGAGTCGGGCGCTGACGACTACATCGTCAAGCCGTTCCAGTCCAAGGTGCTGGTCGCGCGGGTCCGGGCCCGGCTGCGCCGGACCGAGGACCCGGCCCCGGAAACGCTGCAGATCGGCGACGTGACCATCGACGTCGCCGGGCACGCGGTGACCCGGGCCGGCGAGCCGCTGAATCTGACCCCGCTGGAGTTCGACCTGCTGGTCGCGCTGGCCAGGAAGCCGCGCCAGGTGTTCACCCGTGAGGTGCTGCTGGAGCAGGTGTGGGGGTACCGGCACGCCGCCGACACCCGCCTGGTCAACGTGCACGTCCAGCGGCTGCGGGCCAAGATCGAGAAGGATCCGGAACGCCCCGAGATCGTGGTGACGGTCCGCGGCGTCGGATACAAGGCGGGACCCGGCTGATCGGGGGCCGGCGGAGGAGGTCATGAAGGGGGTAGCGACCAGCGACGGCTCCGGCGGCGCGGCACCCCCCGGCGGGCTCGCGGTGGCCATGCCGGATGCGGTGGTGCGGCTGCGCGGCCTGGCCAGTGGCCGGGCGGCCGTGCTCCGGCGCAGGCTCGCCGTGGTCCACGGCGTGCTGCGCGCGCGCTGGCTGCGGTCGCTGCAGCTCCGCGTCGTCACCACCACGCTGATCATCTCGGCGATCGTGGTCGTCATCGTCGGTTTCTTCCTGATGCAGCAGATCGCCTCGGACCAGCTGCACGCCAAGCAGCAACAGGCCGGCAACGTGGTCGAGGACGGCCAGTTGCTGGCCGAGACCCAGTCCGGCATCAATTCGCCCCCGGACGCCAAGGACGCCCCGACCGCGGCCTTCATGGGCAATCTCGTGCAGAAGCTTCAGCCGCCGGCCGATTCGGATAACGCCTACGGGGTCGCGGTGGTGCTGCCGCCGAACTACTCCGGTCCCCCGGTCTTCCGGCCCGGCGACACCGCCGGGCTCGTCTACCGGCAGATCCCGCCACGGCTCGAGACCAAGGTCGCGGAGCTGCAGAAAAAGGGCGCGCGGTCGGCCAGTTTCACCTACACGAGCATGAGCTACCCGTCGGAGACCAGCAGGCCGGTGCCGGGCCTGATCTACGGTGTCCCGGCGGGCTACTACCAGCTCTACTATTTCTTCCCGCTGACCCAGGTCGAGCAGGGCCTGGTCCAGATCCAGCGAACGCTGCTGCTGGGCGGCATCGCGCTGGTGTTCCTGTTCGTGGCCATCGCGGCGCTGGTCACGCGGTGGGTGGTTACCCCGGTCCGGTCCGCGGCGCTGGGCGCCCAGCGGCTGTCGGCCGGAAACCTCGATGAGCGGATGCCGGTGCGCGGGGTGGACGAGCTCGCCGCGCTGGCCATGTCGTTCAACGAGATGGCGACCAGCCTGCAGGAGAAGATGACGGCGCTGCAGGACCTGTCCCAGGTCCAGCGCCAGTTCGTGTCCGACGTCTCGCACGAGCTGCGGACGCCGCTCACCACCATCAAGATCGCCGCCGACGTGCTCTACGCCAGCCGGGAGCAGCTCGACGGGCCGGCCGCCCGGTCCGCCGAGCTGCTGGAGAGCCAGCTGGAACGGTTCGAGTCCCTGCTCAGCGACCTGCTCGAGGTGAGCAGGTACGACGCCAACGTGGCGGTGCTGGATCCCGAGCCGGTCGACGTCTGCGACCTGGTCCGGCAGTCCGCTGACGTGGCGCAGCAGCTCGCCGAGCGCCGCGGCGCCAAGATCGAGTTCCGGCTCCCGGCGGAGCCCTGCGTGGCCGATGTGGACCGGGTCCGGGTGGAGCGGATCCTGCGGAACCTGCTGGTCAATGCCGTCGAGCACGGCGAAGGCCGGGATGCCGTGGTCACCGTGGCGGGCGACTCGGCCGCGGTGGCGGTGGCGGTGCGGGACTACGGCATCGGCTTGTCCGTCGGCGAGGAGCGACGGGTGTTCGAACGGTTCTGGCGCGCGGACCCGGCGCGAGCCCGGACCACCGGGGGCACCGGCCTCGGCCTGGCCATCGCGCTCGAGGACGCCCGGATCCACGGCGGATGGCTGGAGGCCTGGGGTGAGTCCGGCCGCGGGTCGGTGTTCCGGCTGACGCTGCCCCGGACGCCCGGCATGGATCTGGCCGGCTCGCCGCTCCCGCTCGGCCCGGATGAGGCGGAGCTTCCCGGCACGGCGACCACGGCGGAGCGGCCCGGGGGAAACGGCTCCGGTCCCGGCGCCGTCACGACGTCCGCCGGCTCCGAGCATGCCGGGCATGGCTAGCGGTCGCCGAGCCGCGGCCGCGGCGGCGGGGTTCGCTGTTGTCCTCGCGGTGGCGGGCTGCGCCGCGGTGCCGACGAGCGGGCCGGTTGAGGTCGCGGCGGGGCAGGGCGCCTCCAGCCAGGAACAGGTCTACTCCCAGCCGATTCCCGAGGGACCGGGCCGCGACTGGACCCCGGGGGAGATCGTGGCCGGCTTCCTGGCCGCCAGCGCCAGCTTCGTCCACGATCACGCCGTGGCCAAGGAGTATCTCGACGGCTCGGCGCGCAAGGAGTGGCAGCCCGGCTGGGCGGTCACGGTGGTGAGCCGCCTGACCAGCCTCGCCGTCACGGTGCCCAAGCAGCTGACCGGGCAGCCGCAGCAGCTGGCCCGGGTCAAGGCCACCGGGCCTTCGGTGGCCACGCTCAACGGATCCGGCCAGTACCTGCCCTCGTCGTCGGTCCAGCCGTTCAACTACTCGCTGGTGAAGGTCAACGGGCAGTGGCGCATCGACACCCTGCCCCGGTCGCAGCTGCTGCTGACGCAGAGCGACTTCCAGCGCGTCTACCAGCCACGGGACCTCTACTTCCTGACCCAGTCCGGTCACACGCTGGTGCCCGACCAGGTGTTCGTGCCGCAGCAGGCCACGAACACCGAGCTGGCCACCGGGCTGGTGCAGGCGCTGCTGCAGGATCCGGCGGGATGGCTGGCCGACGCCTCGTCGACCGCGTTCCCCGCGCACTCCTACCGGATCGGCCAGGTGCGCATCAACGGGCCCAACGCCACCGTCGACCTGGGCGGGAAGGCCGTCACCGCGAGCCGCAAGCAGCTCCAGCAGATGGCCGCCCAGCTGGTCTGGACGCTGGCCAGCGGCCCCACGAACATCCAGTCGGTTCAGTTGCAGCTGAACGGGCGCACGGTCATGGGCGGCCAGGACCAGCTCCTGCTCGCCTATCAGGGCTGGGTCCACGGCCAGTCATCCGGCTCCAGCCTCTACTTCATGAACAATGACGGCGTCGTCCAGGCGCTCACCGGCGCCGGCCAGCTGGGCCCGGGGCGGGTCGGCGATGTCCTGGGCGCGGCCGGGGCGGCCAACCCGCCGGCCCTCAGCTCGATCGCCGTCTCACCCGACCGGCGTTCGGTGGCCGGGATCGCCGACAAGGGCGGCTCGTACTACATCGGCGACATGAGCCGCGATGCCCCCTTGCGGCATCTGTCCAGTCCGGGCGGCGCCATCACGTCGCTGAGCTGGGATAGCCAGGGTGACCTGTGGATCGCTGCCGGGGGCGGGGTGTGGGTGCTGCCCCCGGGGGCGACCACGGCGCTGGCGGTCCCGGCGAACGTCCCGCCCGCCGCGGTCGTGACCGACCTGCGGGTCGCCCCGGACGGCGTCAGGGCGGCCATGATCGTCGGAAGCACGGACGGCAAGTCGCGTCCCCAGATCGAGGTGGCCGCGGTTACCCGCGGCGGTTCTTCGGCCTCGATGGGGGGAACGCTCACCCTCGGCTCGAGCATCGCCGATCCCACGGCGTTGACCTGGTACGGCCAGGACGACCTCATCGTCCTGGCCGGAAACCCGGGGCAGCTCTACGAGGTCCCGCTCAACGGCGAGCAGCCGACCCAGATCCCGGTCACCGGGGGCACTCCGGTGTCGGTGAGCGCCACCGGCCCGGAAGGCTCGATTCCCGACATCGCCGTCGGCCTGTCCAACGGCACCATCATGGTCTCGTCGTCCAACCAGAGCGGCTTCGAGCCCACGAAGGCGGTCGGCTGGGTCCCGGTGTATCCGGGCTGAGCAGCCGGGGGCCATAAAACGGGTGCGGCCGATATCCCGATATGTGGCCACGCCGCGTCCGCGCGGCACTACCTCGTCGGATACTGCGGCCATCCCCCTCATGACAAGCGGTGCGCGTCGGGCTAGCGTCGTGTCATGGCACCCGCCCGGGTCCGTGGTTGCACCGCGCAGGCCTCCCCGCAAGCGGGAAGACTGCCGCGGCAAGCCGATGCCAGCCGCAGGCGAAACGGCCCACGTAAGGCGACTTATCGTCGACTGATCACGGTGCGGCTTAGAGGTAAGTCCTGCCCCGCCAGGGGATCCGACATCCCCTGGGCCGGGAGAAGGGCAGTAGTGGCACAAGTGGCTGCGAACCCCTCAGCAGGCGGATGTGGGGTCGAAGACCAGGTCGGCCGGGCGGGTGCCGCACGAGTCCGGGCAGAAGGGGGTTCCTTGGTGAACATCATCTTCAACGGTCAGGGCACGGACGTGCTTGATCGGTTCCGCAAGCAGGCCACGGCGAAGCTGTCCAGAATCGAGAAGCTGGATCAAAGAGCGATCAGGGTCCATGTCGAGGTCTCGACCGAGCGCAACCCGCGCCAGTCGGGCCGCAGGGAACGCGTGGAGCTGACCATCTCGTCGCGCGGGCCAGCGATCCGGGCCGAGGCGTCCGCCGAGGATCGCTACGCCGCTCTCGACATGGCGTTCGCGAAGCTGGAGTCGCGACTGCGCCGGGCCAGCGATCGGCGCAAGTGCCGCCACGGAGCGCACGCAGCCGTCCGCGTGACCGATCTGCCCGCCGCCGAAGACGCGGACGCCGGGGACGCCGAGGACGCCGGGGACGCCGGGGACGGCGTCGGCGACGACCGGCCGGCCGATGCTGAAGATGCTGTGATCCCGATCGAGGTTCAGGGCAACGGCCCGCTCGTGGTCCGGGAGAAGTTCCACGTCGCCCGGCCGATGGCCATCGACCAGGCCCTGTTCGAGATGGAACTGGTGGGGCACGACTTCTTCCTGTTCCGTGACACCGAAGATGGCCGCCCGAGCGTTGTATATAAGCGGCGTGGTTACCAGTACGGGGTAATTCGCCTGGTAGAAGAGGTGGCAGAGGGCGAGATCGATCGGCCGTCGCAGCGGACCGGGCTCGGCAGGGACAACGGCCGGGCCAAAACGACAGCGCAATTCGCGGCCCGGTAGCGTCGCTTGCGTTGCGGGCGCGCGTCGGCAAGAGTTTGATCACACGGCACCGCGGATCTGAGCATCTATGCCTGCGCAGCGGTGGTGCCCAGACACCATCGCGGGTTTTCGAGGAAGGAGGCATCATGGGCGGCAGTCCCGGCGCCAGCGCGGCACCGCCGGATGCGTCACTGCAGGCGGAGCCGATCCGCGCGATGATCGTGGACGACCACGCCTTGTTCCGCCGGGGCCTGGAGATGGTGCTGGAGGAGGAGCAGGACATCGAGCTGGTCGGCCAGGCGAGTGACGGGGCCGAGGCCGTCGAGAAGGCGGCCGAGTCGCTGCCCGATGTCGTCCTGATGGACATCCGGATGCCGCGCAGCAGCGGGATCGAGGCCTGCCGCGCGATGAAGGAAGCCGCTCCGAGCGCGAAGATCATCATTCTCACGATCAGTGACGAGGAAGAGGATCTCTTCGAGGCCATCCGGGCCGGTGCCAGCGGCTACCTGCTGAAGGACATCCCGCTCGACGAGGTGGCCGACGCGGTCCGGGCCGTGCACGGCGGACAGTCGCTGATCAACCCGTCGATGGCCGGCAAGCTGCTCACCGAGTTCGCCACCCTGGCCCGCCGCGACGATGAGGAGCGCGCCCAGGAGGTGCCCGCGCCGCGGCTGACCGAGCGCGAGATGCAGGTGCTCAAGCTGGTCGCGCGCGGCATGAACAACCGCGACATCGCCAAGGAGCTGTTCATCTCCGAGAACACGGTGAAGAACCACGTGCGGAACATCCTGGAGAAGCTGCAGATCCACTCCAGGATGGAGGCGGTCATGGTCGCGGTGCGGGAGAAGCTGATCGAGTTCAGCTGAGGGCGGTGTTGTCCGCCCGGCTCCGGCAGTTAGGTGAGGTCCGACAGCGCCTTGCGCAGCCTTGGCTCCAGGGCGACGGGCTCCACGCGGCCGAGTTCGACGTTGTCGCAGCCGACCCAGGCCGCGGCCTCGGTCAGGGCGCGCGCCATCGGCCCGACGGCGGCCGCCTTGTCCAGCGTGAGCCGGCGCGCGACCAGGGTCCGGCCGCTGCGAGCCGGGTCGACCCGGCCCACCAGGCGCCCCCCGGCGAGCAGCGGCATCGTGTAGTAGCCGTGCACCCGCTTGGCCTGCGGCACGTAGGCCTCCAGGCTGTGCGCGAAGCCGAACATCCGCAGCGTCCGCTTCCGGTCCCAGATCAGCGAGTCGAACGGGGATAGCAGCGTGACCCGGTGCCGGCCGCCCGGCGGCTCGCCGTGCTCGGCGAGGGCGGACGGATCGGCCCAGGCCCGGACCGGCGCGTCCAGCCGCGACCCGGCGATCGCGACCGGCACGAGACCCGCCGCGGCCGCCGCCGCGTCGGGCTCGACGACTTGGCCGTCCTCGCCCTGGCCGGTGCCACCCCAGCGCAGCCGCTGGTAGTCGGCCAGGTCAGCCCGGGTGACCACGCCGAGCGCGCGGGCGGCAACTCCGGCCAGGTGGACGATGCACTGCTCGTCCGACGGGTCCGCCTCGAGCAGGCCCGGCGGCAGCACGCGCTCCGGCAGGTCGTACACGCGCCGCCAGCCGATGCGGCGGGCGCAGATGACCTCCCCGGTGTCGAGCAGCCACTCCACCGCGACCTTCGTCTCCGACCAGTCCCACCACTCCCCCCCGCCCGCCTCCCCATCCCCCTTCACTGCCCCGCCCAGCTCTTTGGTCGTGAGCGGGCCCTCCGCGCGGATCTTGGCCAGCACCTCGGCGCACATGCTGGGGTCGACCTCGTGCCAGCGCATCCCGCGGCGCTTCAGGCCACGCCGCCGGAACCCGTAGAACGGCCAGTCCTCGATCGGCAGGATGCAAGCCGCGTGCGACCAGTACTCGAACGCGTCGGCCCGTTTCGGATGCCAGTAGGCGCGCTCGATCCGGTCGCGATCGACCGGGCCGAGGCGGGAGTAGGCGACCAGTTCGTGCGAGCGGGCCAGCACGCTGATCGTGTCCAGCTGCACCGCGCCGAGCCGGCGCAGCATCGCGGGAACGCCCCCGCGCCGCGCCCCCGCGCCCACGAACCCCTGGGCCCGGAGTGTGATCAGCCGGACATCATCCGGCGACAGGGTCACTTGCGGGGCGGGGAGGGAAGGGCCGGCCACGATCGACGAGCCTAGCGCCAGGGTCCGACATTTCCCCCGTCCCGGGCTCCGCCCGCAGCACCCGGCTCCGCGGCCGCCTGTTTCGCCCCACCTGTCTCACCCGCCCCGTGCCCCACACTCACCGGACGCCCGCGACGCGCATCGACGACGATCGATGAACCGTTAGGCGTGTTCGAGACCGCCTTTTCGGACATCCATGGCGGCTTGCGAGGGCTGGCGCGAGATGGCGGTTACGCCCCGTTTAGCCGGAATTATCCGCGGGGGGAATGGCGGGGGGCGGGCGGAGTGTTTAGTACCAGTCCTCGAAGATGTTGATGGCCAGCGCGAGCAGGCCGCCGAGGGCGGCGAGGCCGAGGGCGAGCCAGAACAGCCACCACGTCGGACCGAAGATGAGCGCGAGGCCGCCCAGGATGAACGCGACCATGATGGTCGAGACCGCCACCCAGGACACGGCGCGCCCGTGGAACGGATGGGGGTAGCTGACCGGGGTTCCGGGTGTCTGCGGGATGAACGCCGCCTGCTCCGCCAGGCCGGCGGGTCCCGGTCCAGCGGCCACGCTGCCGACGGAGCCCGGCTCCACCTGATCCGACATTGGCGCCGCTCCTCTCCTCCGGGCTAATCGCTCATCCGCCCGCTCAGGGTGCCTATCATGGCGGACAGTGCTCCACCCGGGAGCACCTGCCCCCTAGGGTATCGGGCTCATGGCGAGGGCTCGGTTTCACCCCGCGTCTCGCCTACCATGGCAGTAGGCACGGTGTCAGGAGCCCGCAGCGATGCTACGCCTGCCCGCCCGGCAGTGTGTAGCTAGCAGTGTGTAGCTAGCACAGTGCAGCCAGCCTGGCGTAGCAGCCTGGTGTAGCAGCACAGTGCAGCAAGCACAGTGCAGCAACAGCGCGGCCGCGGCAGACGCGGGCACACCGCGCCCAAGAGCCACACGATCCGCAAGGAGCGCGACGCAAGTGCCAGCCATCATCGATAGTGTCCTCCGCGCCGGCGAGGGCAAGATCCTGCGCAAGCTCAAGCGGACAGCCGATCAGGTCAACTCGATCGAGGATGACTTTGCGGCGCTGAGCGACGCCGAGCTGCGCGCGATGACCGACGATTTCCGGGAGCGGCTGGCCGCCGGCGAGTCGCTCGACGACCTCCTGCCCGAGGCGTTCGCGACCGTCCGCGAGGCCGCCCGCCGCACCCTGGGCCAGCGGCACTTCGACGTGCAGCTGATGGGCGGGGCCGCGCTGCACACCGGCAACATCGCCGAGATGAGGACCGGCGAGGGCAAGACGCTCACCGCCGTGCTGCCCGCCTACCTGAACGCGCTGAGCGGCCAGGGGGTGCACGTGGTCACGGTCAACGACTACCTGGCCAAGCGTGACTCGGAGTGGATGGGGCGCATCCACCGGTTCCTCGGCCTCGAGGTGGGCGTGATCCTGGCCCAGATGGATCCCGACGAGCGGCGCAAGCAGTACGCCGCGGACATCACCTACGGAACGAACAACGAGTTCGGCTTCGATTACCTCAGGGACAACATGGCCTGGGGCCTGGATGAGTGCGTTCAGCGCGGGCACCATTACGCGATCGTGGACGAGGTGGACTCGATCCTCATCGACGAGGCACGCACTCCCCTGATCATCAGCGGTCCCGCCGACCAGAACAGCCGCTGGTACCTCGAGTTCGCGAAGATTGCCCCGCGCCTGCGGCGCGGCGAGGACGGGGACGGCGACTACGAGGTCGACGAGAAGAAGCGCACGGTCGGCATCCTGGAGTCCGGCGTCGAGAAGGTCGAGGACTGGCTCGGCATCGACAACCTCTACGAGTCGGTGAACACCCCGCTGGTCAGCTTCCTCAACAACGCGATCAAGGCCAAGGAGCTGTACAAGAAGGACAAGGACTACGTCGTGATGAACGGCGAGGTCCTGATCGTGGACGAGTTCACCGGCCGCATCCTGAATGGCCGGCGCTACAGCGAGGGCATGCACCAGGCCATCGAGGCCAAGGAAGGCGTCCAGATCAAGGACGAGAACCAGACCCTGGCCACGATCACCCTGCAGAACTACTTCCGCCTCTACGAGAAGCTGGCCGGGATGACCGGCACCGCCATGACCGAGGCGAACGAGTTCCACCAGACGTACAAGCTCGGCGTGGTGCCGATCCCGACGAACATGCCGATGATCCGGGCCGACCAGTCCGACGTGGTGTACCAGACGGTCCAGGCCAAGTTCGAGGCCCTGGTGGATGACATCGCCGGGCGGCACGAGGCGGGTCAGCCGGTGCTGGTCGGCACCACCAGCGTCGAGAAGTCGGAGCTGGTGTCCAAGATGCTCAAGCGCAAGGGCATCGCGCACGAGGTCCTGAACGCCAAGTACCACGAGCGTGAGGCCGCGATCATCGCCCAGGCGGGCCGCAAGGGCGCGGTCACGGTGGCGACGAACATGGCGGGCCGCGGCACCGACATCATGCTCGGCGGCAACCCCGAGTTCATCGCCGACTTGGAGCTGCACCAGCGCGGGCTCTCGCCGGTGGACACGCCCGAGGACTTCGAGGCGGCGTGGCCCGAGGCGGTGGACAAGGCCAAGCGGGCGGTGGCCGAGGAGCACGAAGAGGTCGTCGCGGCCGGCGGCCTGTACGTGCTTGGCACCGAACGGCACGAATCCCGGCGCATCGACAACCAGCTGCGCGGCCGGTCCGGCCGGCAGGGCGACCCGGGCGAATCACGTTTCTACCTGTCGCTCGAGGACGACCTGATGCGGATGTTCAACGCCGACAAGGTCGCGCACATCATGGAGTGGCTCAAGACGCCGCCGGACGTCCCGATCGAGTCGAAGACGGTCAGCCGCTCGATCCGTTCCGCCCAGACGCAGGTGGAGCAGCAGAACTTCGAGATCCGCAAGGACCTGCTCAAGTACGACGACGTGATGAACCGCCAGCGGCACGTCGTCTACGACGAGCGGCGCCAGGTGCTCGAGGGCGCCGACCTCAAGCCCCAGATCGAGGGCATGGTGAAGGAGGTCGTGGCCGGGTACGTCGCGGGCGCGACCGCCGAGGGCTTCCCGGAGGAATGGGACCTCGACCAGCTGTGGCGGGCGTTCCGTCAGCTGTACCCGGGCGGCATGACCGTCGACCAGATGATCGACGAGGCGGGCGGGGACCGATCGGGGCTGTCGGCCGATCTGATCACCGAGCTGGTGGAACAGGACGCGCTGCGCGCCTACGAGCGCCGCGAGCAGGAACTGACCCCGGAGATGATGCGCGAGCTCGAGCGGCGGGTGGTCCTCTCCGTGCTCGACCGCAAGTGGCGCGAGCACCTCTACGAGATGGACTACCTGCGCGAGGGCATCGCCCTGCGCGGGTACGGGCAGCGTGACCCGCTGGTCGAGTACCAGCGCGAGGGCTACGACATGTTCAGCGCCATGATGGAGGGCATCAAGGAGGAGTCCGTCACCAGCCTGTTCAACCTGCAGGTGCAGTGGCAGGAGGACCCGGTGGTGGAGGACGCGACCCCGGGGGCGGCCGCCCAGGGTGCCGCCCGCGGCGGCCTCGTGATCGCGCCCCCCGGTGGCGCCGCGGCGCCGGGCATCGGAGCAGGCGCCGCCGGCTCGGTTGCGGGCGCCGACGGGGCGGCCACCCCGGCTCGCCCCGGACGCCACTCCCGCACCGGCGCCCAGCCCGGCCGCAGCGCCGCCAGGGCCGCGCCGCAGGATGGCCAGGTGCCGTCCGCCCAGCCGGGCGCGCCGGGCGGCTCCGCGGTCCCGGCCGCGCTCGCGGCCCCGGGACTGGCCCGTCCGCAGCGTCGCGGTGGCCTGCAGTACAGCGCGCCGGCCGACGACGGGAGCGGCAACACGCAGCAGCGCGCGGTGTCCTCATCCTCGGATGGCCCGGACTACTCCAAGGTCGGGCGCAACGCCCCGTGCCCATGCGGCTCGGGCCGCAAGTACAAGCTGTGCCACGGCGACCCGCGTAACCGGTAACCAAGCGGACGTCGGGTCGGCCCGCCGGGCGCCGGGGCCAGCAGCGTCAGGCGGCTTCGATGGCGGTGCAGATCCAGCCCGCCGCCCGCGGGTCATGCCCGTCGGCTCCGTCGCCGGCGGGTTTGGACCTGTCATATTCCAGGCGCACCGCGAGGGCGCGGATCGACGGACCGACGCCGACGATCACCGACATCTCCACCACGCCCGCCGCGGGGCGGGACGTCACGACGCGCCGGACCCGCGGCTGAACGCCCCCGGCCGGGGCGGCGAGCATCGGGCCGAGCTGGCGGATGCGCCGGAGAGCCTGATCGGTGGCCCAGGGCCGGATCTGGCCTCGCGGCCGTGACCCGGCCAGCGTCTCGGCCAGGACCTGAGCGAACTGGCTGGGCCAGGCCGCGGGATCCGGCCGCTGCCGGCCGGGCCCCGGCCGGTCTGGCCGTGGCTTATCTGGCCGGGTCGCTGATGCGGACCCGGTGGCTCGCCCCGAGCGGTCCGGCCGCGGGTTGAGCCGCCCGGCGCCGTTCGCGGGTCCGGCGTTGTCATATGGCGGCGCCGAGTCCGGGACCGCGCTCAGGCTGACCGCCGCGGCGTCAGGAAGCGGTCGTGGCCGGGCCGGGCGCCGCGCCCGGCCGGGGACGAGCGGCAGCACCGCCCGGCCCGCGGGTCGTAACTTGGCCGGCCGCGGTTCCCCTGGTGAGACCGGGGGCGATGATGGCATGGGACCTCCGGGAGGAGCGGACTCCGCCAGATCGGACATTGCGGGATGCGGGACCCGGGACGGCGCCGCCGCCTTGGGCCTGTGAGAGTTGTACCCGGAGCCAGTGACATTTCCGGCGAACGCCGCGGTCGGCGCGGCCGGGTGGGGTGGCCGGGCCGGGGGGCGGCGGCCGCCCGGCCACGGAACATCGCGGAATGCGCCGGGGGCCTGGCTGGTTCAACAACCTGGGGCGCGCAACCGCGCCCGACGCAGACCACGACGCCCGCCCTTGCGGGCACTCCCAGGAGAAACCACAGTGTCGCTGCCACCGCTGGTCACGCCGGCCGCCGAGCTGTCTGTTGACGAGGTCAAGCGCTACTCACGCCACCTGATCATTCCCGAGGTCGGGATGGCCGGCCAGAAGCGGCTCAAGAACGCCCGGGTGCTCGTCGTGGGCGCCGGCGGGCTCGGGTCGCCCGCCCTGCTGTACCTGGCCGCGGCCGGAGTGGGCACGCTCGGCATCGTCGACTTCGACGTGGTCGACGAGTCCAACCTGCAGCGCCAGGTCATCCACGGGCAGTCGGACGTGGGCCGCCCGAAGGCCGAGTCGGCCCGGGACAGCATCACGGAGATCAACCCCTACGTCAACGTGGTGCTGCACGAGGAGCGCCTCGATTCCGACAACGCGATGGAGATCTTCGCGCAGTACGACCTGATCGTGGACGGCACCGACAACTTCGCCACCCGGTACCTGGTCAACGACGCGTGCGTGCTCCTCGGCAAGCCCTACGTGTGGGGGTCGATCTACCGCTTCGACGGGCAGGCCAGCGTGTTCTGGGCGGAGTACGGCCCGTGCTACCGGTGCCTCTACCCCGAGCCGCCGCCGCCCGGAATGGTCCCCTCCTGCGCCGAGGGCGGAGTCCTCGGGGTGCTGTGCGCTTCGATCGGGTCGATCCAGGTCAACGAGGCGATCAAGCTGATCACCGGCATCGGCGAGCCGCTCGCCGGGCGGCTGATGATCTACGACGCGCTGGAGATGAGCTACCGCTCGGTCCGGGTCAGGAAGGACCCTGAGTGCCCGGTGTGCGGCAAGAACCCGACGGTGACCGAGCTCATCGACTACGAGGCGTTCTGCGGCGCGGTGTCGGAGGACGCCCAGCGCGCGGCGTCCGGGTCCACGATCACCGCGACCGAGCTCAAGGCCATGCTCGACGCCGACGAGAAGTTTTTCCTCGTGGACGTCAGGGAGCCGAACGAGTACGAGATCGTTTCGATCCCGGGTTCCGTGCTCATTCCCAAGGACAAGTTCCTGAACGGGTCGGCGCTCGAGCAGCTCCCGCAGGACCGCAGGATCGTGCTGCACTGCAAGAGCGGGGCCCGCAGCGCCGAGTGCCTGGCCGTGGTGAAGAACGCCGGGTTCTCCGACGCGGTTCATGTGGGCGGGGGAGTGCTGGCCTGGGTCAGCCAGGTCGACCCGTCCCTGCCCACGTACTGAGCCCGGGGCGGCCTAGTCAGGCCGTAGCATTTCTGCTGTGGCGATGCGGCCAGGACCTCCAGGAACCGAGGTCACCGTGGCGCCAGCCGACCGCGGCGGACGCGGCGGCTGGCGCTTCGGCGTCACGCTGACCGCGCTGTTCGTCGGGACCGCTGGCCTGGCCGGATCGGCGGCCGGCGTCTCGGCCCAGTTGCTGCCGCGCCGGTTCACCGCCAGCCAGCAGCAGCAGATCGTCGCCTGGCAGATGGAGCGGCGCTGGCGGACGATGTCGGCGGGCGAGATCTTTCCCACGGCGATCTCCTATCAGCTTCCGTCCGACACGCTCGATGGCGCGTCGGGACTGCCGCTGAAGGCCTACCGGGTCGGCATCTCGCGCCAGACGAGCTGTGCCGCGGCGAGTGACGCCGCCGCCGGGAGAGTGCTGGCCGCCGGCCGGTGCACGGCCGTGGTCCGGGCGACCTACACCGACCAGACCGACAGCATGCTGGTGACGGTCGGTGTCGCGGTGATGCCCGGCGTCGGAGCGGCGAAGTCGACGGCGAGCACGCTGTCGGCCGGCCCGCAACCGGAGCCGGGCGTGCGTCCGTTGTCGTTCCGCTCCACGCTGGCCAGGGTGTTCGGCAACCGCCAGCGTCAGCTGTCCTGGGCGGTCAGCTCCGGTCCGTACGTGATCATGTCCGTGGCCGGCTACGCGGACGGCACGCCGCGGATCCAGCTGGCGTCCGACCCGTACGCCGACGAGGAGATGACCAGCTTCGCCACCGGCGTGGCCGACGCGGTGGGCGCGCCGCTCGGTGCGCCGCCGCCGGCGCCCAAGTGCCCGGGAGCACCCGGATGCTGATGCCGCGGCGGCGGTCGGCCGTGACCCGGCGGGCCGGCCTGCTGGCGCTGGCCGCGGTGGCCGCCGTGGCCCCGGTCCTCGACGCCATTCCGGCCCGGGCCGACTCCGTGCGCGACGACCAGATGTGGGTCCTGAACGCGATCAACGCCCCGGCCGCGTGGCGGGTGAGCGAGGGACGCGGCGTGACGGTCGCGGTGATCGACAGCGGCGTGAACCCGGAGGTATCCGATCTAACCGGTTCGGTCATCACCGGGCCCGACCTGACCGGCGTCGGCACGCCGGATTCCAACCCCAACTGGGGAATGCACGGAACCTGGATGGCGTCGCTGATCGCCGGCCATGGGCACGGCGGTGGCGGCAGCGGCATCATCGGAGTGGCGCCGATGGCGCGGGTGCTGTCGATCCGGGTGATCACCAACACCGGCGATCCCGGCTACGCGCGGTACGAGCGGCAGCCGCAGGCCCGCCACCAGCGCGAGCTGGCCACGGCGATCAGGTACGCGATATCCCACGGAGCCGGGGTCATCAGCATGTCACTGGGCTCCGGCGGGCCGAGCCTGCCGGTGCGATCGGCCCTGCAGGACGCACTGAACCACGGCATCGTGGTCCTCGCCTCATCGGGCAACTCGGGCGACACGGCCATGGCCAAGGCCCAGGGGCACGCGCCGTACTCGTTTCCGGCCGACTACCCGGGGGTGCTGGGGGTAGCGGCCGTCGCGCAGAGCGGCGCCCCGGCGAACTTCTCCAGCGACAACCCGTCCGTGAAGGTCGCCGCCCCCGGCGTGAACGTCCCGGCCGAGGGCAAGGACGGGGGGTACTGGCTGGTTAGCGGCACCAGCCCGGCCTGCGCCCTGGCTGCGGGCGTGGCCGCGCTGATCAGGTCCGCCCATCCGGCGCTCCCGCCGGACCTGGTGCGGCAGGCGATCACGACCACGACCAGTCACCGCCCGGCGGGCGGCTACAACGACGAGGTCGGGTTCGGAACCGTGGACGCCGCCGCCGCGCTGGCCGCGGCGGCGCGGCTGTCCACGGAGCGCCTGGCCGGGCCCGGGTCAGCGCCTGGGCTGCGTAAGACGGCCGCCGAGCAGCCGGGATTCAGCGCCGACAGCCACTTCGGCGGCGGTGCCGCGGCGGTTCCCCCGCCGCCGGTCGCCGCGCGCGGCCCGCGCCGGCTCGTGGTGTTCTGCTTGCTCGCAGCCATCTGCCTGGCGATGATCGGCATCGCCACGAGCAGGCTGGTGCTCATGCGGCGGCCCAGGCACGCGGGACCGCCCGAGCCGCTGACGGCGCCCCACGAGCCGCACGCGCCGCTGCATGAGCATCACCCGGGATTGCATGAGCAGCACCCGCCGGGGCCGCCCGCATGAGGCCGGGCCGCGATGCGCGGGGCCGCGGCGGGCCGCCCGCGCGCCCGGAACTCGACGACTACGCCAGCCGGGTCCTGGACGTGGCCGAGTCGATACCGCGCGGCCGGGTGATGTCGTACGGCGACATAGCCGAATACCTCGGCGAGGGCGGCCCGCGCCAGGTGGGCCGGGTGATGGCCCTGTGGGGCGGCGGCGTGGCCTGGTGGCGGGTCATCCACGCCGACGGGTCGCTGCTGGCCGGCCACGAGCGGGCGGCGCTGGCCAGGTACCGGGACGAGGGCACGCCGCTGCGGCTCGGCGCGGACGGCAGGCCGGGCCGGGTGGACATGCGCCGCGCGCGCTGGAACGGCGTGGACTGACTCAGGCGCTGATCAGCACGATGCCGGCCGCGACCACGGCCGCCGCCGCCAGCCGCCTGGTCCCGAAGCGCTCCGAGAACAGCTTCATCCCGATCAGCGCGGCGAAGATGACGCCGGTCTCCCTGATCGCGGCGACCTCGGCCAGCGGCGCCTGGGTCTGGGCCCAGAGCACCGTTCCGTAGGCGACCAGCGACAGCGCGCCGGCCAGCAGGCCTTTGCCCGCGGCGGGCCCTGTCAGCCATGACAGCCCCGGCCTGCGCACCGCGGCTACGACGACAAACACCGGTCCCAGCAGGAAAAAGAGCAGCCCGGCATAGGCGTAAGGGTCGTGCGAATGGCGGACCCCGAGGCCGTCCACGATCGTGTAGGCGGCGATCGTGAGCCCGGTCGCCGCGGCCGCGCCGATCGCCGGCCCTTCCGACCGGGTGATACGGCCCGAAGACAGGGCCAGGCTGGCCAGGCCCCCGGCCAGGATCGCGACACCGGCCAGCGGGACCGGGCCCAGATGCTCGTCGGCCAGGAAGTAGGCGCCGACCGCCACCACCAGCGGGGAGGTTCCCCGGGCGATCGGGTAGACCTGGTTGAACGAGCCGAGCCGGTAGGAGTTCATCAGCCCTAGGTCGTAGCCGACGTGGATCGCGGCCGATGCCGCGGCGTACCCGATCGACGCCCGGTACGGCAGCCCGGTGACCGCGAGCGTGAGGCCGCCGCCGACCGTGGAGGCCACGCCGATCAGCGCGAACACGACCAGTTGATCGTCGAGGTACTTGACGATGGCGTTCCAGCTCGCGTGCAGCGCTCCCGCGCCGATCACGATCAGGACAATCGGAATGGTGATCTGGGAATGCGCCTGCACCGCCCCGAAGTGTACCGGTTCGTGACAGAGGCGAATTTTTGGCCGCAAGCCATTCCCCCGGATCGGCGTGGATTCCCGCGAACTGTCATAGCCGGGTGCTACCTGTAGAAGGGCATGAATACCAGCGCCCCCGCCTACCGCCTCGTCCGCCCGCCCGCGCCCGCGTCGGCGGCGCCGCCCGCCCTGGACCCCGACCAGCAGCGGGTGGTCAGCCACGCCAGCGGCCCGCTGCTGGTGCTGGCCGGACCGGGCACCGGCAAGACCACGGCCATCGTCGAGGCCGTCGTGCACCGGATCAGCGTCCGCGGGATCGACCCGGCGCGGGTCCTGGTGCTGACGTTCAGCCGCAAGGCGGCCGAGGAACTGCGGGACCGGATCACGATGCGGCTCGGCCGGACCACCCGGCAACCGCTCGCCCTGACCTTCCACAGCTACGCCTACGCGCTGGTGCGCCGGGAATTCACCCTGGCGGGCGACGAGCCGCCGGTGCTGCTGTCCGGCCCCGAGCAGCTGCTCGAGGTGCGGCGGCTGCTGCGCGGCGAGGCCGAGGACGGCGGCCGGAACTGGCCGGAGCGGCTCAGGCCCGCGCTCGGCACCCGTGGGTTCGCCGCCGAGCTGCGGGACTTCCTGCTCCGCGCGGCCGAGCGCGGCCTGGACGGGCCCGGGCTCGCCGCCCTGGGCCGGCGGCGCGAGCGCGACGACTGGGTGGCGGCCGGCGGCTTCCTCGAGCGGTACGCGGCCCGGTTCGACCTCGCCCCGGTGCCCGCGTACGACTACGCGGAGATCATCCGGATCGCCGCCGGGCTGCTCGGCCGCGAGGCCGTCAGGGACCGGGAGCGGCAGGCGTACGACGCCGTGCTGGTGGACGAGTACCAGGACACCGACCCGGCGCAGGAGAACCTGCTGCACGCGCTGGCCGCAGATGGCCGGGAACTGATCGCGGTCGGCGACCCGGATCAGTCGATCTACGGCTTCCGCGGCGCCGACACCCGGGCGGTCGGCCGGTTCAGCGAACGGTTCCGCGCCCCCGACGGCAGCCCGGCCCGGGTTATCGCGCTGCGCACCTGCCGCCGCAGCGGCGGGTTCCTGCTGGCGGCGTCGCGCCGGGTCGCGGCCAGGCTGCCCGCGGCGCCGGGCGACGGCGAGCGCTCGCACCGCGCCCTGGTCCCGCTGCCCGGAGCGGAACCGGGAACCGCCCAGATCATCGTGGCCGCCACCGCGAGCCAGGAAGCCTCGGTGATCGCCGACACGCTGCGCCGCGCGCACCTGATGGACGGGCTGGCCTGGTCCTCGATGGCGGTCCTGGTGCGTTCGGCGACCCGTCAGGTGCCGGTGCTGCAGCGGGCCCTCGCCGCGGCCGGCGTGCCGGTGACGGTCGTCGGTGACGAGCTGCCGCTCACCTCCGAGCCGGGTACCCGGCCGCTGCTCACCCTGCTGGACTGCGCGCTGCGCCCGGGCGCGCTCGACGAGGAGACCGCGGCCGAGCTGCTGACCGGGCCGCTGGGCGGCACCGACGCGCTCGGGCTGCGGCGGCTGCGGCGGACGCTGCGGGCCGGGGCCCAGGCCGCGGGGGAGCCAATCTCGGAAGAGCCGCTGGCCGCCCTCCTGCGCGATCCGCGTGAGCTGGCCCTGGTCGCGGGCGCCGGGGCGGGTGGTCCCGGCGGCGGGACCCCCGTCGACGCCGCCCGGCGGGTGGCCGGGCTGCTGGCGCTGGCTTCGCGCACGGCCATGAGGGGCGCAGGCGAGGCGGGCGGCGGGACCGCGCACGACGTGCTCTGGGCGGTGTGGGACGCCTCCGGCCTGGCCGGCGCCTGGCAGCAGGCCAGCGCGGCGGGCGGCAGTCGCGGCGCGGCCGCCGATGCCGACCTGGACGCGGTGGTCGCGCTGTTCGAGGCGGCGGCCAGATTCACCGCGAGGTTCCCGCAGGGATCGCCGCGGCTGTTCCTCGACAGCCTGTCCGGCCAGGAGATCGTCGGCGACACCCTGGCCGAGCGGGCCGCGCGCGGCGACGGGGTGTCCGTCCTCACCGCGCACCGGGCCAAGGGGCTGGAGTGGGACCTGGTCGTCGTGGCCGGCGTCCAGGAGGGCACCTGGCCCGACCTGCGGACCCGGGGCTCGCTGCTGTCGATGGACGAGCTCGTGGAGGCGGCGGCCGAAGCCGCGCCCGGCGACGGCCCGGGGCTGCCCGGCGAGACCGCCGCCGCCGCGCTGGCCTCCAAGCTGCTCGATGAGGAGCGCAGGCTCTTCTACGTCGCGGTGACGCGGGCCCGCCGCGCCCTGGTCGTCACCGCCGTGGGCGGCGAGGACGCCGAGGAACGGCCGTCCAGGTTCCTGGCCGAGCTGGCGGGCGACGATATCGAGCCGGAGCCGGTGACCGGGCCCGGGCGGCGCTGGCTGTCGCTGCCGGCGCTGACCGCCGAGCTGCGCCGGGCCGCGGCCGACCGGACGCTGACCATGGCGATGCGGCGCGCCGCGGCGGCCCAGCTGGCCAGGCTGGCCGCGGCCGGGGTCCGCGGGGCCAGCCCGCGGCACTGGTACGCGCTGACCGAGCTGTCCGGTCCGGGCCCGGTAACCGGCGGCGACGTCCGCCTGTCGCCGTCGCAGGTGGAGAACTTCACCCGGTGCGGGCTGCGCTGGCTGCTCGAGTCCGCGGCCGGGGTCAGCAGCCCCAGCGTGCTGCGCCACTTCGGAATCGTGATTCACGCCGCGGCCGCCCTGGCCGCCGACGGCGCGGACGATGCCGACATCACCAAGCGCGTCGACGAGGCATGGCGTCACCTGGACTTCGGCAGCGCCTGGTACAGCGCCAAGCAACGAGAGCAGGCCGAGCTGATGGTGCGCCGGTTCCTCGACTGGCACCGGGCCAACCCTCGGGAGCTGGTGACCGTCGAGGAAGCCCTGCGGGTCAAGGTCGGCCGGGTCGAGATCACCGGCCGGGTGGACCGGCTGGAACGCGACGCCGAGGGCAGCGCGATCGTCGTCGACCTGAAGACCGGGTCGAGCCGACCGCCCGACGACGAGCTGGACCGGAACCCGCAGCTCGGCGTGTACCAGCTCGCGGTGATGCTCGGCGCGTTCGAGGAACTCGGCCTGACCCAGCCCGGCGGTGCGGAGCTGGTGCAGGTCGGCCGGGCGGGGCTGAAGGCGCAAGCGCGGGTGCAGCGGCAACGTTCGCTGGCCGACGACCCGGAGCCCCGCTGGGCGCAGGAGCTGGTCGAGACCGTGGCCGAGGGGATGTCGGGCTCGGTGTTCCAGGCCACGGTCAACCCGGGGTGCCGGGTCTGCCCGGTCGCCGCGTGCTGCCCGGTGCACGAGCGCGGCGCGCAGGTGGAGCCGTGACTGCGGGCGCGGCACTGACCCGGTACAGCCCGGCGCAGCTCGCGCGTTTGCTCGGCGCGACCGAGCCGACCGCGGAGCAGGCCACGGTGATCGGCGCCCCGCTCGGCCCGATGGCCGTGATCGCGGGCGCGGGCTCGGGCAAGAGCGAGACCATGGCGGCCCGGCTGGTCTGGCTGGTCGCCAACGGCATGGTGCGGCCGGAGCGGGTGCTCGGGCTCACCTTCACCAGGAAGGCGGCCGCCGAGCTCGCGGAGCGGGTGCGCGGCCGGCTAGACGGCCTGCGGCGGGCCGGGCTTGAGCGGCCGGCCGGTCTCTCCTCCGGCGGTCTCTCGTCCGCCGGTATCTCCTATGCCGGTCTCTCGTCCGCCGGTATCTCCTATGCCGGTCTCTTCCCCGCCGGCCTCTCATCCGGCGCCGCTGCCTCGGGCGACGACCGGCTGGAGGGCGACCCGGTCATCGCGACCTACCACTCCTACGCCGGCCGGCTGGTGGGCGACCACGCGCTGCGCGAGGCGGTCGAGCCGACGCTGCGGCTGATCACGCCCGCGGTCGCCTGGCAGCTGGCCTCGCGGGTGGTGGCCGCGCACGACGGCCCGATGGACGCCATCAGCTGGACCCCGTCCACGGTCACCGCGGCCGTGCTCGACCTGTCCTCGGAGCTGGCCGAGCACCTGCGCAGCGCGGCCGACGTGATCGGCGTGGGCGAATGGCTGGCGAACGGGATCCGGGCGCTGGCCGAGGGGGGCGAAGGCCGCTGCCGCGGCAAGCCGTCGGCGCTGGCCCAGAAGATCCTGCAGTGCCAGCGGGTCCGCGAGCAACTGCTCCCGATGGTGGCGGCCTATGCCGCGGCCAAGGCGGCGCGGGAGGTCATGGACTACGGCGACCAGATGGCGCTCGCCGCCCGCATCGCCGACCGGCACCCCGAGGTCGGCACGGCCGAGCGCGGCCGGTACCAGGTGGTCTTGCTGGACGAATACCAGGACACCAGCCACGCCCAGCTGGTGCTGCTCCGGGCGTTGTTCGGGGGCGGGCATCCGGTGACCGCGGTCGGCGATCCGTGCCAGTCGATCTACGGATGGCGCGGCGCGAGCGCGGGTAACCTGCAGCGGTTCGCCACCGACTTCCCGGCCCGCGGCGGATCCCCGGCCCCCACCGCGCTGCTGTCCACCAGCTTCCGCAACACAGGGCGGGTGCTGGACGCGGCGGCCGCCATCCAGCAGGGCCTGCGCACCGCGGCCGCCCAGGTGCCGCGCCTGGTCGCCCCGCCGCCGAGGGCCGAGCGCGGGGCCGTGACCTGCGCGCTGCTGCCGACCGCCGCCGACGAGGCGGGCTGGATCGCCGAGCGGATCGCGGAGCTGCTCGCGCTGCCGCCGGGGGTCGCGCCGGACGGCGGCTCCTGGCCGCCCGGGCCCGGCGGCCGCCGGGGCGCCGGGCGGGCCGGCCCGTCCGACATCGCGGTGCTGTGCCGCAAGCGGGCCCAGTTCCCGGCGCTGCGCGCGGCGCTCGAGGCCCGGGGCATCCCGGTCGAGGTGGTCGGCCTGGGCGGCCTGCTGACCGTGCCCGAGGTTCAGGACGTCGTGGCCACGCTGCGGGTGATGCACGACCCGACCGCGGCCGACGCCCTGGCCCGGCTGCTGACGTCGCCCCGGTGGCGCATCGGCCCGCGCGACCTGGTCGCCCTCGGCCGGCGCTCTCGCTGGCTGGCGCGCTCAGCCGACCGGTCGGGAGCCCAGCGGGGGGAGAGCCGGGGCGTTCAAGATCAAGATGTTGACATCATGGAGCAGGCGGTCACCGACCTGACCGCGGATCCGGGCAGCCTGGTCGAGGCCCTGGATGACCTCGGTGATCCCGCCGCGTACTCGGCCGCCGGGCACGCGCGGCTGGCGGCGCTGGCCGCCGAGCTGCGGGCGCTGCGCGGGCACGCGGGCCGGCCGCTGCCCGAGCTGGTGAGCGAGGTGGAGCGGTCGCTCGGGCTGGACATCGAGGTGGCCGCGCGCCCGGGCACCGACCCGGCCGCCAGCCGCGCCGACCTGGACGCGTTCGCCGACGCGGCCGCGGCGTTCGCGGGCGACCAGGAGGAGCCGACGCTCGGCGCGTTCCTCGCCTACCTGAGCGCGGCCGAGTCCGAGGAGTTCGGGCTCGAGGGCGGCCGGGTGGGCGACAGCGACTCGGTCAAGCTGGCCACCGTGCACGCGTCCAAGGGCCTGCAGTGGGCGGCGGTGTTCGTGCCCGGCCTGTCCGGGGGGACGCACGGGCACGTGTTCCCGGCCCGGCCGAAGCTGGCCACGCGGTGGACCGAGAACCCGCGGCTGGTGCCGTTCGGACTGCGCGGCGATGCACTCGACCTGCCCGTCCTGGCCGGGCTTGATCCGGAGGCGCTGGCCTGGTTCGCCGACGCGTGCGCGAACCGGGAGCTGGCCGAGGAGCGCCGGCTGGCGTACGTGGCCGCGACCCGGGCCGCGTTCTACCTGGCCGCGACCGGCTACTGGTGGGGCAGCGGCGTGTCCCGGCTCGGGCCGTCGGTGTTCCTCGAGGAGGTCCGGGCCGCGTGCGAGTCGGGGGCCGGGACGGTCGCGGTCTGGGCCGAGGCGCCCGAGGACGGCGCCGAGAACCCGGCCCTGGCCGAGCCCGCCACGGCGTCGTGGCCGGCCGCGGCAGCGGGATCACGGTACGAGGCGATCCGCGAGGCCGGCCAGCTGGTGACCGAGGCGATCAACAGCGCGCCCGGCCCGGACGCCGCGCTGGCCCCCGCCGACGACGAGCTGGTCGCGGCCTGGGCCCGCGACGCCGACCTGCTGCTCGCCGAGCGGGCGGAGCGCCGCGGCGACGACGGCATCGCCGTCGGGCTGCCGCGGCGGCTGGCCGTGTCCTCGCTGGTGACCATCGCCGCGGACCCGGCCGAGCTGGCCCGGCAGGTCCGCCGGCCCATGCCGCGGCCGCCCGCGCCGCTGGCCCGGCGCGGCACCGACTTCCACGCCTGGCTGGAGCGGCGGTTCGGGCCGCAGCGGCTGATCGACCCCGGCGACCTGTTCGGCGCGGCCGACGAGGGCGAGCCAGCCGACGCTGACCTGGCCGCGCTGACCGCGCGCTTCGAGGCGGGCGACTGGTCGGGCCGGTGGCCGTCCGAGGTGGAGGTGCCGTTCGAGACGCTGATCGGCGACCGGCTGGTCCGGGGGCGGATCGACGCCGTGTTCGCCGACGCGCCCGGCGGCGGGTTCGACGTCGTGGACTGGAAGACCGGCCGCCAGCCCGCGTCGGCGGATGAGAAGCGGGCCGTCGCGGTGCAGCTGGCGGCGTACCGGCTGGCCTGGGCGGCGCTGGCCGGGGTGCCGGTCGAGGAGGTCCGCGCCGCGTTTTACTACGTGCGCGACGACGCCACAGTGCGCCCGGCCGACCTGCTCGATGAGGCCGGACTGGCCGCCCTGCTCGAATCAATCCCGGTCGGCTAGTCGCTGGCCGCGGAGATGGCGCTGGCGGCGACGGCGCCTCCGCTGCTGCTGCCAGGTGACGCCGCCGAGGTGCTGGCGGACGCCTTCGCCCGGGTGCCGCCCCGGCGATACCCGCACTTGGCGATCGCCCCGCCTCCGGCCACAGCATCGTCGGCCTGGCGGTGTTCGACCGGGCCGCTCCGCGCGCCGAGGCCATTGGCCGCTGCTGGTCACGAGGCCGCTTCCTGGCCTGGCTGGCCGACTCCGGCTAGCCGGCTGGCCTCAGGCTCAGGCCCGGCGGCCGAGCAGGCCCAGCAGGCGGACGTCGTCCGGGGCGCCGGGGGAGGCGTCGATCGGGGAGCCGAACATGCCCGACCCGGTCAGCCAGTCCGCGTGAGCCTGCGTCCAGGGAAGCAGCAGCGCGACGGCGCCCGGGTCGATCGCATCGTCCTGGCCGGTGGCCTGGGCCAGGTCCCAGCCGTGGACGGCGAGATCGGCGGTCAGCTGCATGACGTACTCCTGCCCGGGAAAGTCCCCGAACGAAAGGTGCACGGTCCGGTCGAGGACCCCCGGCCGGGCCACGGCCGCGTGGGCCTCCTCGATCGAGAACGCCAGCAGGCCGGGCCAGGCGGAGGCATCCTCGCCCAGGAGGTCGCCCTCGAACTGCGTGCCGACCTCCGCGACGGTCTGGCCGGCGCACAGCGGCGGCACCCAGCGCTGTTCGTACAGCAGGTGGTGGGCCAGCGTGCGCACATCCCAGTCCGAGCACGGAGTGTCGTGGTGCCATTGTTCCGTGCGCACCCCGTCGACCAGCTCGGCGAACCGCTGCCCGCAGCGGCCGTGCACCTCGACGAGGTCATCTGCCAGCAGAATCGGATCAGACATCGCTTCAGCCTACGATCCGCGGGTTCTGCCGCGCCGAGCGGCCCGCGCTTGGCGCGTGACGCTGGGTAAGATGAGCGCTCTGATCGAGAGGGGGCGTGGTGCCGGAGCGACGGGTATCGATGAGCGACGGGCTGGCCGAGCGGGTGGTGCGGCGCGCGATCGCGGCCCTGGCCAATTCCTATGGCGCGGCGCCGGCGCGGGCCACGGCGGCCAAGGAGCTGCTGGTCCACGCCCTGGAGGGTTCTTCTGACCCGGCCGACGAGACGGACGGCTACGCCGCCGCGGCGGCCGTGGCCGCCCTGGCGCACGGGATCGAGGCCGAGGCGGGCCGGGGCCTGGACTGGCTGTCGGTCGCGGCGCTCGAGGAGTGGGACTTCCACCACCCGGAGAACCCGATCTGACCTGAGGGTGCCGCTCAGTCGCGCAGGCGGCGTTCCACCGCCTCGACCTTGGCGTCCAGCGCTCCGGTCACGCCGGGGCGGATGTCCGCCTTGAGCGACACGCTGACCCGCGGCGCCTTCGCCGCGACCGCGTCCACCGCCCGCTTCACGACGGCCATGACCTCGTCCCAGTCGCCCTCGACCGTGGTGAACATGGCGTCGGTCCGGTTGGGCAGGCCGCTCTCGCGGACCACCCGGACCGCGTCGGCGACGTAGTCGGCGACGTCCTCGCCGACTCCGATCGGCGTGACCGAGAACGCGACCAGCATCTCACTCTCCCTCGCTCGGTTGATCAGGGCGGGCGCCGGCGATCCAGCGGACGCAGTTCGCGGATTATGTCGGCGTGGCCGTTGTGCCGGGCGTACTCCTCGACCATGTGGACATAGACCCACCGGAGGTCGCGCTCGGGCTGTCCCCGCGTTCGGTAACGGAACCGCTCGTCGAGCGACCGGCCGGCGACTGACCGGCGATCCGGTGCGCTCCACGCCACGGGCGCATCGTGCCACCAGAAACGCCCGACCGCCACTCGCCGCAGCGCACGAGGGGATGCCGCTGGTGATGGCGGAGTCCTCGGCGGCGGCTCGGGCCGGGCGATATCTAGCTGATGCCGGGCGCGATGGCCGCCGCGTAGCCGTCGAGAACCTGGCGGTCGCCCGATTGCTCGACCGGTCCGGCCGCGGGCCGGTGCCAGAGCCAGCAGTCCAGGTCGGCGGCGGTGCCGGCCACCTCCGCCGCCGCCGCGGTGCCCGGGTCGTGGTCGGCGGCCCGGGCGTCGGGCTCATCGAAGTCGGTGCCGTCGCCGGGGTCGGTGCCGGTGAACTGGCCCAGCGTCAGGAACCAGGAGTCGCCGGTGTCGGTGGCCCGCAGCCGGAGCGTCTGCCCGGGGGCCGCGGTAAAGGTGGCCCAGTCGGGCAGGGATCCGTACATGACGCGCAGGGCCTCGTCGACCCCGTCCGCACTGAGCGCCGGGTCTAGCGGGGTGCGGCGGCCCGCGGTCAGCTCCGCGTCGATCCGGTGGATCAGCGCCTCGTGCGCCTGGCGCCGGCGGACGAAGCCCACCGTCTGATCGGTGTCGGACCAGGTCCAGACGGCGGTGTCCGCCGGGTCCCGCGCCAGGGCCTGGCTCAGGCCACGGCTCGCATCCTGATAGAAGTCCTCCAGGCCGGCCCGGTCCGGCGGCCGGGGCGGCTTGAGTGCCTGGGCCTGGTCGCCGGAGATCTTCTCGCGCACGACCGTGGCCCAGAACCACTGCACCTCGGCCAGGTGCCAGAGCAGGTCGTCGGCGTTCCACTCCGGGCAGGTGGGGACGGGCGCATCCGGCGCGGCCCGGCGGATGGCGTCGGCGAACAGCGCCGACTCCCGGGCCAGATGCGCGACGAAGTCAAGGTCGGAAGGCACATGACGCAGGCTACTGCGCGCCACTGACATCCCGGCCGGCGTTCCGGAGGCCGGGCAGGGTCAGGCACATGATCGCCGCGACGGCCATGGCGGCCGCGAACGCGGCCATGGACCACTGGCCGGAGACGTGCTCGACGAGCAGGCCGGCGGTCAGCGGCGCGAGCGCGGCGAGGCCCATGGCCGCCTGGACGACCGTGCTGTTGACGCGGCCGCGCATGTCCTCCGGCGCGGCCCGGAGCATGGCCGCGAACAGGGCCGCGTTCGCGCTCGGCGCCAGCACCAGCGTGACGGCCACCGGCAGCGCGACCAGCGTCGACGGAAGCAGCACGGCGGCCACCCCGAACAGGGCGGCGCCGGCCGCGGCCACCAGGGTGGCCAGCTGCCATAGCGACAGCCGGCCCTGCACCCGGGGCGCGATCAGCGCGCCGAGCAGCCCGCCGAGGCCGATTCCGGCCTGCGCGAGCCCGATGACCACGGGCGGGGTTCCGTGCTGCCGGAGCGCGACGGTGACCGTGAAGATCACCCCGTTGAAGGCGAAGTTGATCAGCGGGGCCTGGATGACCACGGCCCGCAGCAGCGGCTGATGCCACACCAGATGCAGCCCGTCGATGACCTCGCGCCACAGCGCCTTGCGCTCGCGGGGCGGATCGGCCCGGAACTTGCCGCGGATCCGGCTCACGCATCCGGCCGAGACCAGGTAGGAGACGGCATCGGCGACGAACGGAACCGCTCGCCCGAGCCCGAACAGGAAGCCGCCCAGCGCCGGGCCCGCCAGCGCGGCCGCGTAGGTCCGGGCCTCGGTGGCCGCCCACGCCCGCTCCAGCTGCTCGTCGGCCACGACGCCGGGCAGCGCGGCGCTGGCCGACGGATTGAACAGCACGCTCGCGCCGCCGTCGATGACCGCGACGGCCAGCACCACGGGCCAGGTCACCAGGTGCAGCAGCACCAGAACGGCGAGCAGAGCCAGCACCAGACCGCGGCCAGTGTCACAGACGATCATGGTCAACCGGCGGTCAAGCCGGTCGGAGATCGCGCCGCCCGGCAGGCCGAGGATCAGCTGGACGGCCATCTCCGCGGTGCCGACCACGCCCGCGATGGCCGGCGAGCGCGTCAGCGCCAGGATCAGCAGCGGGTAGGCGATCAGGGCGGCTTCGGTTCCAGTGTCGGAGAGGATCTGGCCGATCCACAGCAACCGGAAACCGCGGTTGCGCGCCAGCGGCACGGGCGGCGTCGCCCCGGTCTCAGCTGCTGGCTGGGCCGCGGCGCTCATATACGAGTTAAGACGGGAGACGCCACGGCGTCCATGCTCGCGTGTTGCCTCGGTAGAGTCCAGATCAGGATCTTCGGTGCCGTGCCGGGCGGATCGGGCCGCGGAGGCGCGGGCCGTCGGCCAGAAGGAGGACCATGGACGTTCGCGGCGCCGGCCCCGGCCAGGCGGACCGGCATGGCGAGCTGAGTTCCGCCGAGCTGAGCGGCAGCGGCGGCCTGCGCGACCTGGCTCTCTCGCGCGGCGAGGTGGACCGGGCGACGGCGCGGCGCACCGACACCGCCTGGCTCGCGGCGGCGTGGGCCGACCCGGACACCCGGGTGGTCGTGGTCGAGGACGGGCAGGCGCCGGTCAGCGACCGGAGCGAGGCGGGCGGGGCCCAGGGACTGGTCTTCGTGTCGCCGGAACAGGCCCCGGACGGCGTCAGGTTCCTGCTCGGCGTCGACGCCGGCGGGGTCGCCTACTTCGGCGTGGCCGGATCGCTCCCGGCCGATGCCTGGCCCGGCCTGGGACCGGGCGTCCGGCCGATCAGCCTGCGGCAGGCCGGGCCGCTGCTGTCCGACCGCGACGTCGGGCTGATGACGCACGCCGTGGCGCTGGCCAACTGGCACGCCAGCCACGGGCACTGCCCGCGCTGCGGGGCGGTCACCGAGCCGGTGCTGGCCGGGCACTCCCGGCGCTGCGTGAACGACGGCAGCGAGCATTTCCCCCGGCTCGATCCCGCGGTGATCATGCTGGTGACCGACCCGGACGACCGGTGCCTGCTGGCCAGGAACGCGATGTGGCCGGAGCGGCGGGTGTCGATCCTGGCCGGGTTCGTCGAGCCCGGCGAGTCCGCCGAGCAGGCGGTGGCGCGCGAGGTGCTCGAGGAGACCGGGATCGAGGTCGGCGACGCCCGGTACGTGGGCAGCCAGCCCTGGCCCATGCCGCACAGCCTGATGCTCGGCTTCCGGGCCCGGGCCACCGCCAGCCTGGAGATCACGGTCGACGCCGATGAGATCGCCGAGGCCCGCTGGTTCAGCCGGGACGAGCTGCGCGCCGACATCGCCAGCGGCGCGATCAGGCTGCCGCCGCCGGTGTCGATCGCGCACCGGATCATCGAATCCTGGTACGGCGCCTCGCTCGGCGGCGCCTGGTAGGCGCTCCGGCCGGTCAGGCTTCGGTCAGGTTCCCGTCAAGTTTCAGTCAAGACCGGTGGGTAGCGTCACCTCCCATGTCGCCAGCCCCAGCCCGTCTTCACGCGCCGCAGCGCCCTCTGACCAGGGACGACGCGCCCGCGCGGACGCGCCGCCTGGCCTGGCTCGACGCGCTCAGGGGGCTGGCCGCCCTCTGCGTGGTGTACGCCCACTTCGGCACGCGGGTGCTGCCCTGGGTGCACCAGGCGGTGTACCAGACGTTCGATCCCGGGCTGTACGGGGTGCTCGTGTTCTTCATGATCAGCGGCTACATCGTCCCGGCCTCGCTGGAGCGCCGGGGCAGCGTCCGGACGTTCTGGCTCAGCCGGCTGTTCCGCCTGTTCCCGCTGTTCGCCTTCGCGATCGGGGCCGTGCTGCTGCTGCACGAGGTCGGCTACGCCGAGGTGCGGGGCACGAACAACAACGTCGCCGCGTCGGTGCTCTCGCACCTGTTCATGCTGAACGACCTGCTGGGCCCGAGCAACCTCATCGTGGTGCTGTGGACCCTGTCCTACGAGATGGTCTTCTACGTGCTGCTCACCGCGCTGTTCACGTCCGGCCTGCACCGGCGCAGCGGCTGGTACGGCGCCGGGTTCGCGGCCGCCGCGGTGCTGCTCGGCGGCGTGCTGCCCACCGTCTGGCTGTCGTTCAACAGCCCGCTCGGCCTGACCGGCGTCGCCCTGGCCGGCGACGTCCTGGTCATTGGCGGCGTCGCCCTGGCGGTGGCCTGCCGCGGGCTGCCCCGCGCGGCGGGCGCATGGCTGGCCGCCGGGACCGCCCTGGTCCTGATCGCGGTCAACGAGCGGCGCTTCCCGTACGAGGGGCTGACCATCCTGGCCCTGATGTTCACCGGCACGATGCTGCACCGCGCCGAGCAGGGGCAGATCGGCCGCGGGCGGGCCGCGGCCGCGGCCACCGCGGTCTTCGCCGCCGCCATCCTGGCCGGTGCCTGGCACGTCCCGTCGTGGAGCGCGCCGGGCCAGGCGGCGATGGAGCAGCGTGAATGGATCCTGTCCGTCGCGCTGGCGGGCCTGACGTTCGCGGCCGGGCTGGCGCTGCGGAACCTGCGGGTCCCGGCCGTTGCGGCCTGGCTGGGAATGGTGAGCTACTCGGTGTACCTGCTGCACCCGCTGCTGCTCGACCTCTATGACGCCGCCCCGCTGACCCGTGGCCAGCATTCGGTCATCCTGCAGCTGGTGATGAGCGCCGTGTTCCTGGCCGCGCTCCTGGCCTGCTGCACGCTGACCTACTACCTCATCGAGGCGCCGATGCAGCGGCTCGGCCGCCGGGTGGCCGCGCGGCTGGACGCCCGGTTCGGGCCCGATGCGGTCAGCGCAGCAGCAGGCGGGCGGCCAGTTCCAGGTGGTTGCTGACGTCGTCGGCGGACGCGCGCCTGGTCACCCACGCGACCAGGTTGGACAGCCACACGTCGCCGATGACCCGGGCGATGGCCTTGTCGTCGGCCGACGGCTCGCCGTCGTGCATGGCCCGGGTGAGCATCTGTTCCATCAGCCGGGCCACGGCGTTGACCTCGGCGGCGGCGCTCGGGTCGGCGAACATGAAGGCCCGGGTCATGGCCTCGGTGAGCATCGGCTCGCGCTGCATGGTGCGGGTGATCCGGCCGAGCACGTAGAGCATCCGCTCGTAGGGCGTGTCGCCCGGGATCGGCCGGCGCTCCAGCTTCTCCTGAGTCTGCTCGAACTCGCGGGCCAGCCCGGAGACCAGCAGGTGGATCTTCGAGGGGAAGTAACGGTACAGCGTGCCGAGCGCCACGTCGGCCCGTTCGGCCACGGTCCGCATCTGCACCGCGTCGTACCCGCCCTTGGATGCCAGCGCCAGCGTGGCGTCGAGGATCCGCCTGCGACGGTCGCGCTGCGCGGCCGATCCGAGCTCGGCGGCGGGCGCACCGGACGCGCCCGCGTCGCTGATACGTGTTCTCGCTGTTGCCATCAAGGTCCCTCGTAAGATCCGCCGAGAGCTTCGCTCCAGGTAGCAAGCCTACCAACGGCGGCCGGGCCGGACCGAGCGCCGCGCGCTGGCCGCCGCTTGGTAAAACGTGTTCTAATTTTGCGAGCCGCAGCCGTGAGGAGGATCAGCCGGGGCCGCCAGGAGCACCGGCGCCGACCGCCATGGACTTCACTCTCGACGAGACCCAGGAGGCGATCGCCCGCCTGGCCGCCGAGGTGCTGGGCGAGCCCCGGGCCCGGGCGGCCTGGGATTCGCCGCCGCCGGACCCGGCCGAGTGGGATCAGGCGCGCTGGAAGGAACTGGGCCGGGCGGGCCTGCTGTCGCTCGCCCTCCCGGACCGGCTGGGCGGAGACGGGCTCGGGCTGCTCGAGACCGCGCTGGTGCTGACCGAGGTCGGCCGGCGGGCCGCCGCGCTGCCCGCGCTGGCCACGCTGGCTCTCGGCGTGCTGCCGGTGACCCGATGGGGTAGTTACGCCCAGCAGCGAGCGCTGCTGGACGGCGTCGGGTCCGGCGGGACCGTGCTCACGGCGGCGGTCCGCGAGCCCACGGCGGTGATGCCGTCGGCCCCGGCGACGACGGCCCGGCTGTCGGGCGGCTCTGGCACGGTCACCGGGATCAAGGTCGGCGTGCCTTACGCCGCCGCGGCGGACTGGATCCTCGTGCCGGCCAATGCGAGCCCGGGCGGGCCCGTCGTCGTGGTCGTCGCGGGCTCAGGGGCGGGCGTCTCGCTGGCGCGAACGCACAGCGCGGGCGGCGCGCCCGAGTACACGCTCCGGCTGGACGAGGCGCCGGTCGCCGACCTGCTCGGCGCCGCGGCCGATGATGACGACCGCGGGCGCCGGGTCGTGACCGACCTGTACCGGCTGGCGCTGGCCGGGGCGTGCTGCCTGAGCGACGGGGCGCTGGCCGGGGCGCTCGCGCTGACCACGGCGCATCTGGAAGCCCGGGAGCAGTTCGGCCGGCCGCTCGCGACGTTCCAGGCCGCGGCCGGGCAGATCGCCGACGTCTACATCGCCTCGCGCACCCTGCACCTGGCCACGCTCTCGGCGTGCTGGCGGCTGGCGAGCGGGCGCGCGGCCGGGCGCGACCTCGACGTCGCGGCCTACTGGCTGGCGGACCAGGCCACCGCCGCGCTGCGTACCTGCCACCACCTGCACGGCGGGATCGGCATGGACGTCAGCTACCCGCTGCACCGCTACTCGTCCCTGGTCAAGGACCTGGCCCGGTTCGTCGGCGGGGCCGACCACCGGCTGGACCTGGTCGCGGACGGCGGGGACGACTGAGGCCCATGTTCCTCGACCTCACCGGCGAGCAGGTCGCGCTGCGCGATGAGCTGCGGTCCTACTTCGCCACGCTGATCTCGGGGCAGGAGCGGGCGGCCATGCTCACCGAGCGGCACGGCACCGTGTACCGCGAGGTGGTGCGCCGGATGGGCCGCGATCGCTGGCTCGGGCTCGGCTGGCCCGCCGAGTACGGCGGACGCGGCCTCGGCCAGATCGAGCAGCAGATCTTCGTGGACGAGGCGGCCCGGGCCGACGTCCCGCTGCCCGCCGTCACCCTGCAGACCGTCGGGCCCACGCTGCAAGCCCACGGCACCGACGAGCAGAAGGCCTTCTTCCTGCCGCGGATCCTGGCCGGCGACCTGCATTTCGCGATCGGGTACACCGAACCCGAGGCCGGCACCGACCTGGCCGCGCTGCGGACCCGGGCGGTGCGCGACGGGGACCACTACGTGGTCAACGGCCAGAAGATCTTCACCACCGGCGCGCACGACGCCGACTACATCTGGCTGGCCTGCCGCACCGACCCCGATGCCCCGCGGCACAAGGGCATATCGATTCTCATCGTCGAGACCGCCGACCCGGGCTTCTCCTGGACGCCGATCATCACGCACGACGGCGCGCACCACCTCAACGCCACGTACTACGCCGACGTGCGGGTCCCGGTCACGAGACGGGTCGGGGCGGAGAACGCCGGCTGGCGGCTGATCACCACGCAGCTCAACCACGAGCGGGTGATGCTGGGCCCGGCGGGGCGGATCGCGGCCCTGCGCGACCGGGTGCGCGACTGGGCCGCCGCGCGGACCGCGCCCGACGGCCGCCCGCTGCTCGCGCTGCCGGACGTGCGCCGGGCCCTGGCCGAGGCGAGCGCCTGTCAGCGGGTCAACGAGCTGCTCAACTGGCAGGTCGCGGTGGCGCCGACGGTGGACGTGGCCGACGCGTCCGCGACCAAGGTGTTCAGCTCGCAGCGGCTGCAGCGGCTCGGCCAGCTGCTGGAGGACGTCGTCGGCCGGCACGGCGACCCGGCCGACCCGCAGACCGCCGAGCTGGCCCGCTGGCTCGACGTCCAGGTCAAGCGCAACACCGTGCTGACCTTCGGCGGCGGGGTCAACGAGATCCAGCGCGAGCTGATCGCGAGCGCCGGCCTGGGGCTGCCCCGGGTGCCGAGATGAACTCCGATGAGATCAGGGCGTTCGCCGCCGAGATCGCCGCCGCCGGTGAATGCGCGGCGCGCACGGCCCGGGACCCGGTCAACCTGCCGATGATCCGCAACTGGGCCGAGGCCATGGGCGACGCCAACCCGGTCTACACCGACGCCGGCGCCGCGTCGCGGTCGGTGCACGGCGGGCTGGTCGCGCCGCCGGCCATGGCGCAGGTCTGGACGATGCGCGGGTTGCATCCAGCCGGTCAAGACGACGATCCGCTCGGCCGGATGTCCGCGGTGCTCGACCGGGCCGGGTTCACCTCGGTCGTCGCCACCAACTGCGAGCAGGAGTATCACCGCTACCTGCGGCACGGCGAGCAGGTCACGGTGCGGGCCAGCCTGGAGAGCGTCACCGGGCCGAAGCGGACCGCGCTGGGCGAGGGCTGGTTCGTGACCACGCGGAGCACCTGGTACGCGGGGGACGAGCCGGTCGCGTCGATGCTGTTCCGGATCCTGAAGTTCCGGCCGCCGGAGCGGGACGGGGCGCCCGAGACCGTCGGCGACGTGCTGCGGCCCGCCGTGTCGCCGGACACGGCGTTCTTCTGGGCGGGAGCCGCGGCCGGGGAACTACGGATCCAGCGCTGCGGCGAGTGCGGCGAGCTGCGGCACCCGCCCGGGCCGATGTGCCCGGCCTGCGGCGTCGCCCGGCCGGGGTATGTGGTCGCGGCCGGCACCGGCGAGGTGTACAGCTACGTGGTGCAGCATCATCCGCCGGTGCCGGGCAAGCAGCTGCCGATCGTGGTCGCGCTGGTGGCGTTGCCCGAGGGGGTCCGGATGGTGGGCGAGCTGCTCGGCGTGAGCCGGGAGCGGGCGGCGATCGGGCTGCCGGTCCGGGTCGAGTTCGTCCGGGTCGACGACGCGCTGACCCTGCCCGCCTGGCGGGAGGATACCCGGTGACCGGCCAAGAACTTCCCGAGCTGGTGCTGGACGTCACGCCGACGCTCGTGGTGGCCACCGCGATCGCCACCCGCGACTTCCAGGACGTGCACCACGACCGGGATAAGGCCGTCGCGCGCGGCGGCACGGACATCTTCCTGAACATCCTGACCACGACCGGCCTGGTGCAGCGGTACGTCACCGACTGGGCCGGGCCCGACGCGCTGGTGCGCAAGGTCGCGATCCGGCTGGGCGTGCCGTG
>Ga0335074_10001250_pt1 | contig 34727 bp, 34 predicted proteins | sample Lox_Sample_23_FD_206715 | JGI IMG/M metagenome (GOLD analysis project Ga0335074, IMG submission 206715) | Soil microbial communities from Loxahatchee National Wildlife Refuge, Florida, United States - Lox_Sample_2.3 | ecosystem: Environmental > Terrestrial > Soil > Wetlands | place: USA... | reverse complement strand
GTTCACGTGACCAACGCCGCGGCCGCGCAGTTCGCGGTGAAGCCCGTCAACACGCACGAGGCGGTGGCGGTCGGGCCGTCGGGGTACGCCGTTTACACGTTCCAGGGCGAGACGACCCATCACCTGATCTGCAAGAAGACCAGCAACGCGAGCACCAACTGCTGGGCCTTCTGGCCGCCGGTGTCGCCGTCATCGAGCAGCGTCACCAAACAATCGGGCATCAGCGGCAAGCTCGGAACGTTCCGCAACCATGGGACGCTCCAGCTGACCCTGAACGGCCAGCCGCTGTACTACTTCACGCCCGACATCATGGGGCACAACAAGCACCAGGCCAACGGGGATGAGCTGAAGACGTTCGGATCGATCTGGCACGTCGTCAAGGCCAGCGACCCGTCAACGGGGACGTCGATGTCGACGACGCCGGCTACGTCGAGCACTCCCACGACGCCGAGCAGCTGGGGCTAGGAGGGGGATCCCACCCACCCACCCCACCACCAGGGCGGGCCGCCCTTTGATCGGGATGCCCGCCCACCCCGCCCACCCCGCCCACCCCGCCCACCGCGGCCATCCCGCCCACCCGGCCTGCCCACCCTCCTATACTTCCTGAAGCATGGCCGAGCGCCTCGAGAACAAGCCCTGCGGGGGCCGGTACGGCGACATCGTCCAGGCCATCGGTCACACGCCGCTGGTCGAGCTCAAGCGCCTGAGCCCGAATCCCGGCGTGCGCCTGTGGGCGAAGCTCGAGTCCCGTAACCCGACGGGCTCGGTCAAGGACCGCGTCGCCCGCGCGATGATCGAGGACGCCGAAGAGAAGGGCCTGATCAGGCCCGGTCAGACGATCCTCGAGCCCACCTCGGGCAACACCGGGATCTCGCTGGCGATGATCTGCAGCCGCAAGGGCTACCCGCTCAAGGTGGTCATGCCCGAGAACGTAACCCGGGAGCGGACCGAGCTCCTGCGCATGTACGGGGCCGACATCGTGTACTCCGAGGGCGCCAAGGGATCCAACGGCGCGGTGGAGCTGGCCCTCGACATGGCTCAGAAGGACGCCTCGTACTACATGCCCTACCAATACGGCAACCAGGCCAACCCGCTGGCCCATTACAACGGGACCGCGCTCGAGATCCTCGAGGAGCTCGACGAGGTCGCCGCGTTCGTGGCCGGGCTCGGGACGGGCGGCACCCTGATGGGCAACGGGCGCCGGCTCAAGGAGGAGCTGGGCGATCAGGTGAAGATCGTCGCCGCCGAGCCGATGCAGGGCGAGCCCGTGCAGGGGCTGCGCTCGCTCGAGGACGGCTTCATCCCGCCGATCATCGACCTCTCCCTGCTGGACCGCAAGATCTTCGTGACCAACAGCGACGCGATCGTGTTCACGCGCCGGCTGCTCGACGAGGAGGGGCTGTTCGTGGGCGTCTCCTCGGGAGCGATCGCGCGGGTGGCGGTGCGGATCGCCGGCGAGATCGACGAAGGCAACGTGGTGTTCCTGGTCGCCGACGACGGCTGGAAGTACCTCTCCTCGGGGATCTACACGCGCCCCATCGAGGAGATCGAGAACCTGGATTCCACCGTCTGGTGGTGAGCGAGGATCCGGACGGCGACTCCTCCTCTCGGAGGGGTGTATTGCGCGCGGCCGGTGCCGGCCTGGCCGGGCTGCTGGTGGCCGGCTGCGGTCACGCCTCGCTGAAGGCGCAGGTGCATGACGAACAGCCGGTGCTCCACTCCGACGTCGAGCTGCTCAACCATCTGCTCGACCTGGAGCACTGGGCGATCGCGGCCTACACCGCCGCCACGCCGCTGCTGCCGCCGGCCACCGTGAAGGCCGGACAGCTGTTCCTCAACGATGAGCTCTCGCACGCCGGCGACCTGGCCGGCCTGGTCAGGGCCGCGGGCGGCAAGCCGATCAAGTCCCGCCCGAGCTATCCGCTCGGCAATCCGCACGGCAGCCAGGAGGTGATCGGCGTGCTGCACACGATCGAGCAGGCGTTGATCACCGCCTATCTGGACGCGATCCCCCGGCTGCAGCCGGGCACGGTCAAGCAGCAGGTGGCCTCGATCTTCGCCAACGACGCCCAACATCTTGCCGTGGTCCGCGCCGCGCTGCACCTGCCGGCGGTTCCGTCGGCCTACGTGAGCGGCCGGGAGTGACGCATGCCGGATCGATCGACTCGGCGGCAGTGGCTCGGGCGCACGCTCTGGACGGCGGCAGGCGCGACCGTGGGAACCGGCGCTGCGGTGGCTGCGACGTCGGGGCCCGCGCTCGCCGCCACCCCGGTGCCGAGCGACTCAGAAACGCTGGCCAAGGTGCTCGAGGTCGAGCGGCTGGTGGTGCTCGGCTACCGGCAGGTGCTCGCGTCGGGGTTGCTCGGCCCGGCGGACGACGCGGCGCTCGAGCCGTTCCTGGCCCATGAGCTCGAGCACGTCTCGACCCTGGCGTCGCACCTGAAGGCGCTCGGCGCCTCGGCGGACGTATCATCGCTCGACGTCAAGACGGGCGACTCCCTGCTCGGCAAGTACCACGTGCCCGGGAGCTTGACCGGCCTCCAGAATCGCAAAGACGGCTTCCGGCTGCTGGTCAACCTCGAGTCGGTGGCCGAGGGCGCCTACTTCACCGCGCTCAAGACGCTCGGGACCGCCGAGCTTCAGACGATGAGCGCGCAGGCGATGGCCTGCGAGGCCCAGCACTGGACGGTGATCAGCGGCCTGCGCAACCCCGGCATCTACGTGAAATCGGTCCCGTGGCCGTTCGTGACGGGAAGCAGCTGACGCGTTGGTAGCCTCGAATCTGCCATGAAGATCTCCCGCGACCTGTACGACGAGATGATCGCCCACGCCCGCGAGGAGGCGCCCAACGAGTGCTGCGGAGTTGTGGCCTCGCTGGATGACTCCGTCGTCGCAGTCCACCGAGCGGTGAACGCCGAGGCCAGTCCGTTGCGCTTCCGGATCGATCCGCGGGAGCAGATCCAGTTGCATAACAAGGTCGAGGGTGCCGGCTTCGATCTCGGGGCGATTTACCACTCCCACACCCGGACCGAGCCGAAGCCGTCGCAGACGGATATCAACTTCGCCAAAGAGTGGCCCGGGGTCCTGTGGATCATCGTGGGACTCGCCAACGGGGAGACCGACGTACGCACCTGGCGAATCGACGACGGCAAGGTGTCGGACGCCGAACTGGTGGTGGAGTGAACTGCCCGGCGTGCGGCAACACCTACGCTGAGGACGAGCGGTTCTGCCCCGAGTGCAAGCTGCCACTCGTTCAGGGTGAGGGCGGCGAGCTCGAATCCGTAAGCGAGCGCCACGAGCGGGCCCGCAAGGTCAAGCCGCAGTTCACCGAGGGCCCGCCGGTGCGCGTAGCGGGCGCGCGCAACCAGGCCGAGGCCGAGTTCATCCAGGGCCTGCTGCTCGAGGAGGGGATCCCGAGCATGCTGCGGCGGACCGCCGGCTTTGACGTCCCCGACTTCCTCGCCGCCGGCCCGCGCGACGTGATGGTGCCGGAGGCGGCCCGCTCGGCCGCGCGCGAGCTGCTCCTCCAGGGCGAGCTGATCTCCGACGAGCCGGACGCGCGGGTGGTCGCACCCGGCCGCCTGCTGATCGGCTTGCTGATCGCGCTCGTGATCGGTGCCGTGCTGGTCTGGTTGCTCACTCGGGCGAGCTAGCCGCCATCCGCGCCAGGTGCGCGCGCCAATCGTCCTCGGTCTGCGCCGGCGAGCGCCCGCGAAACGCCTCGCGCAGGGCGCCGCGCGGTCCGTGCGGATGCAACCGGCAGGCGAGCCGGGCGGCGGCCGCTTCGCCCTGCTCGGCGACCAGCAGGTCGATCACGGTGCCGCCGAGCAGCGCCGCGTCGCGCACGGCGGGCGGGAAGGCGGGACGCCGGCCCTCGCGCAATCGGCGGGCGATCGCATGTCCGGAGTGTGCCGTCTGACCCCCGAACCAGCGCGCGGAGCCCTCGAGCAGCCACGCCCAGCGCAGCTCCACGCCGGCCCGGCGCGGGCTGAGCCGGCGAGGCACGTCCGGGTTGTTCTCCAGGATGACCCGCCGGGCGTACAGCGCGGGCACGGCGCGAGCCAGCATCTCGCGGGATGAAGCCCCCGCCCGCCCCACGGTAGAGGCGCGCGCCTCGAGCGCGTCGGGGAGCAGCACGTGCAACTCGTGCGGACCGCACCAGCCGGCCACGTACCGGCGTGCCGCGGGCGCGGTGGCGAGCCAGGCAGCGGGCATGAGGGGCCGAGCCATCGCCAGCGACGGGACGCTCGGGTGAAAGACGACCGAGATCCCGTCGACCGTACGGGGGAAGTATCGCGATAGGTATTCCCGCGTGCGCTCGAGCGAGTGCAGCACGCGGTCGGCGTCATCGGCGTGAGTCGAGTCGTGCCGCGCCCGAAAAGAGAGCGACTCCGACTCGACCCACGCCACTGACGAACTTCTCTAGCCCGACGCCTTTCGGGTCAGGCGAAGACCGGCACGCGATCCGACGCGATCGACGCGATCTCCTCGGACGCCCGGTCGAACTCCTCGTCGGAGAGCACGGGCGTGCCCTCGAACGGAAGATCGCGGGTGAGCTCGAGCCACGAGCGGCAGCCGCCGTACTCGTCGCGCACCTTGACGGTCACCGGCCGCGGGATCCGATAGGTCCGCAGCAGGATCACGTGTAGCGGATGTCGGCGCTTCCACGCCAGGCGCTTCTCCGCATAGTCGGTCGTCCACACGTAGAACGGCGAGAGCGCATCCACGGTACGCCGGTCAGTGATTGTGAAATGAGCGGCCACCTCGGCCCAGGCCCGGATGCGCACGCGATCCGGCTGAGGGATCTCGTTGCCGCGCCGCAGGGCGTGGGGTGGCGGCTCGCCGTCGCTCCACACGCCCTCCTCGAGGGCGCGAGAAAGCTCGGGCTGGTGCGACTCGCGCACCAGATCCGCACATTGGTGGTCGAACGTCGGGTACAGAAAGAAACGGTCGTAGTCCAGCTTGAAGTGCTTGTCGGGCTCACGAATGCCGCCCTTGCGGAGAGTCAGAAGCTGCTCTCCTTCGGCAAGGGCCCGCACAGTGACGGCCCATTCTTTAAAAGCAATCGGCATGTATTAGTTAGAGAAAACGGGGGGATTGAATGAAACGGGGTCCCGCGCGGGCCACGCAGTGGGACTGCAGCACAGGAGGGAGCGATTGTACGCGAGAGATCGCGAATCGCCAAATTTCACCGCAAGTTCGTGGTTTTACCGTTTCGTGGCAAAACACACGATTTGTGGGCGAATCCGTACGCGCGGGCATCTCGCGGACCATATCCGGTTCCCAGCGCTCTGAAACCGCATCTCGAACAAACGTCCCCATAGCGAACAAACGCGCCCGCCGCCCGGCGCCGCGAACGAGCGTCATTGACCTCGGCGCCCATAGCCGCCGCCACCGGGCGTCTCGATACGGAGTCGCTGACCGGGCTTCAGTTCACCGCGGGCCTTCGGTGGGAGCTCCTCACCGTCGAGCAGGTTGCGTCCTGCCTCCCCGTCCTCGCCACCGTCGGCGCCGGGCGGCCGGTGACGGCGACGCTCGGTGATCAGCGAGTAGCTGAGCGGCTCGAGCGCCTCGAGTTCGCGGATCACGCCGTCGCCGCCGTGGAACGCTCCAGCTCCGCCTGAGTGCCGTCGCAGCTGATAGCGGGTCATGCGCAGCGGGAACTCGAGCTCGAGCGCCTCGATCGGAGTGTTGAGCGTGTTGCTCATCGCGACGTGGACGCCGCTCGGGCCGTCGGCGTCCGGACAGGCGCCCTGGCCACCGCCGATCGTCTCGTAGTACACGACGTCCTCGGTGCCGAGTGTCACGTTGTTCATGGTCCCCTGGCCGAGCGCGCGCCCGAACGCACGCAGGACGACGTCGGCCACCCGGGAGGAGGTCTCGACGTTGCCGCCAACCACCGCGGCGGGCGAGCGCGCGTTGAGCAGGCAGCCCTCGGGCGCGATCACCTCGAGCGGGCGGTAGGCGCCGGCGCTGGGCGGAATGTCCGGATCGGTCAGGACGCGGATCGCGAAGTAGCAGGCCGAGCGCGTGACGGCGAGCGGGCAGTTCAGGTTGCCCTCGTGCTGGTCATCAGTGCCGGTGAAGTCAAGCGTCATCCGGTCGGCATCTACTGTCACTTTCAGCACGATGTCGAGGTCGCCCTCGCGCGCCTCGAGCAAGTCGCGGGCCTCGTACGTGCCATCGTCGAGCTCCTCGATGCAGGCGCGGGTGCGCCGCTCGGTGTAGTCGAGTACCTCGGCGAACGCCTCCTTTAGCTTCTCGGCGCCGAACCGCTCGTGCAGCTCGAGCAGGCGGCGGCCGCCGACCCGTCCGGCCGCGAGTTGCGCGCGCAGATCGGCCCGGCGCTGATCGGGCTGGCGCATCTGGCCCGATAGCTCGGCGATCGCATCCTCGTCGAGCACGCGCGGCGAGATCACCACGCCCTCGTCCTTTAGCGTGCGGCTGTCCGCGGGCATCGATCCGGGCGTCGGGCCCCCCACGTCGGCGTGGTGGGCGCGGCTGGCCGCGAAAGCGATTAACTCCTCGCCCACGAAAATCGGGGTGATCACGGTGATGTCGGGCAGATGCGTCCCGCCCGCGTACGGGTCGTTGAGGATCCAGGACCGCTCGGGCGCGTGCTCCTCATCGAGCACGGCCGCGACCGCGGCCGGCATCGCGCCCAGGTGCACCGGGATGTGCTCGGCCTGCATGACCATCTCGCCGCTGGGATCGAACAGCGCGGTTGACGCGTCGCGGCGTTCCTTGATGTTGGCCGAGTGCGCCGAGCGGATCAGCACCGCGCCCATCTCCTCGCACACCGCACGCAGCGCACCGGTCAGGACCTGGAGCTCGACGGGGTCGATGCTCATTGGTCGCGCGTCAGGGTTGTGGTACCGGTGTCGTCGACTGCGGCAACCCACCCGGGCGGGATCAGCAGCGTGGCTTCGGGCAGCTCGATGACGGCGGCGCCCTTCACCCGGGTGCCCGGCCCCGGGATGCCGCGCAGCACCTCGAGCTCGATCGACTCGCCGTCCAGGACGGCCTTCCGGCTGGAGCGTTCCAGCTCATCGGGGTCCTCGCCGGGAGAGGCGAGCTCGACCTCGGCTCCCGCGGCGGTCGCGGTCACTCGGATCGTGACCAGCTCGAGCTGCTGCTCGGAGTCGCAGTAGCCGTAGCGCTCCTCGTGCTCGCGCTCGAACGCCTCGCGCAGCTGCTCGGGGGTCGCGTCCGCCGGTCCCGCGGTCGCGAGCTCGAACGACTGGCCCCGGTAGCGCAGCTCGTAGACCACGCGCAGCTCCGCGTCGGGCTCGTGCATGGCGTCCCGGGCGCGGCCGCCGAGATCGGAGACCGCCTGCGCGATCGCGTCCGCGTTCAGCTCCTCGCCGCTCCACAGGACGCTTCGCTGCACATCGCGCCGGCGGGGCGAGACGACCAGGCCGAGCGCGGCCAGGACGCCGGAGGCCCGGGGGCAGAGCACCGTGTCGATCTGAAGTTCGTCGGCGATCTGCGCCGCGTGCAGTCCGCCCGCGCCCCCGAACGCCATCAGCGCGTACCCGCGAGGATCGATCCCGCGCTCCACGGTGACCACCCGCAGGGCCCGGATCATCTCGGCGGCGGCAACGCGACGGATCCCGGCGGCGCACGTCTCGGGGTCGAGGTCGAGCTCCTGGGCGAGCTCGCCGACCGCGCGTCTCGCCGCGCGGAGGTCGAGCTTCACGCCGCCGCCGAGCGGCGCGTCGGCCGACAGGTAGCCGAGCACCAGGTTGGCGTCGGTAACCGTCGGTTCGGTCCCGCCGCGCCCGTAACAGGCCGGACCCGGGTCGGCGCCGGCCGAGCGCGGACCGACGCGGAGGGCGCCGCCGCCGTCGCGCCAGGCGATCGAGCCCCCGCCCGCGCCCACGGTGTGAACCGCGAGCATCGGCAACGCGAGCGGCCGCCCGGCGACCTCGCCGCTGGAGCGCTCCTGCACGGCGCCGCCGTCGACCACGCACACGTCACACGAGGTGCCGCCCATGTCGAGGCAGAGCGCGTTCTCGGCGCCGGACTTGCGCGCAACGAATGCCGCGCCCGCCGCGCCGCCGGCCGGGCCGGAGAGAACGGTCCACGACGCATGAGAAGCCGCCGCCTCCAGGTCGATCAGCCCGCCGTTGGACTGCATGATCGCCGGCTCGGGGAGCTCGGCCTGCCGTGAGCGATCGGCAAGCTGGCGCAGATAGCGTGCGAGCAGCGGCGACAGCGCGGCGTCGATCTCGGTGGTGGCCGCCCGTTCGAATTCCCGGAACGTTCCGACGACGTCGTGCGAGAGCGACACGTGCACGCCGTCCCCGAGCCGCTCGGCGAGTGCCCGAGCGATCACCTGCTCATGCTCGGGATGCCGGTAGGAGTGCAGCAGCGCGACCGCCACCGCCTCGGGTTCGGCCTCGGCCACGTGCTGCGCCAGCTCCGACGCAGCGTCGTCGGTCAGCTCGGTGAGTGGCCCGTCCGGGGTCATTCGCTCGGGCGCGCCAAAGCGCAACTCGGCCGGTGCGAGCGGCGCCGGACGCGGGGCGCACAGCCGGTAGAGCTCAGGACGGTTCTGACGGCCGAGCGCGATTAGATCGGCGAAGCCCTCGGTCGCGACGAACACGGTGCGCGCGCCGCGTCCCTCGAGCAGTGCGTTGGTCGCCACCGTCATGCCGTGCGAGAACTCGCGAATCTGGTCCGCCGAGGCGCCGGCCTTCTCGAGCGCGGCGTCGATCGCGGCCATCACGCCCTCGGACTGGTCCTCGGGGGTGGTCGGCGCCTTGGCCGTGATCAGGCGCCCGTCAAAGGCGAGCACGGCGTCGGTGAAGGTCCCGCCCACGTCGACGCCGATCAGCATGGCGGATCAACCTACCGGAGCGGCTTGGGGCGGGAACGGTGACATAAAGAAGCGCCCGGCACGGATGCCGGGCGCAACCGGTCCCAGGGATGACGGGCCGAAGGCCCGGCCCAAAAACCTACGCAGCGATTAGCGGCAACTCGAGCTCTTCCGTCGCGGCCAGGTGCTGGTGCGACGGGCAATACCCGTTGTGCGGCAGCGGCATCCGCTGGCACGGCGTGCCCTTGCGGGTGCTCGCGCGGCACTGCAGTGGATTCCCGTACGCGTCGAAGCCGTTCTGAGGCAGCCGGCGCAGGAAATCGTCGGCCAGCGCGAGGTAGCGCTGGATCACGCGCAGCACCCGCAACTGCGCACACATCGGGAAGTAGACGCGGATGTCGTTGAACAGCGTGCGCGACGGATGTGCGAAGTAGTGCCGGTCCGTCGCCAGCCGCTCGATGGCGGCTTCGCACGCACGCAGAACGCGTTCGTGATTGACGTGCGGCCCTTCGTACGAGTCTTCGACGATCTCGTCGGCAAGCTCACGGTAGATGGCTCGACTGAACCGATACATGCAGCACACCACTCCTAAGTCCTTAGCCCCTGCCAGGGCATTCCTTTGGTGTGGGCCTGCTACCCGCGATCTATGAAGTTACAGTCGTGTCAATTATTAAGTTGGCGTTAACTCCAAAACCTGGTGCGTCGGCGCGGGGTCACGTCCAGGGCTCGATCGCGGGCTCTCCGCCATCCCTTACCGTGACGTGACGGCCGTCAAACCGCGGGTCTCGCTCGGGGACGTCGGTTCGTTGGTGCGCCCCGCGGCTCTCGGTTCGCGTCAGCGCGCTGCGGGCGATCAGCCGCACGAGGGGGTGCTCGTCGGCGAGGAGCCGGTGCAGGCCCTCGGCGTCGCGCTCGAGGCCCGCGTACCGCCAGAGGGCCTCGCGGCTGGACGGCGAAATGGCGGCGGGCGCTTCCGGGGCGCTGCGGCGTTCGGCCAGCTCGACCAGTTCGGCAGCGGCGGCGCGGTCGGGCTCGGGCTGAGCCGCCGCGGAGCGCGCCGCCCGGGCGCCGAACACGAAGCACTCGCTCAGCGAGTTCGAGGCCAGGCGGTTGGCGCCGTGCAGGCCGGTGCACGAGCACTCGCCAACCGCATACAGGCCGGCCAGGGTCGCGCGGGCCTCGAGGTCGGTGGCGATCCCGCCCATCATGTAATGCGCGGCCGGCGCCACCGGGACGAGCTCGCGCTCGGGGTCGATCCCCGCCCGCCTGAGGGCCGAGACGACGTTCGGGAACAGGGCGGGGTCGACGGTCCGCATGTCGAGGTCGACCGACCGGGCGTCGGTCTGGATCATCTGGCGCTGCACGGCCCGTGCCACCTCGTCGCGCGGGGCGAGTTCATCGACGAAGCGCTCGCCGCGCCCGTCGAGCAGGAGCGCTCCTTCGCCACGCACCGCCTCGGTGACGAGGAAGCCGTCGGCTCCGTTCCCGCCGACCACCGCGGTCGGGTGGAACTGGAGGAGCTCGAGGTCGGCCAGCGCGGCGCCGGCGGCGAAGGCGAGCAGCAGCCCGCCGCCGACGGCGACCGAGGGGTTGGTGCTGCGCGCCCACAGCGCGGCGGCGCCGCCGGTGGCCAGCACGGTTGCGCCGCTGGCGATCACGTGGCCGTCGTCGAGGCGCACGCCGACGCAGCGCTCGCGGTCGGACAGCAGCCCGATCGCGCGGCGGCCCTCGAGCACCTCGATCGCGGGATGCTCGGCGACGACCGCGCTGAGCTGCCTGACCAGCCGCCGGCCGGTCGCCGCTCCGCCGGCGTGGACGATCCGGCGCGTCGAGTGGCCGCCCTCGAGCCCGAGCGCCAGGCGGCCGTCATGGTCCGCGTCGAACCGGACGCCCAGCCGGATCAGGTCGCGCACCGCCTCGGGCGCCTCTTCGCACAGGACGCGCGCGGCCGACTCACGCACGGCATCGCGGCCGGCGAGCACCGTGTCGCGCAGGTGAAGCTCGGGGCTGTCGGGCGCGGAGAGCGCGGCCGCCAGCCCGCCCTGCGCCCACCAGCTCGAGGACTCCGCCAGCGGGGTGGCCGACACGAGCGTTACCGACGCACCCTCGCGCGCCGCGCGCAATGCCGTGTACAGGCCGGCCGCGCCGGCGCCCACCACCGTGACCTGGCTGGTCGTCAATTTGCGCGAGTGGGCGTCTGCGGGGCCGGAAACTGCACGTCTCCCGATACCGTAGCCGGATGACCTCCGCGCCCGTCTGGCTGGAGCATCCCTCGTCGATACGGCACGAAACGGGCGGGCATCCCGAGCGCGCGGCGCGACTGATCGCGATCGAGCGCGAGCTGTCGGCGCGCGACTGGCTCGGCTTCGAGCGGGTGGTGTCTTCGCCGGTCCAGCGGGGGGATTTGGAGGCCGTGCATCCGGCGGCCTACGTCGACTCGATCGAACGCATCTGCGCGACCGGCGGCGGTTACCTCGACCTCGACACCGTCGTCAGCGCCGACTCGTTCGACGCGGCGCTGCACGCCGCCGGCGGGGCGGTTCAGATGGTCGACCTGCTGCTCGACCGCGCCACGCCGTGCGCCTTCAGCGCCCACCGGCCTCCCGGACACCACGCCCTGACCTCGCGCGCGATGGGCTTCTGCCTGTTCAACAACATCGCGGTCGCCGCCCGGCACGCGCTCGATGTGCGCGGCCTGGAGCGCGTGATGATCCTCGACTGGGACGTGCATCACGGCAACGGGACCAACGACATCTTCCACGAGTCCGACCAGGTCCTGTTCGTCTCGATCCACCAGTCGCCGTTCTATCCGGGGACCGGGCCCGCCGGCGATGTGGGCTCGGGAGCGGGTCGCGGGTTCACGGTGAATCTGCCCGTCCGGGCGGGGTCCGGGGATGACGTGTTCTGCCCGCTGGTGGACGGGGTCGCGGTGCCGCTCGCGCGTGCGTTCGCGCCGCAGCTCATCCTGGTCTCGGCCGGGTATGACGCGCACCGCGACGACCCGCTCGGCGAGTGCGCGGTGACCGAGGAGGGGTACGCGGCGATGACGCGCTCGGTGCGCTGGGCGGGCGAGACGCTCGACGCTCCGGTGGGGTGCGTGCTCGAGGGCGGCTATGACCTCCAGGGGCTGGCGCTGTCCGTCGCCGCGACGCTGGGGGCGTTTCGCGAGCCGGTGGTGGCACCGGGAGTGGATGGCCACGGCTCGCCTGTCGTGGCGCAGGCTCGGGAGCGCCTCAGGGAGTGGTGGCCGGCGCTGGCGTGAGGTAGCATTCGTCGAACATGGATCTCAGGGTTCTCAAGCTGCGTTGACGTTCCGCCGTCGCTGTGCGACGGCTCCCGCTGCTCTGTAAGTCGGTCCCTGGAGGTTCATTGTTGGTTCGCAGTGCCAAATCAAGCCGTTCCGCCGACGCCCCGGCCGTGTCGATGCACGGCGTGGTCAAGCGCTTCGGTCAGCTGACCGCGGTCAACGGGCTCGACCTGGAGGTCCGGGCCGGCGCGTGCTACGGGCTGCTCGGGCCCAACGGCGCGGGGAAGTCGACGGCCATGCGGATCCTCACCGGCCAGGCAATCGCTGACGCCGGGGAGGCCTCGGTGCTCGGATTCGAGTTGCCGGGAGAGTCGAAGCTGGCTCGAGCGCGCATGGGTATCTGCCCGCAGGAGAGCAACCTCGACGTCGACCTGTGCGTGCGCGACGTGCTCGAGGTGTTCGCGCGCCTGTACCGAGTGCCCGCCGCGGAGCGGCCGGCCGCGGTTGAGCGCGCGCTCGCGGTGGCGGGGCTGCACTCGCGGGCGCTGGACAAGGCGGCGAAGTTGTCGGGCGGCATGCAGCGGCGGCTGCTGATCGGTCGCGCGCTGATCCACCGGCCGGAGCTCGTGCTGCTCGACGAGCCGACGGTCGGATTGGACCCGCAGGTGCGCCAGGAGCTGTGGTCGCTGATCATCTCGCTGCGCGAGCAGGGGGCCACCGTGCTGATGTCCACCCACTACATCGAGGAAGCCCAGCGCCTGGCGGATCGGGTGGCGATCATGTCGGCCGGTCGCGTGGTCGCGGAGGGTACGCCGGCCGAGCTGATCCGGGCGTATGCCGGGCGAGAGGTGCTCGAGGTACATGGCAGCTTGACGGAGATACGCGACCTGCAGGCGCGCGCGCTCGCCGACGGACTGCCGACTCGGCAATCCGGTCCGGCGCTCACGTATCTGCATGCGGACGAGGCGAACGGACAGCTGCCCGAGGGCGCGCGCCGGGCCGCGACGCTCGAGGACGTGTTCGTGCGCCTCACCGGGGACTACGTCGAATGAACGACGTGAACGCAGGACGGATCGAGCTGCCCTCGCTGAGCGCGGTGTGGGTTCGCGAGTGGATCGTGTTTCGCTACTTCTGGCATACGCGGACGTTCGGCGCGATCGTCGAACCCGTGATCATGCTGCTCGCATTCGGCTTCGGCTTCGGCAAGCTGGTCTCTCACGTCGACGGCATCCCGTACATCCAGTTCGTGGGGACGGGGGTGGTCGCCACCACGGTGCTATTCAGCGCGACCTTCACCGCGATGTTCGACGGGCTGTACAAGCGCCGCTATCAGCGCGTGTACGACGCGATGCTCGCCGCGCCGGTCGACGTCTCCGAAATCGTCACGGGCGAGACGCTGTTCAAGGGCGTGCGCGCCGGGGCGTACGGTACGGCGCCGCTGCTGGTCGCGTTCTGCTTTGGCTTGCCGCCGGAGCCGGCCATGCTGCTGGTGCCGTTCATCGGGGCATTGACCGGGATCGGGTTCGCGGCACTCGGGATGCTGTTCGCGACGCTGTCGGACACGTTCGACGGCCTCAGCTACGTGATCAGCGGAGTGATCACGCCCCTGTTCCTGATCGCCGGGACGTTCTTCCCGCTCGACCGGATGCCGGAATGGCTGCGGGTGCTGGCCTGGTTCAACCCGCTGTATCACTGCGTGCAGTTGGTGCGCGACTGCGCGTTCGGCCTGCATCCTGCGGCGGACCTGATCCACATCGGCGCGCTGGTGCTGTTCGCGGTGATCGCGTGGTGGGTCGCGGTGAGGCGGACCGCGGTACGGCTGATCGACTAGTAAGGCTGCGTGAGGGCGCGCCAGGCAGCGACGACGTTGGCGGCCATGCGGTCGGTCGAGTAGCGCTCCGCTCGGGTACGACCATCGATTCGCGGGTCGGTCGCTTGCAGGTGCGGCTCGAGCGCGTGTTGCCAGGTGCTTTCGTCGAAGGGTCCGCAGTGCGTGCCTGGGATGTTGTTGAGGGCTTCGGGAGCGATGCCGACCGGGGTGGCCAGTACCGGCACGTCGCAGGCGAGCGCCTCGAGCACGGCGAGGCCGTAGCTCTCGCGATCGGACGGGACGAGCACCGCGTTGGCGGCGTTGATGTAAAGCGGGACCTCGTTTGGATCCGTGTTTCCGAGCGCGAGCAGGCGGACGTCGTGGTGGGCGGCGAGCGCGGCGGCGCGGTCGTAGCGCTTCTCGGGGCGGCTCGGGTCGGCTGGGAAGAGCAGATAGGGACGGTTTGGGTCGAGCCCGAGTTTGCTTCGCGCCTCGACGCGCGGGATCGGCTTGAAGCGGTCTATCGCCACGCCCGCCGGGAGGATCGCGCGCTGCTTGCGGGTTGCCCAGGCCGGGAGTTGTGTGGCCAGCGGCTCGGACACCGTCGCGACGAGGTCTTCGAACGGGAGCGCCGCGAGGGTGATTTTTCGCGACCGGGGGTGAGTCAGGTCGGTGCCGTGGAGGGTGACGGCGTGGGCTTTGCCCCTGGCGGCGAACGCCGGCCAGGCGGTGAGTCCGAAGTGGGCGTGGACGACGTCGAACCTTGGGGTTCGGTGGGTTCGTCTTAGATCGCGGGCGGCCTTGACGTAGGCCGCTGTCCCGCCGGGCTGGAATGCGAACACGTCGACCTCGATGCCGTCGATCCGGCGCAGCGCTTGCACCTGATCGCGCACGAAGCTGCCAAGCGCCGGCCGTGCGGGCGTCGGGTACATGTTGGTGACGACGAGCGCGCGCATTTCCGGGGGGCGAGCCTACCCGCACGAGGCGTCAGCCTTGGGCGGCAGCAATTCCTACCCGCCCGAGGCGTCAGCCTTGGGCGGCAGCAATTCCTACCCGCCCGAGGCGTCAGCCTTGGGCGGCAGCAATCAATTCCCCATGCGCCTCTGGCACCATGCGGCGGCATGGTTCCAGTCGCACAGCAGCCGGTCGGCGTGTTCGATTCCGGCGTCGGAGGGTTGACCGTCCTGCACGAGCTGCTCGTCTCGCTGCCGGGCGAGGACTACCTGTACCTGGGCGACACGGCGCGCTTTCCGTATGGCGACCGCACGTCTTCGGAGCTTCAGTCGTTCTCAATCGAGATCGCTGAGCATCTCGTTGCCGCCGGCGCCAAGCTGCTGGTGATCGCGTGCAACTCGGCCAGCGCGGCGGCTGTGGAGGCCGTCGAGCGCCATCTTCGCGGACGCGACATCGACGTGATCGGCGTGCTGCGTCCCGCCGCGCAGGTCGCGGTGGTGGCGACCCACACCGGTCGGGTCGGTCTGCTGGCGACGCCGGCGACGGTGGCGTCCGGAGCCTACGAGCGCGCGGTGGGGTGGCTGGATCCACACGTCCACCTGGAGAGCGTGGCCTGCCCGGACCTGGCGCCGATTATCCAGGGCGGCTTCCCGTTCGACGAGCGCGTGGTGGAAATCGTGCGCGGCTACTGCGTGCCGTTGCGGGCGGCCGAGGTCGACACGGTCATCCTCGGCTCGACGCACTACCCGCTGTGCGCGCCGGTTCTCCAGCGAATGCTCGGGCGCGGCGTGACGCTCGTCTCCGCCGGCATGGGCGTCGCTCGGAGCGTCGAGCGGGCGCTCGCTTCGCGCGACTTGCTGAACCCGCAGACGGGTGAGGGGACGTACCGCTTCATGTGCACGGCCGATGTCGAGACGTTCCGGTCGCTTGGGACCCGCTTCCTGCAGATGCCGCTGGGCGAGGTCGTGCACGTGGACCTGGACGTGGATTTGGATCCTGCCCACCCGAGGGCGGCGGCGTGAGCACGAGCTCCTCGGAACGCAGCTATGGCCGAGCCTCGGACGAGCTGCGGCCCATTTCGATCGAGGCCGGCTTCGTCCGCACGGCGACCGGCTCGGCGCTGATCTCGATGGGGGAGACGCGGGTGATCTGCACCGCCTCCGTCCAGGACAGCGTGCCGCGGTGGCTGGCCGGCTCCGGGCGGGGGTGGGTCACCGCCGAGTACGGGATGCTGCCCGCCTCCACCGGCGAGCGCAAGCAGCGCGACGTGAGCCGTGGTCGGCCCGACGGCCGGACGGTCGAGATCCAGCGGCTGATCGGCCGGTCTCTGCGCGGGGTGTTCGATTTTTCGTTGCTGGGCGAGCGGACCGTGTACGTCGACTGCGACGTGTTGCAGGCGGACGGTGGCACCCGATGTGCCTCAATCACCGGTGGGCTGGTGGCGCTCGAGCTCGCGTGCTTGCGTCTGGTCTCGCAGGGGGCGCTGGAGCGCTCGCCTCTGGTCGGGACGGTGGCCGCCGTCTCGTGCGGGATCGTCGACGGGGTGCCGCTGCTCGACCTCGACTACAGCGAGGACTCCACCGCCGAGGTCGACGCCAACGTCGTGATGACCGGCGAGGGAGGCCTGATCGAGGTGCAGGCGACGGCCGAGCGCACCCCGCTGTCCCGCGCCCACCTCGACGATCTGCTGGCGCTGGCGGCGAAGGGCATCGTCGAACTACGCGCGCTCCAGGCCGCCACGGTCGCCGCGGGCACGGGCTGAGGGGGCTATGGCTTCGGGGGGCTCTTCTGACGGCCGGTCGCTCGTGCTCGCGACGCGCAACCCACACAAGGTGGCGGAGATGCGTCGCCTGTTCGAGCCGGCGGGGATCGCCATCGAGCCACTCGGGCCCGAGGTTGTGCTGCCGCCCGAGGACGGCCTGACGTTCGCCGACAACGCGCTGCCCAAGGCACTGGCCGCCGCCGCCGCGACCGGCCGGGCGTCGATCGCCGATGACTCGGGGATCGAGGCGGCCGCGCTCGACGGCGCGCCCGGTGTCCGCTCGGCTCGGTACGCCGGGGTTGACGCGACCGACGAGGAGAACCTGTCGAAGCTGGAGGCGGAGGCGCCTCCGGACAGCCGGCTGCGATACGTGTGCGCGCTCGCCTACGTGGACCCGGAAACCGGCGAGGAGCGGGTGTTTTTCGGCGACTGTCGGGGGCGGATGGCCCATGGGCGCCGCGGCTCGGGCGGCTTCGGCTACGACCCGGTGTTCGTCCCGGACGCCACGGGCGAAAGCCGCACCATGGCGGAGCTCACGGACGCCGAGAAGGACGCGATCAGCCATCGCGGCCACGCCGTGCGCGTGCTCTTGAAGTGGATCCGGCGCTGAGCTTCAGGATGTGACCGGGGTGCGGATCGGTGGCGCGTTTCGCGCGGTGCGGCGAGTAGCGCCGGTCCGGGGTCGTGCATGACCCTTCAAACGAGTGCATAACGCGCAAAGCCTCCCGCCCCGACGGCGCCAGGCGCAAATAAGCGTCTGGTGGGCGCTTATCTAACAAAAGCGGATCCGGACGGGGCGATTTCGGGCGTTTTACACCGGGAGGCGCCGCGGGTCCGCCTGGCAAGCAGACGGATGCGCGCGGTTTCGTACGCTAATTGTTTGCGTACGGACGAGTGAGCGGGACCGGGTCGCGCGTCCATCGGCGGCCCAGCCGGGAGCATCTGCGGCCGGGACAGAAGCCCCGTCAGAACAGGTTGATCCCGGCGGCCAGCGCCACCGCGAACGTCACCGCGGCGTATCCGTAATAGCCCTGCAGCGCAAGGACAAACACGGCGATGAGACACGCCAGGACGGTCCCCAGCCAGGCCATGCGTCCGAGGTCCACGGCCATATTCTCGTCCTCCGGTCCGACATCCGGGTCGGTGTCGGCGGGATCGGACTGGTCTAGTTCGCTGGTTGCAGGTGGTGACATTCGCAAATTCCGGGAAACAGGTCTATGCCATCATGCGGCGCCTCGCGCTCAGCGGCGAGAGAACCTGCCCGGCCGAGGGTAGGGCGCATTGATGTCCGCCGCTCGTGTTAGCGTCGGGGATTCCTACCACCTCGAAGGAGGGAGCAAGTGACCAAGCAAGAGTTTGTCGATCAAGTCGCTGACCGCGCCGGACTGAGCAAGAAGGACGCGGGAGACGCGGTCGACGCTTTCCTGGATACGGTGGAGGACGCGCTCAAACGGGGCAGCGAGGTGGCGTTCTCTGGCTTCGGCAAGTTCTCCGTTTCCCAGCGCAGCGCTCGCGAGGGACGCAATCCCGCGACCGGCGAGCGGATTCAGATCGCTGCCTCCCGCGTGCCCCGGTTCACTGCGGGCGCGGGGCTGAAGAAGGCGGTCAAGTAACCAGATGGGGCTGGCTGGATGCTGCGGTCGCGAGCGGGATGCCGTGACCGTGGCGTCCGTCGAAGGTCCAGCGGAGTCTGTTGAGGAGGCATCCGGCGGCCGTAGCTTCGGCGATCGGCTGGCCGAGCGGGTCGCGTCGCGAGAGTCCCAGTTGGTGCTGGGACTCGACCCCAATCCCTCCAGCCTCTGGCCGGCGGCGGTCGCGCAGGCCGACTCGCAAACCGGCGCGGCAGGATCGGGGGCGGACGACCGGGCGGGGGGCGAGGGCACGCCGGCGGCACGCGCCGCGCGGGCCGTTGCCGCGCATTGCGCGCTGGTGATCGCCGCCACCGCGGAGTACTGCGTCGCGGCCAAGCTGCAGGTGGCCTGCTTCGAACGGCTGGGTGCGCCCGGATGGAGCGCGCTCGCGGAGACGGTGAGCGCCGCGCGCGCACACGGGCTGCTGGTGATCGCCGACGCCAAGCGCGGCGACATCGGCGTCACGGCGGCCGCCTACGCCCAGGCGTTCCTCGGCGAGACACCCACCCCGTACGGCTCGGTCCCGGGCCTGGGCGCGGACGCCATGACCGTCAACCCGCTGCTCGGCCGCGACTCGCTCGAGCCGCTGCTGACCACGGCCCGGGCGCACGGGCGGGGGTTGTTCGTACTGGTTCGGACCTCGAATCCCGGCGCCACTGACATCCAGGAGCGCCGCCTCGACGACGGCATCGCCGTCAGCGACCGTCTTGCCGACCTCGTCGACGAGCTCGGGCGGCAAGCGGTGGGGCGGAGCGGCATCACGGACGTCGGGGCCGTCGTCGGTGCCACCGCGCCCGAGCGGCTGAGCGCGATGCGCGAGCGGATGCCGCACGCCGCCTTCCTGCTCCCGGGCGTCGGTGCCCAGGGCGGACGGGTCGAGGATCTCGCGCCCGCCTTCATCGCCGGCCCGGCGGGTGGTCTGGTGTCGGCTTCGCGCGGGATCGTGGCCGCGCACGAGCGCGCCGGTGGCGATCCTGCCGGCGCTGCCGCGCACGAGGCGAGCCGGCTGCGCGAGCTGGCCTGGCGCCTGGCCGCGTGACCGCGTGGCGGCCAACTGGGTGACCGTGTGGCGGCAAACCGGGTGACCGTGTGGCGGCAACACCGCGCGACCGCGAACCGCAGGCGAGGCCGCCCCGCGCCCAGCCGCCCGCTCAGTCACGTCACCCACTTGTATGATCGCGCCTGGGATGGTGGGGTGGCGGAATCCAGCGCGTTATCTTGCCCCGCTTGCAATCGCCGCGGTGGCGGCAGCCGCGTACCTGATCGTCCACAAGGCGCTCGTTCCCAAGCACACGCCGACCCCCGCCGCGGTAGTGCAGACGACCAGCACGTCGACCGCCACCACCCACTCCGTGTCGCTCAAGACCAAGTTCTACGTCGTACAGCCGAACGACACGCTGTCGAAGATCTCCGCGGAGACGGGCGTGCCGGTGAGCACGCTCGAGGCGCTGAACCCTCGCGTCAACCCCAACGCTCTGCATCCGTCGCAGCGGCTTCTGTTGCGGCGTTGAGGCGCCCGTGAGGCACCGGCTGGCCACCACGGTGGCGCGCTCGATCACGCGCGCCACCGCGATCGGAGCATGCGCCGCCGCGGTCGGAGCATGCGCCGCCGCCGTCGGAGCATGCGCCGCCGCCATCGCCGCCCCAGCTGCGATGGCCGCCACGCCGCCAGGACCGCCGCCGCTCCCGGTCCGCGCCGCCGCCCTGCTCGAGGAGAGCACCGGGCAGCAGCTGCTCGGCGAGAACGCGAACGCCGAGCTCCCGATCGCCTCAACGACCAAGCTGATGACCGCGCTCGTGACCCTGCGCCACGCCCGTTTGAGCGAGGTGTTCGCGGATCCGGACTACTACCCCGCCTCCGAGGACTCCCAGATCGGGCTGGTGCCCGGCGAGCGGATGAGCGTTCACGATCTGCTGATCGCGATGCTCCTGCCGAGCGCCGACGACGCGGCCGAGGACCTCGCCTACAACGTCGGGCACGGGTCGGTGGGGCGGTTTCTGGGGATGATGAACGCCCGCGCCCGGGAGCTCGGGCTCGCCCAGACCCACTACACGACGCCCAGCGGGCTCGATACGCCCGGCAATTACTCGAGCGCCCACGACCTGGTCCTCCTGGCGCGCTACGACCTGCTCACCGAGCCGTTTTTCCGGGCGGTGGTCGATATGCGCAGCGCCGTCCTGCGGACCGGAAATCACGTCCGGGTCGTAACCAATCTGAACGACCTTCTCGATCGGTACTCGTGGATCAACGGCGTCAAGACCGGGCATACGCTTGGTGCCGGTTACGTGCTGGTCGCCTCAGGGACGCAGCACGGCATGACGCTGATCGACGCCGTGCTCGGGACACCGAGCGAGGCGGCTCGGGACGACTCGGCTTTGGCCCTCCTGAACTGGGGCTTCGCCAACTTCACGCTCCGCACGCCGGTGCGGGTGGGTCAGCTCATCGCCCGGGCCGCGGTGACGGGCGGCACTCCCGGTCAAACCGTCCGGCTGCTCGCCGCCGCCACGGACACCCACGTGTTCCCCAAGGGTGTCCGGATCAACCTCCGCGTGCACGCCCCGGCAGCCCTCACCGGACCGCTTCCCGCGAACGACACCGTTGGCTGGGTCACGGTCCGGGACGGCGGCCAGGTTCAGGCCCGGATCCCGCTCCGGCTCGGGAGCGCACTGCCGGCGATCAAGCATTCGACCGCCCTCGACAGCGTGTTTGTCCTATCGGCTACGCTGTCTGGATTGGTGCTGGCAGCGGGTGCGGCGATCGGCCTGACAATGTTTTGGCGCGAATGGTCTAGGGGATAGGGCGCGGCGGAAGGCCTGAGCGCCATGATCATTACGGTCACCCTGAACGCAGCCCTCGACAAGACGCTCGAGGTCCCGAACTTTCGCGTCGGACGCCGGCATCGCTCGGTCGAGCAGACGACGATGCCCGGCGGCAAGGGCGTGAACGTGGCCCGGGCGCTCAAGCGGCTTGGCCAGCCCGTGATCGCGACGGGCCTCGCGGGTGGCGCCACCGGCAATATGATCGTCGACGCGCTCGGCGACGAGGCGATCCTCAACGGCTTCGTGCGGATTCGCGAGGAGTCCCGAACCAACACGGCGGTCCTCGATCCCACCACCGGCGTCCACACCGAGATCAACGAGCGGGGCCCGACCGTCTCCGCCCACGACCTCGAGCTGTTTCGCGAGAAGCTGCTCTACCTGGCCCAGGGCGCGAGCATGTGCGTGTTCGCCGGGAGCCTCCCCCGGGGCGTGGCCCCCGATGTGTACGCGGGGCTGATCCGGGAGCTCAAGAAGCTCGGTGTGACCACGATCGTCGACACCGAGGGGGAGCCTCTGCGATTGGCGGTGCGCGCCGAGCCGAGTGTGGTCTCGCCCAACGAGCTCGAGGCAGAGGAGCTCGTCGGCCACGAGTTCAACGACATCGACGATCGGGCTCGCGCGGTCCTCGAGATGACCCGCCTCGGGCCGTCCGAGGCGATCATGACGGTGGCCGACGGGTGCTACGCGCACGTGCTCGAGGGTGGAAGCCACGCGCTGTACCGGGTGCGCATCGAGGAGCAGGAGGCCCGCTCCTCGATCGGCTCGGGTGATGCGTTCCTGGCCGGGTACATCGCGGCTCGGTATCTCGACCGCCCGCCGGTCGAGTGCCTGCGCTACGGCGTGGCGTGCGGCGCCGAGTCGGTCCAGCACTTCGGCGCCGGGCTGATCGATCCGTCCGCGGTGGACCGTCTGCTCGGCGAGGTCGAGCTCGAGCACCTGGAGATCGGCGCAGAGATCGGTTGATTTCCTCGCAGTTTGGCCAGTCCTGGTCCCCTGACCCCCGATAGGCCGCTGCTACGATCGACCACTCAATGAACCACGCCCAGCTGACGTCCGCGACGACCCATACGATGCCGTAATGGAAGTCGAGATCGGACGAGGCAAGAAGGCCCGGCGGGCGTACGGATTCGACGAGATCGCGATCGTTCCGTCCCGGCGAACGCGCGATCCCGACGACGTCGACATCTCGTGGACGCTCGGTCCGTATCGGTTTGAGCTACCCCTGCTGGGGGCCGCGCTCGACGGCGTCGTGTCGCCGGAGACGGCCGGGATCATCGGCAAGCTGGGCGGCCTGGCCGTGCTCAACCTCGAGGGCATCTTCTGCCGCTACGAGGACGCCGACGCCCAGCTCGAGCGGATCTCGACCTTCTCCAAGGACATCGCCACGCGGGAGATGCAGGACATCTACCGCGAGCCGGTGAAGCCCGAGTTGATCGCGCGGCGGATCGAGGAGATCAAGGCGCACGGCGTGGTGGCGGCGGCGTCGCTGACCCCGCAGAAGGTCCGCCGGTACTACGAGGTCGCGCTGGAGGCCGGCCTCGACATCCTGGTGATCCAGGGGACGGTCGTCTCGGCCGAGCATGTCTCGCGCGATGAGACCCGCCCGCCGCTCAACCTCAAGGAGTTCATCCGCGAGCTGGCGCCGACGCCGGTGATCGTCGGCGGATGCGCCTCCTACCACACGGGTCTTCACCTGATGCGCACGGGCGCTGCGGGCGTGCTCGTGGGGGTTGGTCCGGGCGCCATCTGCACGACTCGCGGGGTGCTCGGGATCGGCGTGCCCCAGGCGACCGCGATCGCCGACGTGGCCGCCGCCCGTTCGCAGCACATGCTCGAGACCGGCGAGTACGTCAAGGTGATCGCCGACGGAGGCATGCGCAACGGCGGGGACATCGCCAAGGCCATCGCCTGCGGCGCGGACGCGGTGATGCTCGGATCGTCTCTGGCCCGCGCCTACGAGGCGCCGGGGCGCGGTTACAACTGGGGCATGGCCACCTTCCACCCGACGCTGCCGCGCGGCACCCGAGTCTCCACCACCCCGAACGGCACGCTCGAGGAGATCATCAACGGCCCCGCGCGCGAGAACGACGGAACGTTCAACCTGATGGGCGCGCTGCGCACCTCGATGGCGACCTGCGGCTACCACGACATCGCGGAGTTCAACCGCGCGGAGCTCGCGGTGGCGCCGGCGCTGCAGACGGAGGGCAAGCACCTGCAGCGAGAGCAGGGAGTGGGCATGGGCGCCAAACCCGCGGCTGCCGCGGTCAGTGTCGAGTAGTTCGGGCCTCGCGACGGAATCCGGCCCGACCGGGACGGATTTGCGAGATGGTGCCGAGGCCGGATTCCGCACGCTCGGCGTCCATGGGGCCGTGCGACCCCGTCCGGACGGGGATTTGAGTCCCACCACCCACCCCCACCGCCCCACGGGTGCCGCGCAGCGGCCCCCCATCCAGGAAGAGGTTGTCGTCCTCGACTTCGGAGGCCAGTACTCGCAGCTGATCGCGCGCCGGGTGCGCGAGTGCGGTGTGTTCTCCGAGCTTCTGCCCCATCACGTCGGTCTGGAGGAGATCAGGCGCCGGCGGCCCAAGGGCGTGATCCTTTCCGGCGGCCCGGCTTCGGTTTACGAGGACGGTGCGCCGCCGCTCGACCCCGAGCTCCTCGAGCTGGGCGTGCCCGTGCTCGGCATCTGTTACGGCATGCAACTGCTCGCGCGGGCGTTGGGCGGGCGGATCGAGCGGGCCGAGGTGGGAGAGTTCGGCCGCTCGGAGCTGACCGTCGCGGAGAACGGACGGCTGCTGGCGGGCACTCCGGCGGCCCAGACGTGCTGGATGTCCCACCGCGACACGGTGTTCTCGCCTCCGCCGGGGTTCGCGGCACTGGCGTCGTCGAGCGCCAGTCCGGTGGCGGCGTTCGAGTCCACCGAGCGCGGCATCTACGGGATCCAGTTCCACCCCGAGGTGGTCCACACCCCCTACGGCCAGCAGGTCCTGACGACGTTTCTGGAGGACGTGTGCGGGTGCGAGCGCACTTGGAGCGCGACCTCGGTGATCGAGGAACAGATCGAGCGGATCCGCGCCCAGGTCGGCGAGGGCCGGGCCATCTGCGGGCTCTCGGGCGGCGTCGACTCGAGTGTCGCGGCGCTGCTCGTGCACCGGGCGATCGGCGATCGTCTCACGTGCGTGTTCGTCGACCACGGGCTGATGCGCAAGAACGAAAGCGATCAGGTGGTCTCGACCTTCGGTGAGCACTTCCAGATCCCCCTGATCGCGGTCGACGCGTCCGAGCGGTTCCTGGCCCGCCTAAAGGGCGTGACCGATCCCGAGGAGAAGCGCAAGCGCATCGGCGCCGAGTTCATCCGGGTGTTCGAGGAGGAGGCCGCGAAGCTCGACGACGTCCACTACCTGGTCCAGGGCACGCTGTACTCCGACGTGATCGAGTCCGGCGGCAGCACCGGCGCGGCCACGATCAAGTCCCACCACAACGTCGGCGGGTTGCCCGACGACCTCGAATTTGAGCTCGTCGAGCCGCTGCGCGCACTCTTCAAGGACGAGGTCCGCGCGGTGGGCGCCGAGCTCGGGCTTCCCGAGCGACTCGTCTGGCGCCAGCCGTTCCCCGGCCCCGGCCTGGCCATCCGGATCGTCGGCGGCGAGGCCACTCGGGAACGCCTGGAGACCCTTCGCGAGGCCGACGCCATCCTCCAGGACGAGATCCGCAAGGCCGGCCTGTACCGGGAGCTGTGGCAGTCCTTCTGCGTGCTGCCCGACATCCGCACGGTGGGCGTGCAGGGCGACGTCCGAACCTACGGGAACGTGATCGCGATCCGGGCCGTGACCAGCGACGACGCCATGACCGCGGACTGGGCGCGACTGCCCTACGACCTGCTGGAGCAGATCGCGGCGCGGATGATCGGGGAGATCCGGTCGGTGGGCCGGGTTGTGCTGGACATCACGAGCAAGCCTCCCGGCACGATCGAGTGGGAGTAGACTGACCCGTCGTTGGTGGTTGTGCAGAGGGCGATTTGGGGGCTTTTGGCCATGCTGTTCGCGTTCGGCTGCGCGCTGGCCGCGAACCCGCCCGCCGCACAGGCCTCGGTGACCGTCCCGTCGCAGACGTACACCTCGCTCGCGGCGTTCGAGGCCGCGGTCGGCGGTGCGGACAACGGCACCAACCCCGGGGAGCAGGGCAGCGGATTCCGGCACTTCACTCCGGCTGGGATCGCGGTTAACGGCAGCGACCCCGGCTCGACGGCGATCCCGGGCGGGCACACCGCCGCGCTCGCGCCCAGCCGCCTGCAGCCCTGGGGGATCGAGCTCGGCCCCGATGTGGCGGTGGCGAACGATGGCTTCGCGTCGGTCAACCCGAACGTCGACTTCAGCCAAACCGACCTGTGGGCCCCGTTCAACTCGAACAGCACCACATTCCAAGTCGTCGTGCCCGGAGCGCAGACGAGCAGCGCGACGCCGGCGTTTACCCGCGGTCTGGGGGTCCAGTTCGTCAACGTCGAGTCCGGGACGACGATCCAGTACTACAGCGGCAACGCGCCGTTATTCGCCCAGCCGTTGCAGGTGACGACGTCGTTCGAGGGCGTGCTGTTCGCCGACCCCGTCGTGACCAGCGTGGTGATAACCCTCGGAACCGACCAGATCTTCAACTTCGACGGAAGTACCGTCACTGCAGTCGGGGCCTCGGGCACGATGACCGCGGGCGACGACGTCGTCCTGGCCGAGCCCGGCGCCGGTGAATCGAGCGCGGCCGCTACCGCGGGCGTACCGGTCGGCCTGAACCTCGCCAGCTTCCAGACCAACGACGGCGCGACCGCCACGATCGACTGGGGCGACGGCAGTCAGGGGACCGGCACGCTCGTCGGCGTCCAGGGAGAGCCAGGCACGTTCGTGCTCCAGGGGAGCCACAGCTATGCGCTGCCCGGCAGTTACACGGCCCGGGCGACCGTCGAGGATGTCAGCGGCTCCGCGTTCGAGACCGAGGCGGACATTCAGGTTGCGCCGCGGGCCAGCACGACCGCAGTGACCTGCTCGCCGGCCGCGGTCGCGGTCTCGGCTACCACGCTGTGTGTGGCGGCCGTGTCCGATTCCAGTCCGGGAACCCCGACCGCGCCCACCGGCGTGGTCACGTTCAGTTCCCCGACCGCCGGCGGATCGTTCCCCACCGCCGGCAGCTGCACCCTGGGCGCCACCGCTGTGCCCGGGACCTCGATGTGCGTGGTCCAGTTCGAGCCCAGCCAGCGCCCGCCGCTCCACGCAGCGATCATCGGCGTCTACCGGGGCGACAGCCTCCACACCGCGAGCCAGTCGGCGACCACGGTGGCAGTGGAGAAACAGCGGTGCTCGCTGTCGGCACTGTCGCGACGGCTGCGCCCCGGCGGTTTCGGCTTGCTCGTGACGTGTGATGCCCGGGCCAACGTGCAGGTCAGCGCTCAGGCACACGTGGCACGCAGTGGGCCCTTCCGGGCGTTCGCGCTGGCCTTCGGCTCGGGCCACCTACTGATCACGCCCGGGCGGCCGACGGTGATGGTGATCAGGTCGGCGCCCGGTGTCCTGGGGATCCTGCGGGCGGCTCTCGGGCGTGGCCAGCGCGTCTCGCTGAAGCTGACCCTGACCGCCACCTCGCACGCGACCCGCACGACGACGACCAAGCGGGTGTCTGCGATCAGGGCGTTCTGAGGTGGGAAAGGATCGGCCGGACGTGTCGGCCGAGGTTCGAGGGCAGCCGGTCCAGGGCGAACCACTGCGCCGCCTCTAGCTCCACCTGGTCCGGATCGACCCGGCGATCCCCGAGGCGACCGTGGAACAGGTACACGGTGTCCTTGTGGTGGTTTTTGCTCGAGTAAAGCTTGCCGAAATCGACCCAATCCTCGATCCGCCGGCCGATCTCCTCGTTCATCTCGCGGCGGGCCGCGTCCACCGGGACCTCGCGGCGCTTGATCTGCCCGCCGGGGAGATCCCACAGGCGGCTTCCGTAGGTGTGGCGAACCAGCAATACGTCATCAGCGTGAGTGATCACGCACTTGACCCCGGACACGTGGGGCCGGGCCAGGAACCAGTAGACGCGGAGGCCCACGTAGGCGCACCGGATCGCGGCGCGGCGAGCTTGCAAGGAGAGCCGCATGAGCTCAGGGTACGCAGGAAATGGAGGATGGTCGGCGGCGGCTACGCCGGCGCCTTAGTCCAGATCGGGCGGAGGCGGCTGCGCCCGCGGCTATGTCCTATCATCACTGCGAGCCGCGCGATCATCGCGCGGCTTGTGCGTGCCGTGAGGCCGCGTCGCATCCCCTCAAGACCATGAAGACCTACGTCGCCACCCCAGCTGATCGAGAGCGTAACTGGCTCCTGGTCGACGCCGACGGGCAAACGCTCGGGCGTCTGGCCACCCAGATCGCCGACACGCTGCGCGGCAAGCGCAAGCCCACCTACACCCCGCACGTCGACACGGGCGATTTCGTCGTCGTCGTCAACGCCGAGAAGATCTCGGTGACGGGCAACAAGCGCTCGGACAAGCGCTACTACCGGCACTCGGGCTACCCGGGCGGTCTCAAGTCTCGAAGCCTCAACGACATGCTGGAGCGGCGGCCCGAGGAGGTCATCCGGCTGGCGGTCAAGGGGATGCTGCCGCGCAACCGCCTGGCGCGGAAGCAGCTGACCAAGCTGAAGATCTACGCCGGCCCTGACCACCCGCACGCTGCCCAGAAGCCGCAACCGATGGAGATTGAGCAGTGACCGAGCGTCCCGAGGACGAGCAGCGCGACGAAGAGCAGGCCCTCCCCGCCGAGGACCAACAGCACGAGGCGCCCGAAGAGCCGGCGGCGGAAGCGCCCTCCGCGCCCGAGGAGCCGGCCGCACCCGAGCCCGTGGCGGAGGAGCCGGCTGCGCCGGAGCCCGTGGCTGAGGAGGAGCCGGCTGCGCCCGAGCCCGTGGCTGAGGAGGAGCCGGCTGCGCCGGAGCCCGTGGCTGAGGAGGAGCCGGCCGTCCCCGAGCCCGTTGCTGAGGAGGAGCCGGCTGCGCCCGAGCCCGTTGCTGAGGAGGAGCCGGCTGCGCCCGAGCCTGTCGCCGAGCAGCCGCCCCCGTCCGCCGGCGAGGACGAGGATCTGGTGGTCGAGGCGGTCCAGTCGCCCGGCGAGGACGAGGAGCTCGTCGAGGACGACGAAGAGCTCGAGCTGACGCCGCGCGTGAGACCCGAGATCCCGGGTGCCGACCTGATCCCCGACATCGTCGCCGAAGGTGACCAGTTCCTTGACGCAGAGGCTCAGGCGGCGGCCGAGGCCGAGGCGGAGGCGCGGGCCGCCCGTGCCCGCGAGGAAGCCGACGAGGAGGAGGTGCGGCCAATCGCCGACGCGGCGATCGACCTCGCCGCCGGCGCCCGCTACACCGCCACGGGCAAGCGCAAGACCGCGGTGGCGCGCGTGATCATCAAGCCGGGGACCGGCACGTACGTGATCAACGGCAAGCCGCTCGATGTGTTCTTCCCGCGCGAGACGCTCTGCCGGATCATCCGCCAGCCGCTCGAGACGGTCGGCTACGAGTCGCGCATGGACGTGATCGCCCGGATGCACGGCGGCGGCGTGTCGGCCCAGGCCGGCGCACTGCGCCACGGGATCTCGCGCGCGCTGATCGTGGCCGACCCTAATCTGCGCGGCGAGCTCAAGCGCCGCGGCTTCCTGACGCGCGACCCGCGCGTCAAGGAGCGCAAGAAGGCCGGCCTCAAGAAGGCTCGCAAGCGGCCTCAGTTCTCCAAGCGCTGACGCGTTCATGGCGCGCCAGCTCTTCGGCACGGACGGCGTCCGCGGCCGCGCGGGACATTTCCTGACGGCCGAACTCACGTTGAAGCTGGCGCGCGCCGCCGTGGGCCGGCTGGATGCGGAGCGCCCGCAGGTCCTGATCATCCGCGACACCCGGGAGTCGGGCGAGATGCTCGAGTCGGCGATCGCGGCCGGCGTGGCGGCGGCGGGAGGCGACGCGTGGCTGGCCGGCGTCCTTCCGACCCCGGCTGCGCCACTGCTGATTCGCGCTCACGGCCTGGACCTGGCCGCGGTCATCTCGGCCTCGCACAACCCCTACGAGGACAACGGCATCAAGCTGTTTGCCGCGGACGGCTTCAAGCTGCACGACGACACCGAGCACGCGATCGAGGCGGAGCTCGAGCAGCCGCCTCCACCTCCCGCGCACATCGGCCGGATCAGGCCGTTCGAGGGCGCGCTCGAGGACTACCTGGGGCGGCTCCAGGGGCGCTTCTCAGCGCTTGATCTCAGTGGGACTCGAGTCGCCCTGGACTGCGCCAACGGCGCCACGTTCCGCGCCGCTCCGGAGATCTTTCGCCGCCTGGGAGCGAGCGTCGAGGTGATCGCCGACCAGCCCGACGGAATCAATATCAACCTGCGCTGTGGCTCGACCCACCTGGACGGGCTGATCGAGCGGGTCAGGGAGGGCAACTACGACGCCGGGTTCGCGTTCGACGGGGACGGCGACCGGGTGCTCGCCGTGGACCGCCGGGGCGAGGTGGTCGATGGGGACGAGCTGGTGGCGCTGGCGGCCTCCCACCTGCGCGCCCAGGGGCGGCTGACCGGAAACGGCGTGGCGGTCACGGTCATGACCAACTACGGCTTTCACCGGGCCATGCAGGCGGCCGGGATCGAGGTGGCGACCACCGCGGTCGGGGACCGCTACGTCCTCGATGAGCTGCGCCGCCGCGAATGGGCGCTCGGCGGTGAGCAGTCCGGGCACATCATCGATCTCGGCTTCGGCCCGTCCGGTGATGGGATCGCGAGCGCGCTGCTGACGCTCGAGGCGCTCGCCGGCCACGACCTGGCCGAGCGCGACGCGATGGAAAAACTCCCTCAGCGCCTGGTCAACGTCCGCGCCGCCGATCGGTCCGCGCTGGCGGCGGCGATGGCCGATCCGGGCGTCCAGGAGGCGATCTCGCAGGAGGAGGCAGGGCTGTCCGGGCGTGGTCGGGTACTCGTCCGGGCGTCCGGGACCGAGCCGCTGATCCGCGTGATGGTCGAGGCGCCCACGCAGGAGGAGACCGACGAGATCTGCGGCCGCCTGCGCGAGGTGGTCGAGACGGCGATCGGCGTGGTGAGCACCGGTTCGCCGCAGTAGCCGCACGGCGCCTCGCGGTCGTGAACGGTGGCTCCCGCGGATAGGAGACCGCGTCCGCCGCGCGAACTTCCCCCTCACCGAAGCGTTGTTTGATCGGACGCGCGACGACTAATATCCCTGGCGGCCTGCGCGCAGGACCGGATTTTGGGTCCGGTTCCACCGCCACGAAAGGGGAAGCAAGGCGGAATGTGTGGAATCGTCGGATATGTGGGGCCGCGAAAGGCGCGTCCGGTCCTCCTGGCCGGGCTCGAGAAGCTCGAGTACCGCGGCTATGACAGCGCGGGCATCTCGGTCCTCGACGGGGATCGGATCGACGCGGTCCGGGCGGTCGGCAACCTGAACGCGCTCCGCGGCGCGATCCACGCCTGCGGCGGTGACGACGCGACCGCGCCGGCGGGGAGGGTGGCGCTGGCCGAGCGTCCACGACCCGGCACCGGCATTGGCCACACCCGCTGGGCCACCCACGGGCGCGTCACCCAGGAGAACGCCCACCCGCACTTCGACAACACCGACCGCATCCATATCGTCGTCAACGGGATCGTCGAGAACTACATCGCGCTCAAGGCGCGGTTGGTGGCCAACGGGGCCCAGTTCACCTCTGAAACCGACGCCGAGGTCATCGCTCACCTGGTCGCGTCCTACCACGAAGGCGATCTGGTCGAGGCGGTCCGCCGGGCCTACGCCGACCTGCGGGGCCACTACGCGTTCGTCGCGATGAGCGCTGACGAACCCGGTCTGCTCGTGGGTGCGCGCAAGGAGTGCCCGTTGATCATCGGTCGCGGCGAGGACGAGCAGTTCATCGCCTCGGCGATCCCCGCCTTCCTGCGCCATACGCGCTCGGTCCAGTACATCGAGAACGACGAGATCGTCGTCGTGCGGCCCGACGCCGTGGAGTTCATGACCGCCGAGGGGACCTCGGTCGACCGCGAGGTGGTCGAGATCGACTGGGATCCCGAGACGGCCGAGAAGCAGGGCTTTGAGACGTTCATGCTCAAGGAGATCCACGAGCAGGCCGACGCCGTCGCCGAGACGATCGGTGAGCGGGCGGCGCGGGGGATCGGAATCGACCTCGGGCTCGTAGGCCCGGGCAATTCCGAGGCCACCGCCATCGACGACGAGCTGCTGCGCAGCGTGCGGCGGATCGTGATCGTCGCCTGCGGCACCTCCTACCACGCCGGACTGATCGGGCGCTATGCGATCGAGGAGTTCTCGCGCGTGCCGGTCGAGGTCGAGATCGCCTCCGAGTACCGTTATCGCAACCCGATCGTCGGACCCGAGGACCTGGTCATCGGAATCTCGCAGTCGGGCGAGACGGCCGACACGCTGGCCGCGATGCGCACGGCTCGGGCGAGCGGCGCGAAGGTCCTCGCGATCACCAACATCATGGGCTCCCAGGCGACCCGCGATTCCGATGCGGTTCTTTACACGCGGGCCGGCCTGGAGATCGGCGTGGCGGCGACAAAGACGTTCGTCAGCCAGGTCGTCGCGCTCTACCTGTTCGCGCTCCGTCTGACCGAGCTTCGCGGAACCCTCGAGCGCGAGGAGCTGAAGGCCACGATCAGCGAAGTCAAGCGGCTGCCGCACCGGATCGCCGAGCTGTTCGCGCGAGACATGGGTGGGATCGAGCGGATCGCCGAGTCCGTCTCGGCGGCGGAGTTCTTCCTGTACCTGGGACGCCACGTGGGGCTGCCGGTGGCCCTCGAGGGCGCGCTCAAGCTCAAGGAGATCTCCTACATCGCCACCGACGCCTACGCGGCGGGTGAGATGAAGCACGGTCCGATCGCCCTGCTCGACCAGAGCACCCCGGTCGTGGTGGTGGCGACCGAGTCGCCGGTGCTCGAGAAGGTGATCTCGAACATCCAAGAGGTGCGGGCGCGCGGGGCGCGGGTGATCGCGGTGGCGACCGAAGGCGACGAGCAGCTCGCCGAGCACGCGGACGAGGTGATCGAGGTGCCCCGTACCCAGTGGATGCTGGCGCCGCTGCTGGCGGTGATCCCGCTTCAGCTGCTGGCCTACTACATCGCCCGCCGGCGCGGCCTGAACGTCGACCAGCCCCGGAACCTGGCCAAGACCGTCACGGTCGAATGAGGGCGGGGCCCCGATAAAGGTCGGGATCGATCTGCTCGAGATCGACCGGCTCGAGCGGGCGCTCGAGCGCACGCCGCGGCTCGCTCAGCGGTTGTTCACGGAGGCGGAGCTGGCCTACGCCGCCGCCCGGGGCCGTCCTGGCCAGCACCTGGCCGCCCGGTTCTGCGCGAAGGAGGCCGTCGCCAAGGCGCTCGACCTGCGCTCCTGGAACTTCCACGAGGTCGAGGTGATCGGCACGGGCGGGGCGCCGGAACTGCGCCTGTCGGGTGCCGCCGCGGCCCGCGCGGCCGAGCTCGGCTTGCGGGTCGAGGTGTCGCTGACTCACAGCAACCGCGACGCGGCGGCGGTGGCGGTCGCGGCCTAACCGCCGCTGAGGCGCCGCCGTCAGGCGCCGCCGAAAAAATCCAATCGTCCCGTTCACTACGCTCCCGGCGATGGCAAGCCTTCCCGACTGGCTTGATCGGCTGCCCGACGCCTCCGAGCAACGCGCGCTCGACGAGTGGGCGATCCGCGAGCGCGGCATCCCCGGAATCGAGCTGATGGAGCGTGCCGGCACGGGACTGGCCGAGGTGGTGTCCGAACTGGCGCCGGCGGGTCGCGTGGCGGTGGTGTGCGGCAAGGGCAACAACGGCGGGGACGGGTTCGTCGCCGCGCGGGTTCTGCGCGAGCGAGGACGCGATGTTTCCGTGCTGTCGCTGTCCGATCCCGGCGAGCTGCGGGGAGACGCGGCGACGAGCCTGGAGCGCCTGCCCGGGCCCCGGGTGCAGGAGTTCGCGGCGGATGCCCTCACCGGCGCGGCGGCGATCGTGGATGCAATCCTCGGGACCGGCTTCTCGGGGGAGCCGCGCGAGCCCGCCGCGGGCGCGATCGAGGCGATCAACGCGGCCGGTGGTGGGGCCGGCTCGGGAGCCGTGGTCATCGCCTGTGACGTTCCCAGCGGAGTCGACGGGTCGACCGGCGCGGTCGCGGGCGTGGCGGTGCGCGCCCGCGCAACCGTGACCTTTCACGCCGCCAAGCCGGGCCTCTGGATCGCGCCGGGCAAGGGGCACGTGGGCGAGGTGCGGGTGATCGACATCGGGATCCCTTCCGGCGGGCCCGGTGACCCTCAGATCGGGCTGATCTCCGACCGGGTGCTCGGAGAGGTCCCGCGCCGCGGCCAGGATTCGAACAAGTTCGCCGCCGGCAGCGTGCTCGTGTGCGGCGGGTCGCTCGGCCTGACCGGCGCTCCCTGCATGGCCTCGGAGTCGGCCATGCGCGCCGGGGCCGGCTACGTCACCGCGTGCGGCCCCGCGTCGCTGAACGCGATCTTCGCCTCGAAGCTGCTCGAGGTGATGACCGTCCCGCTGCCCGATGCCGACGGGGCGCTCGAGCTGGCCGGAGTCGAGGAGGTGCTCGAGCGCGCAAAGCGCGCCGACGCCCTGGTGCTGGGGCCGGGACTGGGACGTGCGGGGGACGCGCCGGAGTTCGCGCGCCGCCTCGCACGAGCCGTGGAGCTTCCCCTGCTGCTCGATGCCGATGGGCTGAACGCCCACGCGGGGGCCCTGACCTCGCTGGCCGATCGCCCGGCTCCGACCGTGCTGACGCCCCACGCCGGCGAGTTGGCCCGCCTAATCGAGAGCGACAGCGCTGCGGTGGGCGCCCAGCGCCTGGAAAACGTGCGACACGCCGCGTCGGCGGCACGGGCGATCGTCGTCTTGAAGGGCGATGACACGCTGGTGGCGACGCCCGACGGCCGGGTCGCGGTGAATCGAGGAGGAGCGCCCGCACTGGCCACAGCGGGGACCGGCGACGTGCTCTCCGGAGTGATCGGGGCATATCTGGCCAAGCGCATGGATCCGTTCGCCGCCACCTGCGCGGGCGTACTAGTACACGCGCGCGCCGGCCAGCTCACGGCGCGCGACATCGGGCCCGAGGGCGTCATCGCCAGCGACGTGATTGCCGCGCTGCCCCGTGCGCTGTCGCCATCGGGGTACTGATCGTGGCCCTGCGAGCGCTGGCGCGCGTCAACCTCGCCGCGATCGAGCGCAACGTGGCGCGCCTGCGTTCAGGGCTTGTGCCTTCGGCCGGCCTGTGCGCCGTGGTCAAGGCGAACGGCTACGGGCACGGCGCGGTGCCGGTGGCCCGGGCGGCGCTGGACGCGGGCGCGCGGCTGCTCGCGGTGGCGACGGCCGAGGAGGCGGCCGAGTTGCGCGCCGGCGGGATCGAGGCGTCGGTGCTCGTGATGGGGGCGATCAGCGATCAGGAGCTGCCCGTGGCGCTGGCGGCGGGGGGAGAGCTGGTCGCTTGGAGCGAGCGGTTCGTCTCGGACGTGATGCGCGCAGTGTCGCGGCCGGGGCCGGCTCCCGGGGCGCCGCTTCGGATGCACGTCAAGCTCGACACGGGCATGGGCCGGCTCGGCACACGTGATCCCGCCGAGGCGATGGGCGTGGCCGAGCTGATCGCGGCGGCGGGTCCTGCGCTCGAGCTCGCCGGGGCGATGAC